>Ga0209391_10001635_pt1 | contig 11665 bp, 6 predicted proteins | sample PPLLak3March2015_FD_187246 | JGI IMG/M metagenome (GOLD analysis project Ga0209391, IMG submission 187246) | Freshwater sediment microbial communities from Prairie Pothole Lake near Jamestown, North Dakota, USA - PPLs Lake P7 Core (1) Depth... | ecosystem: Environmental > Aquatic > Freshwater >... | reverse complement strand
ATTGAATATCCTGAAGGAACAGATATAGAAAAAACCGACAAGATTACCAGAGAAATTGAAAAGAAGATCTATGCTGTATTGGATGATGCCGAATACAAGGACGGCGAATATAATTTTATGGTGGAAAGTGCAGTTTCGCAAGTGGGGGAAGGTGCCGGAAACCCAATGACAGATGCAGGCCTTGTAACAGAAATGCCTCACAAGTCCAAAGTAACTGTATCGATCAGGGAATATAAATACCGCCGCGGGAGAGATAGTGAATTGCTGCGTCAGAAAGTTCAGACTTCATTGGTTGGTATTTATCCGGGCGTACTGATCTCTGTGGAGAAAGATGCCAACGGACCCCCTGTCGGACCTCCGATAAATATTGAAATTGCCGGAAACGATTACCTCGAACTGATTGTCACTGCTGAAAAAATGCGTGATTTTCTCAATACGAAGAATATAGCTGCTATTGATGAACTAAAAATTGATGTGAACAAAGACAAACCCAGTATGCAGGTTATTGTCGACCGGGAAAAAGCAGGAGAATTGGGTGTAAGTTCAGGTCAGGTTGGACAGCAATTGAGAAATTCGGTTTTCGGCAGCAAGGCAGGTGTTTATAAAGAAGATGGAGAAAGCTATGACATCTATGTCAGATTCGATAAAAATGAACGGTATAATCCAGGCGCTATTTTTAACCAAAATGTAACTTTCAGAGATATGGCATCCGGACAAATCCGTGAAATACCTGTAAGTGCAATGGCAAAACAAAGCAACAGTTCCGGGTTCAGTTCCATAAAGCACAAAAATACAACCCGGGTTGTTACGCTTTACTCTGCCCTGTCACCGGGATATACGGACGCGGCCTCAGCTGTAAAACAGATACAAAATGAAATGAAATCCTTTGAGGGTCTTCCCAAAAATATCAAGATAGATTATACAGGGCAAATCGAAGAACAAAACAAACAAATGAACTTTTTGATGGGTGCCTTTTTCATCGGACTGGGACTCATCTTTTTTATCCTGATTTTTCAGTTTAACTCAATCTCTGAACCCGCTATCATTATGTTTGCGGTATTTTTGAGCTTTATTGGCGTATTTGGTGGTCTGGTCATTACTGGGCAGCCCTTTGTGATCATGATGACAATGGTAGGGATTATTTCTCTGGCCGGAATAGTTGTGAACAATGGGGTTGTACTGCTGGATTATTCGCTTTTGCTGATTGAAAGAAAAAAGGTGAGAGAAGACCTTCCTGAGGATACAATACTTGAGGACGAGGAATTGAAAGCACTGATCGTTAAAGCCGGTAGTGCACGTTTAAGGCCTGTTTTACTCACGGCAATAACAACGATTCTGGGATTGATCCCTTTGGCCATAGGTTTGAATATTGACTTTTTCTCGCTGTTCTCTGATTTCGATCCAAAGATCTTTTTTGGAGGTGACAATGTGGTGTTTTGGGGTCCGCTGGCCTGGACTGTAATTTACGGCCTTTTTGTGGCTACTTTCTTAACCCTGGTCATTGTACCTGTGTTGTTTTTCCTGGCAAACAGATTAAAAAGAAGGTTAAGGAACTTGTCTGACGGAAAGAAAGTGGTTATGGAATAATACTCCGATTTGCAAACGGCCGCACGGAATTCTAATGGAGCTAAGGTTAATTTTCCCAAACCGGGTAAGTTAATAATTGGATTTAACCGCAAGTGAGGCAAATTATGCGCTAATGGCGCGAAATATGGAGTAATCTGAATGCACCGAATTCGAAAGTCATTAGAAACTTTTTTGCGAACTTTGCGGACTTATTTGCGTTTTCTGCGATTAAAGAAAAAATCTTAACTGTTCCGGCCCGTTAGCTTTTGGTGAAGGTAATCCATTTGAATCTCTTTCGTAAAAATCGCATCCCCTTATAACCGCATAACGATCAGAACCAAAACCCTAAGTTAAAATACCAAAAGTTGTTTTTTGTGTTCGGGCTCCAGGCATATTGTATTTGTATGGGGCCAATAAAGGAATCGTAACCATAGCCCACGGCATATCCTGACAAGGTATCCTCAAATATATCTCCCCCATTCCAAAGATTATCACTTAGGCGTGCATAATTTCCGGTAATGTTGGCATAGTGTTTTTTATACACATTATACCTGAGCGTAAAGGCGGTCCGAAGATACCCAACATCATTCAGATCACCAACCCCATAACCATAAAAGGGAACAAAAGTATTGATGAAATTCTCATTATTTCCCCCCAGATAATAATTGAATATCTGGTTAGGTGAATTTCCAAGGGTAATTCCTGCTTCAGAAATTAAGTGAAAGGTGAGCTTGTCAAAAAATGTGTGTGCATAACCGATTTCACCAAATAAAAGTGAAAAATTATCAAAATTATCATAATAATCAGATGACCACAAATAGAAGATATACTCTGCGTCAAAATAAAAGCCCTTTTTTGGAAAAAACTGCGTGTCGTAAGAATCTGCCGATAATTTTCCAAACAAATTTACATAATTGCTGTTGTCGAAAATTATCTCTTCTGTATTGCCATCAACACTTTCTTCTGTGAAAGCCTTTAGAAATTTATGCTCCAGCCCGGCCCTCAGAGCAAAATTATTCTTCAGGGTTTTTTCCCAGTACAATCTGGTAGTAAAATCGTTGTAATCAACTGAAGTTTTAACATTGCTCGGATTCTCCTCTCCGGGTATTTCATCAATAAAAAAACCCTCTTCGAAAGAATTGTACCGCGAATTGATCCCAAAACTCCAGTTTTTACCACTGTTTAAAAAGTAATCGAGATTAAATCGGAAGTTATCCCCTATTACAAAATCTACGGAAAAATAGTCATTCTTAAACAATGCGTATTTTTTCGTAAAATTCAATGTGATACCCGTTTTATACAAATTGTCATAATGCAATCCAAGCTTGAAAAAAGCGGAAATATCATCTTCCAAAATATTAAAGTTCAGGATATAAGCCCCGTCAACTTCTGTGAATCGGTAATGGATGCTTTCAAAGTTGTCTGTTGCATTCAAGGCATCTATGCCCTTGATCAGATCGTCCTGGCTTATGCTATCTCCAACAAAAATTTCCATGGTTTTTAAACAAAATTCTTCCGTATAATTTTCAAGTCCCTCAAATTTGATCTCCCTGATCAGTTTTGTTTGGGGAGTTTTAGAAATCTTTAACGCTGATTTCTCATCAGTTTTTACCTGCATTTCTGCCAGATCCTTTATTTTTTCGTAATTCTCCCTGGCAATCAGTTCTCCTTCATAAACAATATCTCTGGGTTTATTAAAACTGAAATCATTGTATTTGGAAATATTAGGCTTTAAGTAAATATCTGTTAAAGCCATATTTTGGGGCATGTTCTCGTACATTTTCAGGTGGGCTAATTGCAAGAGTACCAGTGGGATACTTTTCATATCCTCGTACTTGTTCAGCTTACCCTGTACATCAACCCCGATAATATAATCAACTCCTTTTTCCTTCATTCTTTGAACAGGGAAATTATCGACTACACCACCGTCTATCAAAACAGTATCATTTATAACAACAGGAGTAAGCAGAGAAGGGAAGGCACCGCTTGCCCTGATGGCCTCAGGAAGAAAACCGTGTTCCATTACAACTTCCTCACCTGTTTCCAGGTTAGTGGCGATACAGAAAAAGGGAATCGGTAACTTACTAAAATCATCAATACTCCGGACATGCTCTGTCAGTCTTGAATAGAAATCATAAGATCTTTGTCCTTTTGATACCGCTGATGGCAGGCCAATTTTCCCTTTGCTAATGGGCAGGGAGACTATGTACTTTTCCTTATTCTGTTTTTGATAATAATTGTAAGCACTCCTGGGTAAATTATCCTGTATAAGTCCTGACAGGTCGGAGTTCATTAAAAGTGAATCCAGTTCCGAGGCACTGTAACCGCTCGCATACAATCCGCCAATTATGGCTCCCATACTTGTACCGCCAATATAATCGATCCTGATTCCCGCTTCCTCCAAAACCTTCAGTACCCCGACATGCGCAAAGCCTTTTGCGCCGCCTCCACTCAGCACCAGACCAATTTTTACATCTTTCTTTTGCACCACATTTTCCTGAGCGGAAAGAAGCCATGTAAACAAAAAACAAAGGATAAAACATACTAATCTCATCGCTGGATATTGAATGACAAAATTAGTCAATATTATGGTAGTAATGGAAGACTTTATTTCCTTTGTCTTTGCCTATTGCCTGAATAATTTCCTCCAAAGAGAGCATTTTCAGCCTTTTCACAGATTTGAATTCCTTTAATAATTTTAGGGTCGTTTTTTCACCAATACCGGGAATACTGACTATTTCGTTCTGAATGGCTGCCTTACTGCGGATATTTCTGTGATGACTTAGGCCGAACCTGTGCGCCTCATTGCGAAGTCTTTGTATGACTTTTAAGGATTCAGATTTTTTATCCAGATATAAAGGTACAGGGTCGTTCGGGTAGTAGATCTCCTCCAATCTTTTAGCAATACCAATAACCGCAATCTTATCACATAAACCCAATTCTTTCAGACTCTTAATCGCTGAGCTGAGCTGCCCTTTTCCGCCATCAATAACAATGAGTTGCGGAAGTGCCTGGCCCTCATCCAGCATTCTTTTGTACCGCCTGAAAACCACCTCCTCCATAGAGGCAAAATCATTGGGTCCGCTTACTGTTTTGATATTAAAATGTCTGTATTCTTTCACAGTTGGCTTTCCATCCCTGAAAACCACACAAGCTGCAACGGGATTCGTTCCCTGTATATTTGAATTATCAAAACATTCAATATGCCGGGGTTCTTCTTTTAAGCGAAGATCCGTTTGCATTTGTTTCATAATTCTCGTAGTATGTCTTTCCGGATCAACGATTTGCAGTTGTTTGAACTGCTCCTGTCTCGAATATCGGGCATTCCTTTCAGACAATTCCACGATTCTTTTTTTATCGCCCAGTTTTGGAACAGTAACCTTTATTTTCTCGCCCAGATCCAATTCAAAAGGAACGTAGATCTCATGTGTATTTGAATTGAATTTCTGTCTGATCTCAATAATGGCAAGTGCAAGCAACTCTTCATCGCTTTCATCCAGCTTTTTTCTTATTTCCATGGTATGCGACTGGATAATGGCTCCGTGAATGATCTTTAAAAAATTTACGAATGCAAAACTTTCATCGCTGATAATAGAAAAAACATCCACATTGGTGATCGATGGATGAACTACTGTGGATTTGGCCTGGTAGTTTTTTAAGAGCTCCATTTTTTCCTTGATCAGGTGTGCCTCTTCAAAAGCTGACTGATCTGACAAATCATGCATCAGCTTCTCAAACTTTACAATGGCCGATTTAAAGTTACCTTTGATGATGTTCTTAATTTCCTTTAAATTCTGCTGGTAGTCCAGACTCGTTTGCAATCCTTCGCAGGGTCCCAGACAATTTTTGATATGGTATTCCAGACAAAGCTTGAATTTGCGGTCCCTGATGTTCCTGTCACTCAGTTGGTAGGTGCAGGTGCGTATCGGATAAAGCTCCTTGATCAGAGACAACAGTGCCTTGGCGATTTTTATGGAAGTATAGGGACCAAAATATTCGGAGCCGTCTTTTCTTAAATTCCTGGTTAAAAAGACACGTGAAAACGGCTCGTTCTTAATGCAGATCCATGGGTACGATTTGTCGTCCTTTAAAAGTACATTGTATCTGGGCTGGTATTTTTTGATCAGGTTATTCTCCAGTAACAAGGCATCAGATTCTGTCTCAACAACAATATGCCTGATTTCTGCAATTTTTTTAACAAGTACCCTGGTCTTTCCGCTATCCTGGGTCTTCAAAAAATAAGAGGAAACCCTTTTTTTCAAATCCTTCGCCTTGCCTACATAGATCACCTTGCCGTTTTTATCGTAATACTGATAAACACCGGGCATGTTGGGTAAGGATTTGATTTGTAAATCTAAACTCAAAATTTCTTACTTAAGGAGCGAATTTATCCAGCAAAGAAGAGTTTGTTTCATCAACAACCTCCCAGCCTAGTATTGAAGATAATTTATAAATATTCGACAACTCTTCAATCAGCCTTTCTTTGGCATCGATCTGCAGATAGGTGACCTCTGCTGTTTCCTTGATCTTACGGATGCTTGATTTGTTGATATTGTTCAACTCTTCTTTGGTAAAAGTATTGAAAGTACTTTGCTGAAGGTCGAAATACTTTACATCAGGTACGATGGTGATCTCCTCTTTCGGAATCTTTTTGATGATGATCTTTCTATTTACAGAATCAACTTCTATCTCCATTTTTTTCAGATCAAAGGAAACCTGAACTTTGGCATTAACTGTAATTATGGCGCTTTTTTTAAACTCGAAGGTATCGTAAAAATACTTTTTTGATTGCTCGTAATTGTATATCTCGCTAAAAATACCCTCTGAAACAATCAGTTTGCTCATGTTTTTTATACTGTGTACGATAACCTGCGTCTCTTCTTTCTGATAGGTATTTTCCTTTTTTGAAAACCACCAGTTAGCGAGGAAAACTCCGAGTAAAATAAAAGCCAGGTAAACGACCGCCTTTTTCATTGGTTCATATGAATTAAATTGAAAGTTCATATATATGCTCTGCTGTTATAACTTGTATCAAATTGTTGCGATGTATCCATTCCTCCCGAAAAGTCTTTTTTTAGAAAAATTGACCTGCAACAATCTGTCGGCTAAATTAATCTAAAAAATGAAGCCGTTTAAACAGAAACCGGAATTTTAGATCAAGTATTGCCTTACAGGCCGGTGAACCCCAGGGCATAAGTAGTCGGATTTTGTGAAAATGACGCCGGAATAAAGATCTATTCCATCTTTTTATTAGCAGGAAAGACCTTCTTATTAAATATCAACAGTAAAATTACGCCCAGGCTTATTGCGGAATCAGCAACATTGAAAACGGGGTCAAAAAAAGTAAAATGTCTGTTCTCAAAAAAAGAATAATATTTACCACCGATTAGGGGGACCCATTCAGGTAAGGTAAAATCGATCACCGGAAGCCATTCCGGCAAGGTTGTATCTATAACAGGGAAATAGAACATATCGACTACCTTCCCGTGAAAAAGGCTGCTATAACCGCCCTCTGCAGGCATAAACTCAGCAATTCTCTGATAACTGTCCGTAAAAATAATCCCGTAGAAAACGGAGTCTATGATGTTACCCATGGCCCCCGCAAAAATAAGAGCGATACAAATGATAAGAAGACCGTGTGCTTTCTGTTTTATGGCATCATACAGCCAATATCCAATACCCGTTATTGCAACCAATCTAAAAAGTGTCAGAAATAATTTTCCCGATTCTCCGCCAAATTCTTTACCCCAGGCCATACCATTGTTTTCCAGAAAGTGAATCCTGAACCAGTCCAAGCCCATTACCTTGATCTCTTCACTCAGTACAAAATGGGTTTTAATATAGAATTTACTGATTTGATCAATCAGTAAAATAACAATGATGATGGTGATGGCTTTTCTCAAGGGAATCAATTAATATAAATCACATTATTTTACTTCTTTCACATCGATATTTGCACGAGTTGCCTTTATCGGTAATTTTTCGAACTGTTCTTTAAACCGACAAAACCTTTCTCTAATCTGAGCTGCCAAATACCTTCGAAATTATGAACATCCATGTTGGCTTCCTGTAACTGCAAAAAGACCTTTTTCCCCCACAAAACTTTCAATAGTATTTTTGTCTATTTCAAAAATCAGCAAATCAATTCTGTCCGCCCTGGTTTGTACAATTCTACTGTTTATGTTTTCTTATTGTGCATACCAATTAAAAACATAACAAAAGAATACTCTAAGACGTTTAAAAACAACCGTACTAGTTCTGCTTTCTTTTTGCTTCAATACTCAGGGTTGCATGCGGAACCAATTTCAATCTTTCTTTCTGAATGAGTTTTCCGGTTTCCCTGCAAATGCCATAGGTCTTGTTCTCTATGCGCAACAAAGCATTTTTCAGATCGCGAATAAACTTTTCCTGACGAATGGCCAATTGAACGTTGGCCTCTTTGGACATGGTTTCTGATCCTTCTTCAAAAGCTTTAAAAGTAGGCGACGTATCATCAGTGCCATTATTGGAATCATTCTTGTAGGAAGTTACAAATGACTTCAGATCCTCCTCCGCACTTTTAATTTTTTCCAAAATTATCTCCTTGAATTCTGCTAAATCCTTATCAGAATATCTAACTGTTTGTTCATGCATAATTCTACACTTTATCTATTAATAGCATTGTTTTAATATCATCAAACTCAATATAAATTCCGTTTTCTATAAAATCTTTAAAATACAGTTCTTTGGTTAATGTCTCGTTTTTAATATAGGTCTCATTACTTCTCACTGCTGTTTCAACTATTCCGCCGGGCTGAATATACAATTTTATTTTATCTGTTACTTCCAAACCGCTATCCTTTCTCAGGTTTTGAATCCGGTTGACCAGTTCACGCGCTATCCCTTCGTTTTTCAGTTCATTTGTTATATTAACGTCCAGGGCTACCGTTAAATTGCCCTGGCTGGCAACTAACCATCCGGCTATGTCCTGAGTGGTCATTTCGACCTCATTCAAACCGATTTCTTCCTGCTTTCCCTGGATGTCCAAGACCAATTTTCCTTCTTTTTCAAATAAATTTATTTCTTCATTTGTAAGGCCCTGTAACTTTGAAGCAACAAGTTGCATGTCTTTTCCGAACTTGGGCCCCAGAATTTTAAAATTTGGTTTTATATTTTTAACAATGATTCCTGAAGCGTCGTCAATCAGATCAACACTTTTTACATTTACTTCAGAGGCGATCAAATCTTTTACGGCAAAGATATCATTTCTGTCCCTTTCATCTAATACCGGAATCATGATCCGCTGCAGGGGCTGTCTGACCTTGATCATCTCTTTTTTTCTCAATGATAATACAAGTGAGGAAATGGTTTGTGCCTTTTGCATTTTTCTCTCCAGTGATGCATCGATAAGCTGCTCATCTGCCTGGGGAAAATCCGCCAGATGTACAGATTCAAACTTATTTTTTTTCGTATTCTTCGTCAGGTCCAGATACAGATTATCCATATAAAACGGCGCTATGGGTGCTGCCAGTTTTGCCACGGTCATCAGACAGGTATACAAGGTCTGGTAGGCCGAAATCTTATCTTCCTGATAATCCCCTTTCCAGAATCTCCTTCTGCTTAAACGAACAAACCAGTTGCTTAAATTCTCTGATACAAAATCCTGTATCTGCCTGGCAGCCTTTGTCGGTTCGTATTCATCAAAGTTCTTCTCAACATTTTTTATCAGGCTGTTTAATTCTGACAGGATCCAGCGGTCTATTTCGGGTCTGTTATCAAAGGGTATTTCATTTTCTGAATAGGTAAATCCATCAATATTGGCATAAAGCGCAAAGAACGAATAGGTATTGTACAGTGTGCCAAAAAATTTCCTGTGTACCTCTTCAACGCCTTCCAGATCAAATTTCAGATTATCCCAGGGATTTGCATTTGCAATCAAATACCACCTAGTTGCATCTGCTCCATATTTTTTCATGGTCTCAAAAGGATCAACGGCATTTCCCAGTCTTTTCGACATTTTTTTCCCGTTCTTATCCAATACCAAACCATTGGAAACTACATTTTTAAAGGCTACTGAATCAAAAACAGTGGTCCCGATTGCGTGCAGCGTATAAAACCAGCCTCTGGTCTGATCTACTCCTTCTGCAATAAAATCAGCCGGGAAGAATGTCCCCTGATCTATTTTTTCCTTATTTTCAAAAGGGTAATGCCATTGTGCATAAGGCATGGCACCAGAATCAAACCATACATCGATGAGATCCGATTCCCTGAACATCGGTTTGCCTGTGCCGGATACCAAAATGATTCCATCAACGATATTTTTGTGCAGATCAACAGTGGAATAGTTTTCATCGCTCATATCTCCCACCACAAAGTCAGCAAAAACATCATTTTTCAGAATACCCGCCCTGATCGATTTTCCGATCTCCGATTTCAATTCTTCCAGAGAACCAATGAAGATCTCTTCACTGCCATCCTCTGTTCTCCAGATGGGCAATGGGGTCCCCCAAAAACGAGAGCGTGACAAGTTCCAGTCATTGGCGCTCTTCAGCCAGTTACCGAATCTGCCCTCTCCGGTGGAAGCCGGTTTCCAGTTGATCGACTGGTTTAACTCGTACATCCTGTCTCTTACTTCTGTTATTTTTACAAACCAGGAGTTTAACGGGTAGTACAAAATGGGTTTGTCCGTTCTCCAGCAATTCGGGTAACTGTGCTTGTATTTTTCAACTTTAAAGGCCTTGTTTTCCTCCTTTAAGCGTATTGCAATTTCAACATCAACTGATCTTTCCGGTTTTTCGTTCTCTTCATAATACTCGTCCTTTACATATTTTCCTGCAAGCTCCTTCATATGGCTTGTAAACTTCCCCTGCAGATCAACCAGCGGAACCGGATTCTTATTCTCATCCAAAACCAGCATAGGGGGCACTTCCGGTTTTGCCTGTTTGGCAACCAGCGCATCGTCAGCACCAAAAGTTGGGGCTGTATGAACGATTCCTGTTCCGTCTTCCGTTGTAACAAAATCTCCTGCAATAACCCTGAATGCATTTTGTGCGTTTTCATAAGGAAGGGCATATGGAAGTAATTGCTCGTATCTTGTTTCCAGTAAATCCGCACCCTTACATTCGGCAACCAGGTAATAGGGTATGGTTTTATCGTCTGGAGTATATTTATTCAATTCAATTTCTTCAGTTACCTGAAAATATTTCTTTCCAAACTGTACTTCAACCAGATTTTTGGCAAGAATAACCTGAACAGGATCAAAAGTATATTGATTAAATGTTTTGATAACCACATAATCAATTTTTTTTCCAACTGTAAGGGCAGTATTCGAAGGTAGTGTCCAGGGTGTTGTTGTCCAGGCTAAAAAATACAGGTTATCACCCAGCTTCCTGAGAAAATCAGGCAAAGAACTGTTTACTGCTTTAAACTGTGCAACTACTGTGGTATCAGTAATATCCTGATAGGTTCCCGGTTGATTGAGCTCATGTGAACTCAAACCAGTACCCGCCTTTGGTGAATAGGGTTGTATGGTATAACCTTTATATATGAGCCCTTTGTTGTACATTTGCTTGAGCAGCCACCACAGGGTTTCCATATATTTGGGCTCGTAGGTCACATAAGGATCTTCCATATCAACCCAATAACCCATCTTTTTTGTAAGGTCTTCCCAAACATCGCTGTAGCGCATCACAGCCTTTTTACAGGCCTCATTGTATGCTGCAATGCTTATTTTGTTTCCAATATCTTCTTTGGTTATTCCGAGTTCTTTTTCTACACCCAATTCTATAGGCAGGCCATGGGTATCCCATCCTGCTTTCCTGTCTACTCTGAACCCCTGTAAGGTTTTATACCGGCAAAAAATATCCTTTATGGTCCTGGACATCACATGATGAATGCCGGGCAGCCCATTTGCTGAAGGAGGTCCCTCAAAGAATATAAAAGGATCCTTATCCTTACGGGTACTTATACTTTTTTCAAAGATCCCGTGTTCCTCCCAATATTTCAGTATGTCAACAGAAATCTCGTTGAGCTTAAATTCTTTATATTCTCTGTAAACTTTAGACATTCTTTAAATCCGTTCTTTTCGGAGCGCAAAATTACGTATTTTCTGAACTATTAT
>Ga0209391_10001634_pt1 | contig 11666 bp, 8 predicted proteins | sample PPLLak3March2015_FD_187246 | JGI IMG/M metagenome (GOLD analysis project Ga0209391, IMG submission 187246) | Freshwater sediment microbial communities from Prairie Pothole Lake near Jamestown, North Dakota, USA - PPLs Lake P7 Core (1) Depth... | ecosystem: Environmental > Aquatic > Freshwater >... | reverse complement strand
GGCGGCGAAAGAGAACACGGGGTGTCTGCTGGTCATTGGCTTCATTCCCTTACCGGCGTTGATGCGCCATGAGTGGCGAAAGTCTTTTTGTTGCGCAGCCTGATAGCCCGTGGGGCCCTGGCTGTCAAGCGCGGTCGCCAGCGCTCGAGCAATTGGTGTTCCCGCTCCGTGAAAGCGCGTTCCGCCTGCAGCAGGTACTCGCGGAAACGTGCACCGGCCGCCGTCAGCGGCTGGGTCTTGAGCTTGACCAGACCATAATTCACCGACAGGAGCGGCTCGGAGCCGAGCACCACGAGACGTCCGGCCTCCAGTTCATCGACCACGCATGAGAGCGGCGCCACCATCAGGGCATCCGACCCGAGCACGATCTTCCTCACTGCATCGAGCGAGTTGAATTCGAGTGCGGGGAAGACCCGCTGAGCGACAGCCGCGTCCGGTGACCGTCGCTGCATGGTCCGGATCGGCTCGAGTGACCGTGGCGGGATGCGGCACAGCGAGACGTAGGGATAGGCGAAGCCGTCGGCGAAGCTGATCGGGGCGCGACTCGCGAGGGGGTGCCCGTGGCGCGCGAAGATGAAAGTCGCGTGAACATCGAGCGGCTCCACCTCGAGGTCGGTCTCGCCGCCGAGTGTGCTGATTTCCGCAATGAAAAACTCGATCTCGCGCGCCCGCAGCTTGCGCAGCAGCTCGTCCCAGTCGCGCATCATCACGCGCACGATGACGCGTGGGTAGTCGGCGACGAACCTCGTGAGCGCGTCTGCGAGCACGGACTGGGCCGGGTAAGGGCCGCCGCCCACGTGCACGCGACCGCTCTGCAGGCCCCGCTCGTTCACGAGGTCGCGGTCGAGGTCGTCGGTCAGCTGCATGATCTGGCGGATCCGGGCGACGAATATGCGGCCGCTGTCCGTCGGCTCGACGCCGCTCGCGGTGCGGACGAACAGGCCGCTGCCGACCTCGCGTTCCACCGACTGGATGCTGCGCGAGAGCGCGGACTGGCTGAGCCCGAGAGCGCTTGCCGCGCGCGCGAAGCTGCCATGCTCCGCGAGGGCGATCACGTGACGCATTTGCCGGACTTCGAGCGACATGGTCACGCACTCTACCGCAGGCATGCAGGCGATGCATGCAACCGCTTCAGACCGACATACACCGCATGGCTCGATGCCGCGGTACGAGCCGGATGATGGGCGGCTCGGACCGGATCATGGCCGAGGGCGAGCAGCAGCACGCGCAACACGCCTGCCGAACTACCTCGGCGCGGGTACGCACACGACATCCACCGTGACCGAGAACCAGCGCCGCTGCGCGTTCAGCGTGCTGGTCGCCCGCTGGCCCGGGTTGATGTTGCGAGTGGTCCTGAGCGGCGTTTGCGGCGAAGCGTCGAAGTTCAGGTTGCAGCGCACGCGCGTCGGGGAGTTGTTGGTCAGGTTCACGACCAGCATGCGTGAACTTGCGACGTGCTCGATCTTGATGTCTAGGTCGTTGAGCGTGGGGCGGATGTCGACGGTGTAGGTCTGTGACTGAGCGTGAAGCGCTGGTGCGCCGAGCATGAGGAGCGACAAGGCCAGTGAGCGAGGCACCGAGCGCAGCCGGGTGGGTGCAGGCGTCATCGTGGCGACCCTCGCTGGGATTCGGTGGTATGGAGACATGTCACGGCAAGCAGGATATGGAATCAGCCGGCCCGTTTCGAGTTCGCCCGACACGCGACGGCTCCTGGCGGTGGCGCAGGCACCGACACGTACCTCCAGCGCAATCAAGCCATGCACGGCGCGCATTGCTGGATCGTGACGAGACGCCGTGTGCATAATCCCGCCCCCGACCGGCCGGCAGCCGCCCTGCCGGGAGGGGCGGGGTGGTTCCCGCCGCGATCCGCGACTTTCAAGGAGCACGCACGCATGACCCGCATCCTGAGCCTGACGCTCGGCCTCTCGATCGCCTTCGCATCCGCAGCGACCAGCGCTGCCGAGGTCCCTGCCCACTTCCACCCGAAGGGCAAGGCGCCGTCCACCTTCACGCTCCAGCTGCGCGACGGCTTCAAGGCGCAGTTGCCCTTCAGCGACAAGCGCGACTTCGACGAGGCCGCGAAGGGCTTCATCGCCGCGCCTCCCTACAAGCAGATCATGGCCGACGCCGGCAACGTCGCCTGGGACATGGGCAGCTACCAGTGGCTGCTCTCGGGGCAGGACTTCCCGAGCATCCACCCGTCGCTGCAGCGCCAGGCCGTGCTCAACATGGCCTACGGCCTGTATGAGGTGCTGCCGGGGCGCATCTACCAGGTGCGCGGCTTTGACCTGGCCAACATCAGCTTCATCAAGGGTGACACCGGCTGGATCGTCTTCGACCCGCTCACCGCCGCGGAAACCGCGCGCGCCGCGCTCGCGCTGATCAACGAGAAACTGGGCAAGCGTCCGGTGGTGGGCGTCGTCTACTCGCACTCACACGTGGACCACTGGGCGGGCGTGCGCGGCGTCGTGGACGAAGCGGACGTGGCCAGCGGCAAGGTGATGCTGATCGCGCCCGAAGGTTTCATGGAGCACGCGATCGCCGAGAACGTGTTCGCCGGCAACGTCATGTCGCGGCGCAGCCAGGTGCAGTACGCCACGCTGCTGGAGCGCAACCCGTTCGGGCACGTGGACCAGGCCATCGGCAAGAACGTCGCACGCGGCGCCGTGGGCCTGATTCAGCCGAACCGCCTCATCAGCAAGGACATCGAGGAGATCACGCTCGACGGCGTGAAGATGGTGTTCCAGAACACGCCCGACACCGAGGCGCCGGTCGAGATGAACACGTACTTCCCGCAGTTCAAGGCGTTCTGGGCCGCGGAGAACGTGACGGGCACCATCCACAACATCTACACGCTGCGCGGCGCAGCGGTGCGCAACGCGCTCAACTGGTCGAAGCACATCAATGCGGCGCTGTGGAAGTTCGGCCAGGAGGCCGAGGTGATGTTCGCCTCGCACAGCTGGCCGCGCTGGGGCAATGCCCGCATCCAGGAGGTGCTGCGCACGCAGCGTGACGCATACGCCAACCTCAACAACCAGGCGCTGCACTACGCCAACCAGGGCGTGACCATCAACGAGATCCACAACGTCTATCAGGTGCCGCAGAGCCTGCAGCAGAGCTGGGCGGCGCGCAGTTACCACGGTGCGGAAAAGAACAACGCGCGCGGCGTGATCAACCGGTTCCTCGGCCATTGGGACGGCAATCCCGCCAATCTCATTCCACTCTCGCCGAGCGACGCCGCTCCGCTGTACGTCGAGATGATGGGCGGCAGCGACAAGATCATGGCCAAGGGTCGCGAACTGCAGGCGCAGGGCAAGTACCTCGAGTCCGTCGAGATACTCAACAAGCTGGTGTTCGCCGAGCCGCGCAACCAGCCGGCGCGCGACCTGCTCGCCGACGCCTACGAGCAGCTCGGCTACCAGATGGAGAGCACGAGCCTGCGCAATTCGTTCCTGCAGGGCACCTACGAGCTGCGTTCGGGCATGCCCACCGGCACGGCGCCGAGCACCGGCAGCGCGGACGTGATCCGCTCCATGCCCACCGGGTTCTGGCTGGATTTCCTCGGCATCAGCATGGATCCGAAGCGGGCCGAGGGGATGAGCCTGACCATGAATCTCGTGCTTCCGGACATCGGCGAGAAGTACCTGGTCGAGCTCAGCAACGCGACGCTCACCAACATCGAGGGAGTGCAGGCTGCAAAGCCCGATCTCACGCTCACGCTCAACCGTGCCGACCTGAACCGGGTGATGCTCGGCGTCGCGACCTTCGACAGCCTGGCCCAGGAGGGCAAGGCGCGCTTCGACGGCGACCGCACGGCCATCTACAAGCTGCGCGACCTCATGGTCACGTTCACGCCCGACTTCGAGTTCATCCCGGGCTCGGCGCCGGAGCGACGGCAGGTGCCGCCGGGTCGTCCGTTCGTGCTGCCGGATCCGGCTCCGGCCCTGTTGGCCGAGTGAGCCGGAGACATTGATCCAGCCAGGTGACGGCCTGATCTCCAGGCCGGCACCTGCCTCCAGCATCGAGGAGATCGCATGAACCCGACGCGCACGCTGATCCAGGCGGTCGTTGGCAGTGCCGGCCAACGGCCTCATCGTGACTGACTGATCTGTGGCTGGTCCCGCACGAAGGGCGCCGCACGCCGGCGCCCTGCTTCTCGGCGCATTCCTGCCGGCCCTGTCCGCGTTTGCGGACGAAGCGAGCGAGGCGTACGAGACCAGCCTCGCGCTGCAGCTGTCGAACCCGGTCGCCGCGCTGATCAGCGTGCCGCTGCAGCTCAACTACGACCAGAATATCGGCCCGGCCGACGACGGGGATCGCTGGCTGCTCAACGTGCAGCCCGTCATCCCGTTCGACCTCAACGACGAGTGGAACATGATCTCGCGCACGATCCTGCCGGTGGTGCGGCAGTCGGACGTCTTCCCGGGGGCCGGCACGCAGACCGGCATCGGCGACGTGGTGCAGAGCATCTTCTTCTCGCCCAAGGCGCCGACGGCCTCGGGCTGGATCTGGGGTGCCGGTCCTGTCCTCTTGCTGCCGGTCGGTTCGGACGACCTGCTCACCACCGACAAGTGGGGCGCGGGCCCGACGGCGGTGGTGCTCAAGCAGTCGAATGGCTGGACGCGCGGCATGCTGGCCAACCACCTCTGGTCGTTCGCCGGTGACGACGATCGTGCCGACGTCAACGCGACGTTCCTGCAGCCGTTCCTCACCTACACCACGCCGACCCAGTGGACGTTCGGACTCAATACCGAGTCGACCTACGACTGGGAGAACGAGGAGTGGTCGGTGCCCGTCAACGTCAGCGCCTCGAAGCTGACACGCGTCGGCAGTCAGTTGGTAAGCTTGGGCGGCGGCTTGCGGTACTGGCTCGACAGCCCGGACAGCGGGGCCGAGGGCCTCGGGTTCCGGATCACGGTCACGCTGCTGTTTCCTCGATAATCATCCCAATCAAATGACGAGGCCCGCATGAGTTCCAGGCACCTTCGGCTGTGTTTGCTCGCGATGCTGACTGTAGGCACGGCGCCGGCGGCATTGGCCATCGAGCCCATCCCGTCGACGCCGGGCTGGCGCGGCTTCGTGGTGGTTGGCGCGGGCTACATCGACCTCGAGAGCAACACCGTCGCCGGTAACAACCTCATCGACATCGGGCAGCCGACCATCAGCTCGGTGACCCAGCGACCGTCGAGCGATGACACCTTTCACCCCGTCGTCACGGGCGAGATCAACTACACCTTCAACGGCGGCTGGCAGGCCTTCTTCGGCACGTCGCTGGAGGACGCCGTCACGCTCGATGGCGTGACGCAGCTCGGCGTCCGCAAGGACCTTGGCTCGGCCGGCATCCTGCAGGGCGGCCTCCTGTTCAGCGGCATTCCCACCCAGGTCTGGGAGGATCCCTACGCCGAGGGCGTGCGGCGCGAGGAGACCGATCGCGACTCCAGCGGCCTGCGCCTGCAGTGGGACCGTGTGCTCGGCAGCGCGTTCGAACTCACCTTCTCCTACCGCGACATCTCGATCGACACCGAGCGCAGCGGAGAGGGCGTCACGAGCGTCGCGTGCGACGCGGGCTGCCAGGAGCTGCTGCGGCGCGACGGCGACCAGTACAGTTTCGACGTGTCGTATCTGTACCGGCTGGGCGAAGGCCGGCGGCACCTCGTACGGCCCATGGTCCGCTATACGATCGACGACCGTGAGGGCGACGCGATCAGCAGCGACGGGTACCGTCTGCAGCTCAGCTACATCTTCCTCGGGCAGGGCTACTCCGTGGCGAGCAACCTCGTCTACGGAAGCAGCAGTCAAGACGCCCGCAACCCGATCTTCGGGGCCCGCACCGACGCGGACGGCATCGCAGTGGACACGACGCTGTTCTATCGCCTGCCCATCGAGAGCGGGCGCTGGCAGGCGGTCGGCAGCGTGCTGTGGGGCGAGTCAGACTCGGACGTTGCATTCCACGACAACGAGATCTTCATGGTCAGCCTCGGCGTGATGTACCGCTTTGGCGCGCGCTGACCAGCGGGTCGCCCGCCGCGACTAGCGGCGGCCCCCGCTCCGGCGGCCTTCCGCAGGGGCGGCGAGGTGTTCCGATGCGCGTGCTGCTGGCGGAAGACGATGCGATGATCGGCGCCGCGGTCCGTGACCGGCTGCGTGGCCAGGGCTTCGCGGTGGACTGGGTTCGGGACGGCCGCGCGGCGGAGGCTGCCCTCGCCGGCGAGGCGTACGACCTGCTGCTGCTCGACCTCGGCCTGCCCGGCCGCGAGGGCCTGCCCGTACTGAAAGGGCTGCGTGGGCGGGGCTCGACGCTGCCGGTGGTCATCCTCACCGCGCGCGATGCGGTCGACGACCGTGTTGCCGGGCTCGACGCCGGCGCCGACGATTACATCGTCAAGCCTTTCGACCTCAAGGAACTCGAGGCCCGCCTGCGTGCGGTACTGCGCCGCCATGCGGGCCGCGCGAGCAGCGTGATCGAGCACGGCCGACTCAGCCTCGACCTGGCGTCGCACGAACTGCGCCGCGACGGCGTCCCAGTGCCGGTCTCGCCCCGTGAGTTCGCCCTGCTGCAGGCGTTGCTCGAGCGCCCGGGCCGCATCCTCTCGCGCGCCCAGCTCGAGGAGCGCCTCTACGGCTGGGGCGAGGAGGTCGGCAGCAACGTGGTCGAGGTGCACATCCACTCGCTGCGACGCAAGCTCGGCGTGGACCTGATCCGCAACGTGCGCGGCGTCGGCTACCGCGTCCCCGAGGACCCGGCGTGACCTCGCTGCGCAACCGGCTGCTCGCCGGGCTGGTCGGCGCGGTGGTGCTGGTCGGTGCCCTCGGCGCGTGGCTCAGCTACCGCATCGCCCGGGCCGAGGCCGACGCCTTCTTCGACGCGCAGCTGCGCGAAACGGCGCTGCTGCTGCGCGATGAAGTGCAGGTGTTCCCCGGCGGCGCGCGCCTGCCGAGGGCGGTGCCCGAGTACGACTTCATCATCCAGGTCTGGTCGCGCGAGGGCGTGCGCGTCTACCTGTCGCGCCCGCACGAAATCGTGCCAGGGCTCACCGGCCCCGGCCTGTCGACGATCCGCACCTCGACTGGAAGCTGGCGCGTGTTCGGCGTGGACACCGGCGGCGGCGTGATCCAGGTTGCCCAGCCGATGGACGTGCGCGAACGGCGCGCCGCGCGGCTCGCATTGCGCAGCCTGGTGCCGTTCGCCGTGCTGGTGCCGACGCTGTCGATCCTGATCGCGTGGATCGTGGCGCGGACGGTCCGGCCGGTTCGTGGTTTCGCCGCTGCGCTGCGGCGGCGCCGGTCCGACGACATCCAGCCGGTCGAGGTCCGCGGCCTGCCCGACGAGGTGCGGCCGGTCGCCGAGGCCCTGAATGAGCTGCTGGCGCGCCTGCGGTCGGCGCTCGAGCTTGAGCGGGCCTTCCTCGCCGATGCCGCCCACGAGCTGCGCACACCGTTGACCGCGCTCGACCTGCAGGCGCAGACGGTGGTCGAGGCTCGCGAGGAGGATCGCGCGGCTGCGCTCGGCGACCTGCGGGCGGGCGTGGCGCGCGTCGCACGGCTGGTCGAGCAGCTGCTCGCGCTGGCGCGCGAGCAGCACGGGGCCGCCGCGGCACCCGTGCCGCTGGACCTCGACGAACTCGTGCGCCGTACCGTGGCGGACTTCGTGCCGCTGGCCGAGGCCGCCGGCATCGACCTCGGCATCGAAGCGGCCGAGGCGGTGCGTGTGTCGGGCGATGCCGATGCCCTGCGGCGGCTGCTCGGCAACCTTCTCGACAACGCCGTGCGCTACACCCCGGCCGGCGGTCGCGTGGACGTCACCGTCGGTCGCGAGGCAGGGGTGCCACCGCGGGCAGTGGTCACCGTCACCGATACCGGCCCCGGCATCTCCCCCGACGAGCGCGAGCGCGTCTTCGCACGGTTCCACCGCGTGCCAGGCACCGCGGGCACCGGCAGCGGCCTCGGGCTGGCGCTGGCGCGCAGCATCGCCGCGCGGCACGACGGCGCAGTCGCGTTGGAGGATGGGCCCGGTGGCCGGGGCCTGCGCGCCGTGCTGCTACTGCCGGCCGTCGCCGCGTCTTAAGTCGCCCCTAAGTTTTCGCGGTCACGCTCTGCCTCCATGAGCGCGCCGGGCTGGCCGGACGCGCAAGGAGGGTCGGCATGAGCATCCAGTCATTCGTCCGCAGGCCGCTGGTGGCCGCGCTGCTCGGTGCAACGGTCGCGCTGGTCCCGGTGGCTGCGCTGATCGCGGCGCGCAGCGCCCACTCGGAAGTCACCACGGCCGCTACGGCCTTGCCCAGGTCCCCGGGTGAGGCGGCTGCGCCGTCCGCAACCCTGCCGGATGGTCCAGTCTCCACGGACTTCCGGGCCCTGGTGCGCCGTTATGGTCCCGCCGTGGTCAACGTGAGCGTGCGGCAGGAAGGGCGCACCGCCGCCCGGCGCGCGTTGCCGCCGGGCATGGACGAGGACAATCCCCTGTTCCGCCACTTCGGCATGCCCATGGTCCCGGAGGGTGCGCCCGCGGTCCGTGGCGAGGGCTCGGGGTTCATCGTCAGCGCCGACGGCGTGATCCTCACCAATGCCCACGTGGTGGATGGCGCCGAGCGGGTGACCGTGAAGCTCACCGATCGTCGCGAGTTCGAGGCGCGCGTGCTCGGCGCGGACGAGAAGAGCGACGTTGCCGTGCTGAAAATCGAGGCTGCCGACCTGCCGGTCGTGAAGATCGGCGACCCGTCCTCGCTCGAGGTCGGCGAATGGGTGGTGGCGATCGGCGCGCCGTTCGGCTTCGAGAACTCCGTGACGGCAGGCATCGTCAGCGCCAAGGGCCGCACCCTGCCCGACGACGGCTACGTGCCCTTCATCCAGAGCGACGTCGCCGTGAACCCCGGCAACTCGGGTGGACCGCTGTTCAACCTGCGTGGCGAGGTGGTCGGCATCAACTCGCAGATCTACAGCCGTTCGGGCGGCTACCAGGGCGTCTCGTTCGCGATCCCGATCGACGTCGCCATGGACGTCGGCGGCCAGCTGCAGGCGCACGGCCACGTCACGCGCGGCCGCCTTGGTGTCGGCATCCAGGAGCTGGACCAGGCGCTCGCGAAGTCCTTCGGACTCGAACGGCCGCGCGGTGCGCTGGTCGCGAACGTCGAGCCCGGTGGTCCCGCGGCGGCGGCGGGCGTGCAGGAGGGCGACGTGATCCTGTCCTTCGACGGCCGCGCGGTGGATTCGGCGGGCGCCCTGCCGGCGACGGTTGCGGCCGCGAAGCCGGGCCGGGCGATCGAGCTCGAGGTGTGGCGCGACCGCGCGTCGCGCAAGCTCAACGTCAAGCTCGGCGAGACCGAGACGGCGACGGTCGCCGCCAACACGACGGGCGCGTCCGGCGGTCGACTGGGACTGCGCGTCCGACCGGCCAGCGCGGAAGAAACCGGCAACCCGCAGTCCGCGCGCGGCCTCGTGGTCGAGGCGGCCACCGGTCCGGCCGCCGCGGCGGGCATCCAGCCGGGCGACATCGTGCTCTCGGCCAACGGCCGGCCCGTGCGCAACGTCGAGGACCTGCGGGCCGCAGTAACGGACTCGAAGGAGCTCGTCGCTCTGCTGGTGCAGCGCGGCTCGTCGCGAATCTTCGTGCCGGTGGAACTGGCCTGAGGATGCGCCTGGCGCCTACCAGACCGGGTCGGTGATCGCGCGTTCCTCGATCGGGCGTCCGAGCCCGAACACGAGTTGCCAGTCGCTCTCGCTCGTCACCGCGAGCGAGAGCGACACCGGGCCGAGCGGCGTGCGTCCCGCCAGCACGACGCCCGTCGAATACACGAGGTCGTCCGGCGCGAGGTCGAGACCAGTGTCGATGTCCGCGACCGTGAAGTTGAGCCCTGCATAGAGCGCCTGGCCGAACACGTAGCTGATGTCCGCGATGCGTCGCAGGAACGATGCGTGCGCACTCCAGTAGTTCACGCCGCGCAGCTCGCCGATGTTGAACCCAGGCAGGCTGACCGGCCCGCCGAGCGTGAACACATCGTATGCCGGCAACCGGGAGCCGAAGGAGCTGCCGCCGCTGGCGCGCAGGTAGGCGACCGAGTCGCCGAAAGGCACGGCGGTCACCGCCATGGCTTCGAGGCGGTCGTAGTCGTCCACCGAACCGAGGCTGTCCATGCCGCGGAAGTAGGTCGCGCGCAGCAGCGTGCCGTCCTGCCACAGCACGTCGCGATCACGGGTGTCGTGGGTGAGGCGCACGGCGATGCCGCCATAGCCCTCACTCGAGATTTCGGGCAGGTCCGGGGTACCGATCTCGCGTTGCACCGACTGGCGGCCCGCGCGCAGTCCGGCGCGCAGCTCCGTGTGATTGCCGAACACCCGGCCGGCATCGAGGTAGCCCCAGCCATGCGAGAACTGGTAGCGGGCGACGGACTCGCCATCCACGAAGACGTCCTCGAGCGAGCGCTGCAGATTCATGCCCGGCTCCACGAACCAGCGCTGCCTCATGTCGAGCGGCTGGTACAGCGCCAGGTCGATCCCCGAGGTGCGCCCGATGCGCGCCGCGCCATGGATCTCGCCGCCGAGCGAGTTGATCCAGGCGCGCAGGAAGTCGCCGCCGATCGTGAAGGCGGTGTTCGCATCCGTGCCGAGGTGGAAGCCGAGGTCGAAGCGCAGGATGTTGGGCCCCCAGGACTTCTCGCGCAGCATGAGGTCGAGGGTCGGTCGCTCCGGGTCGCCGGTCAGGCTGTAGCCGACCGCCTCGAAGTCCGACAGCGCGAACACCTCGTTGACGCGCTTCGAAACCTGCGCGCTGTCCACCACGTCGCCTGTCTGCAGGCCGAGTGTGTGCTGCACGAAATCCGCGTTGACGCGCTGTGCACCCTGCACGTTGACGCCCGCGAGGGTCATCGGTTCCCTCGGCGGCCGCGCCCGTGCCGAGCGCCAGGCGCGATACTCGTCCTCCGGCAACGCGTAGCGCTCGAGCTCGGCGCGGTGGGCGAGCGTCGCGGTGCGCCCGATCGGAATGGCGTCCGCCACGCGGTCGAACGAAGCGGAGCCGATATCCCCCATGTCGATGATGATCTTCACGTCGTTCGGCCCGAGGGTCGCCAGTTGCTCGCGCTCGTTGGCGCCGATCAGCACGTCGAGCGTGCGCGCCACCATCGTGAGCGGCGAGCGCAGGTCCTCGGGCTCCGGCGTGGGATTCGGCACGGCGGCCGCGATGACCACCTCGGCGCAGGTCTCGCGCGCGATGTCGACCGGCACGTTGCGCGTGAGGCCGCCGTCGCCCAGGATCCGGCCGTCGATCGTCACCGGTGCGAACACGCCCGGGACGGCCATGCTGGCGCGCATCGCCAGCGCCAGGTCACCGCTCGACAGCACCACCAGCTCGCCGCGCTGCATGTCGGTCGCAATGGCGCGGAACTGGATCGGGAGCTGGTCGAAGTCCGTGACGTCGCGGCTGCGCGCCACGAGGTACTGGATGGTGAGGTCGATGTTCTGGGTGCTGAGGAACCCGCTCGGCGTGATCAGCCCGCCGTCGCCGACTCCAAACTCGATGCCGTTGCTGTAAGTGCTGCCGGCCAGCTTGCGTCGCATGGGGACCTTGCTGCGCAGCCCGCGGCGGGCAATGGCCTCCTGCCACGAAATGGCGCCGATGGCCTCCTCGACGTCCGCGGCCGTTCGACCAGCGGCGAAGGTGCCCCCCACCAGTG
>Ga0209391_10001632_pt1 | contig 11670 bp, 10 predicted proteins | sample PPLLak3March2015_FD_187246 | JGI IMG/M metagenome (GOLD analysis project Ga0209391, IMG submission 187246) | Freshwater sediment microbial communities from Prairie Pothole Lake near Jamestown, North Dakota, USA - PPLs Lake P7 Core (1) Depth... | ecosystem: Environmental > Aquatic > Freshwater >... | reverse complement strand
CGCGTTTCTCGCGCGTGATGCGCTGACCGCGTACCTGGGCGGCGCGTTGCGCACGGCCACACCCGCGCCGTCCCGCACTGCGCAGGACCCGCACCGCGAGGCAACTCCGTCCGAGCCGTCGATGCAGCGACCGGTGGAGCGTGCCCGCGGTGTCGAGGACACCGTGGCGCGCGGCGCCGAGGCTCGCGCGAAGGCGCTGGAGGAGCGGGGGCGCTGATCCGGCGGGCCGAGGGGGCGGATGCTAGAATCGTTGCGATCCACGCGCTGTCGCCCGATGTCCTCCTACCCGCATCCGATCATCGCCCGCGAGGGCTGGCCGTTCATCGCGATCGCACTCGCGGTCGCGCTGGTCCTGTCCTGGCTCGGCTGGAGCTGGCTCGCCGCGCTGGCCTGGCTCGCGGTGATCTTCTGCGTGCAGTTCTTTCGCGACCCGGCGCGGGCCGTGCCGGTGCAGGCGAACGCCGTGCTCTGCCCGGCCGACGGCCGGGTGGTCAAGGTCGGCCCCGCGCGCGATCCGTACCTCGACCGCGACACGCTGATGATCAGCGTGTTCATGAACGTCTTCAACGTCCACAGCAACCGCAGCCCGGTCGACGGCGAGGTCGTCGGAGCCTGGTACAAGGCCGGCTCGTTCGTCAACGCCGCGCTCGACAAGGCCTCGACCGAAAACGAGCGCAACGCGCTGCACGTCCGCACCGCGTCGGGGGCCGACGTGACCGTCGTGCAGATCGCCGGGCTGGTCGCGCGCCGCATTCTCTGCTACGCGAAGACCGGCGACCGTCTCGCGCGCGGGCAGCGCTACGGCTTCATCCGCTTCGGGTCGCGCGTCGACGTCTACCTGCCGCCTTCGGCACGACCGCGCGTCGCGGTGGGCGACAAGGTGCGCGCCACCGAGACGATCATCGCCGAGCTCGGCTGACGCGATGGACGACGACTACCAGAAGCGGCGCGTCCTCGAGAAGAACCGCATCCGGCGGCGCGGCATCTACCTGCTGCCGAACCTGTTCACGACCGCGGCGCTGTTCGCGGGGTTCTTCGCCATCGTGCAGGCGATGAACCTGAACTTCGACCAGGCGGCAATCGCGATCTACGTGGCGATGGTGCTGGACGGGCTGGACGGGCGGGTCGCGCGGCTCACCCGGACGCAGAGCGCGTTCGGTGCCGAGTACGACAGCCTCGCCGACGTGATCAGCTTCGGCGCCGCGCCGGCGCTCGTGATCTACGAGTGGTCGCTGCGCGGCATGGGCAAGCTGGGCTGGATCGCGGCGTTCGTCTACGTCGCCGGTGCAGCGCTGCGCCTCGCGCGCTTCAACACCATGCTCGAGGTGCAGGACAAGCGCTGGTTCCAGGGCATGCCGAGCCCCGCGGCCGCTGCGCTCGTCGCGGGCTTCGTGTTCGTCGTCGACGACTACGGCATCGACCCCGAGAACGTGCGCTGGCTCGCGTTCGCGGTGACGCTCTTCGCCGGGCTCACGATGGTGAGCAACCTCAAGTACTACAGCTTCAAGACGATCAACCTGCGCAAGAGCTACCCGTTCGTCGCGATCCTGCTGTTCGTGGTGTTCTTCGCGCTGCTGTCCTACCAGCCGGCGACGGTGCTGTTCGGGATGTTCGTCGCCTACGCGATCTCGGGCTTCGCCGTCTCCGCATGGCAAGCGCTGCGCCGCCGACCCGCATCGACGGGCTGACGCCGTCGCCCGCACCCGCGGGAGCGCCGCGCGTCGCGGTGCTGGTGCCCTGCCGCAACGAAGCGGTCGCGGTGGGGCGCGTCGTCGCCGACTTCCGTGCCGCGCTGCCCCAGGCGACCGTCTACGTCTACGACAACGGCTCCGGTGACGACACCGGGGTGATCGCGCGCGCCGCCGGCGCGGTCGTGCGCCGCGAGGAGCGACCGGGCAAGGGTGGCGTGGTGCGACGCATGTTCGCCGAGGTGGAGGCCGACGTCTACGTCCTCGTCGACGGCGACGCCACCTACGACGCGTCGCGCGCGCCCGACCTCGTCGCACGGCTCGTCGACGACGGCCTCGACATGGTCACCGCGGTGCGCGAGCACGACGACCCTGCAGCGTACCGCCGGGGGCACGCCTTCGGCAACCGCATGCTGAACGCGCTGCTCGGCATGCTCTTCGGCCACCAGCCGGCGGACATGCTGTCCGGGTATCGCGTGTTCTCGCGCCGGTTCGTGAAGTCGTTCCCGGCGCAGTCGCAGCGCTTCGAAATCGAGACCGAGACGACGGTGCATGCGCTGGAGATGCGCGTGCCGATGGCGGAGGTGCCGACGCGATACCTGGCGCGGCCGGCCGGTTCGTCGTCCAAGCTCCACACCTACCGCGACGGCGCGCGCATCCTCGTCGCGATGGCGCTGCTGTTCCGCGACGTCAAGCCGCTGCTGTTCTTTTCCTGGCTCGCGGCAGTGCTGGCGGCCGTCGGCCTGTCGTTCGGTGTCGGCGTGGTCATGGAGTTCATGCACACCGGTCTCGTGCGGCGCCTGCCCACGGCCGTGCTCGCCACGGGGCTCGTTCTACTGGCCGCGCTCTCGCTCTCCGCGGGGGTGATCCTCGGCAGCGTCGCCCGCGGTCGACTCGAAGCGAAGCGGCTCGCCTACCTCGCGGTGCCGCCGACCGCGCTGCCGCCGGCGCAGGAGGGGCCGTCGACGCGCCCCTTGAACGTGACCAGTTCGAACACCGCGACGCCGTCGGCCTGACGGTACGGCGTCACGGAAGGCGCGTCCCACCCCAGTTGGGCCTGCCATTCGTCGCGGCGACGGGCGCGGTCGCCGTCGATCAACGCGATGGCGACGTCGCGCCCCTCGCAAAGCAGCCGGCGCCCCAGCGCGGGTGTGCCGTCTGACGACGACGGGACCGCCGCGCGCGTGAGGAACGCGAACGGCAGCGCGAGGCCCCAGTCGGGGAAGAACACGAACGGCCTCGGCGTCTGTGCCAGCAGGTCCGTCGCCAGCCGGTTGACCGCGTCCGAGTAGAGCCCGGTGCCGCGCGTGGCGACGAGCTTCGCCATTTCCTGCCGATGGCCCTCAACGTTGAGTGCGATGAGCAGCGCGAACGCGGCAAGCGCCGCGGCGCGGGCCGGTCGTTGGGCCGCGTCGGCCGGCGTTGTGACGCTCGCGACTCCGAGCGCCAGCCCGGCATAGCCCAACGGCAGCAGCGACACGAAGTGATGGGCGCCGAGCCGGCCGCCGAAGAACAGTGCGAACAGGCAGAACGTCGGCGCGAGCGCCAGGACCAACCGCTGCAACGGCGTCGCCTTGCCCCGGCATTGCGCGACGGCGAGGAGCGCCAGTGGCGCGGCGAGCAACAGCAGCAGTCGCGCCGTCGTTCCCGGCAGGCGGTAGCCCGGCTCGCCGAATACGAGGGAATGGTGCCAGCCGTTGCCGAACACTCCGACGACCATCTCCCCGACACTTCGCACGCGCTCGGCAGGTGCCATCGGCGACGCGAAGATGCCGAGGGCCCGCTGCTGGTCCGCGAGATAGGCGAAGAGCGCGCCGAGCCCGCCTTCCTCGCGCGCGATCAGCGCGTAGCCGAGGATGTATCCCGTAACACCGAGAAGCAGTCCGAGACTCCAGTGCGCGACATCGCGGGTGGCCTGCGCCGTGCCGGAACCTGCGCGCGACCACAGCCACGTGCCGATGGCGAACGCAGGCACGTAAAGGCCGTAGACGAAGTAACCCTGGACCGCGAGGCCCGCGAAGAAGCCGCTCGCGAGCATCGCGCGCCGGGCGGGTCGGGCGCGCGCCGCGCGTAGCAGGAACAGGAGCGAGAGCAGCAGCCACGCGACCGGCGACATCGTGATGTAGCTCTGCGTCCGGAACGCGAACAGGAACACCGGATCGACCGCGAGCGCGCCGGTGGCGAGCGTCGCGAGCCAGGGCCGCGCGCCGGCCGAGGCGAGGAGGGCGTAGAGCGCCGCGAGCACGCCGAGCCCGAACAGCGCGTGCACGATCCGCAGGCTCTCGACCGTCGTGCCGAGCAGCCAGAACAGCGGCAGGCCCAGCCAGAAGTGCTGCGTCCCGTGGTAGAGCGACACAAGAATCGGGAAGCGGGCGCCAAGCAGGTGGTTGCCTGGCAGCACCCACGCCGCCATCGGTTCCCGGTGCCAGGTGAGCACGCGCACGACGAGATAGTCCGGATTCACCGCGTCCATGTAGACGCCCGGCAGGCCGATCTCGCGCGCCGCGCAGCACGCCCATGCCAACGCGACGAGCGCGAAGCCCGCGATGTGCGCCCCGGGGCGTGCACGCGCCTCGGTCGTGGCATCCGCCGACGTCAATGGCCGATCCTGTCGACGCGGCAGAGCCGCATCGGGTCCCAGCCGATGTTGCTGCGAACCGGCGCGCAGGTGTCGTCGCGGCGTGCGAGCCCGTAGGCGGCGAGCGTGCGTTCCTTCGCCGCGTTCGTGGATGCGAGCTCGTAGATCGGGCCCGGATGGCCGGCGACGATCGCCGCCGCGCGCTGGCGGATGCCGCTTGCCTCCCCCGCGCGAACGATGTTGTTGTCGAGACCCACGTGGCGGGCATCGGCGGGAAGTCGCAGGAGCACGTGCGCCATCGGCGCGTCGTCGGTGAGCACGACGAGCGCCCCCGGCGCGACCGGGGGCAGCGCCACGTCGAGGAAGTCCTTCCCGTGCTTGACGCGCCCCAGGTTCGCCGGCTTGGTGGAAGCGACGACCAGGATCGCCACCGCGAGAAGCGCAGCGAGCCGCGCGCGGGGCGGAGCGACGACCATCACCAGCGCGACGATCAGGATTCCGCTGACGAGCTCGGCGGCGAGCAGGTAGCGGTAGATCGAGTACAGCTTCGCCCAGATGACGAACGCCACCACGAAGAACACACCTATGAAGCGCACCGCGTCTGCGGAGCGATCGTCGAGTGCCGGGTTCCACGAGCGGCGTCGCCGGCGGGCGAGTAGCGACGCCGCCAGTGCCGCGAGCGCGAGCGCCGCGACCATCGGAAAGCGTGCATCTCGATAGATCGACTCCGCGACGTACGCCTGCGGGGGGTGCCACAGCGCGAAGGGCAGCGAAATCCACTGCGCGGCGGTCCGTGGGCCGAAGCGAGCGTCGACGAACGACTCGGGCGGTAACAGCGGCGAGCGGAAGATGCCATTGAAGTAGGGGAACAGCGGACTGCCGGTATCGGCATAGAGGTGCGCCATCCAGGGACCCAGCGAGAGGGCGATCCCGGAGAGCACCGCGATGCCGAACACGAGGCTGTCGCGCACGCCGAGCCCCGGGCGACGCCGCACGAGGAGTGCCGCGGCGATCCCGACGGCGTACGTCGCCGCGGTGAGCTTGAGTCCGCAGGCCATTCCCGCGAGGAACCCCGCTGCCGCGATCAGGGCGGGCCGGTCGCGGCCCGCGACGCGCTCGGCAACGACGAGCCACAGCGCGGCCATGAGAAGGGCAGCGATCTGCCACTCGTTGATCGTCGTGCCGAGCATCGAGCGGCCATTGGCACCGGTGAGGCCGATCGCTGTGGCGGCGACGACCGCGGCCGCGCCGACCGGCGGCGCGATGCGCGAGAACACGAGCCCCGCGAGTTTCACCAGGAAGAACGCCGCCATGCCCGCGGGGAGGCCCATGACGAAGGCGATCGCCCGCGGCGGCCAGTGCGCGGCGACCATCGCGTAGACGGGCACGTCGAGCAACGGGTTGTAGTAGCTCTGCAGCTGCGCCGGGGCGAGGTCGCGACCGAGGCGCCCGGTGAGCCACGCCCACGGGTTGTAAAGGTGGTAGTTGGCGAGATCCCAGTTCGCATCCTGGCGCAGCAGGGCCGCGGCGATGCCGCCGCCGACGAGGCAGGCGGCGAAGAGCCATGCGTCGCGGGCGCGCGCGGGGAGAGGCGACAGGAAGCGCGGCAGGGCGACGGCGGCCATGGCTGTGAAGACTATACAGATCTCGATGGGCCGCGGCGGACGGCGGATGCGCAAAGCTTGCGGCGCCGGCGGAATTCCGGTAGGGTCCGCACGATGAGCAGCGCCTTCCCCGCCGCCGCCGACCGTGCCCGGACGAAGTCCGTGGGCGCGCTCGCGCTTCTTCGCGGCCTGCTGCTGCTGTGCCCCGCGCACAGCTAACCTCCCCCACCCCCAATTCGAGCAGCACCCACAACGTCGGTCGGAAGCGACCGGCGGTGATTTCGCACCCACGCCACGTCCGGAGTCCGCCATGAGCGAGCAGCGCACCGAGCCCGAGCAACAGCACCTCTTCATCTTCGACACCACGCTTCGCGACGGCGAGCAGAGCCCGGGCGCCTCGATGACGCGCGAGGAAAAGCTGCGCATCGCGCGCCAGCTCGAGCGGCTGCGCGTCGACGTGATCGAGGCGGGCTTCCCGGCCTCGTCCAACGGCGACTTCGAGGCGGTGCAGGAAATCGCGCGGACGATCAAGGACAGCACCGTGTGCGGCCTCGCGCGCGCGAACGAGAACGACATCGCGCGCTGCGGCGAGGCGATCAGGCCGGCCAAGTCCGGCCGCGTGCACACGTTCATCGCCTCCTCGCCGATCCACATGCAGATGAAGCTCCGCATGTCGCCCGACCAGGTGCTCGAGCAGGCGGTCAAGGCCATTGCCTGGGCGCGCCGCTACACGGACAACGTCGAGTTCTCGCCCGAGGACGCCGGGCGCTCCGAGCCCGACTTCCTCTGCCGGCTGCTGGAGGCGGTGATCCGCGCGGGCGCGACGACGGTCAACATCCCCGACACGGTCGGCTACACGACCCCCTGGCAGTTCGGCGAGCTGATCCGCAGCTTGCGCGAGCGCGTTCCGAACGCCGACAAGGCGGTCTGGTCGGTGCACTGCCACAACGACCTCGGCCTCGCGGTGGCCAACTCGCTCGCCGCGGTGATGAACGGCGCGCGGCAGGTCGAGTGCACCGTCAACGGCCTCGGCGAGCGCGCCGGCAACGCCTCGCTCGAAGAGATCGTGATGGCCGTGAAGACCCGCCAGGACGTCTTCCCCTGCACGACGCGCATCGACACGACGCAGATCGTGCCGGCTTCGAAGCTCGTCTCGTCGATCACGGGCTTCCCGGTGCAACCGAACAAGGCGATCGTCGGCGCCAACGCGTTCGCGCACGAGTCGGGCATTCACCAGGACGGCGTCCTCAAGCACCGCGAGACCTACGAGATCATGCGCGCCGAGGACGTGGGCTGGAAGACCAACAAGCTCTCGCTCGGCAAGCTGTCGGGACGCAACGCATTCCGGACGCGGCTGGCCGAGCTTGGTGTCGAGCTCCCGTCGGAGGAGGCGCTGAACGCCGCGTTCGTCCGCTTCAAGGACCTCGCCGACAAGAAGGGCCAGGTGTTCGACGAGGACCTGCAGGCGCTGGTCTCCGACGAGGCGATCACGCCGGAACGCGAATACTACAAGTTCGTCGCGCTGAAGGTGGTCTCGGAGACCGGCGAGGTCCCGCAGGCGCGCGTGGCGATAAGCGCGGGCGACCGCGAGACCTCCGCCGAGACCGAGGGCGACGGACCGGTGGACGCGACGTTCAAGGCGATCGAGCGCATGGTGTCGTCGGGCTCGAAGCTCTTGCTGTTCTCGGTGAACGCGATCACCACGGGCACCGATGCGCAGGGCGAGGTCACGGTCCGGCTCGAGCGCGATGGTCGCATCGTCAACGGCAACGGCGCCGACACCGACATCATCGTCGCCTCGGCGAAGGCCTACATCAACGCGCTGAACAAGCTGCACGACCGCGCTGAGCGGCTCAACCCGCAGCTCGCGGCGTAGCGACGACGCGCCGCCCGGAGTCGGGCGGCGCTACTTCGTTTCCAGCGGCACGATCGCCTCGCGCAGCAGCGAGACCGTCACGTCGCGGCCGACGGCGAGTGCATTGCGCTCGGCGACGTGCTGCGACACCTTGAGCGTGAGCCGCGCTTCCGGCATCCCGGCAGGGGCGAGCCGGGCGATCACGTCGTCGCCCAGCACGACCAGATCGGCGATGACGGCCGGAACGGGATTCTCGCGCTCCCCGTGGGATGGGCGGTCCACGCGATGCAGCAGGACGCGCGTAGGCAGGATCGTCCACGCGATCGTGCGCCCCGATGCAAAGGCGCCGGTGTCCGGAACCTCGAGGTGGTGCGGGCCGAAGACCAGCCGACGGGCCGCGCTCGTGCCCTGGATCGGGCCCTCGAACAGGTTGGGCAGGTCGAGGAGGCGCGCCGCGGCGATCGTCGCCGGCCGGGTCATCACCTCGCGCGTCGGCCCCTGCTGGACGATGTGTCCGCGTTGCATCAGGCACAGATGCGAGGCGAGCATCGCCGCCTCGTCGAGGTCGTGAGTGACGAGCAGTACTGTCGGCGAGAGCTCGGCGTGCAGGCGCTTCAGCTCCACATACAAGCGCTTGCGCGTGCTGCGGTCCACCGAGGAGAACGGCTCGTCCAGCAGCAGCACGCGGGGATTGCGGGCCAGCGCGCGCGCCATTGCGACGCGCTGCTGCTGGCCGCCCGAGAGCTCGCGCGGCCGTCGCTCCTCGAGACCCGCGACGTGCGCCTGCGCGAGCCGCGCCCGCGCCTGTGCATCGCGTTCCGCGGGCGGCCGGTCGAGGAGCGAGCAGGCGACGTTCTCGAGCGCCGTCAGGTGCGGAAAGAGCCCGTAGTGCTGCGAGACGTAGCCGATGGGACGCTCGCGGGTCGGCCGGTCGATGCCGTGCGCCGTGTCGAGCCAGACGTCGTGGTCGAACGCGACGCGACCACGGCGTGGCCGCAGCAGCCCGGCGATCGCGCGCAGCAGCGACGTCTTGCCGCTGCCCGAGGGACCGACGATGCCGACGATCTCGCCCGCGGGGAGCGCAAGGTCGAGGTCGAGCGGCGGCCCGTCGTGGCCGAGCGCGATGCGCAGGCTCATCGCTTGGCCGGCTTCAGCCAGCGCTCGGACAGCACGTAGGAGAGCGCCACGGTGGCGAACGAGATGACGACGAGCAGAAGCGCCATCGCGCCCGCGCCGCCGGTGTCGAATGCCTGCACGCGGTCGTAGATCGCGATCGCGATCGTCTTCGTCTCGCCGGGGATCGAGCCGCCGACCATCAGCACGACGCCGAACTCGCCGAGCGTGTGCGCGAACGTGAGCACCGCGGCGGACAGCACGCCCGGCCAGGCGAGCGGCAGCTCGATCCGCGCGAACGACTGCCATCGCGACAGCCCGCAGCACTGGGCCGCCTCGCGCACGTCCGGCGGGATCGCGGCGAACGCGCGCTGCAGCGGCTGCACCGCGAAGGGGATGTTGACGATCACGGACGCGACGACGAGGCCGGTGAACGTGAACGCGAGCGGTGCACCGAAGATGCGCTCGAACGCCGGGCCGAGCGGGCTCCGCGCGCCGAGTGCGACCAGCAGGTAGTAGCCGACGACCGTCGGCGGCAGGACGAGGGGAAGCGCCGTCAGCGCCTCGAGCCACGGTCGAGCGCGCGAGCGCGTCGTCGCGAGCCAGCGGCCGGCGACGATGCCGAGCGGCAGCAGCACCAGCAGCGTGACCGCGGCGAGCGCGAGCGACAGGCGCAGCGCAACCCAGTCCACCGCTACGCCTCGCCCGGCAGGACGAAGCCGTAGCGCACGAAGACCGCGCGCGCGGGCTTCGTCTGCAGCCACGCGTAGAACTCGGCCGCGACGGGCCCGGCGCGGGGCAGAAGCGCCATGCGCTGCCGCAACGGCTGGTGTGTCGTGTCCGACAGCAGCGCCGCGGTGCCGAGCCGCGCGACCTCCGGCGCCATGGCGAGGGACAGCGGGATGATGCCGCCCTGCGCCGAGCCGCTCGTTGCGAACTGCGTCGCCTGTGCGGCGTTCTCGCCCAGCACCAGCGCCGGTTGGATCGACGTCCACAGCCCGGCGGCCTGGAGCGCCTCGCGCGCGGCGCGGCCGTAGGGCGCGTGCTCCGGATTGGCGATCGCGAAGCGCTTGAGGCGCCTGTCGCCGATCGCCGCGCGCAAGTCGGAGAGTGCCGGGTCGGACTTGAGCGCCGAACCCTTGGGCACGAACAGTACGATGCGTCCGATCGCATAGAGTACCCCCGCGTCGCGGGTCATTCGCTTCGCCGCGAGGCGCTCGATGTAGCTCTCGTCGGCCGAGAGGAACAGCTCGAAGGGCGCGCCGTTCTCGATCTGCTGCGTGAAGTTCCCCGACGAGCCGAACGCGATCCGGACCTCCCGCCCGGTCGCCGCCTTGAAGAGGTCGGCGAGCTCGGCCAGCGCGAAAGTGAGGTCCGCGGCGGCCGCGATCGCCGGCGCCTGCGCGGCAGCCGGGGCGGCGCCGACGGAAAGTGCCAGGGAAAGCAAAACGGCGAGAAGGCGACGTCGCACGGGCGCTCCATCACAGTCGATCAACTATAGCGAATCAGTAGCGCCGGACGCCGAAGCTGCGGTCGGCATGGGCGATGCGGCGATGGTAGCGGCTTCCGGGGAGTCCGTTGCGCGGCGCCGCCTCGCGCCGGAGGCCCGTGCTGGCCGCCTGCCGAAGATGCGGGCGGAAGGGGCCCCGCCTGGAGTAGAATCGCGTTTTGTGAAATCCACTTTCACAAACGCTGCCGGCCGGCCGTCCGCCGACGGCCCGTCCGGCACCCCGCCCACTCAAGCCTTCGAGGGTTCCATGAGCACGCCCACCTACGGTCCCGGCATCGAGATCATCGGCCGCATCACGCCCGAGTACGCGGAAATCCTGACGCCTGCGGCGATTGCTTTCGCGGCAAAGCTGCAGCGCGCGTTCGGTGGTCGCCGCACCGAGTTGCTCGCCCGCCGCCAGGCGAGGCAGGCCGCACTCGACGCCGGCAAGCTGCCCGACTTCCTGCCCGAGACGCGTGCAATCCGCGAGGGCGACTGGACCTGCGCGTCGATTCCCGCGGACATCCAGGACCGCCGCACGGAGATCACCGGTCCCGTCGACCGCAAGATGATCATCAACGCGCTCAATTCCGGCGCGAAGGTGTTCATGGCCGACTTCGAGGACGCCAACACGCCGAAGTGGGACAACAACATCCAGGGCCAGATCAACCTGCGCGACGCGATCCGCCGCCGCATCGACTACGTCTCGCCCGACGGCAAGGCGTACAAGCTGAACGACAAGACCGCGACGCTGTTCGTGCGTGCGCGCGGCTGGCACCTGCCCGAGAAGCACGTGCGGGTCGACGGCCAGCCGATGTCCGGCGGCATCTTCGACTTCGCGCTCTACTTCTTCCACAACGCGAAGGAACTGCTCGCGCGCGGCACCGGTCCGTACTTCTACCTGCCGAAGATGGAGAGCCACCTCGAGGCACGGCTGTGGAACGACATCTTCGTGATGGCGCAGGACGAGCTCGGCGTCCCGCGCGGCTCGATCAAGGCCACCGTGCTGATCGAGACGATCCTCGCGTCGTTCGAGATGGACGAGATCCTGTACGAACTGCGCGAGCATTCGGCGGGCCTCAACTGCGGACGCTGGGACTACATCTTCAGCTGCATCAAGAAGTTCCGGAACAACCGCGACTTCTGCCTCGCCGACCGGGCGCTGGTCACGATGACCACGCACTTCATGAAGAGCTACGCGGAGCTGTGCGTGAAGACCTGCCACCGCCGCAACATCCACGCGATGGGCGGCATGGCGGCGCAGATCCCGGTGAAGAACGACGAGGCGGCCAACACCGAGGCGTTCGCGAAGGTCCGGGCGGACAAGGAGCGCGAGGCGACGA
>Ga0209391_10001631_pt1 | contig 11674 bp, 15 predicted proteins | sample PPLLak3March2015_FD_187246 | JGI IMG/M metagenome (GOLD analysis project Ga0209391, IMG submission 187246) | Freshwater sediment microbial communities from Prairie Pothole Lake near Jamestown, North Dakota, USA - PPLs Lake P7 Core (1) Depth... | ecosystem: Environmental > Aquatic > Freshwater >... | reverse complement strand
GGCCACAGAAGGAGGGGCGTCGGACGGAGGGGTGACGGGCGTAATCACTGGCGGAGTCGCGGGGGCGATCGCGGGCGAAGTCGCGAGTACTGTCACAGGTGCAATTAACGGTGCTGCAGCCACCGGAACCTGCGGTACGACCTCGGGCATCGGAGGCAGCCGCTCAATAATTAGGGTGCCGGCCGGCGTGTCGACGCTCCGCGGTAGCGGATCCTGTGCCGCGGGGGGCAGTCGCTCAACGACGACAGTGCCTCCTTGCATTGCAGCAGGTTCTGGCGCGGGACTGAAAATCGCGCAGCCGGCTAACTGCAGCAGCAAAAGGATTCCTAGGGTGTGCGTTACAGGCATGAATAATGATTCTATAGAGGGCTTCAATCATTATGAACGTTGTGCCGGGTTATGGTTCCCTCCGGTTACGGTTCACCTTACGCATCCAGTATCATGCTTCAGCATCAATAAATCAGGAGTCCCGTGGAAATCCGCCAATTTCAGCTCAAGGACGAACATGTCCGGCTTTGTGACCTGCTCAAACTTGCCGGCATTGCCGAGAGCGGCGGGCAGGGTAAACATCTGGTCGCTGACGGTGAAGTGACTGTCGACGGGCAGCCGGAAGGCCGCAAGACTGCCAAAATCCGTGCCGGGCAGACCGTGCAATGCCACGGCGTCCAGGTCGTTGTGCTGGCGAATTAACGCGAGCTTGCCATGGATAAACGCCTTGCTGAAATCGAAATCAAGCTGAGCTTCAACGAAGATCTGCTTGAAGAGTTGAACCGCATAGTGGCCCGCCAACAACAACAAATCGCAGGGCTTGAACAACTGGTGCGCGATTTGCGCCTGCAGATGCAACGCAGCCTGGCCGCGGACAGCGATGGTTCCGGCCAGGAAATCCCGCCGCATTATTAACAGGATGGGTCGGATGGACAGGAAAAATCAATGAACAAACCGGAAACCAAACTGCATCTGCCGTTGCCGGGTGCCGAGCCGCAGACACTGGGTTTTATGCCGGAGCGTCTGCTGCGGATTGCCGCCGCCCTGAATGCCGAGATCGAAAGCAATGCACTGCCCGGCGCGGTGTTGATGATTGCCCGGCGCGGCAAGCTCGGTTATTGCGAAACCTTCGGTTACCTTGATCCGGCGGCGCGCACCGCGATGCCCGTTGATGCAATGTTCAGCATTGCATCCATGACCAAACCGCTGGTGACGGTGGGTGCGCTGATGCTGGTCGAAGAAGGCTGGCTGGGTATCAATGAAGCCGTCGGCAAATACCTGCCACAGCTCGCACGCATGCAGGTCAACCCGCCACAATGCGACGGCAGCACCGGTTCACCAACGGTGGCGGTGAACCGCCAGATGACCATCGAAGACCTGATGCGCCACACCGCCGGCCTGAGTTACGGCCGCGGCGACAAGGCGCTGTACGGGCGTTATCCATTCTCGTCGGATGTGGCATCAACGAAATGGACAGGCCGGGAATTTCTTGATCAGCTCGCTGCATTGCCGCTGCATTACCAGCCCGGCTCAATGTGGGAATACAGCCTGGGCCTCGACGTGCTGGGCCTGGTCATCGAAACCGTGACCGGCACTCCGCTTTCCGAATATCTGGACCAAAAACTGTTCCGGCCGCTGCAGATGCGGGATACCGCGTTCACGGTGCCGGCCGCAGAAACGGCGCGTTACGCCAGGGCGCTGGCGCTGGATCCGCTGACGCAGCAGCCGCAGATGCTGCGCGACGGTACCAAGCCGCACAAATTCGACTGTGGCGGCGGCTGCGCGGTGTCAACCGCGGCTGATTACCTGCGCTTCGCGCAAATGCTGCTGAATGGCGGTGAACTCGAGGGCACACGTGTGTTGTCGCGCAAGACCGTCGCATACATGACCAGCGACCATCTTGGCCCTGAAGTCGACCTGTCGAAGCTCAACGACTATCCCAACATCCGCGGCTACGGTTTTGGTCTGGGTGTGGCCGTGCGACGCAGCGACGGCCGCGGCGGCATGCCAAGCTCGGCCGGTGAGTTCCACTGGGCCGGTTCCACCGGCACTTATTTCTGGGTTGACCCCGCCGAAGAACTGGTGACAGTGTTCATGGCTCATGCGCCCGGTGCAATCCGCTATTACCACCGCCAACTGCTGCATGCGCTGGTGCTGCAGGCCTTGGCCTAGGAGATTCTCTGGATAACCTGCTGCGCGCCGCGTAGCAAGTCCTCTTGGGGGCGACACGATTGTTGCTTCACGCGGCGTCCGGAACACGCCTATCTGATTGATATGTCTCGGTTCCTGTGCTCCGTGCTACTTGCACTGGCGTCGCTCGCTGAGCGATTGGTGGCCCAACGCACACGGCAGGCCTATCTGGCTAAGCTGTTGTTTTCATTGAAAGATGGCATGTATGGTGCGATAATGCAGGCATGAATGATTCGCAACCCCCATCCTCATCTCCCTCGCCGCGCGCGCGCATGCAGGAACTGCTTGCGATCCCGGATCGCAACCGTACCGATGCCGAGTGGGACGAACTCAACGAGCTCGAAATCGCACTCGCTTCGGGCAATCGCCCCGGCGCGCCTGAGCCGCAATCCCGCTCCATCCATCAACGCCAGAACACCGGCGGCGCCGGCCGCATGCAGCCGGGTGGCGGCAATCGTCCGCAAGGCCAGAATAAAGGGCCGGGCGGCGGTGGCGGCAAAAAATTCCACAAACGGCCCGGCAAACGCCGGGGCGGTGGTGGTGGCAATCCCGGCAATGGTGGCGGCAACGGTAACAGTGGTGGCGGTGCTCCGCCGCAGGCGTGATAACCGTTTCACTTGTTCTACCCGCTCGCGCGAAAAGCGCACTGTCCAACCCGGCGGCAGATTTTATCTGCCGCTATTTTTTTCCGTCCTGAATTCCGGAGCCCGTACCCATGGCCATGAAGCCCGCAGATCTGCAAAAATACAACGCCATGAAACTGGTGAACCAGATGAAAAACACCGGCACCCACGGCCACTCCGGGGGCACCGTCAAGCCGGTTGATCGCCGCGAACAGCGCCGCCTTGACCAGGCGGCGGGGCTGGTTCCTTTTGCCGTCAAAATCAACGGCGACCTGGTCAAGCAGATCCAGGCACTGGCCGTCGAACGCAAAACCGGCGTCAACGAACTTGTCGCCGAGTTGCTGCAAAAAGCGCTGAAAAAGTAGAACCCATCTCAAAAACGCCGGCGCTTGTCGGTATCGTATTGCCCGCTAAGTTTCTCTTTGACTTACCATCGAGTCCCGCTTCAGGCGTGGCCCGCCGGCAATTCAGCCAGTTCGATCAGGCAGTTTTCCGTCGCCGACGGATCGAGGAAAGCGATGCGGCATCCGGCATGGCCGATGCGCGGCACCTGGTCGAGCAGCGGTATGCCCTTGGCTTTTAATTCGGCCAGTGCCTCGTCGATGTTCTCAACTTCGAGGCAAACGTGGTTCAGTCCGCCCTTGCCCTCGGCGATCAGCTTCGCCTGTTTGCTGTCCGGCGTCAGCCCGGCAATCAGTTCCACCATCGAATCACCGACCGGGTAGAGCGCCAGCCGCCGCGTGGCGTTGTCTTCGGTTCCGCCCAGCTTGATACCGAAACAGCCTTCCCAGAGTTTGCGGCTTGCCTCCACGTCGCGCACGACAATACCGACATGTTCGATGCGTTTGACTTTCATGGGTCTCCTCTCCTGTATTTCCCTTTAATTTGTCCGTTGGTGTCTGCAGCATGATGCGCCTGAGATTGCAGGGACACAAGTCCACACGGCAGTTCCGCAACGCTTGTCTCTCCGGTGTAACATGCTGAACATCACGTAACGCCGAATTCCCATGACCACCAACACCCAGCCTGCGCCCGCACAGTGGCGCTCGACCGTGCCGCTGTACATCCATCTCGGTTTCGAGCTCGACGCACTGGACGACGGCCGCTCGCATGTGCGACTGCGGTTTAAGCAACATCTCGGCAACTCGCGCGGCGAAGTACACGGCGGCACCGTGGCGGCGATCATTGATGCCGCGATGTCGCAGGCTGTTCGTTCGCTGGTCGATATGGAAATGGGCGTTGCGACCATGACCATGAACCTCAATTACCTGGCTCCTGCCAAGGGCGAGATCATCTGCAAGGGCACGGTCATCAAGCGCGGGCGCAGCATCATGTTCACCGAGGCCGAAGTGTTCGGTGAGGACGGTGTGCTCGCCTGTCGCGCCAGCGCGACCTACCGTATCCTGCCGAAAACCGTGTACGAAAAAAATAAAATCTGATCGGAAGCGTAACCCGCGCAACAACATGCTGCCCAGTACAGGAGAACCCATGTATTCAGTCCGTCATTGCATGATCGCTGCCGCGTTTATTGCTGCTGCTCCGGCGGGTGCCGCGCAACCGGATCCCGCAGCCGGTTTTCCCAGTCGTCCGCTGCGCATGATCGTGCCGTTTGCGCCCGGCGGACCGAACGACCAGCTGGCGCGCATGGTCGGTGTCAAACTGACCGAAACCTGGGGGCAACAGGTCGTCGTTGACAACCGTCCCGGCGCGGGAACCGTCATCGGAACCGAACTCGCGGTGCGCTCGCCTGCTGACGGCCATACCATGCTGATGATCTCCTTGAGTACTGCAGTGAATCCGGTCATGCAGAAAAAACTGCCCTATGACACCGCAAAAGATCTGGTACCACTGATCAATCTCGCAATGTCACCGAATGTCCTGGTTGTGCATCCAGGAGTGCCGGCGAACAATGTCGCTGCGCTGCTTGCCATGGCCAAGGCAAAACCCGGTGAAATCATCTATGCCTCCGGTGGACCGGGATCAACCACGCACCTCGCCGGTGAACTGCTGGCCAACATGGGTGGCGTCAGGATGACGCATGTGCCGTACAAGGGAGCGAGCCCGGCGACCATCGACCTGCTTGGGGGGCGCGTATCATGGATGTTTGGCACCATCCTGCCGACGTTGCCGCATATCAAGTCCGGAAAATTGCGCGCGATCGGCATGAGTTCGCTGAAACGCGCGCCGGCGCTGCCCGACGTGCCGGCCATAGCTGAAACACTGCCGGGATTCGAGGCCGTATCGTTTTATGGCGTGGGATTGCCTGCCGGTGTGCCGAAACCCGTGATGAACAAACTCAATACCGGGATGGCGCGCATCATCACTGCGCCGGACACTCGTGAACAACTGCGGCTACAGGGTGCGGATGCGGTAGGGGATACGCAAGCCGAGTTCACTTCATTCTTCCGCAGGCAGATGAGTAAATGGGCCCGGGTGATCAAGGAAGCTGGTCTGCAGGCGCAATAACAAAAACGATCACACTAAAGCGAAAGACGACGCCATGAACCTGATATTCCGCATCATCCGTGCGCTGCTCGCATGCGGCATTGCAACCTCCTTTGCACTGATTGCACCGGCACACAGCGCCGAAGACGGCGTAAAATATCCGTCGAAAGCGATCCGCTTCATCGTGCCGTTCCCGCCGGGCGGCGGCAACGACACCATCGCACGCCTGATCGGCCAACAGATGGCTGTCACCTTCGGGCAACAGGTGACCATCGACAACCGGCCTGGCGCCGCCGGTGCGCTCGGTGCGCAGCTCGCTGCCACTTCGCCCGCCGACGGTTACACCATATTCCTCGCCGGCGTGGCCAGCCACGGCCTCAATCCCAACCTGACCAAAAAGCCACTGTATGACCCGGTCAAGGATTTTGATGCCATCAGTCTGATTGCCTCAGCGCCGCTGCTGGTGGTGGTGCATCCTTCGCTGCCGGTGAAATCAGTGAAGGATCTGATCACACTGGCGAAAGCCAAACCCGGTGTCATCAATTACGCGTCCAACGGTACCGGCGGTTCTTCGCACATGGCAGTGGAACTGTTCGACATGCTGGCCGGTACCAAAATGACGCATATTCCGTACAAAGGCCTGGCACCCGCACTGACGGAGCTGATGTCGGGTGAAGTGCAGGTGATGTTCTCCAGCGCGGTGGCGATGCTGCCGCAGGTCAAGGCAGGGCGGCTCCGCGCAATTGCAATGACCGGTGGCAAACGTTCGGCGGCAATACCAGACGTGCCGACGGTTGCTGAAGCCGGCATCAAGGGTTACGAGACGGGTTCCTGGTACGGTGTGGTTGCACCCGCCGGCACACCGAAGTACGCCATCGACAAGCTGAGCACGGAAATCATCCGCATCACCAATTCGCCGCAGGTCAACAACAAGCTGGTGGGCGAAGCGGTAATCCCGGTCGGCAGCACATCGGCCGAGTTTTCGGCGTACATCAAGTCCGAAATCGCGCGCTGGGGCAAGGTGATCAAGCAGGCAAAGATCCAGCCGACTTGAACGACTAGGAAGCGGATAGCCATAAAAAACACGGCGCTTGCGCCGTGTTTTTTATTGGAGCGGGAAATCAGGCGCAGCGCAGCGAGGCGAAAAAAGCCGTTGTGTACGCCACCGTACAATATTTCTGCAGATCCACGCCTAGGATTACATACTGGAATTCAGCGGTTCGCCACTATCCGGTGCAGTAAAAGTGCCGCCGAACGCCTTTTTTCATTCCTTGCAAAGGGACTACAGTGAGGAACTACGATGAGTCAATTGCAAAGTTTTGACCAGACGAACGCAGAGGCGGCTGGAAACGGCGACACAAGCACAGAGGGCGTGGGCGCGGTCATAGACCATTTCTCCGGCAAAAAGGCACCGCCCCAGCCGAGAATCCATGGTTACGAATTCAGGGCATTGCTGCTGGCTCAACGCAGACGGCTTCTGGATGAGATGTACGAAATCATGATCCCCGATGAGGGGAAAAACGGCATCGATGCCATCCCGCCGCTCTCCACTGACAATGTGCTTGAAAATTCCACCGATGCCATTGATGTGGCAATGATGACGGTAATCCGAAACAGCCAGAAGTTGCAGGAGATCGAGGTTTCGCTTGCGCGACTCAGCGACGGCACTTACGGCATCTGCATTTACTGTGGTCAGGGCATCGATCGGGCGCGTCTGAAATTCCAGCCAACCGCCCACTACTGTCTGCCATGCCAGTTGCTGTTGATTGCCCCAGTTACGAGGCCCGGGGAATGATCGGTTACGGATCATCACCCCCCGAATTATTCTGACATCGGGTTTGTGTTGCAAAAAAATAACATCCCGCGTCACATAGGGTTCATTCCCGATGGCAACCGACGCTGGGCCGTGAATCGTGGACTGTCCAAAGAGGCTGGCTATGCCCATGGCGTTGCCCCGGGTTTGCTTCTGTACGAGAAATGCAGAGGCTGCGGGATCGATGAGATTTCCATTTACGGATTTACCCAGGACAATACCCGGCGGCCTGCCCTCCAGAAACAGGCGTTCAGCGACGCCTGTGTGGCCCTCGCCCTTGATATCGCAACGCGTGGCGCGGCACTGCTGGTGGTCGGCGACGAGACTTCAAGACAATTTCCCGCGGCGTTAAAACAATTCCGGCAGCGGCGGGGGGATGGCATGAAGGTGAATCTGCTGGTCAACTATGACTGGGAATGGGACCTGTCCGGTCTCAAGAACGGCGGACTGCGTTCTTCTGAAATTTCGCGCATGGATCTGATCATGCGCTGGGGAGGTGGTCGCCGCCTGAGCGGTTTCCTCCCGGTGCAATCGGTGTATGCGGATTTTTATGTCAGGGATGAGTGCTGGCCGGATTTTGATCCGCTGCATTTCGAGCATGCGCTGGCCTGGTTTAAAAAACAGGATCAGACGCTCGGCGGGTAGCTGGGATAAACAATGCAGGCTGCGGCTGCGTCCGTGACCGGGCATTTGCTGGCATCCGGCCATGAAAACTGGCATCCTCGCGCACTCTTCACGCACTTTCAAATTTACCGGGCATCCGCCATGGCTTCCGAAAGTTTCATCCCGGGCAAAGATGCCTCGCTCGAATCCACCATTCATACCATGCAGCAAAAGCTCGCAAGCCGCGGCTTTGTGCTGGATGAGTCCTCCTGGCTGAATCCGGTCGAATCGATCTGGTCGGTTCATGTCCGTGACCACGAATGCCCAATGCTGTTCGCCAACGGCAAAGGCGCGACCAAGCTGGCGGCTCGTGCCAGCGCACTGGGCGAGTTTTTTGAACGGCTGGGCACGCATTATTTCTGGACCCATTTTTATCTCGGTGAAACCCGCGCCAACCGGCCCTTTGTCCATTACCCGCAGGAGCGCTGGTTTGCACCGACGGAAGATGGCCATTGGCCGGCGGAATTGCTGAACCCCGAACTGCATGCCTTCTACAACCCGCAGGGCGACATCGACGGCGAAGTGCTGGTCGACCTCAATTCCGGCAACGTCGAACGCGGCATCTGCGCACTGCCCTACACGCGCCTGCACGATGGCACGCAGACATGGATCCCCGTCAACATCATCGGCAACCTGTATGTCAGCAACGGCATGGCGGCGGGCAATACGATGATGGAGGCGCGCAGCCAGGCCCTGTCCGAAATCTTCGAGCGCAACATCAAGAACCGCATCATCGCCGGCGGGTTGTGTCTGCCGGAAGTACCAGAAGCGGTGATCGCGCGTTATCCCGGCATCGCCGCCGGCATCAAGGGTTTGCGCGAAGCCGGCTTCGGCATACTCGTGCGCGACGCCTCGCTCGGCGGCCGTTACCCGGTGATGAATGTCACACTGCTGCATCCCAAGGACCAGGGTGTGTTCGCCAGCTTCGGCGCGCATCCGCGCTTCGAAGTGGCGCTGGAACGCGCACTGACCGAATTGCTGCAAGGCCGCGCGCTGGAGTCGCTGGAGAATTTTCCAGAGCCCGGGTTCGACATGGATGAAATCACCATGGCCTCCAATCTGGAAATCCATTTTGTCGACTCCAGCGGCGTGATCAGCTGGAATTTCCTCGGCGATACGCCGGATTACCCCTTCGCAGACTGGAATTTCAGCACTACCACCGCGGAAGACTATGCCTGGCTGTGCAACTGCATCAAGGCCGAAGGCCATGACATCTACGTCGCCGATTTTACCGAGCAGGGCGCCTACAGCTGCCGCATCCTGGTGCCCGGCATGTCCGAAATCTATCCGGTGGAAGACCTGGCCTGGGAGAACAACAGCATCGGCAACCGCATCCGTCCGGCGCTGGTCAGGCTGCCGGCATTAAGTGATGACGAAGCCCGCGCCCTGCTTGATGATCTGCAAACCCTGAACCTGAACGACGAACGGCCGCTGTGGGAAATCCTCGGCCTCGCCATCCCGCTGGATACGGTATGGAAGGAGCTGCGCATCGGCGAATTAAAAACCCTGCTGGCACTCGCCATCGGTGACGCAGAGGCGACGCGCGAAGGTTGTGACTGGATCCACCACTTCCAGGAAATGAAACCGGCGCGCCATCTGGTGTACCGCTGCATTGAAAGCCTGCTGAACCTGGAAGACGCTGGCAATTATCATCTTGCGCTGGTCCTGCTCTACGGCGCGGAAACCGTGCGCCAGGCGCAGGCCCTGCTCGATCGCAGCGAACGTTACTTCGGCCTGCACACGCTGGGCGTGGACATGGAGGGCAGCGCCATGCACCAGACACTGCTCGCGGCCTATGACAAATTGTTTGCGGTGGCAGCCGCCTGAGTATTCCTGTGGTTGGTAGTGGCGGTCAACACAGGCAAAGCTGTCGCGAGACGGGGCTTTGATCCGGAGTCGCGGTATATTATTCTTTCGTTCCATGTTCCTGCACAACAACGAAAGGCAGCCAATATGGGCAGTGAGAATTTCATCCTGAGTTATGCGCGGGCCTGCGGCAGCGGCAATCTGCCGTTTTCGGAGTGCGGACCCGTCTGGCAATGCGGGATCATCGCTGCACTGCTGGTCGCGGCCATCGTGGTTCTCATTGCACTCAGACTGCAACCTGCACCGCAGCCGGCGGGCAGCTGATGCCGGGACCCCATCGCGATCGTTCGCTGTGAAATCAGCTGAACGTTCGTTGTCGCAGCCCCTGTTGCGGTTTGCCGGGCGCTTGCTTTTCTTGTCATGTCTGGCCGGCTTCATCCCTGGCGCTCATGCCCAGACCGAACCGGTGCAGTGGTCACCGCAGGTTTGGCTAAACGCGGGCACCTATTCGTATCACTTCGACCGCAGCAAGGATTTTCGCGAGAACAACGTCGGCTTCGGTGCCGAAGTGTGGTTCGCCGAAGATCACGCGTTGATGGCCGGCACTTTCATCAACAGCGACCGGATGAGAAGCCATTACGGTGCTTATCAGTGGCGCCCGCTGCACTGGCGGCCGGCTGGTATCAAAATCGGCGCGGGCATCACCGTCGTTGCTTTTGACGGTTATCCCCGTCATCACAATGGCGGCTGGTTTCCCGCCGCGTTGCCGGTGTTGTCCGTGGAATACAAACGGGTGGGTGCGAATATTTTTCTGGTGCCAACGATCCGGGATCGCCTTGACGGCGCCATCTCGATACAGCTCAAGCTGCGTGTCTGGTAGTTGATGTTGTTCCGGCCACCGGCAATCAGGCCGAATAGCCCGATACAAAAATATCAATTAAAACAAATATTTAAGTATTGTCCTCATTGAAAAATGACGCGCTGTCGTGACCGGCGCCCCTGGTTGACTTTGCTCGCCGCAGTTGAATCAGCCTTCAATTGATCGCATCCGGCTTGTCGATAAACCGGTGGGGCTGTGCCTCTGCTGACGCTGCTTGACGATCATTCGCGCTTCAACCTGCTCCTGCAGGCCTGCGGCAAGACTGATGCCGGGACGGTGAAGCCCCTGCTAAGTGACGCGTTTCGTTGCTACGGGATGCCGGTGCGCATCAATGCCGACAATGGCGCACCGCGGGGCAGTCCCCGCGAGCACGGACACGGGCTGTCCCGCTTGAGTGTCTGGTTGATCCAGTTGGGCATTCGCATCAGTCACAGCCGTCCCGGGCACCCGCAAATCAACGGCAAAGACAGCGCTTCCATCGCACGCTGAAGGCCGAGGTGCTCAACGGTCGCAGCTTCGCGGATCTGCATGCCGCGCAAAGCGCCTTTGACCACTGGGGGACCATTTATAACTGTGAACGACCGCATGATGCCTTGGGGCTGGCGGTCCCTGCCAGTCTCTACCAGCCCAGCCGCCGCGACTTCCCGGAAGTCTTGCCGACCATTGAATACGGCCCGAATGACCAGGTCTGCAAGGTCCGATGGAATGGCGAAGTCCGCTTTACCCGCCGCAAGCTCAAGGTATCTAACGCTTTGAATGGCTTGCCCATTGCGTTCCGCGCAACGGCTATCGACAGCGTCTTTGACGTCTATTTCTGTCACCACCGGTTCATGCGCTTGGATCTGAATAACTTTAATGAGAGCCATGCCGAATCGATTTAAAGTGTTACCCATGTCCCCGCACACCTGTTACCCACGTGCCCGGTACATACAGTGCTCCCTTAAAAACCGCTGCGGCAGCGGGGTTTTAGTTTCGAGGCGTGGTGAAACATCCCGAAGCTGTATCATTGCGCAAACACAACCAGTGGGTGGAGGCCACATGACGCGCCCGATCGTATTTTTGCTGATCCTGATTTTCGGCGCCATCACCTCCGGCTGCAGCAGAGACAGGGAGCCGGCTGCGCCGGCACAGCCATCGGCCGCACAGCCGAAATCTGCGCCGATCGATATCAATCGCGCAAACGTGAAAGAGTTGATGGCGCTTAAAGGCATCGGCGAAGTTCGCGCCAATGCCATAGTCCGCGGCCGTCCCTATGTGCGCAAAGAC
>Ga0209391_10001629_pt1 | contig 11684 bp, 8 predicted proteins | sample PPLLak3March2015_FD_187246 | JGI IMG/M metagenome (GOLD analysis project Ga0209391, IMG submission 187246) | Freshwater sediment microbial communities from Prairie Pothole Lake near Jamestown, North Dakota, USA - PPLs Lake P7 Core (1) Depth... | ecosystem: Environmental > Aquatic > Freshwater >... | reverse complement strand
CACTGCACATGGGCTGAACCGGCTCACTGAGTTGGGCTGGCGGAGACAAGTCATCTCCCATGCTGCAACACGCCGACGTCGCACCAGCGGTTGACGGGCCGGACCACGGGCAGACGTCCGATCGAACCGAGGGCAGAGGTCAGAAGTCCCGGGAGGCTATTCGTCGATCGTGAACGCGCGATGACAGCGGACGACCCCCGGCACAGTGCGCACTGCGTTCCGGGTTGGCGAGCCCGTCACTCGCCGCATCCGTCGCACATGCACATTCCGGTAACAAAGCCGACCTACCCTCCTCGTCGTTCCGCACAGCCACTGCGATCGCCCGCGGCACGCTGCGGCGGCAGCTACCCAACGACGCTCAAGTCGACGAACTCAACGGAGGAAGGGAATGAAGACTCGACGCTCACTCGCCCCGGCCACGGCAATCGCGACGGCAATCGCTCTGTCGTTTGGCGGCACGGCCGCCGCATCGCCCTCAGGCACGGTCGACGTTCAGATCCTGGCGCTGAACGACTTTCACGGCAACCTGCAGCCTCCGAGCGGGTCGAGCGGTCGCGTCGGCAGCGTCGATGCCGGCGGCGTCGGGTATCTCGCAACCCACGTTGCGAACCTGCGCACGCTCAATCCCAATACCGCCGTCGTTTCGGCCGGCGACATGATCGGTGCAAGTCCGCTGCTGTCCGCGCTGTTCCACGACGAGCCCACCATCGAAGCGTTCAACCTGATCGGCCTGGACTTCAACGCGGTCGGCAATCACGAGTTCGACGAGGGCGTCGCGGAACTCATCCGCATGCAGGAAGGCGGCTGCCACCCGCTGGACGGCTGCCTCGACAACGATGATTTCACGGGTGCCGAGTTCCGCTTCCTCGCCGCCAACGTGAAGTGGAAGAAGAATGGCAAGACGGTCTTCCCGGCCTACAAGACCAGGGCCTTCGAGGGTGTTCGGGTCGCCTTCATCGGAATGACCCTCGAAGGCACGCCGTCCATCGTCAGCCCTTCGGGCATCTCGCAACTCCGGTTCGAGGACGAGGCCGCGACCGTCAATGCGCTGATCCCCGAGTTGAAGCAGCGCGGCGTCGAGGCGATCGTGGTCGTGATTCACGAGGGTGCCACGCAAACCGCGACCCCGTCGGGCATCAACAACTGTTCGGGCATCTCCGGCCCGATCGTCGATATCGTCAATCGCATGAGCGACGCGGTGGACGTGGTGATCACCGGTCACACGCACCAGCCCTACAACTGCACGATCGATGGCAAGCTGGTCACGAGCGCGTTCTCGTTCGGTCGCCTGGTGACCAAGATCGACCTGACCCTCGACCGCGCCACGCGCGACGTGATCGCCAAGGTCGCCGACAACCGCATCGTGACGCGTGACGTGCCGCAGGACCCGCGGCTGACCAGCCTGGTCGGCAAGTACAACGCGATCGCGGCGCCGCTCACCAACCGCATCATCGGTGGGATCACGGCCGACATCACCCGCGCCAACACCGCTGCCGGCGAGTCGGCGCTCGGCGACGTGATCGCCGATGCGCAGTGGGCTGCGACCTCGAGCCCGGGCCTGGGCGAGGCGGTGGTCGCGTTCATGAATCCGGGCGGCATCCGCGCCGACCTCACCTACGTCGGCAGCGCCGCCGGCGAGGGCGACGGCAACGTCACCTACGGCGAGGCATTCACCGTGCAGCCGTTCGGCAACAGCCTCGTGACCATGACGCTGACCGGCGCGCAGATCGAGACGCTGCTCGAGCAGCAGTTCGTCGGCTGCGGGCAGTCCGCCAACCGGATCCTGCAGGTCTCGGCCGGCTTCGAGTATGCATGGAGCGCCACCGGCCCGGCCTGCGACAAGGTGGATCCTCAGTCGATCCGGGTTGGCGGCCTTGCGCTCGACCTCTCGGCGAGCTACCGCGTGACGGTCAACTCCTTCCTCGCCGACGGCGGTGACAACTTCGCGGTACTCACCCAGGGCACCAACCGGCTCGGCGGCGCCGTCGATACCGACGCCCTCGAAGCCTATTTCGAAACGTACTCGCCGGTCGCACCCGGGCTGCGCAACCGCATCGTGGTCCTGCCGTAAGGAGCAAAGCCGACATGACGCACATGACCCGACGTGATTTCGTTGCCGCCCTTGCAGCCGCCGGACTCGCCTCCCCCGCCCTCGCCTACGGCGTGACGGGGCGACCGGCTGGCCGCGAGCCGGCGTTCCTGCACAGCGTTGCAAGCGGCGATCCGCTGCACGACCGCGTGATCCTCTGGACGCGCGTTACTCCTGCGCGCCTCAACGGTTCCGTGGCGGTGCAGTGGCGCATCGCCAGGGACCGCCGGCTGCGCAACCCGGTGGCCGCGGGCGCGGTGGTCACGGATGCCCGGCGCGACTACACGGTCAAGGTCGATGCCGGCGGCCTCGAGCCCGGCCGGACCTACTACTACGGTTTCCGATGCGAGGGCGTCAGCTCGCCGCTCGGCCGTACCCGCACGCTGGCATCGGGCGCGGCAGCGACGCTGCGCTTCGCGTCCGTGTCCTGCTCGAACTACCCGTTCGGCTACTTCAATGCCTATCGGCGCATCGCGGAGCGCAACGACCTCGACTTCGTGCTGCACCTCGGGGACTACATCTACGAATATCCGCTCGGCGGCTACGCGAACCCGGCACTGTCCGGCATTCGCGACGTCGTGCCGGCGCAGGAGATCGTCACGCTCGCCGACTATCGCCTGCGCCACGCGCTGTACAAGACCGACCCCGACCTGCAGGAACTGCACCGCCAGCACCCGATGATCTGCGTCTGGGACGACCACGAGAGCGCCAACGACGCCTGGCGCGACGGCGCGGAGAATCACAACCCGGAGGAAGGCGAGGGTGAGTGGTCGGTGCGGCGCGCCGCCGCCGCGCGCGCCTACGACGAGTACCTGCCGATCCGTACCTCGACCCAGGGACCGGAGAAGATTTACCGCAAGTTCCAGATCGGCGACCTCGCCGACCTCGTGATGCTGGACACGCGCCTGCACGGCCGCGACCTGCAGGCGGCCTTCAAGGGCGCGCCGGTCCTGCCGATGAACGACCCGGTGATCGCCGACCCGAACCGCTCGCTGCTCGGATTCGACCAGGAGGCGTGGCTCTACGAGGCGCTGTCGATGTCCCGGTCGCGCGGTGCGCGCTGGCGGTTCATCGGCCAGCAGGTGATGCTGGCGCAGCTCGCCGCGCCCGGCACAAACGGCACGACCACGCTGAACCCCGACCAATGGGACGGCTACGCGCCCTCGCGGCAGCGCCTGTTCCGCCACCTGGCGGACAACTACATCGACAACACCGTCGTGCTGACCGGGGACATCCACTCCGGGTGGTGCAACGACCTCGCCGTCAATCCCTGGGATCCGACGGGCTACAACCCGGCCACCGGCGCGGGCGTGCTCGGCGTCGAGTTCGTCTCGCCGGCAGTCAGCTCGCCGGGACCCGTTCCGAATCCGGCCGAGGCCATTCCGACCGCGGGCGCCTTGCGGGCCACCTCGCCGCACATGAAGTACGTCGACCTGTACCAGCGCGGCTACGTGCTCGTGGACGCGGACCATGATCGCGTCCAGGGTGAGATCTGGCACGTGGCTACGGTCGACGCGCCGAGTGCCGTGCAGGCTTTTTCCGCCGGCTTCGCGAACGCGGCGGGCGCGAACGGCCTGCAGCCCGTGGACGCTCCGAGCCCGGAGCGGGCCGCGGCCGAGCCGGCCTGAGGCCGACCATCGAGGCGGCGCGGCGCCGGTGACCCGATGTCACCGGCGCCGCGTACGGACCGCTATCCCAGGCCCGCGAGCCGCTCTTGCAGGAAGGCCTGGACCTCCGCCAGCTCCCGCGTCCGGCGCATCGGCGGCAAACTCTGGATGAACGCCCGGCCGTAGCCGCGCGTGACGAGCCGGGTGTCGCAGATCATCACCACGCCGAAGTCGCCCTGGTCGCGGATCAGCCGACCGACGCCCTGCTTCAGCGCGATCACGGCCTGCGGGACCTGCTCGTCGAAGAACGGATTGCCGCCCTGCGCGCGGATGGCTTCGAGCCGCGCCTTGAGCAGCGGATCGTCGGGCGCGGCGAACGGCAGCTTGTCGATGATCACGACCGAGAGCGCGGAGCCTTTCACGTCCACGCCCTCCCAGAAGCTGCCGGTGCCGAGCAGCACGGCGTTGCCGGCCTCGCGGAAGCGACGCAGCAGCTGGTCACGCCCGCCGTCGCCCTGCACCAGCACCGGCACCGGCGGCGCCTCGCCCCAGGCGCGACGCAACGTCTCCGCCGCTTCGCGCAGGGCACGGTGGCTCGTGAACAGCAGGAACGCGCGTCCGCCGCTCGCCTCGAGCACCGGCAGCGCGGCCTCGATCACGGCACTCGTGTGCCCCGCTGCGCCGGGATCCCCGAGACCCTTCGGCAGGTACAACAGCGCCTGGTTCGCGAAGTCGAAGGGACTCTCGAACCGCACGGCGGTCGCGCGCGCGAGACCGGTGCGGCGCTGGTAGTGAGAGAAATCCTCGCCGACGGCGAGCGTCGCGGAAGTGAGGATCCAGGCGCAGGACTGTGCCTCGAGCAATGCGGCAAGCTGTGTGGCGACGTCCACGGGTGCGTAGTGACAGCTCACGTTGCGCGCGCTCGTCTCGGCCCAGCGAACGCCGCCCTCCGCCTGCTCCGCGCTGAGCGCCTGCAACCGCTCAGTGCCCTCCACGAGCCGCTCGCGCAGCCGCGCGAAGGCGCCAGAGCCGCCGTCAGCAAGCGGCGCGAGCACGTCGGCCAGCTCCTGCGCCCGCGCCGCGAGACCGTGCAGCGCCTCGATGAGCCGCTCGGGCCACTGCGAATGCTCGAGCCGCGCCTCGATCCCGCCCGTCGCCGCGATCACGGCGGCGACCTGCGCGTCGAGCCCGCCGAGCGCGGCATCCACGCCGCCGCCCATCTGCTGCGCCAGCAGCAGCTCGCCCGCCACGTCCTTGGCGATCGCGGCGAGCTGGCGCGTGCTCACGCTGTAGCCGAGGAACTGCGCAGCCACGTCGGGCAGCTGGTGCGCCTCGTCGATGACGATCGCGTCGGCCCCCGGCAGCAGGTCGCCGAAGCCCTCCTCCTTGAGCACGAGGTCGGCCATCAGCAGGTGGTGGTTGACGACCACGATGTCGGCGGCCTGCGCCTCGCGGCGCGCGGCCAGCACGAAGCAGTCCTCGTAGACCGGGCACTCCGACCCGAGGCAGTTCTCGCGCGTCGAGGTGACCCAGGCCAGCACGGGGTCGCCCTCTCCGAGCCCCGGCAGCTCGGCCACGTCCCCGCGGCGGGTCAGGTGCGACCAGGCGCGCACCTTCGGCAGTGCGACCGCCACCTCACGCCGCAGGCCGCGCGCATGGGCCTGCTGCTCGGCCAGCTCGAGACGGTGCCGGCACAGGTAGTTGGCGCGGCCCTTGAGGAGCGCGATGCGCGCGGGACGGCCGAGCGCACCGCAGATCGCCGGCAGGTCGCGGTGGTAAAGCTGGTCCTGCAGGGCCCGCGTGCCGGTGGAGAGGATCACGCGCCGGCCCGACAGCAGTGCGGGCACGAGGTAGGCGAAGGTCTTGCCGGTCCCCGTGCCGGCTTCGACGATCAGGGTCTCGCGCGCCTCAAGTGCGGCCGAGACGTGCTCCGCCATGGCGATCTGCTCGGCCCGCGGGGCATAGTCCTCGAGTCCGCGCGCGAGCGGGCCTTCCGGACCGAAAAATTCGGTCAGTGTGATGTCCACGTGCTCAGCGGAACGTCGCGCGGAAGCGCAGCAGGGCCGTGGCGCCGCCCGGCAGCGGTCGGCGCAGGGTCCAGCGGACGTGCGTGAACTCGGCGGCATCCGGCTTCGCAAGGAAGGTGGCGCCGCCGTCTGCGGAGAACTCCACGATGCTGGAGGGCCCTGCGGCCGAGCCGACGATGAACTGCAGTCCCTGCGGCAGCCTCTTGGTGACCTGCACGTCGGTCACCGGCGACTTGCCGGGATTGGTCACGCGGAGGGTGTAGTGCACCTCGTCGCCGGCCGCGAGACGACTGGCCGGCACGAATCGCCCGGCGCCCTGGCCCGGACGCGCAGGGGGCTCGAGCCTCTCAACGACGATCGACGTTTCGAGCAGGTCGCTGCCGGTCGCGATTGCCGCCCCCGTGGCCGTGAGTTCGGGCTCCGAAGCCATGGCCGGCGCAGCTACCGCGGCAAGGAGCAGCGTCACCCAGCCGGCGACGAACGGCGAAACGCGACTGCTCTGGAGGGCAGGAATCATGCCCGTGCGACTGTGCGGGAGGCCCGCCGTCCCGGCAACCCTCCTCATGCACGGCTTCGGCCGATTTCGGACGATTACGGCCGCGCGAACGGACTTCCGTACTTGACGTATTTGACAGTAAGGCCCTCCGGAGCTATTGTGCAATGCAGCAATGCTGCGTCGCAGCAGCCCAAGTCGTGAGGAGCCACTAATGATCAACCAGATGCAGGAATTCGTCGCTGAGCAGGCCGCCGCCCTCGGCAGCCAGCTCGAGAAAATGCGCAAGGATTCGATGGAGACCGTCCGCGAAGCCGCGGTCGATTCGGCCTCGGGCCTCAAGTCGCTCAAGTCCCCGGTGCGCACGCTCGCGCGCTCGGGCATCAAGATCACCAGCGTCTCGCAAACCGCCGTTGCGAGCTTGATCGAGTTGCAGTCCGACATGCTGACGTCGGCGATCTCGGCGGCGGCGCTACGCCTCGAGCGCGCCTCGCGTGCCGACAACATCGTCGAACTCGTCCGCGACCAGTTCGAGATGATCCCGGCGACGCGCGACCGCCTCGTCGAGGACGCGCACCGTGCGGCGCTGATCTTCAAGCACGCCGGCCGCGACCTGCGCGGCGTCGCTGCAAACCTCTACGAGCGCGTCGTCGAGACCGCCGAGGAGAACATTCCCGAGGTGACCGTCACGAAGCGCAGGGCCAAGCGCGCCGTGCGCAAGACCAAGACCGCGGTCCGCAAGACCAAGACCGCGGTGCGCAAGACTGCGAAGCGCGCCCGCAAGACGGCGGCCGAGGCCGCTGCCTGAACGAGGCCTCGCGCCCGACACCTCTTACTACCGATCTCCCCCTGATTGCCCCCTCCTCGGAGGGGGCTTTTTTTTGTCTCGCGAGGGCAGGAGATCAGCTCGCATTGCGCCCAATGCGCAGGGCAACGCGTGGTCTCGCGAGGCTATAATCCGGCGAGCAGAGAGATTCACCGCCCGAAATGCCGGCGCTTTTTTTTCGAGCCGGTGCGGACGCCGACGAAGGAAGCCAGCCCAATGACCACGACGAACGCCGCCCTCCGCGACTGGGTCGCAGAGACCGCCAGGCTCACCCAGCCCGACCGAATCCACTGGTGCACCGGCTCGGACACGGAACGCGACGAGCTGACCCAGCTGATGCTGGCCAGCGGCGACCTTCTCGAACTCGACCAGGCGACCTTCCCCAACTGCAACCTGCACCGCTCGCATCCCTCAGACGTGGCGCGTGTCGAGCACCTGACGTTCATCTGCACGAAGAACCGCGACGACGCGGGCCCGAACAACAACTGGATGGACCCGACCGAAGCGCACCGCAAGGTCGACGCGCTGTTCGAGGGCTGCATGAAGGGCCGCACGCTGTACGTGGTGCCCTACTGCATGGGTCCGCTCCTGTCTCCCTACGCGCGTTGCGGCGTCGAGATCACCGACAGCCCGTACGTCGTGCTCAACATGCGGATCATGACGCGCATGGGCGCGCCGGCGCTCGCGCGCATCGAGAAGGACGGCACCTTCGTCAAGGGCCTGCACTCGATCGGCGACCTGAACCCTGACCGGCGCTACATCATGCATTTCCCCGAGGAGCTCTCGATCAAGAGCATCGGCTCGGGCTACGGCGGCAATGCGCTGCTCGGCAAGAAATGCCACGCACTGCGCATCGCGAGCTGGCAGGCGCGCACCGAGGGCTGGCTCGCCGAGCACATGCTGATCGTCGGCATCGAGAATCCGCGCGGCGAAGTCCACTACATCGCAGCGGCATTCCCGTCGGCCTGCGGCAAGACCAATCTCGGCATGCTGATCCCGCCCGAGACGATGCCCGGCTGGAAGGTGTGGACCATAGGCGAGGATATCGCGTGGCTGCACGTCGGCAGCGACGGCCGGCTGCGCGCGATCAACCCCGAGGCGGGTTTCTTCGGCGTGGTGCCGGGCACCAGCCCGAAGACCAACCGCAATGCCTACGAGATGATCCATCACGACACGATTTTCACGAACGTGGCCGTGACCGATGACAACCAGCCATGGTGGGAAGGCCGCATCACCGGCACGCCGACCGTCGACTGGCAGGGTCGCCCGTACGACAAGGCGAACGGCCCGGCTGCACACCCGAACTCGCGCTTCACGGTCTCCGCTAAGCAAAATCCCGCCTACAACCACCTGATGGAGCACCCCGAAGGCGTGCCCATCTCGGCGATCCTGTTCGGCGGACGCCGCCGCGAAGTCGCCCCGCTGGTGTTCGAGGCCCTCGACTGGGCCCACGGCGTGATGATCGGCGCCGGCATGGCGTCCGAGACGACCGCGGCCGCCGTCGGCCAGGTGGGCGTCGTGCGCCGCGACTCGATGGCGATGAAGCCGTTCTGCGGCTACAACTTCGCCGACTACTGGACGCATTGGCTGTCCTTCCAGGACCGCGTCAAGCAGCTGCCGAAGGTCTATCAGGTCAACTGGTTCCGCCAGGACAAGGACGGCAAGTTCCTCTGGCCGGGCTTCGGCGACAACCTGCGGGTGCTGTCTTGGGTGATCGACCGCTGCGAGGGACGCGCCAAGGCCCACGAGACGCCGATCGGTTTCCTGCCGCACAAGGAAGACCTCGACCTCAAGGGCCTCGACCTTCCCGAGGGCGCGCTGCACCAGCTGCTCGACCTCGACCTCGACGCCTGGCACCGCGAGATCGACGACATCGGTCGCTATCTCGAGGAGTTCGGCGACCGGCTGCCGGCCGCGCTGCGCAAGGAGTACCAGCGGGTCAAGCAGGCACTCGGCTAGGAGGCGCTCACTCCTCGAGCTGGTAGCGGATCGCGTCGGGCGAGTTCGCGCTCGGCAGGTGACCGAGGCCGATCAGGCCCCGGCCCTGCAGCGTCACCGAATCCCGGCGCACGAAAGCCTCCCGGCCCTCCGCCGTGGTGACGAACGAGCCGTTGGTGCTCTGGTCCACCAGCACCACCTTGCTGCGCCCCATCTCGATGCGCGCGTGCACGCGCGAGATCAGGTTGCCCTTCACCACGATGTCATTGTCGTCGGCGCGGCCCAGCGTGAGGCTCTCCTTGCCCTCCCCGCCCTCGCCGAGCACGTATTCCCGGTCGAGGTAGCGCAACCGGATGCGCCGCGGGCGGTGGGTCGTGCGCGCGTCGATCTCGATCGACGGAAGCATGCTGGTCGCATCCTCCTGCTGCCACAGCACCTCGAACAGCTCGACGTCCTCGCTGCGTCCGCGCAGCGGGGTCACGTCGATCTGTCGGGCGACGGCACGCCACTCCGGGGACAGTCGCTGCACCGTGTCCGCCGTCAGGACTATCTGGCCGGCCTTGGCCTGGCTGGTCATGCGGTTGGCGGTGTGGACCGAGGCGCCGAAGATGTCGCGGTTCTCGAGCACCACGGGCCCGTAGTGGCAGCCGATGCGGATCGCGACGTGCTGCCCGTTGACCTGCAGCCCGGGGTGCGCGGCGATGTCGTGCTGCATCTCCCCGGCCGCATTCACGGCATCGTCCGCTGTCGGGAAGATGGCCAGGATCTCGTCGCCGATGGTCTTGATCACGTTGCCACGGTTGCGCTCCGTCGCGGTACGCATGATCTCGACGCAAGTCACGATCATGTCGCGCGCGAGGTGGTCGCCCAGCACCTCGTAGAGGCGTGTGCTTCCCACGACGTCCGCGAACAGGACGGCGACTTCCGTTTCGTTGCTCATCGGCAAGACGACCCCGCTGCCCGGCATGCGCTGCCCCCAACCATTGCCGGGTGTCGGTGAATTATACAGATGCCGGCTCCCGTCGAGCCGAGACGTCCCTAGGCTGCCCGGGCGAAGACCCGCAGGGACTGGCGCAGCACGTCGGCGCCGGCGCCGGGCCGCACGGCCTGCTCGCCGAGGAAGCGCCGCCACGAGCGCGCGCCGGCCAGCCCGGCGTAGAGCCCGTGCACGTGGCGGAGCATGAGCGGCACGCTGTGCCCGGCTGTAGCCATGCGCTCCACGTAGTCCGCGTACTGCTCGACCACCGTCTCACGCGCCGGTGGAATCCACGCGGGGTCCAGCCATTCGCGGTGCAGTTCAGCAAGCAGGTACGGCTCCTGGTAGACCTGCCGACCGATCATCACGCCGTCGAAACGGGGCAGCCACTCCCGCACCTGGGCGCGGGTCTGGAGGCCGCCGTTGAGGACCACCGTCAGCTCGGGATGCTCCTGCTTGAGGCGCTGGGGAACCTCGTAACGCAGCGGCGGAATCTCCCGGTTTTCCTTCGGGCTCAGGCCCTGCAGGTAGGCCTTGCGGGCGTGGACGATGAAGACGTTCACGCCCGACTCCCTGACCACCGACACGAAGTGATCGAAGAACCCGTAGTCGTCGAGCTCGTCGATGCCGATGCGGCACTTGACCGTGACGGGCAGTCGCACCGACTCGCGCATGGCGCGCACGCACTCAACGACCGTCGCCGGATCGGCCATCAGGCAGGCGCCGAAGCGGCCGCTCTGGACCCGGTCACTCGGACAGCCGAGGTTGAGGTTGATCTCGTCGTAGCCGTACTGCTCGCCGAGGCGCGCGGCGCGCGCCAGCAGCTCGGGATCGGCACCGCCGAGCTGGAGTGCCACCGGATGCTCGGACGGGTCGAACGCGAGCAGCCGCTCCACGTGCCCGTGCGTGAGCGCGTGCGCCGTCACCATCTCCGTGTACAGCAGGGCGCCCGGGCTCAGCAGCCGCAGCAGGTAGCGACAGTGCCGGTCGGTGTAGTCCATCATCGGGGCCACACAGATCCGGCGGTCGATGCCCGCATGCGCGGCAACCGGGCGCAGGCCCGGGCGATCGGTCACCTTGCGGTCTCCTCGACGAGCCAGTTCACCACCGCGCCGAGCGCTTCCTCGGTGCTCGCGCCCTCGGACAAGGCCTGGTCGTACACGCGCAGCTGCCGATGCGCGCTGGTGCCACGCGCGACGATCTCGCGCAGACGCTCGACTTCCGCCGTGCAACCGAGCGCCTCGGCATCCTCGCGCACCAGCGCGATCAGCTCCTCGAGCAGCTCCGCGAACGGCACGATCCGCTGCTGGCCGAGGTCGAGCAGGCCTGCGTCGTAGGAATAGCGCATCGCCCGCCAGCGGTTCTCGCCGAGCAGCAGGTGCGAATACATGCGCCAGCGCTGGTTCGCGCGGCGCAGCCGGTAGAGCATGCGGATCAGGCACTGGTTGAGCGCCGCCAGGCTGAGTGCGTCCTCGAGCGTCGTGCAGCAGTCCATCACCCGCGTCTCGAGCGTCGGGTAGCGCAGGCTCGGGCGCAGGTCCCACCAGATGCGGGAGGTGTCGGCGATCACGCCGGTCTCGGCGAGGATGTCGGTGTGGCGGCGGTACTCGCCCCAGCTCGAGAACTGCTCCGGCAGGCCCGTGCGCGGCACGCCGTTGAAGATCATCAGCCGGAACGACATCAGCCCCGTGCGCTCGCCCTCCCAGAACGGCGAGCTGCACGACAGCG
>Ga0209391_10001627_pt1 | contig 11687 bp, 7 predicted proteins | sample PPLLak3March2015_FD_187246 | JGI IMG/M metagenome (GOLD analysis project Ga0209391, IMG submission 187246) | Freshwater sediment microbial communities from Prairie Pothole Lake near Jamestown, North Dakota, USA - PPLs Lake P7 Core (1) Depth... | ecosystem: Environmental > Aquatic > Freshwater >... | reverse complement strand
CCGAGCGCAAGCTCTACGAGGACGCGCTCTTCAAGGAGAAGGAGAGCGCGCAGATCACGCTGCAGTCGATCGGCGACGGCGTCATCACGACCGACGGGCACCTGATCATCGAGTACCTGAACCCGGTCGCCGAGGACCTCACCGGCTGGCGCTTCGAGGAAGCGCAGGGCAAGCACATCGACGACATCTTCCGCGGCTTCCACGAGGAGACCTGCGAGCCGCTCGAGAATCCGCTGTCCGTCGCGATCCGGCGCAGCCGCGCGATCAAGTCGGTGCGGCCGACGTTGCTGATCAAGCGCGATGGCAACGAGATGTACATCGAGAGCACGGCGTCGCCGATCCGCGACGGTTCGGGCGCGGTCTCGGGTGGCGTGCTCGTGTTCCACGACGTCAGCGAGAGCCGCGAGCTGAACCGCAAGCTCTCCTATCACGCCAGCCACGACATCCTGACCGGACTCGTCAACCGGCGCGAATTCGAGTTGCGGCTCGAGCGTTCGCTGCGCAGCGCACGGGCCCGCGAGACCTCCTACGCGCTGTGCCACCTCGACGTGGACCAGTTCAAGATCATCAACGACACCTGCGGCCACAGTGCGGGCGACGCGCTGCTCGGCCAGGTCGGCGCGCTTCTGAAGACCAAGATCCGCTGGCGCGACACCCTCGCGCGCCTCGGCGGCGACGAGTTCGGCGTGCTGCTCGAGAGCTGCTCGCTCGAGGAGGCGCTGCGGATGGCGGAGCAGCTGCGCGAGACGATCCGCAATTACAAGTTCGTCTGGGAGGAGCGCACGTTCCGGCTCGGCTGCAGCGTGGGCGTGGTGCCGATCACGGGTGACAGCGAGGACGTGGCCGGAGTGCTCTCGGCAGCGGACAGCGCCTGCGCGGCCGCCAAGGAAGCAGGGCGTAACCGCGTCTACAGCTTCCAGGAAAACGACATCGACCTGATGCGCCGCCGCCGCGAGATGCAGTGGGCGGCCCGCATCAACAACGCGCTCGAGGAGTCGCGTTTCGAACTGTACCGGATGACGATCCAGCCGCTGCAGAAGCCCGAGCCGGGCGCGCACTACGAGTTGCTGCTGCGCATGAAGGACGAGCAAGGCAAGATCGTCTCGCCCGACAACTTCATCAATGCGGCCGAGCGCTACGGCCTGACGCCGGCGATCGACCGCTGGGTGATCGAGAACGCGCTGCGCTGGCTGGTCTCGGAGGCGGACGAGCGCGAGCGCCTCGCGCTGTGCTCGATCAACCTGTCCGGCCAGAGCCTGGGCGACGACAAGTTCCTGCCGTTCGTGATCGACCAGTTCCATCGCAGCGGCATCGACGCGTCGAAGATCTGTTTCGAGATCACCGAGACCGCGGCGATCGCGAGCTTCTCGCAGGCCAACCGCTTCATCCAGGCGCTCAAGGAGCTCGGCTGCAAGTTCGCGCTCGACGACTTCGGCACCGGCCTGTCCTCGTTCGGGTACCTGAAGCACTTCCCGGTGGACTTCCTCAAGATCGACGGCAGCTTCGTCAAGGAGATTTTGCACGACCCGATCGACCGCGAGATGGTCCGCTCGATCAACGAGATCGGTCACCTGACCGGCAAGCTGACGATCGCCGAGTTTGCCGAGAACGCTGAGATCATCACGATGCTGAGGAACCTCGGCGTCGATTATGCGCAGGGGTACGGGATCGCATCGCCGCAGCGCATTACTCGCTCGGTGGTGAACGCTTGATCGCCTTGGCGAAGCTTCCGCTGGGCTGGATTGCTGCATGCGCCGCGGGCTGCAGCGGCCGGTCGCGATGTTTTTTCGAGTCGCGCGCGGGGCGCGCTTGGTCGAAAAAACATCGCGACCGGCCGTTGCAACACCGCGCCTGAGCTGCGTCTCCCTGCGGGAGACTTCGCACGGCGCAAGCGCGGTGAGTGGGTTCAACGTTACCGGCGGTAGCGGTACTGCCGTCTTGATTCCGCCCGTGCACGCCGCAGGCCGTGCGCCAAGCGGCCTCGTTCGGCCACCGACGTTGCGGAGAAGCCGTTCGGTCCGTGGTGGGCGCTGCATGCGCCGTGCGAAATGAACAGGGGACATTCACCGATTTCGAAGCGAAATCGGTGAATGTCCCCTGTTTATTTCGCTCAGGCGCCGCGCACGGTGGCGAGGATTCCGGGTCCGTTCGGGCCCGCATGTCTTCTTCGCGGGCCCGAATGGACCCGGAATCCTCGCCCACCACCCGAGCGTAATGCCGCAGCGAACTAAAGCAGCGGCGAGAATTCGAAGCGCATCGACAGGTCCACGGCCCGCACGTGCTTCGTAAGCGACCCGATCGAGACGAAATCAACGCCGGTCTCGGCGATCGCACGCAACGTCTCGAGCGTGACGTTGCCGGACGCTTCGAGCTTCATCGGGCCGCGCGGGTGAGAGCGATTCATCGCGACGGCGGCGCGCAGGTGTTCGAGGCTGAACTCATCGAGCAGGGCCATGTCCGCGCCGGCATCGAGGGCCTGACTCAGTTCATCGAGCGTTTCGACTTCGACCTCGACCGGCACGGTCGCACCGGCAGCGCGCGCCGCGGCGACCGCAGAGGCGATCGAGCCCGCGGCCATGATGTGGTTCTCCTTGATGAGAATGCCGTCGTAGAGCCCCATCCGGTGGTTGCTGCCGCCTGCGCAGAGCACGGCGTACTTCTGCGCGCGGCGCAGCCCGGGGAGCGTCTTGCGCGTATCGAGGATGCGCGCGGGCAGGCCGGCCACGATCGCCACGTAGCGCCGGGTCACGGTTGCCGTGCCGGAGAGGGTCTGCAGGAAGTTCAGGGCGGTCCGTTCACCGGTCAGCAGCGACCGGGCCGGGCCCGAGAGCCGGCAAAGGCGCTGGCCGGGGGCGACGTCCGTGCCCTCGTCGGCATCCCACTCGATGCCCACCGACGGATCGACCTGGCGGAACACTTCGTCGAACCAGGGGCGGCCGCAAAGGACGGCGGCCTCACGCGTGATCACGGTTGCGCGGCCCGTGCGGCCGGCGGGAACGAGCACGGCGGTCAGGTCGCCGGCGCCGACGTCCTCGTCTATGGCGCGGGCTACCTGTTGGACCAGGTCGACCGGGGGTGCGGGCATGCGGGGCCGTCCGTCAGAAGGGCAGGCCGTGCGTGGCCGAGCCCATGCAGAGCAGCATCGGGATCGACAGCGCGAAGTTGGTCCGGGACGCGAGCGTGGCGACCTTGCGGGCCTGCGCCTTCTCGGCGTCCGTGGCGGCGACGATGCCGAGGATCTTCTTCTGGTTCGGCCAGATCAGCACCCAGACGTTGAACAGCATGATCGTGCCGAGCCAGGCGCCGATGCCGATGATCAGCTGGTAGTAATTGACCGTGTCGCCCAGCCCGAGTGTGAAGGCGCCGGCGAAGTTTCCGGAGCGACCCAGGTACCACGCGCCCGTGAACCAGGTGACCAGCGCCGCCCAGCGGAACCACCAGAGGGCGCGGGGAGCGACGTATTTCGTGATGCCGGCGCCGCCGGGGCCGCCTTTGTCCGCCGCGGCAGTTGCGAGCGCCGGGATCTGCACGACGTTGAAGTAGTACAGCAGGCCGATCCACATGATGCCGGACAGGATGTGCAGCCAGCGGGCGAGGCTCAACTCGACGAAGCCGGTGGGCGCGACGAGCAGCGTGAGCACGATCGCGATCGCGAATCCGAGCGTGATCGCACCACGAACCGTGTCCAATGGGTTCACCGGGAACTCCTGCAAGCGTGTAGTGTGCGGCGCCCTCGGGAATTTCGGCCTCTGGCCGGGGTCGCTGCGAGGCATTTGAAGAATAGGCGACGCATCCCCATAATTCAACGCCTTCCGGGGCGGGTTGGTGGCGGCGAATGACTCGAGTGGGTCCTGCATCTCCCTGCATCAACGTGTGCGTGCTCGACGCCGGCAATTGCTGCACCGGGTGCGGGCGCACCGTCGTCGAGATCGCTCGCTGGGGGCGGATGAGCCCGGACGAGCAATGGGCCGTGCTTGCGCGGCTGGAGCGGGCGCGCGCCGACGCGGGGCGTACTGATTTGGCGGTCGCAGGCGCGGCCAAGGGGTGAAGCACGTGGACGTCATCGAACGAATTCAGGAACAGCTCAAGTCGAACCCGGTCGTGCTCTACATGAAGGGCACGCCCGACTTCCCGCAGTGCGGATTCTCGGCGGCCGCGGTGCGCACGCTCGAGGCGTGTGGCGCGAGTTTCGGCTATGTGAACATATTCGAGGATCCCGAGTTGCGGGAGGCGCTCAAGCGCTACTCGAACTGGCCGACTTACCCGCAGTTGTACGTCAGCGGCGAACTCGTCGGCGGCTCGGACATCATCACCGAGATGTTCCAGAAGGGCGAGCTGAAGGCGCTGCTCGACGAAGCCGGCGCGACGGCGAAGACCTGAATCATCGCGGACTGTCCCCGTCAATCCTCGGCGTCGAGCGGAACCTCGTCGATGACCGCGAGGTCGGGAGCGCGGTCCAGCGCTTCCTCGTACATGAACCGGAAGCGATTGCAGATCACGCAGAAAAGCGCTGCGGTGCGTTCCGCGTCGTAAATGGCCGAGTGTGCGCCCGCCGGGTCCCAGGCCAGGCCAGCCGCCGTCACCGCCCGCGACAACACCGTTTGACCCAGTGCCACGCCGCCGAGCGTGGCCGTGTCGAAACTCGAGAACGGGTGGAACGGATTGCGCTTGATATCCGTGCGCGCCACGGCCGCGTTCAGGAACCCGAGATCGAACGACGCGTTGTGCCCGACGAGCACGGCGCGGGTGCAATCGGCCTCGCGCACGGCCTTGCGAATCTCGCGCAGCAGCTGCGTCAGCGCCTCCTTCTCCGGCATCGCCGGTCGCAACGGGTGGTGCGGATCGATGCCGTTCACGGCGAGCGACGCGGGATCGATGCGCGAGCCGTGGAAAGGCTGGACGTGGTAGCGGAAAGTCGCTCCAGGCCGAACCTCGCCGCTCGGCGTCATGTCGATGATCACCGCGGCGATCTCGAGCAAAGCATCCGTGCTCGCGTTGAAGCCGCCCGTCTCCACGTCGACCGCAACCGGCAGGAATCCGCGGAACCGGTTGACGATGCGCGGCCCGTCGTATCCGACGCTCACTGCGTCACCAGTCGCCAGGCGACCTGCCCGCCGCCGCGCATCGGAACGAGCTCGTCGTCGCCGAACGGATACGCCTCCGGAACGGTCCAGGCGGACCGTTCGAGCGTGATCTGGCCCGGGTTGCGGGGCAGGCCATAGAAGTCGGCACCGCGTTCTGCTGCGAAGGCCTCCAGCCGGTCCAGCCGGCCCGCCGCTTCGAACACTTCGGCATAGAGCTCGATCGCGGCGTGCGCGGAGAAGATCCCCGCACAGCCGCACGAGGTTTCCTTGGTGTGGCGCGCGTGCGGCGCGCTGTCGGTGCCGAGGAAGAATCGCGGATCGTCGCCCGTCGCGGCCTCGACCAGCGCCGCGCGGTCGCGCTCGCGCTTCAGCACCGGCAGGCAGAAGTGGTGTGGACGGATGCCGCCCTCGAACAGTGCATTTCGATTCAGCAGCAGGTGCTGCGGGGTCAGCGTCGCTGCGACCGTCGGGCCCGCGGACCGGACGAACTCGGCCGCTGCCGCCGTCGTGATGTGCTCGAACACGATGCGCAGCCCGGGCACGCGCTCGACGATCCGGGCCAGCACCCGGTCGATGAACTCGTGCTCCCGGTCGAATACATCGACCGCAGACTCGGTGACTTCGCCGTGCACCTGCAGCACCAGGCCGGCCTCTGCCATGGCTTCCAGCGCGGGCCAGGTGTGCTCGATCGAGGTCACTCCCGAGTCCGAGTGCGTCGTCGCACCCGCCGGGTAGAGCTTGGCGCCCACGACGAAGCCGCTCGCGCGGGCCCGGCGGATCTCGTCGGGCGGCGTGCTGTCGGTCAGGTAAAGGGTCATCAACGGTTCGAACGCCGATCCTGGCGGCAGCGCAGCCAGAATGCGCGCGCGGTAATCCGCCAGGGCGGCCGTGGTCGTCATCGGCGGCTTCAGGTTCGGCATCACCAGAGCGCGTGCGAAACGCCTCGCCGTGAAGGGCAGCACCGCGGCCATGTGAGCGCCGTCCCGCAGGTGCAGGTGCCAGTCGTCGGGTCGTCTGAGTCGCAGCACGCTCAAGTGCGACTCTCCGCTTGTGCGAGGAACGCAGGATCGCCGAGCAGGTGGGCGGTGTAGCGCACGCCGAAACCAGTGAACTCCGTCGGTACGTGCGCGAGCCCGCCCTTGTGCTCGCTGGCGGCGAGGTCGAAGTGCACCCACGCCAGGTTCTGCGGCACGAAACGGCTCAGGAAACGCGCAGCGAGGATGTGATCGCCCTTCGCGTCGACGGCGCACTGCAGCACGTCGGCCACCGGGCTCTCGAGATCGCGGTCGAAGTCCGCGTCCATCGGGAAGCACCAGACGCGCTCGCCGCTCGCGCGGCCGACCGCCTGCACGGCCTCGTGCAGGTCATGGCGGTTCGTGAACGCGCCGCTGTAGCGATCGGTGATCGCATTGACGCAGGCGCCCGTCAACGTGGCGTAATCGAGCAGCAGCGCCGGCTTCTCGCGGGCCGCCAGCGCCAGCGTGTCGGCCAGCACCATGCGGCCCTCGGCGTCGCTGTGCACAACCTGGATCGTGACGCCATTCATCGCGCGAACGATCTCCTGCGGGCGGTAGGCGCGCGGGCCGATCTGGTTCTCGGTCAGCGCGAGCCAGCAGTCGATCTCGAGCGGCGTCTGGCTGCGCGACAGCGCGAGCAGGCTGCCGACCGCGACTGCGCTGCCCTGCATGTCGCCGTGCATCAGGTACATGCCCTTGTGCGACTTGAGGTTCACGCCGCCAGTGTCGAAGCAGATGCCCTTGCCAACGAGGCCGATCCGCCGCGCGGGCCGGGCGCCACGCGGCCGATAGCGCAGTCGCACGATGCCGGCGCCCCGGTGGTCGTTGGCACGCGTGACCGCAAGGAAGGCGCCGGCGCCCAGTCGCGCGAGCGCGCGCTCGTCGTAAAAGCGGAATGACCAGCCCTCGCGGCGGGCGAGCTGCTGCAGGCCCTTCCGGTAAGCGACGCAATCGAGCTCGTTGGGCGGCAGCGTCGTGAGCCAGCGCGCGAGGTGGTTGCCGGCGGCGATCGCCACGGCGCGCTCGAGATCCGCCGCGCGGCCGCCATGCGCGTCGATGGCGCGCAGATCGGACGGTGGCGTGGGACGCGTCTTGCGTTGCGGCATGGGCGCGGCCGCGGCGAGCGCTGCACTCGCGAGCGCCTCCACGACCAGCGCAGACTCGCCGGCGTCGAAGGCCACCGCGTGACACTGCAGCGCGATCACGCCGGGCTTGACGACCTCGCTCGCCAGCTTGCCGGCCAGCTCGAGGCGTTCGAAACTGCTCGCGCCGGGGCGCAGGAAGCCGACCGCAGCCAGCGTCTGGCGTGCGTTCGGCAGCCGCGTGACCAGCAGCGGCGTTTTCGCGACCCGCCTGACGCTTCGATGGAGGCTCTGCCACAACCTGGCATGAGGCAAGCGTGCGATCGCCGCGGCGGGGTCCGCATCGGCGATCACGAAGACTGCAGCATCCGCGCGAGCAAGACCCGCTTCGCTCGCGGGCGCGGCGCGCCGGCGCAGCGCGATCTTCGTTTCCGGCGGGAGAATCTGCATCACGGGCTTGCCTTGACCCCTAGTGGAGCAGCGCGGATCATTGCGCGACGGCATGCTATCAGGGCGTGCCGCGCAAATCATTACCGCGGGCGCGCACCATGTTCGAAGCTTCCAAGATCGAAGACTCCGATCCGTCCGAGACGCGCGAGTGGCTCGAATCGATCGACTCGGTGCTGCGCGTGCACGGCGCCGAGCGGGCGCACTACCTGCTCGAGCGGGTCATCGATCACACGCGACGCTCCGGTGCGTACCTGCCGTTCAAGCCGAACACGGCCTACGTCAACACCATTTCCACGGCGCAGCAGCAGGAGTATCCGGGCGACCGCGCCCTCGAGCGTCGCATCAAGGCCTACATCCGCTGGAACGCGATGGCGATGGTGGTGCAGGCCAATCGGCAGAGCTCGGAGTACGGCGGCCACATTGCGTCGTACGCTTCCGCCGCCACGCTCTACGAAGTCGGCTTCAATCACTTCTGGCGCGCGCCCAGCGACGCGCATCCGGGGGACATGATCTTCATCCAGGGGCACTCGTCGCCCGGAATCTATGCCCGCGCCTATCTCGAGGGGCGACTGAGCGAAGACCACCTGCGGCGTTTTCGCGAGGAAGTGGGCGGCGGCGGCCTCTCTTCGTACCCACACCCCTGGCTGATGCCGGATTTCTGGCAGTTCCCCACGGTTTCGATGGGACTCGGCCCGATGATGGCGATCTACCAGGCGCGGTTCACCCGCTACCTCGAGCATCGCGGCCTCATTCCCGCGAGCGACCGCAAGGTCTGGGCGTTCCTCGGCGACGGCGAGATGGACGAGCCCGAGTCGCTCGGCGCGATCACGATGCCGGTGCGCGAGAAGCTCGACAACCTCGTGTTCGTCGTGAACTGCAACCTGCAGCGCCTGGACGGTCCGGTGCGCGGCAACGGCAAGATCATCCAGGAGCTCGAGGCCGCCTTCCTCGGCGCGGGCTGGAACGTCATCAAGGTGATCTGGGGCTCGCGCTGGGATCCGCTGTTCACGCGGGACACCCGCGGCCTGCTGCGCCGCCTGATGATGGAGTGCGTCGACGGCGAGTACCAGAACTTCAAGGCCAAGGGTGGCGCGTACACGCGGGAGCACTTCTTCGGCAAGTACCCGGAGCTGAAGGAGATGGTCGCCAACATGTCGGACGACGACATCTGGATGCTCAACCGTGGCGGCCACGATCCGCTCAAGGTCTTCAACGCCTACCAGGCGGCGGTGACGCACAAGGGCCAACCCACGGTGATCCTCGCCAAGACCATCAAGGGCTATGGCATGGGCAAGTCGGGCGAAGGCCTCAACATCACCCACCAGCAGAAGAAGCTCGACGACGACGCGCTGAAGGACTTCCGCGATCGCTTCAACATCCCGGTGTCGGACGAGGACATCGGCAGCGTACCGTACTACCGGCCCGCCGACGGCAGCGAGGAACTCAAGTACCTGCAGGAGCGGCGCACGGCGCTCGGCGGCTACCTGCCGCAGCGGAGGCCTCAGGGCGACTCGTTGAACGCGCCGCCGCTCGAGGCGTTCGCGTCGTTGCTCGGAGCCTCGGGCGAGCGCGAATACTCGACCACGATGGCGCTCGTGCGCCTGCTCGGCGTGCTCCTCAAGGACAAGGAGGTCGGGTCGCGCGTCGTGCCGATCGTTCCCGACGAGGCGCGTACCTTCGGCATGGAGGGTCTGTTCCGCCAGATCGGCATCTACTCCTCGATGGGGCAGCTGTACACGCCGCAGGACGCGGACCAGCTCCTGTACTACCGCGAGGACAAGAAAGGCCAGATCCTCGAGGAGGGCATCAACGAAGGCGGCGCGATGTGCAGCTGGATCGCCGCCGGGACGGCGTACGCGAACCACGGCGTGAGCATGATCCCGTTCTACATCTACTACTCGATGTTCGGGTTCCAGCGCGTCGGCGACTTCATCTGGGCCGCGGGCGACATGCAGAGTCGCGGCTTCCTGATCGGCGGCACGGCCGGCCGCACCACGCTCGCGGGCGAAGGCCTGCAGCACCAGGATGGCCACAGCCAGCTCGTTGCGACGACGATCCCGAACTGCGTGGCCTACGATCCTACGTATGCCTACGAACTCGCGGTGATCGTGCAGGACGGACTGCGCCGCATGTACGCCGAGCAGGAGAACGTCTTCTACTACATCACCTGCATGAACGAGAACTACGCGCACCCGGCGCTGCCGGATGGCGCGGAGGCGGGCATCCTGAAGGGGATGTACCGGCTGCGCGCGGGCGGTCGCGGCAAGGTGCGCGTGAACCTGCTCGGATCGGGCACGATCTTGCGCGAGGCAATCGGCGCCGCGGAGTTGCTGGAGGCGGAGTTCGGCGTGCCGGCCGACGTCTTCAGCGTCACCAGTTTTTCCGAGCTGCGGCGCGAAGCCCTCGACGCCGAGCGCTGGAACATGCTGCATCCCGGCCAGGCGCCGCGCACGCCGTACGTGAAGGAACTGCTCGCCGGGCAATCGGGCCCGTTCGTCGCGGCGACGGATTACATGCGCACCGTGCCGGATCAGATCCGGCAATGGGTGCCCGGCCGCTACCACGTGCTCGGCACCGACGGTTACGGCCGCAGTGATTCGCGTGCCGCGTTGCGCGGTTTCTTCGAGGTCGACCGGCGCTATATCGCGCTCGCGGCGCTCAAGTCGCTCGCTGACGAGGGGATGCTCGATATGGCGACGGTCGTGAGCGCCATGCAGCGCTTCGGCCTCGATCCCGACAAGCCGAACCCCGTGACGGTCTGAGGGGCGCGCGGTCATGCCGATCCTGATCGAAGTTCGCGTCCCGGACATCGGCGACTACAAGGACGTCGAGATCATCGAGGTGGCCGTGCAGCCGGGCGATGCCGTCGACGTAGATGGCACGCTGATCACGCTCGAGACCGAGAAGGCGACGATGGACGTGCCTTCGTCGGCCGCCGGCATCGTGCGCGAGCTCAGGGTGCGGCGCGGCGGGCGGGTGTCCCAGGGCGACGTAATCGCGCTGATCGAGGCGGAGGCGTCCACCGCGCCTGCTGTCGCTGACGCGGTCGACCGCAATCCGGTCGAGAGCCGTGAACCTGCAGAGAAGCCCGCGGCTCGACAGGTCATCCAGCCGTCTCCGGCGCGGGCTGGGGATGAGGCCGGCAAGGCCGCCGAGGGGATGGTCGTCAGCGACCTGGGATTCTCGCGTTCGCACGCGAGCCCGTCGATCCGGCGCTTTGCCCGCGAACTGGGCGTCGATCTCGCTAAGGTGCAGGGCACGGGCGCCAAGGGGCGCATCACCGAGCAGGACGTCAAGGCGCACGTCAAGCGATTGCTGACTGAGCAGGCTGCCGGCACCGCGCTGCCGCGCGTGCCCGTCGTCGACTTCGCTGCGTTCGGTGCCGTCGAGCGCCGGCCGCTCAGTCGCATCCAGAAGATCGCCGGCCCCCGGCTGCATGCGAGCTGGGTCAACGTGCCGCACGTGACGCAGTTCGACGAGGCCGACATCACGGAGATGGAGGCGACGCGCGCGCGCATGAAGGACGAGGCAGCCTCGCGCAACATCAAGCTGACGCCGCTCGCGTTCGTGATGCGCGCCTGCGTGCAGGCGCTGCAGGCGTTTCCGCATTTCGGCGCGTCACTCGACGCCGAGGCGGGCGAGCTGGTGCTCAAGAAGTACGTCCACCTGGGGTTCGCCGCGGATACGCCGAACGGCCTCGTCGTCCCGGTGGTCCGCGACGCGGACCGCAAGGACGTATTCGAGCTCGCGCGCGAACTCGCTGAGTTGAGCGAGAAGGCCCGTGCCGGCAAGCTCGCTGCAGCGGAGATGCAGGGCGGCTGCTTCACGATCTCGAGTCTGGGCGGCATCGGAGGCACCGCGTTCACGCCGATCATCAATGCGCCCGAAGTCGCAATTCTGGGCGTGTCGCGTGCGAGCCACCGGCCCGTGTACGAGAATGGAGCCTTCGTGCCGAGGCTGATGCTGCCACTCTCGCTGTCCTACGACCATCGGGTCATCGACGGCGCCGACGCGGTTCGATTCACCAGTTTCCTGGCCAAGGCGCTCGCCGACGT
>Ga0209391_10001626_pt1 | contig 11687 bp, 8 predicted proteins | sample PPLLak3March2015_FD_187246 | JGI IMG/M metagenome (GOLD analysis project Ga0209391, IMG submission 187246) | Freshwater sediment microbial communities from Prairie Pothole Lake near Jamestown, North Dakota, USA - PPLs Lake P7 Core (1) Depth... | ecosystem: Environmental > Aquatic > Freshwater >... | reverse complement strand
CCTCGAGCCGGCCGTCGCGCTCGCCGAGCTCGGCGAGCTTCTTGACGCGCTTGGCCTCCTCCGCCTGCTCGCGCGTCCGGTTCTGGAGGGACTGCATCCCCTCGAGGCGGTAGATCCGCCACTGCTCGCCCAGAGACATGCTATCGCCGCCCATGGCCCTCCTCGACGCGGTGGGTACCCGGCCGCGGGCGCCGCTGCGCCGGCGGTCCCGGTCCATCCATTGTAATCAACCCGGTGTGCAGGCAGCGGAACGCCGGCGGCGGACCCCGGAGGCTGAACCTCGGGCGCCGGCTGTCGTAAGATCTCCGGAAACCTGGACGCCGCCGTCGTCGGCGAACCAGCCGCAAAGGGGAATCCGATGGCTTCTCGCGCTCGAACCGCCGTCCTGACAGCGACCGTGCTTTTCGCCGCGGCCTCGGCCCGCGCCCAGGTCGACGCCCGCCTGCTCCAGCAGCCCCACGTGTCGGCGACCCGGATCGCCTTCGTCTACGGCGGCGACGTGTGGGTGGTCCCCAAGGAGGGCGGGCTGGCGCAGCAGCTGAGCACCCCCAGGGGCGAGGAGAGCTTTCCGAGGTTCTCGCCGGACGGCTCACTGATCGCTTTCACCGGCAACTACGACGGCAACCAGGACATCTACGTCATGCCGGCCGAGGGCGGGCTGCCGACCCGGCTGACCCACCATCCGGCACCGGACCGCATGCTGGCCTGGTACCCCGACGGCCTCTCGATCCTCTACGCGACGACGATGACGAGCGAGAAGCAGCGCTTCAGCAAGCTCTACCGCGTGCCGGTACGCGGCGGGCTGCCCGAGGCCCTGCCGGTGCCCTACGGCGAGTTCGGCACCATCTCCCCCGACGGCGCGACCCTCGCCTACATGCCGCTGTCGCGGGACTTCCGCACCTGGAAGCGGTACCGGGGCGGCACCGCGCCGGAGATCTGGCTGCTCGGCCTCGACGACCTGAAGGCCCGCAACCTGACCGCCAACCCCGCCAACGACAGCCACCCGATGTGGCACGGCTCGACGATGTACTTCCTCTCCGACCGCGACGGCGCCATGCGGGCCAACATCTGGGCCCACGACCTCGCGACCGACACCGTCCGCCAAGTCACCTCGTTCCGCGACTTCGACATCCACTTCCCGGCGATCGGGCCGACGGACATCGTGTTCGAGAACGGCGGCCGCCTGTACGTCATGGACCTCGCCACCGAGACCGCGAAGCCGGTCGAGGTGCAGGTGGTCACCGACCGCGCGACCCTCCTGCCGCGGGTGGTCAATGTCGGCGGCAACGTCGTGGCCGGCGCCCTCTCGCCCTCCGGCAAGCGGGCGCTGCTCGAGGCCCGCGGCGAGATCTTCAGCCTGCCGGCCGAGCACGGCGTGGTCCGCAACTTCACCCGGAGCTCGGGCGCCGCCGAGCGCCACCCCGCGTGGTCGCCCGACGGCACGACCATCGCTTACTTCTCCGACGAGAGCGGCGAGTACGAGCTCCACCTGCGTCCGGCGGACGGCTCGGGCGGGGGCCGGGCGGTAACCTCCCTCGGCCCCGGCTACCGCTACGCGCCGACCTGGTCTCCCGACAGCACCAAGATCGTGTTCATCGACAGCGACTCGAAGCTGCACCTCCTCGAGGTCGCAGGCCGCACTCTGCGCACCATCGACCGCCTGCCGTGGATGAACCATGGGGGCCTCGCCGGTTTTGCGGTCAGCTGGTCGGGCGACAGCCGCTGGCTCGCCTATGCCCGTTTGCTCGACAACCGTCAGAGTGCGATCGTTCTCTACGACACGGCGTCTGACGCGCAGCACCAGGTGACGGCCGGCTTCGTCAATGCCGCACAGCCGGTCTTCGATCCGGAGGGGAAGTACCTCTACTACCTCGCTGACGCGGCCTTCGAGCCGAGCTACTCCGACTTCGAGCCGACCTGGGTCTACGCCAACGCCACCCGCCTGATGGCGGCGCCGCTGCGGCGGGACGTGGCCTCGCCGCTCGCCCCCCGCAACGACGTCGAGAAGGCCGGGAGCGAGGGTGACGAGAAGGCTGACGAGGACAAGGACGAGGACGCCAAGGAGGCGAAGAAGGATCAGGGCAAGAAGGATCAGGGCAAGAAGGAGAAGGATGAGGGCGAGGACAAAGCCGCGCCGGAGAAGCCCGCGCCGGTCCTGATCGACCTCGAAGGCCTGGAGGCGCGCTCGGTGGTGCTGCCGCCGAAGGCCGGCAACTACGGCAGGCTGGCGGCCGTCAAGGGCAAGCTGCTCTACCACCGCCAGCCGCGGACGGGCTCCGGCGAAGAGGCCTCGCCGCTCGTCTTCTGGGACCTCGAGAAGCGCGAGGAGAAGACGATTCTCGACGCGATCGACAGTTTCACGGTGTCGGCGGACGGCGCCAAGCTCCTGGTCGCTGCGGACGGCAGCTATGCCATCGTCGAGGTGGAGCCCGCCCAGAAGATGGAGAAGAGCCTCGCCACCTCGAAGATGGAGATGACGGTCGTGCCGCAGGAGGAGTGGCGGCAGCTCTTCACCGAGGCCTGGCGCCTCGAGCGCGACTACTTCTACGACCCCGGCATGCACGGCGTCGACTGGCAGGGCATGCACGAGCGTTACGGGGCCCTGCTCGACGACGTGATCACCCGCTGGGACCTCAACTTCCTGATCGGCGAGCTGATCGCCGAGCTCAACAGCTCCCACTCCTACCGCGGCGGCGGCGACGTGGAGAAGGGCGCGGAGCGCGGTGTCGGCCTGCTCGGCGTCGACTGGGAGCTCGCCGACGGCGCCTACCGGATCGCGAAGGTCATCACCGCAGCGCCGTGGGACAGCGAGGTCCGCTCCCCCCTGGCCGAGCCGGGGGTGGAGGTCGGGCAGGGAGACTGGGTGCTAGCCGTCAATGGTCAGCCGATCGACACCGCGAAGGACCCGTGGGCGGCTTTTCAAGGCCTTGCCGAGCAGCCGGTCCTGCTGACCGTCAACGACCGGCCGAGCCTCGAGGGCGCGCGCGAGGTGCTGGTCGAGACCCTCGCCGACGAGAGCCGGCTGCGCAACCTGGCCTGGATCGAGGCCAACCGCCGCAAGGTCGAGGCGGCGACCGGCGGCCGGGTCGGCTACGCCTACGTGCCGTCGACCGGCATCGACGGCCAGACCGAGCTCTACCGCATGTTCCGCGCCCAGTTCGACAAAGAGGGCTTCATCATCGACGAGCGCTTCAACAACGGCGGCCAGATCCCCGACCGTTTCGTCGAGCTCCTGAACCGCCCGCTCTTCAGCCTGTGGGCGGTGCGCTCGGGCGAGGCCTTCCAGACGCCGACCATCGCCCACACCGGACCCAAGGCGATGCTGATGAACGCCTGGAGCGGCTCCGGCGGCGACGCCTTCCCGTACTACTTCCGCGCCGCCGGGCTCGGGCCGCTGATCGGGACCCGCACCTGGGGCGGGCTGATCGGGATCAGCGGTGCGCCGGCGCTCATCGATGGCGGGGGCGTGACCGTGCCGACCTTCTCGTTCTACGACCCCGCGGGCGAGTGGGCGGTGGAGGGACACGGCGTCGAGCCCGACATCGAGGTGGTCGACGACCCGTCGCTGATGGTCGACGGCGGCGACCCTCAGCTCGAGCGCGCGATCGCGGAGGTGATGAAGGCGCTCGAGGCCGACCCGCCGAGCCGCCCGAAGCCACCGGCCTACCCGGTACGGTAGGGCGTCCCACATCGTTCGAACGTTCGAACGTTGAACGTTCAAACGTTGAACGTTCTAACGTTTAACGTCCTCGGGTGTCCACCGCACCTTGAGGTTGCGCGCCGCGCGCACCTCGTCGACGCGCCGCACCGGCGTGTCGTGCGGCGCCGAGCGCACGAACTCGGGCTCCGCCTCGCACTCGGCGGCGATCGCGAGCATGGCGTCGCAGAAGGCCTCGACCTCCTCCGGGGCGACGCTCTCGCCGGGCTCGATCATCAGCGCGCCGTGCACGATCAGCGGGAAGGACACGGTCGGCGGGTGGAAGCCATAGTCGAGCAGGCGCTTGGCGATGTCGGTGTTGTGGACCTCGTGCCGCACCTGCAGGCTGTCGTCGAAGACCACCTCGTGCATCGAGGGCGCGTCGTAGGCGAGGTGGTAGGCACCGGCAAGCCGGTGGCGCACGAGGTTGGCGTACAGGACCGCGACCTCCGACATCGCGCGCAGGCCGTCGCCGCCGAGGCTCCAGATGTAGGTCAGGGCGCGCACCAGGATCAGGAAGTTGCCGTAGAAACCGCGCATCGGGCCGATCGAGGCGGGGTCGTCCCAGAGCAGCGCGAAGGAGGAGCCCTCGCGGACCACCCGCGGCGTCGGCAGGTGAGGCAGCAGGGCCGGCGACACGGCGACCGGGCCGGCGCCGGGTCCGCCGCCGCCGTGCGGCGTCGAGAAGGTCTTGTGGAGGTTGATGTGCATGGCGTCGGCGCCCATCAGGCCTGGCAGGGCGCGGCCGACGAAGGAGTTGAGGTTGGCGCCGTCCATGTAGATGAAGCCGCCGCGATCGTGCACGAGGCGCGAGATCTCGGTGATGCGGTGCTCGAAGACGCCGAGGGTGTTGGGCACCGTCAGCATCAGCGCCGCGACCGAGGCGTCCATCGCCCGCTCGAGGGCCGCGAGGTCGACGGTGCCGTCGGCCGCCGACGGCAGCTCGAGCGCCTCGTAGCCCGCGAAGGCAGCCGTCGCCGGGTTGGTGCCGTGCGCCGAGTCGGGCACCAGCACCACCCGGCGGGCGTCGCCGCGGGCCTCGAGCGCCCGCCGGATCATCAGCATCCCGGTCAGCTCGCCGTGGGCGCCGGCGGCCGGCTGCAGCGTCACGCCGGCGAGGCCGGTGATCGCCTTCAGGGCCTCCTCGAGCTCCCAGATCAGGCGCAGGGCCCCCTGCACCTGTGAGGCCGGCTGCAGAGGGTGGATATCGGCGAAGCCGGGGAAGCGCGCGGTGAGCTCGTTCACGCGCGGGTTGTACTTCATGGTGCAGGAGCCGAGCGGGTAGAGCCCTTCGTCGACCGCGTAGTTGAGCTGGCTCAGGCGGTGGAAGTGCTGCACGACCTCGAGCTCGCCGAGGTCCGGGTAGTCGGGGTCGGGGGGCCGCAGGAGCCCGGCGGGCAGCACGGCTGCGGGGTCCACGACCGGCACGTCGAGGGGCGGCAGGAGGACGCCCTGGCGCCGCACACGGCGCGGGTTGCGCTCGAAGAAAAGAAGCTCCGGGCGGAGGGCGCGCCGCTTCACGACAGCCTCCCGAGGGCCGCGACCAGCGCGTCGAGGTCGGCGGCGGCGTTGAGCTCGGTGGTCGCCACGAGGATGCCGTCCGGCCAGGAGCCGCCCCACAGCGAGGACGGCACCCCGGCGAGGACGCTCTCGCGGGCGAGCCGCGCCGCGAGCTCGGCGCCGGGACCGGGGCCGAGGAGGAGAAACTCGTTGAAGCTCGGGCTCGCGGGGTAGGCGAGACGCCACGGCCCGCCGAGAGCGGCGATGCGCCGCTTGAGCTCCTCGCTGCGCGCCAGGCACGAGGCGGCGAGCTCGCGGAGGCCGCGGCCGCCGACCGCCTCCAGCCAGACCGTGGCGGCGAGCGCCATCAGACCCTGGTTGGTGCAGATGTTGGAGGTCGCCTTGGCCCGGCGGATGTGCTGCTCGCGGGTCGACAGCGTCAGGCAGAAGGCGCGCCGGCCCTCGCTGTCGACGGTCTCGCCGACCAGGCGGCCGGGCAGCTGCCGCACCTGCTTCTCGGCGCAGGCGAAGAAGCCGAGGTGGGGGCCGCCGAAGCCGGGGGCGACGCCGAAGCTCTGGGCCTCGCCGCAGACGACGTCGAAGCCAAAGGCGCCGCCGCCCGCGAGCAGCCCCAGGGAAACCGCCTCGGTCACGACCTCGACGGCGAGCGCGCCGGCCTCGTGCGCGGCCGCGGCGAGGGCGGGGAGGTCCTCGACGATCCCGAGGAAGTTGGGTGACTGGAGGGCGACGCAGCACGCACGGTCGCCGGCCGCAGCGCGCACCGCCTGCGGGTCGAGCCGGCCGTCGGCGCCGGGCGGCACCACCACGACCTCGATGCCGGCGGCGCCGGCGTAGGTGGCGAGGACGCGCCGGTACATCGGGTGCACCGTCTCGGCGACCACGGCGAGATCGCGCTTGCCGCGCAGGACGCGGTGCGCGAAGAGCACCGCCTCGACGAAGGCGGTGGCGCCGTCGTAGAGCGACGCGTTGGCGACCCCGAGGCCCGTCAGCCGGGTGATGAGCGTCTGGAACTCGAAGATGACCTGCAGGGTGCCCTGCGAGATCTCGGGCTGGTAGGGGGTGTAGGAGGTGAAGAACTCCGCCCGCGACAGGACGGCGTCGACCACCGCCGGCCGCAGGTGCCGGTAGACCCCGGCGCCGAGAAAGCAGGGCGCGCAGTCCATCGACAGGTTGGCGGTGGAGAGCTTCGCGAGAGCGAGCTTGATGGACTCCTCATCGCGCGCCGGCGGCAGCTCGAGGCGGTCGATGCTCACCGCGGCCGGGATCGACGCGAAGAGCTCGTCGATCGAGCTGAGGCCGAGCTCCGCGAGGATGTCCCGCCGGTCCTCGAGCCCGGCGCCGACCCAGGGGTGCATCAGGCGTTCTCCTGCTCCAGGAAGGCCTTGTAGGCGGCGGCGTCGAGGATCCCATCGCCGTCGGCCGAGCCGCTCATCTTGACCAGCCACCCGTCGCCGTAGGGGTCGTCATTGACCAGGTTCGGCTCGTCGATCAGACGCTCGTTGACCTCGAGCACCTCGCCCGCGACCGGCGCCAGGAACTCGGAGACCGCCTTCACTGACTCGAGGGTGCCGAGCTCCTCGCCGGCGTCGACGGTGGTGCCGACCTCTGGCAGCTCGACGAACACCACCTCGCCCAGTTGGTCCTGGGCGTAGTGGGTGATCCCGACCACCACCCCGTCGTCCTCGGCCCGGATCCACTCGTGGGTTCGGGCGTACATCAGGTCAGCGGGAATGCTCATGGCTCAACCCTCCTTGCTTTCCGGAAAATCGCTTCAGGGGCTTTTTCTCTTCCGCGAGTAGAACGGAAGCTCCACCACCCGTGCGCGCACGCTGCGACTGCGGACATCGACGAAGACCTCGCGGCCGACGCCTGCCGCATCGACGGGAAGGTATGCCATCGCGAGCGCTTTGCCAAGGGTGGGCGACTGAGTGCCCGAGGTCACGACCCCGGCGGGCTCGGCATCGCCCGCGGCGAGCCGCACGGGGTAGCCGTGGCGGGCGATTCCGCGCTCCACCATCTCGAGCCCGGCAAGCTTCCGCCCGAGCCCGGCCTCGGCCTGGCTCTCGAGCACGTCGCGGCCGATGAAGTCCCCTTTGTCGAGCTTCACGATCCAGCCGAGGCCCGCTTCGAGGGGCGTGGTGGTGGCATCAATGTCGTTGCCGTACAGACACATGCCGGCTTCGAAGCGAAGCGTGTCCCGGGCCCCGAGACCGGCCGGTCGGAGGCCGGCGGGACGGCCGGCCTCGAGGATGGCGCGCCAGACCGCGGGTGCGGCCTGCGGGCCGACGTAAACCTCGAAGCCGTCCTCGCCAGTGTAGCCGGTGCGGGCGATGATCCCGGACGCGCCGGCCACCTCGCCGCGGACGAACCGGTAGTACTTGATCTCCGTCAGGCTCTCCTGCGTCAGCGCCTGCAGGATCTCCTGGGCGAGCGGACCCTGGACCGCGAGCTGCGCCCAGTCCTCCGATCGGTCCACGACCTCGACGCCGGCGCGGCCGCGCGCGACCCCCTCGAGGTAGGCGAGGTCCTTCTCCCGGTTGGCGGCGTTGACCACCAGAAGGAACTCGTCCTCGGCCGTTCGGTGCACCAGCACGTCGTCGACGAAGGTGCCCTCGGGGTACATGAGGCCGGTGTACTGGGCCCGCCCGATGGCCAGCTTCGAGTGGTCGTTGCAGGAGACGAGCTGCACGAAATCCAGAGCACCGGGTCCGCCGACGACGATCTCGCCCATGTGCGACACGTCGAAGACGCCGGCCCGCTGGCGAACCGCTTCGTGCTCCTCGCCGAGGCTGCTGTACTGGACCGGCAGCTCGAAGCCGGCAAACTCCACCATCCGGCCGCCGGCCGCCACATGCTCGTCGTACAGGGCCGTCCGTCGGCCGTGCTGGGATTGGCTCATCGCAGCGCCTCCCTCCCGCTCAGCATCAGGCGCAGGGTAGCACCTCCGCCGGTAGCGGTGTCAGGAGGCTCCGAGCAGCTTGGCGAGCATGTCGCGCGCCCGCTGCAACGGCTCGCTCGGGCGCTCGATCTGCGAGAAGAGGTAGCGGTAGTTCGCTCGCAGGCGCTCGGAGTCGCCGGCCCGCACCAGCTCGAGCAGCTTCTCCAACGGTTCCCGTGCGGTGCCCTCGGAGCCGGTCCCGGCGATCTCCCGCTCGAGGATGACCCGGATCAGCGAGATCACCTCGCTGTGCTCCTGGCGGCGGGTCGCCGAGGGCTCCCGCTCGCCGTCCGGCGATACCATGGGCCGCTCCGGCTGCGCGCCCGCGCCCGCAACGACCGCGGCCGGGATCCGCCGCCGCTCGTCGCCGGCGGCGAAGACGCCGTTGGGCAGGTCCCTGAGCTGGCGGCTGAAGCGCCCGAGCATCAGGTAGAGCTCCTTCTCGGACGCGAAGTTGCCGACCAGCCGGGCGTTGCGGTCGAGCTCGAGCGACTCTGACTCCTGCAGCATGATGTTGGCCTGCGCGCCGCGCTCGAGGATGATCGTACGGGCGCGGACCCGCCAGGCGGTGAGCTGCCCGGCGACGAAGCAGGATTCGGCGGCCTGCACCGAGACCGCCTCGACCTTGACCTCCGGGTCGATGCGCACGGAGCCGTTGCCGGACTCGATCACCGAGTACACGCCCGAGTTCTGGATGACGAGGTTGCCGGGCGTGCGGATCGACAGCTGGCCGTGCTCGTTGACCGAGATGTCGGTCCCGTTGGGGATGATCATGGTCGGGAAGTTCTTGCTCTCGTCCATCTTTCAGCTCCCACTCATACCCGATGGCAGTGGGTCGAAGGGCGGCACCGGGGCGTTGCGTCCGCGGACCAGCAGCTCCTCGTGGCCGCTCCACTGGTAGTCGAGGATGTAGATCCTCGGGTCGACCGGCATCGGTTCGCTGCTGTTGTTGCTCCGCACCCGGACCTCGAAGTGGAGGTGCGGCGAGGTGCTCCAGCCGGTGTTGCCGACCGTGCCGAGCTGCTCGCCGCGGCGCAGGATCTGACCGCGCCGGACGTCGACCTCGGCGAGGTGGGCATAGACGGTCAGGTAGCGCTCGCTGTGGGTGATCACGACGACGTTGCCGTAACGCCACCAGCGGACGTTGCGGCGCAGGGGGTAGCGGCCGGCGAAGCTCACCTTGCCGCCGCCGGCCGCCAGCACCGGTGTGCCTTCGCGCGCCGCGAGGTCGAGGCCGGAGTGAAAGTCGACCGTGTTGGTGAAGGGCGAGGTGCGGTTGCCGAAGGGCGAGGTCAGGACGAAGGACCCGATCGGCACCGGGCAGATGGACGGCACCGCCTCGGCGAGGTCGCGGTTGGCGCGGGCGAAGGTCGCGAGCTCGTCGGAGAGAGTGAGCAGCGCCAGGGCGTCGGACCCGAGCTTGAGCGCGCGTTCGGCGGCGCCCCGGACGTCGGGGTCGAGGTACTCGCGGCCCGCGGGCTCGGGGTAGCCGCCGAGGCCCGTCTCGGCGCCCTGGTCGGCGCCGAGGATGAGGCTCATCTGCCGCTGCAGGGCGCGGGCATTGGCGACCTCCCGCTCCATCCGTTCGAGGCCGCGGGTCCGCTCGGCAAAGACCTCGCGGTGCAGGGCATGCTGCTGCGACAGGGCGTGGAGCCGGCCGCTGAGCAGCAGGGAGCGCAGGCCCAGCGGCGCGAGCACCGCGCCGGTCGCCAGCAGCACGCCGAGGGCGACGGCGGCACCCACCAGCCAGCGGAAGGCCGACCGGCTCAGGAAGTAGTACCGGACCTGCTTGCGGATGTCCGCCGGATGGAGCTGGATCTCATACATGTGCTGACGCGCCTCGCGCGGCACCCGCGCCGGGCCTGGGCCCGGAGCGTGGATGTCGGCAGGCTGGATCCTCGAATCAGCCTAACACGGTGGCCGCGATCCGTGGCGTGGATCAGGCCGCCCGGAGGGCGGTCACCGGGTCGAGTCGCGACAGCCTCCAGGCCGGCCAGATCGACGCCGCGAGCACCAGCAGGAGGCACACGCCGGCGACCGCTCCGAGGTGGAGCGGGGAGGTCACGAGGGGGATCGAGTCGACCATGTAGACGCGGGCGAGGCCGGGCGGGAAGCGGATGGCCCGCGTGGCGGTCATGACCCAGCTCGCGACGCAGCCGACGGTCAGGCCGGCCGCCACCCCGGCGCCGCCGAGCATGAGGCCGGCAAGGACGAGGATGCGGCGGACGCGGGCCGGGGTCGCGCCGAGGGCCTGCAGCATGCCGGTGCTGCGCTGCTTGTCGATCGCGAGCACCACCAGCGCCGAGCTGACCTGGAAGGAAGCCACCGCGACCACCAGCGACAGCACCACGAACAGGGACAGGGTCTGCCAGCGGAGGGCCGCGAAGAGGGCGCGGTTCATCTCTCGCCAATCGGTGAACACGAGGCGCGGCTCCGCCGCGGCGAGGCGCTCTCGCGCCGCCTCGACCGCGAGCGGGTCGGCGAGCTCCACCTCGACGCCTGCGACCCCGGTCCCGGGGACCATGCGCAGCAGCTCCTCGAGCGGCACCGTGATCCAGCGCTCGTCGAACTCGGCGAAGGCGAGGCGGAAGGTCCCGACCACCTCGAGCGGCAGGGCGGGCAGGATCCAGGAGCCTTCGGCGGGCGGCAGGCGGACGGTCGCCCGGTCGCCGGCGTGCAGACCCAACTGCTTCGCGAGCCGCTCGCCGACCACGGCCGGGAGGGCCTCGGCCGAGGGCCAGGATGCGAGACCGGTGTAGGCCGGCGGTCGCGCCACCGCCTTGAGGGTGACGGTCAGGGGCGAGGTCGGCTCGGATGGGTCGTCGAGGAGCCCCGTCAGGTAGGTCACCGGGGTCGCCCGGAGAACGCCCTCGACGCCCGCCATGCGGCCCGCGATCTCGGCGGCCTCGGCGGCGCCGAGAGGGCCGAGCGCGAAGCCGACCACGTGCGCGTTGCCGCGTTGCAGGGCGGCGGCGATCGCGCGCGAGTAACCGGTCATCAGGGCGAGGGTGATGACGAGCGCGGTGACGGCGAGGGCGACGCCGGCGAGCGCTGCGAGCGCTGTGCCGCGGAGCAGCAGACCGCTGCGGCGGCGCAGGAAGCGCAGGGCCAGTTCGAACTCGAGATTCACGCGGTCAGTGTAACGCACTTCTGAGAGTGCGTAAGACGTTGCACGTTAGAACGTTGCACGTTCGAACGTTCCGCCCGCCTCCCATTCACCGGGAGGTGGGTGGGAACGTGCAACGTTTTAACGTGTAACGTTCTAACGCTTTCTCGCTCGATACGTGACGGAGCGGACGACGCCGCGCAGGGAGTCGCGGTCGATGCCGGTGCCCTCGAGCAGCCCGCCGAGGGCGTCGGGCGCCGCGCGCTCGCTCAGCTCGAGGTAGTCGACGTCTTTCAGGACCTCGACCTCGCCGAGGCCGGCCTCGGCGAGCATCGCGAAGTAGCGCTCGCGCCGCTCGGCGCCGGCGACGCAGCCGACCCAGGCGAGCAGGTCCCCGCGGGCCGCCGCCGGCAGCTCACCGTCGA
>Ga0209391_10001624_pt1 | contig 11689 bp, 7 predicted proteins | sample PPLLak3March2015_FD_187246 | JGI IMG/M metagenome (GOLD analysis project Ga0209391, IMG submission 187246) | Freshwater sediment microbial communities from Prairie Pothole Lake near Jamestown, North Dakota, USA - PPLs Lake P7 Core (1) Depth... | ecosystem: Environmental > Aquatic > Freshwater >... | reverse complement strand
CAGGGCCGCGGCGATCTCGGCGTCGGTCGGGCGCTGGTGGGCGCGGTAGTCGTAGAGGTAGCCGACGCTCGCGTAGGTGATGTCGAAGGCACCGCCGCTCAGGCGCGACATCTCGAGGCCGCGCTCGACGACCGTGACGATATCGGCGTCCACCTCGACCGGGCGCTCGTGGGCGTGGGCGTTGACCTGCGAGAGCTGGCTCTCGGGCTTGTAGGTGCTCATCAGCTCGTCGGTGCGGCGCATCTCGGCCATCACGGCGTCCATGGCGCGCCTCGCGAGCGTGGCGTCCTCGCTCCACAGCTCGACGGCGACGCGCGTGCCCATGATGGCTTCCTCGCGTGAGTGCCACTCGGCCTGGGCGAGTGCAGGCACGGCAAGCAGGGGCAGCAGCAGGAGACGGCGGTAGAGCTTCACGTGGGTTCCCGTTCGCAGGTGGATCAAGCGTGCGGCCGCGACTCTTCGTGCAGGCGCGCGAGGAAGGCGCGCACCGTGGGCTCGGCCTCGGCCTCGGACATCAGGCGCAGCTCGACGAGCACGCGCGCCACGTCGCGAACGGACCGACGGCCGTCCACGAGCGAGGCCACGTAGGCGAGCACGCGCAATTCGAGCTGGCGGCCCTGGTACTCGGGCAGCAGCGGGATGGGCAGGTCGGTGCGAGCGAGCCAGTCCGGGCGGTGCTGCGCTGCCGCCGGGTCCTCGGCCTCGGCGCGCTTGTCGGTGGCGAAGGTCACCACCGACTCGAGGCGGCCGTGGCGGCTCGCCGGAGAGCAGAGGTAGGGCACCGCGGCCTCCGTGGGCTCGACCGGCGCGAAGCCCGAGGCCGCGACGATCTCGCGCAATTCCTCGAGCGAATAGCGCCGTGCCGGGTCGTCGGCGGAGAACGCGAGCGAGCCCGAGTTGACCCAGCGACCGCCCGGCCGCAGCCAGCGGTTCACGCGCCGCGCGAACACGGCGAGGTCGTCCTCGAGCACGTCGATGAGCCAGGGCGTGATGACCGTGTCGAAAGCGCCCTCGGCGAACGGGGCGCGCGTGACGTCGGCGAAGACGAGGTGCAGTCCCGGTCCCGCCGGCGCCGGGGCGGCGAGGCGCCTCAGGATCGCCTGGCTCGCGAGGTCCCGCGGCGCGAGCGGGAACTCGTAGAGCTCGAGCGTCTCACCGGAATAGAGCCGCTGCGCGGCGAGCAGGAACAGTGGATTGATGTCCGCTGCGAGGAGCGTCTCGGGGTTGCGGCGGCGTTTCAGGTCGTAGGCGAGCCGGCCCGCGCCGACGCCGAGCAGCAGCGTGCGCCCGGGCGCGGCCTCGCCGAGTGCGGCATCCACGAGCCGGCAGGTCGCCTCGTTCTCCGCCTCGCCCCAGCACCAGTCGCGGTGCAGGTTGGCGTAGTAGCCCGTGAGCCCCTGCCCGGCCGGTAGCGTCGTGCCGAGCGCGGAGTAGATCTCCGGGGCGGCCGCGGCCGAGCCCTCGAGCAACGGCGCGAGCAGCGCGCGCAGGCGTCGCGCGTGATCGCTGCAGGCGGACGCCAGCAGCTTGAGACGGTTGCGTGTCGCGGCGCGCGTAACCTCGTCGGTCAGCGCGGCCCGGTAGCGCGCCGCCTGCGATTCGAGGCCCGCCAGGAAGCCGTGGGCCCGCGCACGCCATTCGCCGAGGGCGGCCTCCGGTTCGGCGAACAGCCAGGGCAGGCCGGCGAGGTCGGGAAAGGCCTTGTTGCAGCGGGAACAGCGGAGTGCGCCGTCATTCGTGAGGGGCGCCCGGCAGGCGGGGCAACAGAGCAGATCGAACGGCGGCCAGGCGGGACGGGTCGGCATGCGGGGAGCATACGGGGGGCATCTGACGGTCTCAACGACGGTCAGCCCGTGCTTGCGTCAACAGGCCATGGTTCGCTGCGCAGCACTCCGGACGGCGAGAACAGACCGGCCGGGCCGTTCGCCGTCCGCGCTCACCCGATCCGCCCGCTCACGATCGGATTGAATGCGATCAGGCTGTCCTGCGTGGCGGCCGACCCGAGACCGTGCCGCGGGAACTTCGCCGCGAACTGCCCCTGCTCGCCGTGCAGCGCCATGTAGTTGAGCACCACGGTCTCCACGAGCAGGTTCACGTTGTTCGCCGCGGGGCTCGACGAGGTCTCGACCGAGGCATCCGGCCGGAAGTAGCCGATCTGCTGGTGCCGTGCCGCCCCGCCGGGGCCGGTGTCCACGAGCTGCGGCCGTCCGCCGGGGTTGTAGACGAGGAAGAACGAGGCCGCGGTGGACTGGTTGTCGCTGGTCCACATGAACTTGCCGCGGCCGTCGGTCGTGTTGTCCACCTGTCCGCCGGCGGAGATCGAGCCGTCCGAGAACACGTAGAGCATCAGCGGCATGCCGCGGCGCGCGGCGTACTCGAGGCACGCGCCCATGCAGCGCCCGGCGCGCAGGTCGCGCAGCTCGCCGGTGGCGCGGCCCTGGCCGTGGTAGTCGTAGCCGCCCATGGCGATGGTGCCGGCGCCGGCGTAGCCCGACAGCACCATCTTCATCACCGCCGCGGTCTTGCGGAACTCGCCGTCGGCGTCGTATTCGGCGCGGCTGAACACACCCGAGGTGCCGACGAGGTCGGGGTCGAGCTCGGGGTTGAGGCTGGTGGGGTCGCCGAAGCGGTCCACGACGTCGGCGGCCTTCACGTAGCCGCAGTTGACGAGCTCGCGCACCACCTCGTTGCGCGAGACGGGTGTCTTCTTCGCGTCGGGCCAGGGCTGGCCGGGGTCCACGACCTGCAGCTTGCGGTGGCTGATGCGCTGAATGGCCTCCATCACGGCCACGGTGTCGTCCACGTTCAGCAGGTTCGCGAGCTGGCCGGTGTCGACGAGGCCGGTGACGTCGCTCGCGCGGTCCACCTTGGTCGGTCGCACCGAGAGGTCGATGAGGCCCGCGGGGGCCATCGAGTTGCCGCCGGAGTCCGAGGCGCGCGAACCGATCAGCGTCGCCAGCGAGCCGTCCGCCCCCGCCCGGTAGATGCCGTACATCGGGTTGTGCGGGTTGTTGCCGGTGTCGTTCTCGGAGCGCGCGGCGATCACGGCGCCGTTCATGCTCGCCGCCGTCGCGGGCGACACCTTGTCGAGTATCCCGCGCAGGAAGGCGCTGTCGGAGTGGAAGGCGAGCCCGAGGCGCGTGTCGGTGAAGCTCGTCCCGGTCGCGGGGTTGATGAGTCCGGGGATCATGTCGCCCGGCAGGCCGAGCTTGGCGTAGCCGGGCGTGGTGAGGAAGTCGAGTTGCCCGCCCTGCCCGCCGATCAGCACGTTCGAGCCGACCATGTTCGCCCCGCCGGCGAGGTCGATGCAGATGAACGGGATCTTGCCCGCGCCCATCACCTCGATGCCGCAGCTCGCGCGCAGCGCCTCGAGGTCGGGCGAGAGCGCCGCGGCCGCCTCGCGCGGGTTCGCGAACAGGCCGAACACGGTGGGCGCAATCACGGTGCCCATGCCCGCGGCGAAGCCCTGGGCGAGGAAATCCCGGCGCGTCACCGGTCGCTTGTGCGTTCCCTCGTGGCGAATCGGCTCGTCGGGCCTGAGGGTGCGGGGTCGCGTCTTGCGGATGATCATCGGCAGGGCCTCCGGACGTGGCTGGCAGCCACGGTCAGTGCACCAGGGTGACGGCGCTGCCGAGCAGCGCGGCGCAACTCGCCTTCACCACGGTCTCGGTGCGTCCTGCGGGGCAGCTTCCGCCACAGGACGAAAGGCGCGTGATGAGCGCGTCGAGGTCCGAGCGCACGCCCGCGGCCTCGGGTTCGGTCGCGACCTCGCGGGCGAGCATGCGGCCCAACAGCGCGTCGAGCACGACGCCGCGCCCGGCCGGCGCGAACGCCGTCGCGGGGCTCGCGCCAAAGTCGAAGCCGGGGAAGTACGCGCTGCGCGCACCGGGGTCGTCCACCAGCGCGTCGCAGTACTGGATCGCAAGCTGCGCGATGGCCACCGGGTGCGCCGAGACGAAGGTGTCGATGCTGTCGATGGTCGGCAGCGCCTGGCGCACCTGCTCGTAGGTGGCCTTCACGTCGGCCTGGGTCGGCGCGACGCCGGTCAGCTCCGACATGGTGGCGTTGATCTCGTCGAACACGCGCAGGCCCACGGCGGCGGCGCGTTGCACGTCCGGCGGCGGAGCGGGCGCGAGCGGCACGGGCTCGGTGCGCACATTCGTGCGCGAGCCGAGCACGTCGAAGGTGAGGAAGAACTCGTCCGACTCGGGGCCCTTCTGCAGCCCGATCACGGTGCCGATGTTCGACAGCGGCTGGCCCTGCGGGCCGTACAGCGAATCGGTGACGGCGGTGTCGAGTGTGCGGTAGGCCTGCCCGACCTCGGGCTCGGCGCCGTTCACGCCGATGCGGATGCCGGCGACGGGGATGCTGCCGGGCTTGGCCGCTGGGTCGAGGCTCAGGAACACCGGCTTGTCGAACAGGTACGACCAGCTGTCGAACTGGCTCACCTCGAACATCACGTAGGACTGCGGCATGTCGACGAGGTGGCCCACCGAGAACAGCAGGTAGAAGCGCTCGCCGACGCCGGCGTCGAAGTTCTGCCGGACCTGCTCGGGCGTGAGCGCGCGGCCGTGCACCGCGACGAGGCGGAAGATGCCCTGGAACTGCCGGTCGCCCGACACTTCGTTGCCGAGCACGAAGGCGAAAGTGTCGTCCCAGTCGGCGAGCGTGCCGCCGGCCGACGGATCGGTGTCGCCCGTGGCCTCGCCGTTGACGTACAGGCGACGGCCGTTGACCGGGTCGTAGGTCGCCACGACGTGCTGCAGCGTGGCCTGCAGGTCCTCGTCGGCCGCGGCGGTCGTGAGCACGGGCTCGCCGGAGGCGCCGGTGGTGCTCGAGCGGTTGTAGAAATCGTAGCTGTAGAGCGTCTGCCCGAGCATGAAGTTGCGCGTCGAGCTGCCGCCGGAATAGGAGACGATGCGCGCGTCCTCCTGCGCCACGTTGCCGGGCGCCACCCAGGCCTCGACGGAGTACTCGCCCGTGGCCTTGATGCGGTCGTGCAGCTTGCGGCTTGCGGTGGTGGAGCCCTGCGCCTTGCCGCTGCGCACGTTGATGCCCCAGCCGCCGACCCAGGTCACGTCGCCCGAGAGGTTCAGGTTGAGCGCGGGCTCGACGCCGCTGGTGTCGTAGGCGACGTTGCCGCCGCCGGTCTTGAACTCCCACAGGCCGATCTGCGCGCCGTTGTAGCGGTTGCCACCGCTGGCCACGGTGCCGTCGTAGAGCCGCAGCGCCTTCGACAGCACCAGCGTCGGATCGGGCTGCGAGAGCGGCACCGAACCCGCGAAGGCCGCGATCGCGGCTTCCATCGCGGCGGCGTTCGCGGTGCAGTCGCTCCAGCAGTTGTGGAACTCCGAGCGCAGCCGCACGACGAGCCGCGAGGCCTCGGGGCTGTCGAGGTTGATCTTGACCCGCGCGGCGGCGTAGGCCTCGTTCACGTCGGCCGAGGCGAAGAACGGCGACTGCGAATTCGCCGCCGAGGGCGCGTGGCAGCGCGCGCAGTACTCCTCCACCAGCGGGTGCACGGTCGCCGCGAAGAGGTCGGGCGCCGTCGGGAAGCTCTTGCTGGCGCCGGCGTCGCGGATCGGCGGCGCCTTGAGCTCGACCCCGGCGGTGCCGCCGGCGGTGGCGCCGGCCCAGGCGGCGATCCAGGTGGTCATGATGTCGCCGCAGGCCGCGGCGCTCGCGAGCCAGCAGTTGTGGCCGCCGGCCACCTTGGTCACGAGCCGCGAGTCGCGCGGCGAGCCGAGGTTCACCACGGTGTTGGCGGCCGCGTAGGCGAGGTTCACGTCGTCGTTACGCACGAACGGTGGCGCCTGGCCGCCCTGCGTGTGGCACTGGCCGCAGCGGTTCGCGGCCTTGAGGTTGTCCCAGACGTTGATGCGGAAGGCCTGCACGTCCGCGGTCGCCGGTGCCGGGCCCGAATAGGCGGATGGCGTCGCGGGCGTGGTGATCGGGTTCTCGACGGTCTCGGCGCCGCCGCCGCAGCCGGCGAGCGCAACCGCGGCGAGCGCGAGGGACGCGATCCGCACGAGGCGGGGCGCAAGCGTGTGCACGGTGGTGCTGGCCATGTCGCCCCCTACTCGCCCATGCAGTATGTGGCGGCCTCGGCGAACACGCGCTTGAGGCGGTAGCCGTTGCCGCGGAACGAGCTCGTCATCGCCTCGACGCGCGCGCGGTCGGCGGCGTCGCTCGGCGGCCGGAAGCACACGTTGCGGAACACCTTCTCGACCTGGCAGCGCGCGAAGCGCTCGGAGCCGGCGAGTTCGCGGCCCATGGACTTGGCGCCCTGGCCGGCACCCGGCAGCGCCGCGTCCCAGCCGAGCAGCGCGTTGCGACCGGCGCGCCAGTAGTTGTCCCAGCGGTCGTCCGGCGTCGCGAAGCCCGGACGGAAGGTGTCGGCGTTGTTGAAGTACTTGGGGCGCACCTGCCCCGGCGTGTAGACGAGGCGGCCGCCCGTCTCGTCGTAGTCGTAGTAGGCGTAGGCCTGGGCGAGCGGGTCCATGCCCGCGTGGCAGGCGACGCAATTGTTGAGGTAGAGCCGCGCATCGCCGCCCGGGCTGCGGCTCACGTCCTGGCGGACGCGATCCGGCGGACGCGTCGGGTCCTGCACCTGCTCGAGGTCCACGCACAGGTGGTTGAGCAGCGTGAAGCGCAGCATCGCGCGGTTGGTGCCGGCGACGAAGAACGACTGCGCGGCGGCGCGGGTGGTGATCACGCCGGCCGTGGCGTCGGGTGGCAATCCCGTGAGCGCCGACTGCGTGCTGCGGGTGAGCACGGCCTTGAGGTTGGCGCCGGAGGCCTCGAGCGCTTCGTAGTGGGAATTGCTCGACGGCGAGTAGGCCGGCACGCCCGCGCCGCTGCCCGTGTAGAGGATGTCGTCGGACAGGACGAGGTTGAAGGGCACATCGTCGCGCACCATGCCGATCACGGTGGCGGTGTAGTCGTTGAGCGGCGCGAACACCGTCTGGTCGCGGTTGGTCCAGGGCGTCGCGAAGTTCTTGAGCGTCACATCGTAGAAGGCGCGGTGCTCCATCGCCTTGTAGGCCGCGTCGAGCTGGCGGCCGCCGGCGATGTCGTCCGCCATCGAATCGAGCACGGCCGCGCTCGGCGGCACGCCCGCGATGCGGTCGTGCAGGCGCCGCGCCTGCTCGCGCGGTCCGGCCTGCGCCGCCGCGGCGAGCAGGCTCGCAGCGGCGATCAAGGCGATCAGTCCCCGGGTCTGCATCGGCACCTCCCCCTGTCCGCCTTCGCCGGCGATCCAGGCGGCGCGACTGTCTCCCGCGAACCCGCGTTCGCCAAGCGCACTCGGCGCTTCTGCGATTCGCTTCACGCTTCGTGCAGCAATCCGTGCATGTACGAGGGCGCCTGGGCCACATTCCGCCCCATGTCGCCGACCCTCCCGCGCTCCAACAGCGTTCCCGCGTGCCTGCGCGCACGGTTCGCCTGTGTTGCCGCCACCTTTGTCGCGCTGGCCTCGGGCTGCACCAGCAGCGACGACGGCGGCGGCGACATCGACCTCGGCAGCGGTCAGGCGCCCGACGCGGCAACCGTGGATTTCCCGATCGCCTACGTGAAGCGGCCCGTGCCCGGGAATCCCCCGGATGCGCGCCGGATGCTGCCGTTCCTCGAGGGCGGCGACCTCTACGTTCGCGACCGCGCCTCGCCGAGCGCGCCGGAGCGCAACGTCACCTTCGAGTTCACGCAGGGACTCGGCGACGTGCGCGACGTGGAGCCGTCCTGGGACGGCACTAAGCTTGTGTTCGCGATGCGTGCACCGCTGATCGAGGGCGCCGAGCCCGAGGACCAGCCGACCTGGAATCTGTGGGAGTACGAGGTCGCGACCCGCACGCTCGCGCGCGTGATCGTCTCCGACACCGTCGCCGAGGACGGCCACGACTTCGCGCCGCACTACCTGCCGGACGGGCGCATCGTGTTCGCCTCCACGCGCCAGCGCCAGTCGAAGGCGGTGCTGCTCGACGAGGGCAAGCCGCAGTTCGCGGCGCTCGACGAGAACCGCGCCGAGCCTGCCTTCGTGCTGCACGTCGTGAACGCCGACGGCAGCGACGTCCGCCAGCTCTCCTTCAACCAGAGCCACGACCTCGACCCCGCGGTGCTGCCCGACGGACGCATCTTGTTCAGCCGCTGGGACAATGCGGGCAGCACGGACGCGATGCACCTCTACACCGTCAATCCCGACGGCTCGGGGATGGAACTGCTCTACGGCGCCGACAGCCACGCGACCGGCACCGACGGCGCGACCGTGCAGTTCCTGGACCCGCGCCCGATGCCGGACGGGCGCGTGCTCGCGCTGGTGCGACCGTACGCCGGCACCGAGCTCGGCGGCGACCTGCTCGCCATCGACGTCGCCAATTACGTGAACGACACGCAGCCCACGCGCCCGAACCTCGGCGTGCTCGCCGGACCTGCACAGGTGCCGGTCACCGCCAACGTCGTCACGACCATCCCCGGTCCCTCGCCCGGCGGGCGCTTCAGCGCCGCCTACCCGCTCGACGACGGCACGGGCCGCATCCTCGTGAGCTGGACGCAGTGCCGGCTGCTCGAGTTGGGACGGATCGTGCCCTGCACCGCCGAGCGACTCGCGGGCACCGCGCCGCAGCCGGCGCCGCCACTCTACGGGGTGTGGATGTACGACCCGCGGCAGAAGACCCAGCTGCCGGTGGTTGCGCCCGAGGAAGGCACGATGATTTCCGACGTCGTGGCGCTTCAGCCGCGCGCACTGCCGGCGGTGCTGACGGATCGGCTGCCCGCGCCCGGCCTCGAGACGCGCCTCGCCGAGGCCGACACGGGCCTGCTCGACATCCGCAGCGTGTACGACGTCGCGGGCGTAGACACCTCGGTCGCGGGGATCACCGTGCTCGCCGATCCGGCGCGCACCACGGCGGCCCAGCGCCCGGCACGCTTCCTGCGCATCGAGAAGGCCGTGGGTCTCCCCGACGACGAGGTGCTCGAGCTGCCGGGCTTCGCCTTCGGCGTGAGTGCCGCGCAGGGCATGCGCGAGATCATCGGCTACGCGCCCGTCGAGCCCGACGGCTCGGTACGCGTGCAGGTCCCGGCGGGCGTGCCGCTCGCGATCACCGTGCTCGACGCGGACGGCCGGCGCATCTCGCCACGCCACCAGAACTGGCTGCAGGTGAAGGCCGGCGAGATCGTGAGCTGCAACGGCTGCCACGATCCGGCGAACGGACGCTCCCACGGTCGGCGCGAGCTGTTCGCCGCCGCGAACTCCGGCGCGACCACCACCGGCCTGCCCTTCCCGAACACGGTCGACGAGATCTTCGCGGACTTCGGCGAGACCATGGCCCAGGCCCGCGGCCGGATAAGCTGCCAGGACGACTGCGCCTCGATCCGTCCCAAGGTGGACGTGGTGTACGAGGACGTCTGGACGGATCCCGCGAAGGCCGGCCGCCCGGCGGATGCCGCCTTCGCGTATCGCTACGCGGACCTCGGCACGCTCGCGCCCGTCAGCGCCGACTGCCAGGCAACCTGGAACGCCAGCTGTCGCGTGGTGATCCACTACGAGGCGCACCTGCACCCGCTGTGGGGCCTGCCGCGCCAGACCTTCGACGCGATGGGCGTGCTCATCGCGGACCACACCTGCACGAGCTGCCACACGACCGCCAATGCCGCGGGCGCACCGCAGGTGCCCGCCGGCCAGCTCGACCTGACCGACGGGCTCTCCGACCAGGTGGCGGAGCAGTTCAAGTCCTACCGCGAGCTGCTCGCCGGCGACGCCGAGCAGGAACTCGTGGGCGGCGCGCTGCAGGACCGGCTGGTGCAGACCGGCGTGGACGACCAGGGCCGCCCGGTGTTCTCGACCGTGCCGGTGCGTCCCTCCATGAGCGCCGCGGGTGCGCGCGCTTCCGTGACCTTCTTCTCGAAATTCGCGGCCGGCGGCTCGCACGCAGGCTGGCTGAGCGCCGCAGAGTTGCGGCTCGTCTCGGAATGGCTGGACCTCGGGGCGCAATACTTCAACGACCCCTTCGCCGTGCCGGTGGACTGAGACACGCCGTTGAAGACGCGCCGCCCCCGCCGACCCGCGAGACTCGTGACCAGCCTGCTGCTGGGCTTGCTCGCGGCTGCTCCCGCGGCATGGGCCGCGGCCGTGCAGGCCGTGGTGCAGGATCCGTACCTCGAGCTGCGCACCGGTCCGGGGCGCGGGTTCCCGGTGACGCAGGTGTTGGACCGCGGCGCACCGGTGAGCCTGCTGCGCCGGCGCACCGACTGGATCAAGGTGCGCGGCGCGGACGGCACCGAGGGCTGGGCGCATCGCACGCAGCTCGAGCGCACGCTCACGCCGTCGGGCGAGCCGCTCGTGCTGCCCGGTCCCGCGCCCGAGTCGCGCACGGAGCACCGCTGGGAGGCGACGCTCGCCACCGGCGACTTCGACGGGGCGAGCATGGTGTCGGCCAGCGTGGGCTACCTGCCCGCGCCGAACCTGCTGCTGCGCGCCGACGTCACGCACCTGCTCGGCAACTACTCGAACGGCTGGCTGGGCACGGTCGGCATCGCCCACGTGTTCAGGCCCGAGTGGCGCGTCGCGCCCTTCGTGGGCCTCGGCGGCGGCGTGCTGCACGTCGAGCCCAAGGCGACGCTGGTGCAGACCGAGGACCGCACCGACACCACGGCCTACGCCGGCATCGGCCTGCGCGGCTACCTCACCAACCGCTTCCTGCTGCAGGCGGAGTACCGACAATACGTCGTGTTCACCAGCCGCGACGACAACGAGGAGATCGACGCATGGACCCTGGGCTTCGCCTACTTCTTCTGAGCGGCCTCGCGCTCGTCGCGCTGGCGACGCCGCTGCGGTCGCAGGCGCAGGAGGCCGTGGGCGCCGCGACCGCCACGCCGCAGGTGGTCGAGCCGCGGGTGAAGCGCCGCGAGGTGAGTCCCGCGGGCATCGACACCGAGAACTTCGAGGCCGGTGCATTCCTCGGCGTCGTGAGCATCGAGGACTTCGGCTCGAGCTTCTCCTACGGCGCGCGCCTCGCCTACCACTTCACCGAGGATTTCTTCGCCGAGGCGACCATCGGATCGGCCGAGGCCGGGCGCACCAGCTACGAGGAGCTGAGTGGCTCGGCCGAGCTGCTCACCGACAGCGAGCGTCGCTTCACGCACTACGACCTCGCCATCGGCTGGAACGCCCTGCCGGGCGAGGTGTTCCTCGGCGGCAGTCGGGCGATGCCCGCCGCCGTGTACTTCACGCTCGGTGCCGGCAGCACGCGCTTCGCGGGCGACGACCACTTCACCGTCGCACTCGGAGCCGGCCTGCGGCTGCTCGCCAACGACTGGCTCGCCGTCCACCTCGACGCGCGCAACCTCGCCTTCGAGAGCGACCTGCTGGGCGACAACAAGCTCACGCACAACCTGCAGTTCACCTTCGGCCTCACGGCCTTCTTCTGAGCACTCAGGAGCCGCCCATGCGACCGGTTCTGACGACCGTCCCGATCCTTGCCTGCCTGTTCCTCGCTGCGAGTCTCGCCTCGGCTGCGACGCCGGAACCGCAACCGGCGCCCGACTTCGAGCTGCCCGCGCGCGGCGGCGACGCCGTGCGGCTCGCGGACCTCAAGGGCCAGGTCGTGATGATCAACTTCTGGGCCACGTGGTGCGGGCCCTGCCGCCAGGAGATGCCGCTGCTCGAACAGATCCAGGCGAAATACGAGCCGCTCGG
>Ga0209391_10001623_pt1 | contig 11693 bp, 8 predicted proteins | sample PPLLak3March2015_FD_187246 | JGI IMG/M metagenome (GOLD analysis project Ga0209391, IMG submission 187246) | Freshwater sediment microbial communities from Prairie Pothole Lake near Jamestown, North Dakota, USA - PPLs Lake P7 Core (1) Depth... | ecosystem: Environmental > Aquatic > Freshwater >... | reverse complement strand
GAGCAGGCGATTCATCCGGGAGGACTCCTGAGGGTAGTGCGCGGGTTCTGCGGCGCGGGCGCATCCTACGCGCCCGCCGGGGCCGGCGCACCTCGAATCCTGGCCGGGCGCGGCGGCGGCGTGGTTGCACGGTCGCGCCCCGAGGCCGCAAGGTTGCGCTCCGGACAGCGGCGAGGCGGGAAACGGATGAGCGGCAACGGTTGGGAAGAAGAAATCTCGGAAATCCGCAGGCGACAGGCGCTGGCGGCGGAGATGGGCGGCGCGGAGCGCGTGGCGCGCCAGAAGTCGCGCGGCAAGTTGACGGTGCGCGAGCGCATCGCCGCGCTGCTCGACGAGGGTTCGTTCCGCGAGTGGGGCAGCCTCGCCGGCGAGGGGCGCTACGACGCCGAGGGCGGGCTCACGGGCTTCCGCGCCTCGAGCTGCCTTGTGGGCCGCGGCGCGATGGACGGCCGCGCGGTCGTGGTCAGCGCCGACGACTTCACCATCCGCGGCGGGTCCTCCGAGACCTACCACCACGAGAAGAACGTGCAGGCGGAGCTGATGGCCGCCGAGTACGGCCTGCCGCTGGTGCGCCTGCTCGACGGCACGGGCGGCGGCGGCTCGGTGGCGGAAGTGGAACGGCTCGGCGCGACCTACGTGCCCTACGTGCCGGGCTTCGACCAGGTGGTCGCCAACCTCGGCCGCGTGCCGGTGGTTTCGCTCGGCCTCGGCGCAGTCGCGGGCCTCGGCGCCGCGCGGCTGGTGGCGAGTCACTACTCGCTCATGGTGCGAGGCCTCTCCCAGATGTTCACGGCCGGCCCGCCGGTCGTGGAGGCGGCGGGCGAGAAGGTCACGGCCGACCAGCTTGGCGGCGCCGACCTGCACGCCGGCACCGGCAGCGTGGACGACGTGGTGGACAGCGAGATGGATGCCTTCGCGCGGGCGCGGCGGTTTCTCTCCTACCTGCCGGACCGCGCGGGCCTGGCGCCGCCGCAGGTCGCCTGCGACGATCCCGCCGACCGTGCCGAGGCCTGGCTCGACGGCGCCATCCCGCGCGACCGGCGCTGGCCGTACGAGATCCGGCCCATCCTCGAGGCAGTGCTCGACCGCGGCAGCCTGTTCGAGATCGGCCGCGCCTGGGGCCGCTCGGTGGTCACGACACTCGGGCGTCTCGACGGCCGGCCGGTGGCGGTGCTCGCCAGCGACCCGGGGCAAATGGGCGGGACGTGGACGGCTTCGGCCTCGCGCAAGATGGCGCGGCTCGTCGAGCTGGCCGAGACGTTCCGCCTGCCGGTGGTGCACTTCGTGGACGTGGGCGGCTTCACCATCGGTTCGCAGGCGGAGAAGGCGGGGACCATCCGCGAGGGCACGCGCGCAATCGCCACGATCTTCCAGTCCACCGTGCCCTGGTGCGCAGTGATCCTGCGGCGCGCCTTCGGCGTGGCGGGTGCCGGCATGATCGACCACACGCGCTTCCGCTACCGCATCGCCTGGCCGAGCGGCGACTGGGGTTCGTTGCCCGTCGAGGGCGGCATCGAGGCCGCGTTCAAGGCGCAGATCGAGGCCGCGGCGGATCCCGCGGCCGCCAAGCGCGAGATCCGCGCGCGGCTCGAGAGTCTGCGCTCGCCGTTCCGCTCGGCCGAGCGTTTCTACGTCGAGGAGATCGTGCCGCCGTCGGAGACGCGGCGCTGGCTCACCGAGTTCGCACGGCTCGCGACGCGCGGGCCGGAAACTGCGCCGCACGGGTTTCACTATCGGCCTTGAGCGCATCCGGCCGCCTGCGGCATTCCGCAGGTGACGTGACCTCGAGGGCCGGGCAATGCTGCCCGCCCATGGTCGCGCCTCGCCGACATCCTCGCTGGCTGCGGCACGTGCCGAACGCGCTCAGCGCCGCGCGCCTGCTGGCGGTGCCGGTGCTCGCTGTGCTCGCGGCGCTCGGGCGCGAGACGGCCTTCACCTGGGTGCTGATCCCCGCGCTGCTGAGCGACATCGCCGACGGCCTGGTCGCGCGCATCTTCGGGCTCGAGTCGCGGCTGGGCGCGATGCTCGACTCCGTCGCCGACACGCTGCTGATGTTCGTGTCGTTGTACGGCCTGTGGACCTTCTACCCCGAGGTGGTCACGGGCCACGCCTGGCTGATCGGCGTCGCGGTGGGGCTGTGGGTGCTCGAGGACGTGCTGGCGCTCGTGCGCTACGGCCGCCTGTCGAGCTTCCACACCTACCTCTCGAAGATCGTGGCGAACCTGCTCGGCTTCTTCATCGGCTGGCTGTTCCTGTTCGGTTTCGAGCCGTGGATGCTGTATCTCGCCATGGGTGCGAGCATCGTGGCCAGCCTCGAGGAGATCGCGCTCGTGGCGCGGCTGCCGACGTGGCGGGCCGACGTGCGCGGGCTGTGGTGGGTGTGGCGGGAGGGACGCGTTCGATGAGCGAGGCCGAGGCCAATGCCGCCCTGATGCGGCGCTACTACGAGCAAGTCTTCAACCGCCGCAACCTCGCCTTCCTGCGCGAACACCTGCACCCCGACATCGTCGGGCACGGGCCGGGCATCGAGGACGAGGTGCGCGGCATCGAGCAGGTGGCGGCGTTCTCGGCCTACGTGTTCGATTCCTACGACGACTACCGCTTCACGCTCGAGGACACAGTCGCCGAGGGCGATCGCGTGGTGGTGATGGGACGAGTCGAGGCGACGCACCGCGCCACCGGTCGGCCCGTGCGGTTCTTCGGCCTCACGCTCTACCGGCTCGAAGGCGGGCGCATCCGCGAGTACTGGCGCGCCTACGACCGGCTCGATCTCTACGACCGGCAACTTGGCGGCTGGCGGCCCGGCTGAGTCGCGCCGTATCGCGGACCTCGCGGCGCTGTGCGCTCAGCGGTGGCAGCCGAGGAAGCCGAGTGCCGCGCCCTTGAAGAACGGGTCGGCCACTGCGCCGAGGTGACTGCGGCCCGGGATCACGACCGCGTGTGCACCGGGAATCGAGGCCGCGAGCGGGATCGGGCTGCCCGAAAGCGTGTCCTTGCCGCCGCAGGCCACGAGCGCCGGCGTGCGCACCTTCGCGAAGTCGCGCTTCGACATGTTCGGGAAGGCGCCCATGAGGCAGGCTGCGAGCGCGCCCGTGCGACCGCCGCGCCGCACCGCGCGGTGGTAAAGCGGCACCATCGCCGGGATGGCGAGCGACTCGGTCTTCGCGTTGTCGGCGGTGAGCGCGTAGCCGCGTTTCGCCCAGCGCTTCGCGTCGGCGGGAGCGAGCAGGTTCATGCCTGCGCCGCCGATCACCACCGCGCGGAAGCGCCGGCCGTGGTGGGCGAGCAGCCAGGCGGCGTTGCGACCGCCCATCGAATAGCCGAGCAGGCAGGCCTTGCGGATCTTGAGGTGATCGAGCAGCCGTACGGCGTCGCCCGCGATGGCCTCGGGCCGGTAGGCCTCGACCTCGGAGGGCTTGCTGCTCTGGCCGTGGCCGCGCGCGTCCAGCGCGAGCACGCGGTAACCGGCACGCGTCAGCGCGTCGTACCAACCGGGTAGCTTCCAGTTGAGCCGGCGGTCGGCGGAGAAGCCGTGCAGCAGGACGATCGGCTCGCCCTCGCCGACGTCGTCGTAGGCGAGACGAAGGCCGTCGGCTTCGAAGTACTTGGTCATGCAATACCTCGCAATCGCGGGACCAGTCGGTCGCAGCGGCGGCCGGGCGGGAATCTCCGTGCCTTCGTCAGGCGAACGCTGCGGTGACCCGCCCGGCAGTCTCGGGGGCGGATCCAAGGAATGCCATGGTGATCTTCCCTTGTGACCAAACCGTCCAGTCGGTACAGTACCGTCCGGTCGGTACACTTCCGGATCCCCCCACGATGCAAGCCCAGACTGCGCAGGCGGTTGCCGTGCGTGATCGCATACTCGACTCCGCCGAGCAGCTCGTTTCCGACGAGGGCGCGCGCCACCTGACCCTCGACGCCGTGGCGCAGGCCGCCGGCGTCAGCAAGGGCGGGCTGCTCTATCACTTCCCGAGCAAGGACGCGTTGCTCGCCGGGATGATCGAGCGGCACATCGACCAGTTGAACGCGCGCTGCAGCGTGGAGCGATCGCGGCTGCCCGATGCCTGCGCCTCGACCGAGCTCAAGTCATGGATCCTCGGCGTGTTGCAGCCCCACCGGGCCCGCGAGGAAGCGGGTGCTGCGCTGCTCGCCGCGGCAGCGAACAACCCGGCCCTGCTCGACGGCGTGCGTCGCCGCTACGCCGAGCACGTCGCCCAGCTCGAGGCGCTCGGCGACGGGTTCGCGCGGGCGGCCGTGATCCTGCTCGCGGTGGACGGCCTGATGTTCGGGGAGGCGTGGCGGGTCACGCCGTTCACACCCGCTCAGCGCGAGCGCATCCTCGCCGAGTTGCTGCGGCTCACCGACGAAGTGTGCGGACCGGCCCTGGCCGCCGCGGAGACACAGCCATGAAGCCCCGCCACAAACCGATTGCTGGCATCGTCCTGGCCGCGCTTTCCGCGGCCGGCATGCTCACCGGCTGCGGCGCGCGCGACGGCAGCCCGATGGCGCCGCCCACGCCCGAGGTCGCGGTCACGACCGTCACCAAGGGCGACCTGCCGCTAGCCCTCGCATACACCGGTCGCGCGGTCGGCTCGCGCGAGGTCGAGGTGCGGGCGCTGGTGAGCGGCATCGTGTTGCAGCGCCGCTACGAGGAAGGCAGCGTCGTGCGGCGGGGCGACGTGCTGTTCCTGATCGACCCGGACCGCTATCGCGCCGCGGTCGAACAGGCGCGCGCGGAGCTCGGCGTGGAGCAGGCACGGCTTGCCGAGGCGCGCCGGCAGCGCGCGCGCCTCGAGTCGCTGGTGGAACGCAACCTCGTGAGCCAGCGCCAGCTCGACGAGGCGGTCTCCGCGTTCGAAGTGGCCGAGGCGAACACGGCCGCGGCACAGGCCCGCCTGCGCACGGCCGAGCTCGACCTCAGCTACACCGAGGTGCGGGCGCCGATCTCCGGGCTCACCAGTCGCGAGGTGCGCTCGGAGGGCAGCCTCGCGCTCGCGGGCGACGAGTCGAGCCTGCTCACGCGCATCGTCCAGACCGACCCGATCTACGTCGAGTTCTCGCTGCCGGAGCGCGAGGCGGCACAGGTGCGCGCGCGGCTGGCGGAGGATCGCGCGCCGACAGTGCGCCTCGGGCTCGCGGACGGCGCGGAGCATCCGGCGGTGGCGACACTGACCTTCATCGACAACGCCGTCGAGCCGGGCTCGGGCACCGTTCGCGCGCGGGCCGTGCTGCCGAACCCGGAAGGGCTGCTCGTGCCCGGGCAGTTCGTGCGTGCCCAGATTGACGGTGTCGTGGTACCCGGGGCGGTCGCGGTGCCTCGGCGCGCCGTGATGTCGAGCGCGCAGGGCAACTTCGTGTGGCTGGTGGGCGAAAGCGACGTGGCGGAACTGCGGCCCGTGCGGCTGGACATTGCCGTCGGGGATCTCGCGGTCATCGCCGAGGGACTCGCGGGCGGCGAGCGCGTGGTCGTCGAGGGCGTGCTCAAGGTGCAGCCGGGCGCGAAGGTGACGATTGCCGCGCCGGCGACGCCGGACGCGGCGCCGGTGGGTGATCCGCCGCCGCGCGCCGAGGCCGGGGCCACGCCGTGATCTCGCGCTTCTTCATCGACCGGCCGATCTTCGCGTCGGTGCTCTCGGCGTTCATCGTGATCGCCGGGCTCGCGGCGCTGCGCGTGCTGCCGGTGGCGCAGTACCCGGACATCCTGCCGCCCGAGGTGGACCTGCAGGCGTTCTACCCGGGGGCCAACGCCGAGACCGTGGCCGAGACCGTGGCCGCGCCGCTCGAGCAGGCGATCAACGGCGTGGACGACATGCTGTACCTGCGCTCTGCGAGCGCGGGGAACGGCGCGCTCGCCATGACCATCACCTTCGCGATCGGCACCGATCCCGACCTCGCCGCGATCAACGTCAGCAACCGCGTGCAGACCGCGCTGTCGCAGCTGCCGGAGGAAGTGCGGCGCCAGGGCGTGAGCGTGCGCAAGCGGTCGACCTCGTTCCTTCAGATCGTGGCCCTCGACTCCGCCGATCCGCGCTTCGACGCGGTGTTCATCTCGAACTACGCGCTGCTCAACATCGTCGACGAGCTGCGCCGCATCCCCGGTGTCGGCGACGCGCAGAACTTCGGTGCCAAGGACTACTCCATCCGCGTCTGGCTGCGCCCGGACCGGCTGGCACAGCTCGGCCTCACGCCAGCCGACGTGGCGGGCGCGATCCGCGAGCAGAATGCGCAGTTCGCCGCCGGTCGCGTCGGCGAGGAACCCACCACGGGCGAGTCCGACTTCACGTTCTCGGTGACGACCCTGGGCCGCCTCACCGAGCCCGAGCAGTTCGAAAAGATCGTCCTGCGCACCACGGAGACGGGCGGCATCGTGCGGCTCGGCGACGTGGCCCGCGTGGAGCTCGGTTCGCGGGACTACAACTTCACGGCGACGCGCAACGGCAAGCCGACGGTGCCAATCGGCATCTTCCTCAAGCCCGGCGCCAATGCGCTCGAGGTCGGCACGGCGGTGCGCGCGCGCATGGCCGAGCTCGAGCAGGCGTTCCCGGCCGGACTGGACTGGTCCATCCCCTACGACACCACCGTGTACGTGAAGGTGTCGATCATCGAGGTGCTCAAGACGCTCGCCGAGGCGATGCTGCTGGTGTTCCTCGTGGTATTCCTGTTCCTGCAGAACTGGCGCGCGACCCTGATCCCGATGCTGGCGGTACCGGTGTCGCTGATCGGCACCTTTGCCGCCATGCTGCTGCTCGGGTTCTCGGTCAACACGCTCACGCTGTTCGGGATGGTGCTTGCGATCGGCATCGTGGTGGACGACGCCATCGTGGTTCTCGAGAACGTCGAGCGCATCATGGCGAGCGAGGGACTGACGCCGCGCGACGCAACGGTGAAGGCCATGCAGCAGGTCACGCGTCCCGTGATCGCCATCGTGTTCGTGCTGACCTCGGTGTTCCTGCCGGTGGCCTTCATGGGCGGGCTGGTGGGCGAGATGTACCGGCAGTTCGCGATCACCATCGCAGTGTCGGTGGCAATCTCCGGCTTCGTGGCGTTGACCCTGACGCCGGCGCTGTGCGCGGCCGTCCTGCGTCGCGAGGACGTGTTCAGCCACGGGGCGCTGCACCGCTTCAACGACTGGTTCGCGCGGGTCACGGACCGCTACGCCGCGGGCGTGCGCTTCCTGATGAGGCGCGGGGCTCTCGCGCTGCTGCTGTTCGGAGCGATGCTCGCCGCCATCGTCGGGCTCGCGCGCGCGGTGCCGGACTCGCTCGCTCCGGCCGAGGACCAGGGCTACGTGATGGTGCTTCCCATCCTGCAGGACGCCGCTTCGCTCAAGCGTACCGAGGCGGTGAATGCGCGGCTCACGGAGGCACTGCTCGCGCATCCGGCAGTGGCCGAGGTCATGACTTTCTCCGGCCTCGACGTGCTCACCTTCACGCTGCGCACCAACACCGGCATCACCTGGGTGAATCTCAAGGACTGGAGCGAGCGCAAGGGCGCGGATCTCTCTGCGGGCGCCGTGGCAGGCTACGTGTTCGGCGTCGGCAGCCAGATCAAGGACGCCTTCGTGCTCGCCTTCGAGCCACCGCCCATCGAGGGGCTCTCGATGACCGGCGGCTTCGACGGCTTCGTGCAGTCGAAGGCAGGCGGCGACTACAAGGCGCTGGAGGCGGCGGTGCAGGGGCTGGTCGCGGCCGCCAACCAGCGACCCGAGCTCGCCGGTGTCACCACCAGCTACTCCGCCAGCGTGCCGCAGATCCGCATCGACCTCGACCGCGAGAAGGCCAAGCTGCTCGGCGTGAACGTGGCCGAGGTGTTCGACACCCTGCAGAGCACCTTCGGCGCGCTGTACGTGAACGACTTCAACCGGGCCGGCCGCGTGTTCCGCGTCCACCTGCAGTCGGAAGCCGAGTTCCGTCGCAGCGCCGATGACATCCGCGACGTGTACGTGCGCACCGGCAGCGGCGAGCTGATTCCGCTCACCACGCTCGTGACCATCCGCGAGGTCACGGGCCCCGAGGTCATCGAGCGCTACAACGTGTTTCCCTCGGCCAAGGTCCTCGGCGGGCCGGCGCCCGGCTACAGCTCGGGGCAGGCGCTCGCCGTGATGGAGGAGGTCGCCGCCGAGGCGCTGCCGGACGGCTACACGCTCTCCTGGACCGGCACCTCGTTCCAGGAGAAGGCCACGGGCGGCACCTCGCGCGCGGTGTTCCTGATCGGCGTGCTGATGGTGTTCCTCGTGCTTGCGGCGCAGTACGAGCGCTGGACGCTGCCCTTCGCCGTGATCCTCGCCGTGCCGTTCGCGGTGTTCGGCGCGCTGCTCGCCGTGTTCGTGCGCGGGCTCGAGAACGACATCTACTTCCAGATCGGCCTCGTGACACTGATCGGTCTCGCCTCGAAGAACGCGATCCTGATCGTCGAGTTCGCGTCCATGAAGGCGCAGGAGGGCATGTCCCTCGCCGACGCGGCGGTGGAGGGCGCACGCCTGCGCTTCCGCCCGATCGTGATGACCTCGCTCGCCTTCATCCTCGGCGTGACGCCGCTCGCGGTGAGCTCGGGCGCCGGTGCGGCGAGCCGTCACTCGATCGGCACGGGCGTGATCGGCGGCATGCTGGCCGCGACCTTCATCGCGACGCTGTTCGTGCCGGTGTTCTTCCGCTGGATCGCGGCCTGGGGCGGCAAGCGGCCGGCCGCTGCGCCGCAGCCCGCGACGAACGATCTCCACGCCTGATCCGCGGCGCGTCACGTGCGCCGTGCTGTCGCCGACCCGCCGCAGCCGATAGAGTGCCGGCGGGGGAGGTGCCAAACGAATGTGGAGACGCGACGATGGGCTCGAGACTGCTGCTGACGGGAATCCTGATCGCCGTGCTGGCCGCCTGCGGGGGAGGCCCCGGCGGCGGAGCGGCCCCCGAAGCGTCGGGCGGCGCCACGTCGCACACCGTGGAGGCCAACCGTGCGCTTGCCCGCTCGCTGCCGCTCGAGGAGATGCAGTCCTTCGAGGACGCGCGGCGCGGTTTCATCGCGGCCGACCCACCGGCCAGTATCGCCGGACCGGAGGGCACCGTGGCCTGGAACCTCGCGTCCCACGCCTTCGTCGAGGGTGACGCGCCCCCCACGGTCAATCCGAGCCTGTGGCGCCAGGCCAGGCTCAACGCATCGCACGGCCTGTTCGAGGTCGTGCCCGGCATCCACCAGGTGCGCGGCTACGACATTTCCAACATGACGCTCATCGAGGGGCGCAGCGGCTGGATCGTGGTCGATCCGCTGACGACCCGGGAGACGGCCGCCGCGGCGATCGCCCTGGCACGACGCCATCTCGGTGACCGGCCCGTGTCGGCCGTGATCTTCACTCACAGCCATGCGGACCACTTCGGCGGCGTCGAGGGCGTATTGCCGCCCGGACCTGCGACGGTGCCGATCGTGGCCCCGGACGGCTTCATGGAGGAGGCGACCAGCGAGAACGTGATCGCCGGCGTCGCCATGGGCCGGCGTGCGCTGTTCATGTATGGGCTGCCGCTGCCGAACAGCGCCGTCGGGCACGTCGACACCGGGCTCGGCAAGGGCCTGCCGACCGGCGGCACGATCAGCATTCGCGAGCCGACCGTCCTCGTCGATCGAACGCCGCAGGAAATAGAGCTCGACGGCGTCCGCTTCGTCTTCCAGAGCGCGCCCGAGTCGGAGGCGCCCGCCGAGTTGACGTTCTATCTCCCGGACCTCAAGGCCTGGTGTGGCGCCGAGATCGTCTCGAACACCATGCACAACCTCTACACGCTGCGCGGCGCGAAGGTGCGCGACGCTCGCAAGTGGAGCGGCTACATCGACGAGGCGGGGCACCTCTTCGGCGACATGGAGGTGGTGTTCGCGAGCCACCACTGGCCGGTGTGGGGCAACGAGCGCGCGCTCGAGTTCCTGCGCGGGCAGCGTGATACCTATCGCTACATCCACGACCAGACGCTGCGGCTGGCGAACCAGGGCTACACGCCGCAGGAGATCGCCGAGCAGCTCGACCTGCCCTCGACGCTGCGCAACCGCTTCTCGAACCGCGGCTACTACGGCACCGTGCGCCACAACTCGAAGGCGGTCTACCAGGCTTACTTCGGCTGGTACGACGCCAACCCGGCGAACCTCGACCCGCTGCCGCCGGCCGAGGCCGCTGCGAAGTACGTCGCGGCGATGGGTGGGGCCGCCAAGGTGCGGGAACTCGCGCAGGCCGCGCACGAGGCGGGCGACGATCGGTGGGCGGCGACGCTCCTCAACCACGCGGTATTCGCGGACCATGACGACGCGGAGTCCCGGGCGTTGCTCGCGGCAGTCTACGACCAGCTCGGCTTCCGCGCCGAGTCGGGACCGTGGCGCGACGTGTACCTGACGGGCGCCTACGAGCTGCGCAACGGCATCCAGGGCAGCGCGCTCGATCCGCGACGCGCGGTCGGCCTGCTGGCCAACACCCCCGTGGAGCGCTTCCTGGATTCCATGACGGTGCGCCTCGACGGCCCGAAGGCCGACGGCAAGCGCATGCGGTTCAACTTCGTCTTCACGGATGTCGGCGAGACCCACGTGCTCGAACTCGACAACGCGGTGCTGCATCACCGTCGCGGCGAGCCGGTGGCCGATGCCGACGCCACGGTGCGCCTCACCCGGGACCTGCTGGTCCGGCTCGGCATCGGCGAGGCCGGGCTCAAGGACGTCGTCATGTCGGACGCCCTTGAGGTCGAGGGCAGCCGCCTCAAGCTGCTGTCCTTCCTGTCGCTGCTCGACAAGCCCGACGGCCGGTTTCCCATCGTGACCCCTTGAGCGGACTGCGGAATCTGCGGAGGACCGTCCGCGTTCGCCGCGGGTAGTCTTCCAGAGGATCAGGCGGCATTCGACGCCCGAGGAGCGACACATGGACGAGACGGAACGCAAGCGGCCCGCGAGCGAGCCGGAGCCGGCTGCGGCCGGGCGCAAGCGCCGACGGACTGCCAAGCCGCGCGCACGGGAGGCGGCCCGGATGGCGACGAGGGGCGACGTGCCGCCGCGCCTCACTGCCAGCGGAATCGAGGAGTTCACCGTTGAGGAGGCCGTGGACGCGGCCGTCGAGTCGAAGGCGCACGCCGTGCGGGACATCCTCGCCCGCGCCGCGGGCGGCGACCCGCGCGCTCTCGCCGAATCCTTCGAAGCGATCCTCGCCGGCGCGTCGCCGGACGACGTGCTGGCGCTGCGCAGCCTGCTCGAGCAGAGCGACGACGAAGCGCGCAAGGTCAGGCGCGACCAGGCCGACGGCGAGTTGGCCCACGACTGGCGCAACGGCGGCTATCCCTACAAGCACCTGATGTCGCGGCGCAGCTACGAGCGCCGGAAGTACGAGCTGCAGGTGGAACTCCTGAAGCTGCAGGCCTGGGTCAAGGAGACCGGCCAGCGCGTCGTGATCCTGTTCGAGGGCCGCGACGCCGCGGGCAAGGGCGGCACCATCAAGCGCTTCATGGAGCACCTGAACCCCCGCGGCGCGCACGTGGTGGCGCTCGAGAAGCCGAGTGAGGTCGAGCGCGGCCAGTGGTATTTCCAGCGCTACATCGAGCACCTGCCGACGCGGGGCGAGATCGTGCTGTTCGACCGCTCCTGGTACAACCGCGCCGGCGTCGAGCGGGTGATGGGCTTCTGCACCGACGACGAGTACCTCGAGTTCATGCGCCAGGCGCCGGAGTTCGAGCGCAACCTCG
>Ga0209391_10001622_pt1 | contig 11694 bp, 11 predicted proteins | sample PPLLak3March2015_FD_187246 | JGI IMG/M metagenome (GOLD analysis project Ga0209391, IMG submission 187246) | Freshwater sediment microbial communities from Prairie Pothole Lake near Jamestown, North Dakota, USA - PPLs Lake P7 Core (1) Depth... | ecosystem: Environmental > Aquatic > Freshwater >... | reverse complement strand
CAGCGGGGCCGCATGTTCATCTTCAAGCTCGACGACGGCAGCGAAACGATCGAGGCCTTTACCGGCGAGGAGGTGTTCGAGGACCGGCGCGAGCTGATGCAGGAAGACCAGTTGATCGTCGTCCAGGGCCGGCTGCAGCCCGACCGCTTCGCCGGTGGCCTGCGGCTGAACGTGATGCAGGTCTGGGACCTGCCGGCGGCGCGCGCGCGTTTCGGCCGCTACATGGCGGTCGACGTCGGCGGCGTCGCGCCGCCGGTGGCCGACGTGTTGCGCCTTTGGCCGGCGCGCCGCGTGAGCAGCGAACACGGCGACCTCAGGCAGGGCCTGGCGGTGCGGCTGCGACTGCACAGGCGCGAAGCCACGGCCGAACTGGACCTCGGGGACGAGGTGCGCTTCTGGCCCAGCGACGAGGCCCTGAGCCGCTGGCGCAGCCTCGCGCAGGGCGGGACGGCAACGATTGTTTACGACCAGTAACGCGACGACGCGGTGTTGTCCGACATCGAAAGTGCCGCCTGGCGCGTTGGATTGTCACCATCGTCCCGAGGATCCGTCATGAAGCGTCTTGCGCAACTCGCCCTGTTCGCCGCCAGCCTGCCCGCCTGCCTGAGCGCGGGTGCCGCCGAGATCGGCGTCTCGGTGCAGATCAGCGAGCCCGGCCTCTACGGCCGCATCGACATCGGCCGCTTTCCGCAGCCGCAGCTGGTGATGCCACAACCGGTGATCGTGCTGCCGCCGCACGCGCGGCCGCCGCAGCCCGTCTACATGTGGGTGCCGCCCGGCCACCGCAAGGACTGGAAGAAGCACTGTGGCGCCTACGGTGCCTGCGGCGTGCCGGTGTATTTCGTCGACGATGACTGGTACCGCCGCAACGTCCAGCCGCACGCCGGCGACAAGGGCCACGGCAACGGCAAGGGCGGAGGCCACGGCAACGGCAAGGGCAAGGGTCAAGACTGAAGCGCGGCGGCGCCGCCGTCGGCTCCCGGCCCTGGCCGGAGCGCTGGCGATAAAGTCGGGGCATGTTCGAGACGCCGCTCACCGGTCTGGTGCTCAGCGGCGGCGGTGCGCGTGCCGCCTACCAGGTCGGTGTGCTGCGCGCGGTGGCGCGCATGCGTCGCCAGGCGCTGGGTCCCGTCGCCCGGCTGCGTACGCCGTTCGGCGTCATCTCCGGCACCTCGGCCGGCGCGATCAACGCCGCGGCGCTGGCCTGCCACGCCGACCGCTTCGACAGCGCCGTCGAGCTGATCACCAAGGTCTGGCAGAACTTCGCGGCCGAACAGGTCTACCGCGCCGATTCGCTGGGCGTCATGCGCAGCGGCGCACAGTGGCTGACGATGCTCTCGGCGGGCTGGCTCATCGCGCGCTGGCGGCGCGCCCGGCCGCGGTCGCTGCTCGACAATTCGCCGCTGATCGAACTGCTGCGGCGGCTGGTGCCGCTGGAGCGCCTGCCGATGATGTTCGAGCAGCGCCAGCTGCACGCGCTGGCCGTCACGGCGTCGAGCTATTCCAGCGGCGAGCACTACACCTTCTACGACGCGGCGCAGCCCGTCGAGCCCTGGCAGCGTTCGCAGCGGGTGGCACGGCCGACACGGCTGAGCCACGCGCACCTGCTGGCGTCGTCGGCGATCCCGTTCGTCTTCCCGGCCACGTCGCTGGCCGGGCAGGGCGTGCCGGGCTGGTTCGGCGACGGTTCGATGCGCCAGACCGCGCCGCTGTCGGCGGCGATCCACCTGGGGGCGCGACGGCTGCTGATCATCGGTGCCGGGCGCATCCAGGATGCGCCGGGGCGCGTGGTGCCGGCGGCCGACTATCCGAGCCTGGCGCAGATCGCCGGCCACGCGCTGTCGAGCATCTTCCTGGATGCGCTGGCGGTCGACGTGGAACGCCTGCGCCGCATCAATCGCACGCTGGCACTGCTGCCCGACGAGGCGCTGGCGGATACGCCGCTCAAGCCGATCGAGGCCTTGCTGATCTCGCCGTCGCAGCGCATCGACGAGATCGCCGCGCACCACGTCGGCGCCTTGCCGCGGCCGGTGCGCAGCCTGCTGCGCGGGGTCGGCGTCGGCGGCGAGGGTGCCGACGCACGTGGCGCGGCGCTGGCCAGCTACCTGCTGTTCGAGTCGTCGTTCACGCGCGAACTGGTGGCCCTGGGCGAGGCCGATGCCGAAGCGCGCCGCGACGAGGTGCTGCACTTCTTCGGCTGGGATCGGCCCCGGCCGGGCCGGCGGCCCAGGGCGCCCGCCGGTCCCGACATCTGGCTGCCGTAGATCAATTGCCCGCCTTGGGCGTCTTGGCGGTCCTGGCGGCGACTTCGGGCGCCTTGGCCTTCGTCGCCTTGGCCGGCGTGGCCGCCATCGCGGCGGGGTCGTAGGCCGTGCCGGCGACCGTCAGGCCAGCCTGCGAAAGGCGCGCGGCATTGGCCGGGCCGACGCCGCCGATGCGCTCGACGAGGTCGCTCCAGCTCTTGAAATCCCCGGCCTTGCGCGCTTCGATGATCTTGCCCGACAGGCCCGGGCCGATGCCCTTGACGGTCTCGAGATCGGCGCGGCTGGCCTGGTTGGCGTCGACCGCGGCGTGGGCATTCAGCGCGAACGCGGAGACGAGGACGGCAATGGCGGCGAAGAGGTTGCGGATCATGATGGGCTCCTGACGATATGGGTTGAGGGTTCGCTGTCGGCCCGTTCACTTGCCTCGTGTGTGCAGCAGGTGTTGCGGGCTGGAATGAATTCTGCGAACCGCACCCGCGCCGGTCGATCCCCCGCCGCGGGGCAAGGCGAGGGCCCACCATCGGGGGGCCCGGGTGGGGGGTCAGGCGCGTGCCAGCGTGCGCGCGACGGCGTCGACGACGGTGCGCGTGTCGGGCCAGCCGTCGGCGCCGCGCAGCACCTGCACGCTGGGGCCCCAGGCGCGCCACAGCGCCGGGTCGCTGGGCCCCAGCACCGAGATCAGCGGCGTGCCGACCGCCGCGGCGATGTGGCCGGGGCCGGTGTCGTTGGAGACCATCAGCGCCGCTTCCTGCAGCAGCGCCGCGTAGGCGCCCAGGCCGACGTCGGGCAGCAGCGTCGCGCCGGCAAAGTGCTCGCGCGCGATCGGCTCCTCGCCCGGCCCGGGGCAGACGACGATGCGGCGGCCGAAGGCGGGCAGTTCCCGCGCCACGAAGTCGGCGAAGGCCGGCCAGGTCTTGTCCTGCTTGGCCCAGGTGCCGCCGGCGAAGGGGCAGATCACGATGCAGCCGGGCTCGATGCCGTGGCGGCTGCGCAGTGCCGCGGCCTCGGCGCGGTGGCCCTCCGACACGCGCAGGCCGATGGCCGCCGGCGGCGGCGCGGTATCGCCGAGCAGCACGTTGCCGAGGTCCCAGTAGACCTCCAGCTCGTGCACGCCCTGCGGCCGCGGCACCGCGCGGCCGAGCAGCAGGCTGCGGCCTTCGTAGGCGTGGCCCAGCGCGCGCAGGCCGGCGAGGCGGAACTCCAGCGCGCTGGAGAAGGAATAGGGGAAGCACACCGCGTTGAGCCGGCGCCCCAGGGCCGCGTCGCCGGCCAGCGCGACGCGCCTGAGCTCGCGCAACTGGTGCACGCGCTCGCGCAGGCTGCCGGGCAGCACGTGCACCGGCCAGCCGTGGCCGGCAAGCAGGTCGCGCGCCCAGCGCTTGCCCACGAGTTGCAGCGCGTAGCCGTGGTCGGCCAGCCGCTGCAGGGTCGGCACGCCCAGCGTGACGTCGCCGACCCAGTTGCGCAGGCGCACGATCAGGGGGCGGCGGTGGCTGGTCATCGGAAGCAGATAATCGGCGCAGATTCTGCCACCCGGTGCGCGATGAAACCTGCCCTGCACGACCTGCCCACCGGCGCCCAAGTGAGCGCCACTCACGACCGCCTGCTGGCGCATCCGGGCTGGCCGCGCGACGAACCCGACACGGCGGCCGGCGAGGTCTGGCGCTGGGTGCAGGCCAACCATCGCTTCAACAGCCTGCTGTGGGCCGAGGAGGATCTGGCCCGCCGCACCACGGTGGCCGATGCCGAGATCGCCGCCAACAAGCGTGCGATCGACGGCTACAACCAGGCACGCAACGATGCCACCGAGCGCGTCGATGAACTGCTGCTGGTGGCGCTGGGCCTGGTCGACGAGGCCTCGGCGCGCACCGATGCGCCGGTGTCGCGCGTGCCCGCCGCCGCGCGGCTCAACAGCGAGACCGCCGGCAGCATGATCGACCGCCTGTCGATCATGGCGCTGAAGGTTCATGCCATGCGGGCGCAGACCGAGCGCCGCGACGTCGACGAGGCGCACCGCGTCGCCAGTCGCATCAAGCTCGAGCGTCTGCAACAGCAGCGGCAGGACCTGGCCGGCTGCCTCGACGCGCTGCTTGCCGACAGCGCCATGGGCCGCGCCTATTTCAAGGTCTACCGCCAGTTCAAGATGTACAACGACCCGCGCTTCAACCCGGCGCTGGTCCGGGAACGCCTGGGAACCTGAACGGCGTGCGGCTGCTCATCGTCAAGACCTCGTCGATGGGCGACGTGGTGCACGCCACGCCGGTGGTGTCCGACATCCGCCGCCACCATCCCGATGCCGTGGTCGACTGGCTGGTCGAGGCGCCGTTCGCGGCCATCCCGCAGCTGCATCCAGGCGTGCGGCGCGTGTGGCCGATGTCGTGGCGCAAGTGGCGCGGCCAGCTCCTCGCGGCCGAGACCTGGCGCGCGATGCGCACGCTGCGCCAGGAGTTGCGTGGGCAGCGGTACGAACTCGTGCTCGACCTGCAGGGTCTGCTGAAGAGTGCGCTGTGGGCGCGCCAGACCGGCGCGCCGGTGGCTGGCTACGACCGCGACAGCATCCGCGAGCCGCTGGCGGCCCGCGCCTACCAGCGCACTGCCGCCGTGCCGCGTGGCCTGCACGCGGTGCAGCGCTGCCGCCTCCTGGCCGCCGCGCATCTCGGGTACGCGTTGCCGGATGGCGTGCCCGACTTCGGCCTGAGGGCGCCGGCCGGTGGCTGGGCGCCGCGCGGCGACTACGCGGTGCTCATTCCCAACGCCAGCCGGCCCGAGAAGCTGTGGCCCGAGCGGCACTGGGTGGCCGTCGGCCGCAGGTTGCAGGAGCTGGGCTGGCGGCCGCTGGTGCTGTGGGGGCGCCCCGACGAGCAGACCCTGGCCGAGCGCATCGCCGCCGGCTGCGACGGCGACGTGCCGCCCTTCCTGAAGGTCGGCGAGATGGCCGCGGCACTGGCCGGCGCGCGCCACGTCGTCGGGCTGGACACCGGCTTCACGCACCTGGCCGCGGCGCTGGGGCGGCCGACACTGGGCATCTACTGCGACCACGAGCCCGGGCTGGCTGGCATCACCGGCCCGGGCCCCGTCGCCAGCATCGGCGGCAAGGGGCAGCTGCCTTCGCGCGCCGACGTGCTGGCGCTGCTGGAGACCCAGCTCGGCGGCTGAACGGTACGCGCGCGGCTAGAGCGCGTCGACGTATTGCGGCGGGTAACTGTCCCAGCTCAGGCAGCCCGGGCACTGCCAGAAGTAGTGCCGGGCCTCGAAGCCGCATGCGGCGCAGCGATAGCGCTGCAGCGGCCGCGCCGCTTCGGCCACGGCGGCACGCAGCGCCGGCCAGGCGACGGCCGGCCAGCGCTCGTGCGGGACCTCGAGCAGCAGTTGCACTGCCGACAGCGACGGGCGCTGTTGCAGGTGCGACAGGAGTCGCGGCAACGTGGCCGCGTCGTCTTCGAGCTGTCGCAGCGCGCGCAGCAACTCGACCGATGGCAGCGTCGCCAGTGCCGCGTCGAGCGCGGCTTGCGCGGCCGCGCCCCGGCCCTGCGCGACGGCGGCCGCGGCATAGTCGCCGGCGACGAGCAGGAAGGCCGCCGGGTGCAGCTCGCGCAGCGTGTCCCAGGCCGCGAGCGCCAGCAGCGGCTGGCCGCCGCGCAACAGGCGCTGGCCGCTCAGCAGCAGCGGTCGTGGCGCGTGCGGCGCCGTCTTGTGCGCCCGCTGCAGCGCGGATTCGGCATCGTCGGGGCGGCCGGCGGCATCGGCTTCCTCCGCGATCTCGCACTCGTAGTGCGCGATGCGTGAGGCGAACGAGCCGTTGCCGGCACGGTCGAGGTGGCGTGCCACTTCGATCGCTCGCGGCCAGTCGCGCGAGCGTTCGTACAGCGACAGCAGTTCCAGCCGCGCCTGGGCGTCGAAGGGCGTGCCCTCCAGCGCATGCCAGGCGGCCTCGGCGCGGTCGAAGAGGCCCGCCTTCATGTAGTCCTGCGCCAGCGCCAGCTGTGCGCGGTCGCGATCGCCGCCCTTCAGGTCGGCGCGACTCAGCAGGTGTTCGTGCACACGCACTGCGCGCTCGAATTCGCCGCGGCGGCGGAACAGGTTGCCCAGCGCGAAGTGCAGCTCGGTCGTGTCGGGGTCGTTCTGCACCGCCTCGATGAAGGCGTCGATGGCCTTGTCCTGTTGCTCGTTCAGCAGCAGGTTCAGGCCCTTGAAGTAGGCGCGCGGAGAATCCTGGCGCTCGCGCCTGAGCTGGCGCAGATCGAAGCGCGAGGCCATCCAGCCCAGGGCGAAGGCCACCGGCAGGCCGACGAGCAGCCACTGGAAGTCGAATTCCAGCATCGACCTACAGGCCTTCGCGCGGCGGGTGCGTGGGGCTGGGCTCGGACGGCGCCGCCGGGGCCGGCCTCGCAGACGGCGTCGGGGCCAGCCGCAACGCCTCGCGCCGGTGCCGCCACCAGCTCGGCAGCATGGCCAGCGTCCCGATCGCGCAGCCGGCCGCGAAGGCGGTCAGCACGACGATCACCATCGGCGTTCGCCACTCGACGCCGAAGAACCAGTGCACGACCGCCGTCTGCTGGTTGTTCAGCGCGAAGGCGAACAGCGCAAAGAAGAGGAAGGCCCGGAAGAGCCAGACGAGGGCTTGCATTCGCCGCGCATTCTAGGGGCGGCAGTCCGGTGCGCGGCGGCGCCGGCGCAGCGCGGCGTCAGCGGCCGGGGGGGGCGGCGGCCGCCTGGGCGTCGACCGACTCGCGCAGCGCCTTGCCCGGCTTGAAGTGGGGCACGAGCTTCTCGGGGATCACCACCTGCTCGCCGCTGCGCGGATTGCGGCCCACGCGCGGCGGACGGCGGTTGATCGAGAAGCTGCCGAATCCGCGGATCTCGATCCTATGGCCGCGCGCAAGCGCGTCCGACATCGCATCGAGGATGGCCTTGACGGCGAACTCGGTATCGCGCTGCGTGAGCTGCGCGAAGCGTTCGGCGAGCTGGGCGACGAGATCGGAGCGGGTCATGGGCTGGACAGGGGGCAGGGGGCTGCCCGGCCCCGCGAGTGCGGGGCCGGGTCGCTGCCGCCCTTATTCCTTCTGCGTGTCGAGCTTGGCGCGCAGCAGTGCGCCCAGGCTCGTCGTGCCGGCGTTCTCACGTTCGCTGGTCTGCGCGATGCGCTGCATCGCTTCCTGCTGGTCGGCGTTGTCCTTGGCCTTGATGCTGAGCTGGATCGAGCGCATCTTGCGGTCGACGTTGATCACCATCACGCTGACTTCGTCGCCTTCCTTGAGCACGTTGCGTGCATCCTCGACGCGGTCGCGGCTGATCTCGCTGGCGCGCAGGTAGCCGGTGACGTCTTCGTTGAGCTGGATCTCGGCGCCGCGCGGGTCGACGCTCTTGACCTTGCCGGTGACGATCGCGCCGCGGTCGTTCAGGGTCGTGAAGCCGGTGAACGGGTCGACGTCCAGCTGCTTGATGCCCAGGCTGATGCGCTCGCGCTCGACGTCGATCGCCAGCACCACGGCCTCGACTTCCTGGCCCTTCTTGTAGTTGCGCACCGCGGCCTCGCCCGGCTCGTGCCACGACAGGTCGGACAGGTGAACGAGGCCGTCGATGCCGGCCGACAGGCCGATGAAGACACCGAAGTCGGTGATGCTCTTGACGGGGCCCTTGACCTTGTCGCCGCGCTTGACGTTGGTGCTGAACTCTTCCCAGGGGTTGGCCTTGCACTGCTTCATGCCCAGGCTGATGCGGCGCTTGTCCTCGTCGATCTCGAGCACCATGACCTCGACTTCCTCGCCCAGGGTGACGACCTTGGCAGGAGCGACGTTCTTGTTGGTCCAGTCCATCTCGGAGACGTGCACCAGGCCCTCGATGCCGGGCTCGATCTCGACGAAGGCGCCGTAGTCGGCGATGTTCGTGATCTTGCCGAACAGCCGCGTGCCGTTCGGGTAGCGGCGGCTGACGCCGTGCCAGGGGTCGTCGCCGAGCTGCTTGATGCCCAGGCTGACGCGGTTCTTCTCGGCGTCGAACTTCAGCACCTTGGCGGTCAGCTCCTGGCCGACCTGCACCACCTCGCTCGGGTGGCGCACGCGACGCCAGGCCATGTCGGTGATGTGCAGCAGGCCGTCGATGCCGCCGAGGTCGACGAAGGCGCCGTACTCGGTGATGTTCTTGACGACGCCGTGCACGATGGCGCCTTCACTCAGCGTCTCCAGCAGCTTGGCGCGCTCCTCGCCCATCGAGGCCTCGACGACGGCACGGCGCGACAACACGACGTTGTTGCGCTTGCGGTCGAGCTTGATGACCTTGAACTCCATGGTCTTGCCCTCGAACGGGCTCATGTCCTTGACCGGGCGCGTATCGAGCAGGCTGCCGGGCAGGAAGGCGCGGATGCCGTTGACCAGCACCGTGAGGCCGCCCTTGACCTTGCCGTTGACGGTGCCGGTGACGAATTCGCCCGACTCCAGCGAGTTCTCGAGCGACATCCACGACGCCAGGCGCTTGGCCTTGTCGCGCGACAGGATGGTGTCGCCATAGCCGTTCTCGACGGCGTCGATGGCCACCGAGACGAAGTCGCCGATCTGGACCTCGAGTTCGCCCTGGTCGTTCTTGAATTCCTCGATCGGCACGTAGGACTCGCTCTTGAGCCCGGCGTTGACGACGACGTGGTTGAAGTCGATGCGCACGACCTCGGCCGAGATGACCTCGCCGACGCGCATGTCGTTGTTCTTCAGGGACTCTTCAAAGAGCGCGGCGAAGGAATCGCTGCCACCGGTGGCGGTGACGGTAGTTTGGACGGACATGGGTTTCCTGGGGCCCGGAGGAGTGGAGTGCAGAGCCGGGCGATGCATGCGGCGGGTGCCGCGGGTGAAAGTTGAAGTAGATCCGCCGCGCCTGGAGCCTGCCGGCCACTGGAAGGAGCGCGATGGACGCCTGTGCCCCGTTCCGGCGCAGCGCGGGCGGCTACGCCGGGAAGGGCCCGCGCTGCTGCCACCAACCCAGCACCTGCTGCACCGACTCTTCGATGCTCAGATGCGAGTTGTCGAGCAACAGCGCGTCTCCTGCCGGCTTCAAGGGTGCGACGCTGCGATTCCTGTCGCGTGCGTCGCGCGCCTCGAGGTCGGCACGAAGGTCTGCGATGCTAGCGGAAATTCCTTTTGAAATCAACTGCTTATGGCGCCGTTCGGCGCGTTCGGCAGGGCTCGCGGTGAGAAAGACCTTGAGCGTCGCGCCGGGGAAGACCACGGTGCCCATGTCGCGCCCGTCGGCAACCAGCCCGGGCGCACGGCGGAAGGCCAGCTGCCGCCCGTGCAGCGCCCGGCGCACGGCCGGGTGCGCCGAGACGCGCGAGGCCAGCAACCCGGTCGACTCCAGCCGCAAGTCGTCGCACACGTCGCGCCCGCGCAGCCAGGTGCGGCCGCCGTCGAAGCGCAGATCCAGCGCGCCGGCCAGGCGTGCGACGGCGGTCTCGTCGTCGGGCGAGACACGGTCCCACTGCGCGGCCAAGCCAGCGGCGCGGTACAGCGCGCCCGAGTCGAGCAGGTGCCAGCCCAGGGCCGCGGCCACCGCCGCCGCCAGCGTGCCCTTGCCCGAGGCGGTGGGGCCGTCGATGGTGATCACCGGCACGTCCTCCGGCGCTGCCGTGGCGACGGCGAACAGTGTCTCGAAAAAGTCGGGGAAGGTTTTGGCCACGCAGCGCGGGTCGAGGATGCGCAGCGCGGCGTGGCCGCCAGCCAGGGGATTGAACGCCGCCAGTGCCAGGCACATCGCCATGCGGTGGTCGTCGTAGGTGCGGATCGCCGCCGGCTGCCAGCGCACCGGCGGCGTGATGTCGATGAAGTCGTCGCCCGCGTCCACGACGGCGCCGACCTTGCGCAGTTCGGCGGTCATGGCCGCGATGCGGTCGGTCTCCTTGACGCGCCAGCTCGCGATGCCGGTCAGCCGCGTCGGCGCATCGGCGTACAAGGCCATTACCGCCAGCGTCATCGCGGCATCGGGGATGTGATTGCAGTCCAGCGTGATGCCGGCCAGCGGCCAGCGCCCGCGATGCACCTGCAACCAGCCGGGCCCGCTGGTGACTTCGGCGCCCATTGCGCGTGCCGCGTCGACGAAGCGGATGTCGCCCTGGATCGAGTCGCTGCCGACGCCCTCGATGCGGACTGGCGCCGCGGCCGTGGCCGCGATGGCGCCCAGCGCGATGAAGTACGACGCCGACGAGGCGTCGCCTTCGACGTGGATGCTGCCCGGCGTGCGATAGCGGCTGCCTTGCGGCACGGTGAAGCGCTGCCAGCCGTCGCGCGCGACTTCGATGCCGAAGCGAGCCAGCAGCGCCAGCGTGATGTCGACGTAGGGCCGGGAGATCAGTTCACCGTCGACCTCGACGACCACCGCGCCGTCGTCGCTGACCAGCGGCAGCGCCAGCAGCAGCGCGGTGAGGAACTGGCTGGAGACGTCGCCGCGCACGCGGATCGGCGCCGACGTCGCGAGCCGGCCGCCGGCGCTGCCGCTGATGCGCAGCGGCGGGTAGCCGGGCGTGCCCAGTGCCTCGACGGTGCAGCCCAGCGGCCGCAGCGCGTCGACGAGGTCGCCGATCGGCCGCTCGTGCATGCGCGGGACGCCGGCGAGCTCGAAGCGCCCGCCCTGCGTGGCAGCCAGCACGGCCAGCGCCGCGGCCAGCGGCCGCATCGCGGTACCGGCGTTGCCCAGGAACAGCCGCGCCTCGTGCACAGCCAGACGACCACCGAGCCCGGTGACGTGCAGCACGCCGCCATCGCGCCGCAGGCCGCAGCCCAGCGCCGCGAGCGCGTCGAGCATGACACGCGTGTCGTCAGAGTCCAGAAGGTCGTGCACCGCAGTCGAGCCCTGCGCCAGCCCGGCGAGCAGCAGCACGCGGTTGGAGATGCTCTTGCTGCCGGGCAGCCGGACGGTGCCGCTGGCGCCGCTGAGCGGGGGCAGGTCAAGATGCGGGAGGTCGAACATGGTGGCGCGCGAAGGTCATTGCCGTGCCGTGGCGGGCCGCGGCACGCGGTATCAGTTCTTGCCGGCCCCGGGCACGCGCGGCGCGCCCATCTGCCAGTGGGCGCGACCCTCGGCGGAGCCGCGAATCAGGCCTTCCAGCGCGTCGGTGTTGGCCTCGCGCATGGCGTGCTCGAGCGCGTCGAGCGCGTGGCGGAAGCGCTGCGACTGCTTGAGCACCTCCTCGCGATTGGCCACCAGGATGTCGCGCCAGGTCTCGGGGCTGCTGGCCGCGATGCGCGTGAAGTCGCGGAATCCCGGACCCGCCAGCGAGAGGTAGTCGCGCCCGGCCGGCTGGTTGACGATGGCGCTGAAATAGGCGAAGGCGAGCAGGTGGGGCAGGTGGCTCACGGCGGCGAAGGCCGCGTCGTGGTTCTCGGCCGTCATCTTGAGGACCTGGGCGCCGACCGCCGACCAGGCGTCGGTGGCCCTCTGCACCAGTTCG
>Ga0209391_10001621_pt1 | contig 11696 bp, 7 predicted proteins | sample PPLLak3March2015_FD_187246 | JGI IMG/M metagenome (GOLD analysis project Ga0209391, IMG submission 187246) | Freshwater sediment microbial communities from Prairie Pothole Lake near Jamestown, North Dakota, USA - PPLs Lake P7 Core (1) Depth... | ecosystem: Environmental > Aquatic > Freshwater >... | reverse complement strand
CGCCCACGTCCAACCCGCTGGGCGACGACTTCAACTACGCCGAGGAATTCAAGAAGCTCGACCTCGAGGCCGTGAAGGCCGACCTCAAGGCGTTGATGACTTCCTCGCAGCCGTGGTGGCCCGCCGACTACGGCCACTACGGCCCGTTCTTCATCCGCATGGCCTGGCACAGCGCCGGCACCTACCGCGTGTACGACGGCCGAGGCGGTGCCGACGGCGGCCAGATCCGCTTCGAGCCGCTCAACAGCTGGCCCGACAACGTGAACCTCGACAAGGCCAAGCGCCTGCTGTGGCCGATCAAGCAGAAGTACGGCCAGCAGATCTCCTGGGCCGACCTCATGGCGCTCACCGGCAACGTGGCGCTCGAGTCCATGGGCTTCAAGACCTTCGGCTTTGCCGGCGGGCGCGTCGACGACTGGGAAGCCGACGTCACCTACTGGGGTCCCGAGGGCAAGTTCCTTGCGGACGAGCGCCACAGCGGCGATCGCGACCTGAAGCGTCCGCTGGCCGCGGTGCAGATGGGCCTCATTTACGTGAACCCGGAGGGCCCGAACGGCAAGCCCGACCCGCTCGCCGCGGCGCGTGACATCCGCGAGTCGTTCGGTCGCATGGCCATGAACGACGAGGAAACCGTCGCGTTGATCGCCGGCGGCCACACGTTCGGCAAGGCGCACGGCGCCCGCAAGCCCGATGAGTGCGTAGGCCGGGAGCCGGTCGCGGCCGGCGTCGAGCAGCAGGGCCTCGGCTGGATGAACAAGTGCGGCACCGGCAAGGGCGCGGACACGATCACCAGCGGACTCGAGGGCGCCTGGACCGCGAACCCGATCGCCTGGACGACGATGTACCTCGACTTCCTGATGGGCTTCGACTGGGTGCAGACCCGGAGCCCCGCGGGCGCGATCCAGTGGGTTCCGTCCGACGGCTCTGCCGCCAACCTGGTGCCGGATGCCCACGATCCGAACAAGCGGCACGCGCCGATCATGTTCACCACCGACCTCGCGCTGAAGTTCGACCCGGCGTACCGCGAGATCGTCGAGCGCTTCCGCAAGGACCCGCAGCTGTACGCGGACGCCTTCGCGCGCGCCTGGTTCAAGCTGACCCACCGCGACCTCGGTCCGAGCTCGCGTTACCTCGGGCCCGACGCGCCCAAGGTGGAACTGCTGTGGCAGGATCCCCTGCCGGCCGTCGACCACCCGCTCGTGAATGCGCAGGACGTGGCGCAGCTCAAGTCGAAGATCCTGGCCTCGGGCCTCACCGACTCCGAGCTGGTGCGGACGGCCTGGGCCTCCGCCTCGAGCTTCCGCGGCAGCGACATGCGCGGTGGCGCCAACGGCGCGCGCGTCCGCCTCGAGCCGCAGCGCAACTGGGAGGTCAACGATCCGGCTGAGCTCGCGAAGGTGCTGAAGACCCTCGAGGGCATTCAGGCCGACTTCAACCGCGCGCAGACCGGCGGCAAAAAGGTCTCGCTCGCCGACCTGATCGTCCTCGGCGGTGCGGCCGCGATCGAGCGGGCGGCGAAGCAGGCCGGTCAGAACGTGCAGGTGCCGTTCACGCCGGGTCGAACCGATGCGTCGCAGGCGCAGACGGACGTCACGTCGTTCGCGGCGATGGAGCCGGCGGCCGACGGCTTCCGCAACTACTTCGGCAAGAACAGCTGGGCCTCGCCGGCGGAGATGCTGGTGGACCGGGCGAACCTGTTGACCCTGACGGTGCCCGAGATGACCGCGCTGGTCGGCGGCCTGCGGGCCCTCAACGCCAATTCCGGGCAGGCCGCCCACGGCGTGTTCACCGACCGGCCCGGCACCCTGAGCAACGACTTCTTCGTGAACCTGCTCGACATGTCCACGCAGTGGTCGAAGTCGACCCAGGCCGAGGGCCTCTATGAGGGCCGCGACCGCGCGACGGGCAAGCTCAAGTGGACGGCCACCCCGGTGGACCTCGTGTTCGGATCGAACTCCGAGCTGCGCGCGGTGGCGGAGGTCTATGCCGCCAACGACGGACGCGAAAAGTTCGTGAAGGACTTCGTGGCGGCCTGGGACAAGGTGATGAACCTGGACCGCTTCAAGCTCTGATTCCGACGCAAGGGGCGCTCGAACGGCGGCGTTGAAACATACGCCGCCGTTCTTTTTTTTTCTCGCCGTGACGCGCGGGTGTATCGTTCTGCCTGACCGCCGTGGCCGACCGAATGGCGCACCCGCAAGCCATGACCGACTCCAGGTTCAGACGATTCGTCGACGAACTCAGGAAGCGCAAGGTCATGCGCGCCGCGATCGCCTATGTCGTCGTCGCATGGGCCATCATGGAAGGCGGCGACTTGATCTTCACGGCGCTCAGGTTGCCGGAGTGGACCGTGACACTCCTGGTCGCGCTGGCGATCCTCGGCTTTCCTCTGGCACTCGTGCTCGCCTGGGCCTATGAACTGACCCCGGACGGCCTGCAACGCGACGTCCCCGGGAGTGCCGGCACACCCGTTGTGCAGCCGTCATCGCCGGTGACGGACGAGGCAACGGCCGGCCGCGGACTGTCGATCGCGGTGCTGCCGTTCGACGACATGAGCGAGAAGAAGGACCAGGGGTACTTCTGCGAAGGAATCGCCGAGGAGATCCTCAACACCCTGGGCAAGGTGGACAACCTGCGCGTCGCCTCGCGCACCTCCTCCTTCCATGCCGGGACCGGCTGCAGCGACGTCCAGGAGGTGGGCCGCAAGCTCAACGTCATGGCCGTGCTCGAGGGCAGCGTGCGCAAGTCCGGCGAGCACATGCGCATCACCGCGCAGCTCGTGAAGACCACCGACGGCTACCACCTCTGGTCACGCCGCTACGACTTCGACCTCGAGGATGTGTTCCGGATCCAGGACGAGATCGCCGCATCGATCGCCGAGACCCTGAGCCTGAGCATCAGCCGCACTCCGGCCGACCCCGGTGCCAAGGTCTCGCCGAAGGCCTACGACTTCTACCTGCGGGGACTCAGCTACTTCGCCAAGCACAGCGGGCAGGACACGATCTACGCGAGGCAGATGTTCCAGCGGGCGATCGACGTCGAGCCGGGTTTCGGCAAGGCCTGGGCAGGGCTCGCCTATACGTACGGGTTCGAGTACATGTACTTCAACGCGACGGGCCAGAACCGCGAGGAGGCGATCCGCAGCAGCACCCGCGCGCTGGAACTGGCTCCGGACCTCCCCGAGTCGCACGTCTCGAGCGGCATCGCGCACTGCATGAACTCGGACTACGGTCAGGCCGACCGCGAGTTCCAGAGGGCCCTGCAGTTGGATCGCGGCAACTTCGAGGCCTGGTACTTCTACGGTCGCAGCAAGGTGCACGAGGGCGACATCCGCCGTGCCATCGAGCTGTTCGAGGGCGCCGCCACGGTCCGGCCCGAGGACTACCAGAGCAAGCTGCTGCAGGCACAGCTGTACGTCAGCATGGGTGAGCCCGACAAGGCCATCGCGGTCACCCGCGAAGGCCTCGAACGGGCGCGCCGAATCCTGGAACTGAATCCCGACGACGTACGCGCCTGGAACCTCGGAGCCTTCGGACTCCTGCGCCTCGGTGAAAAGGCGGAGGCGGTGCGCTGGATCCAGAGGTCCCTGGAATCCGCGCCGCGGGACTCGATCGTGCACTACAACGCCGCCTGCTTCTTCGCCCTGGCCGGGGAGAAAGACAAGGCGCTGGATTGCCTCGAGCGCTGCCTGATCAAGGTCGGCAACATCAGCCGCGAGTGGCTGGAGCACGATTCCGACCTCGACTCCATTCGTTCGGAACCCCGCTTCCGGGAAGTTGTCGAGACCCTGATCGGGCGCCACTGAGCCAGGCCGCGGCGCAGCGGGGAAGGCGAGCGCCGCTCCGTCGGCACCGAACCCAACCGACAGCCGGAAACGAGCGATACTGGCCGTGCGCTAGAATCCACGCTCGAATTCCCGATTCAGGAGACGACGTGAGAAGTCCGTCATTGGATGGCGACCTGGTCTCGGCGGCGCTCGAGTATCACCGCCATCCCGCGCCGGGCAAGATCTCCGTCGTTCCGACCAAGGCGCTGATCAACCAACGCGACCTCGCGCTGGCCTACTCCCCCGGCGTCGCCGCCGCCTGCGAGGCCATCGTCGCCGATCCCGGCGAGGCGGCTGCACTGACCTCGCGCGCCAACCTGGTGGGCGTCGTCACCAACGGCACGGCGGTGCTCGGACTCGGCAACATCGGCCCGCTCGCCGCCAAGCCGGTCATGGAAGGCAAGGGCTGCCTGTTCAAGAAGTTCGCCGGCATCGACGTGTTCGACATCGAGCTCGCCGAGAACGATCCGGACAAGCTGGTCGACATCATCGCCGCGCTGGAGCCGACGCTCGGCGGAGTGAACCTCGAAGACATCAAGGCGCCCGAGTGCTTCTACATCGAACGGAAGCTGCGCGAGCGCATGAAGATCCCGGTCTTCCACGACGACCAGCACGGCACGGCGATCATTTCCGCGGCGGCCCTGCTGAATGGCCTCGAGGTCGTCGGCAAGGACATTGGCCAGATCAAGGTCGTGTGCTCCGGCGCCGGCGCGGCCGCGATCGCCTGCCTCGACCTGATGGTCCGGCTCGGCGTGAAGCTCGGGAACGTCTACGTCTGCGACAGCAGGGGCGTGATCTTCGTCGGCCGCGAGCAGGACCTGGAGCCGAACAAGGCGCGCTACGCGCAGGAGACGAGTGCGAGGAAGCTGGGGGACGTGATCGCTGGTGCCGACGTCTTTCTCGGCTGCTCGACGGCCGGCGTCCTGACGGCCGAGATGGTCCGGACGATGGCGCCCGCGCCCCTGATCCTCGCGCTCGCCAACCCGGTGCCGGAGATCCTGCCGGATGTGGCGAAGGCGGCACGACCCGACTGCGTCGTGGCCACGGGTCGATCCGACTTCCCCAACCAGGTGAACAACGTCCTGTGCTTCCCGTTCCTGTTCCGCGGCGCGCTCGACGTGGGCGCCACCCGCATCACCGAGGAGATGAAGCTCGCCTGCGTGTACGCCATCGCCGATCTCGCCCGCGCAGAGCCGTCGGACCTGCTGGCCAACGCCTACGGCAGCGCCGATCTCGCCTTCGGGCCCGAGAACATCATCCCCAAGCCCTTCGATCCGCGCCTCATCATCAAGATCGCCCCGGCGGTTGCCCGCGCGGCGATGGAGTCCGGCGTTGCGACGCGCCCCATCGCGGACTTCGACGCGTACGTCCGCGAGCTGACGAACTTCGTCTATCACTCGGGCACGATCATGCGGCCGGTGTTCGCCACCGCGCGTGATTCGGGTCGCCGGGTGCTCTACGCCGAAGGCGAGGACGAGCGCGTGCTGCGGGCCGCACGGGTGGTGATCGACGAGCGGCTCGCCCGCCCGATCCTGATCGGTCGGCCCTCGGTCATCGAGATGCGCATCCGCAAGGCCGGCCTCGACCTGCAAGCCGAGCGCGACTTCGACATCGTCAACCCCGATTCCGACCCGCGATACCGGGACATCTGGAGCGAGTACTACCGGCTCATGTCGCGCAAGGGCGTCACACCGGCGATCGCCCAGGCCGAGATCCGGCAGAACGCGACGCTGATCGGCGCGATGCTGCTGCGGCGGAACGAGGCGGATGCCCTGATCGCCGGACCGTCGGGCCTGTACGCGCAGCAGCTCAAGCCCATCGCCGACGTCATCGGCCTGTCGCCCAAGGCGCGCCTGTTCGCGGCGCTCACGGTGCTGATGCTGCCCAAGCGCACCCTGTTCATCACCGACCCCTACGTGAACGACAACCCGGATGCCGAGGATGTCGCCGCGATGACCGTGCTCGCGGCCGCAGAGGTACGACGCTTCGGCCTGACGCCGCGCGTCGCGCTGCTCTCGCACTCGAGCTTCGGCAGTTCGTCCTGCGCCTCGGCGTCGAAGATGAGCCGGGCGCGGGAGCTTCTGGAAGAGCGGGCACCCGATCTCGAGGCCGATGGCGAGATGAAGGCCGACCAGGCGCTGGTGGACGACATCCGCGTACGAGTGCATCCGGACTCGCGCCTCACCGGCCCGGCCAACCTGCTCGTGATGCCGAACATGGACGCCGCCAACATCTCGCTCAACCTGCTCAAGGCGGCCCAGGGCGAAGGCATCACGGTCGGTCCGATCCTGCTCGGCGCCGCGAAGCCCGTGCACATCCTCACGCCGAGTTCCACGGTGCGGCGGTTCGTGAACATCACGGCGCTGGCGGTGGCGCAGGCCGCGGGGCGGACGGACGCCACGGCGGTGACGAGCGCCGGCTAGACGACCGGCATTCCCGCCGGCAGCGAACGCAGGAGTTCACGCCCATGGAAGCGAGCATCCCGCGCCTCGAGGATCATCTGCCGACCCTGTTCGAGTTCGTCCGGACCCTCGCCCGGCATATCGAGGCCGGTAAGCTGAGAGATGGCGACGAACTCGTTCGGCGGCTCCACGATTTCTACACCGCGGACCGGACGGCCGCCATCGAGCGCGTGGCCCCGGGCTGGACCGACATGGCTGCCGGTGCCGACGGCGCCACCCGGAACCACATCAGCCAGGCACTGGTCGCGCTCCAGCTCCTCCCGGAATACCGGCAGGCGCCGCAGCACCTGCAGCACATGATGGAATGGACCGTGCTGTATCACGACCTGGGAAAGCAGGTGATCGCCGGCCAGCGAGATGCCCTGCACGCCTTTCGCTCCGGCACGATGGCGGCGCGCGCCCTGCCCAGGCTGGGTTTCCCCACGAGCGAGGCCTACGCGGCGAGCCTCGAGCCCTGGACGCGGCTGGTCCTCGGCGCAAGCGTCGCGGCGCCCGATGGCAAGGGAACGATCCAGGACAACCGAGCGTTGCCGGAAATCCGTGCCGGAATCGAGCGGTTGTTCGGCGCCGGTTCTGCCGCCGCGCTCATCGTGCAGGCGGTGCTGCTGCACCAGTCGTTGAACGTGGTGCCGGAGTGGCCTAACCCATGCAGCCTGGCCGAGGCCGAATGGCCCGCGAGCATCAGTCCGGGGCTGTTGCCGCTGCTGGAGGCCATGATGCTCGTGGACAGCGACGCCTGGCAGCTCTTCGAGCCGGCAAGCAGAGCGAAGTTCCGGGCGAGCACGCTGGCGGTGTTCGCCAGGCTGCGCCAGGTGCTGGGGATTTGACGGGCGCGATTCTGCGGTGGGTCGTGTTCGGCCGTGCGGAGTACCCACAGCGCAAGTACCGCGCGTTGGGCGCGACGGCGGTGTCGGTGCTTGGCGAAAAGATGAAGCGCCTGATTGCCGACCAGATGCACGCCGCGCTGGACGACGATCATGCGTTCACACTGGGGTAGGCGTACTCTTCTTGCTGAGAGTAACGGTTTCTCGCTCCAGCGCCGGTGAAATCAATCAGTTGGCGACGCCTCGATCCCGCCGATCGCTGGCAGACGCAACCCTCTGAATTTTCGGGCCGCGCAACACGAAACCGTTACTCTCAGCAAGAAAGGTACGCGTCCCCCTAAGTACGCGCGCGCGGATCCGTCGCTGCACGGCGCTGACCGCGGCTGCATCGAGATCGGTGGCGCAGTGGAAGCGCAGCGTGCCGGGGCGGGCGGGGCAGTCCTGTAGGCTACTCAGTCACCCCGTAGTTCAATCCGGAACGGAACAGGAGTAGTTCGGAAATCTGAAATCGAGCCCGCGATTTGAACCTATCTTTCGGCACGCATCGTCGCTCGTGCCTAACATGGACGGACACGGAGACGGACGAAGGGCGGGGGGGCGCACAACATGGACACTGTGACCGTTAATCGAGCTCCAGTGTTGACCCTATGGGCCGCGGTGGTCGCGGAGCGCCTTGGATTCGACCGCGAAGAGGCTCTCACCCTTGGCAAGGCGGTCGCTGGATTGACCGCGCAGTCGAAGGGGCAACGACTCGGGATCTTTACACCGTCGCCAGACGCCGTTCGCCGGCAGCGAGCGGAGAAGGCCAGGGTCACAGGCGTGTTCCAGGTGGCCCTCCTGGGCCGGGCAGTACCCGTTCTTCATACAGACGAAGGCCTGAGGGCCGCGCCGGTGACGGTGCCGGCAGCCGATCCCGTACGTCCTGCACCCACCCGCCGCCGCGCCTCGATCCACTGGGCCCGGCTTCTCGCACGGATCTACGAGACCCGTCCGCTCACCTGCCCGCGCTGCCACGGCGAGATGCGCCTGATCGCCTTCCTCACCGAGCCCGCCTCGGCGAACCGACCACCCCGCCAGCGCTCGCTCCGCGCGCCCGCGACCCCCCCGTACTCGACGCCGAGTTCACCTGCGCGTTCGATCAGTCCCCGTGGTGGGACTCGACCGCCGCAGCGTCCGAGCCGAGCGTCCACTTCGATCAGACCCTGAACTGACCCGCGCCTGATCACCCCGCCCTCGGCGCCGCCTTGCTGCGGCGACGCGAGCGCTCCGCCTTGCGCCACGCTGCCGGCAACGGCCAAGTTGCTGCCGCGAGCAGCGCTCCTCCGTCATCGCTCACCCCGGCCCGCCCCCTTCAGACTCCAGAGGCGGCCCAGTCCGTCGCCTGGATCACCGCTCACAGACCAGGCTCGCTTCCCGAGCGCAACCGAAGCACCCGCACTCGTGCCCTCCGCTGACAGAAATTGGCGTCTGGACGTCCTATCCCTGACGACGTAGATAGCCGATGACGATTCCGGGTGTGCGCTCCATGCCCGTGGCGCAGACTGCTCGCCGCAACTACCATCCGTTGCGGACGACCCTGCACGGTGGAGAACATGGCGATACCTGAATCCGCGACAAGGACGCCTGCTGCATGAGCAGGCGGGAAGGTTCCTGGGCGCTGCCCGCAGCACTCGCGCTGCTCGCCATCCTGTTCGCCATCCAAGTCCGGCAGACCGCACCACCTGTACCGCTCGGCGTCGACGCGGATCGAGACGTCTTCTCCGCCGCTCGGGCCCTGGACGAGCTGTCGAACCTGCTGGGTGACGAAACGCCGCATCCTGTCGGCTCCGCAGCCAATCGTGCCGTGAAGGAGCGGCTGATCGCCCGGCTCACCGAGCTCGGCCTGAGGCCCGAAGAGCAGCGCACCGTCGGCTGCGCCGCCGAAAGCGCTACCTGCGGCCAGGTCGAGAACGTGCTCGCCTCGATACCCGGGGAAACCGCCGACACGATCGTGTTGATGGCGCACTACGATTCGGTGCCGAACGCGCCCGGTGCGGGCGACGACGGCGCTGCCGTTGCGGCACTGCTCGAGGTAGCGCGCATCGTAATGGCGCGAGCGCCGTATCGGAACTCGATCCTGCTGGCATTCACCGACGCCGAGGAGACGGGGCTGCTCGGTGCGGAAGCTTTCTTCGCCGAGCACCCGGCCGCGAAACGTGCCAGGGCCGTGATCAACCTCGAGGGTTCCGGCTCCGCGGGACCGGTCTACCTGCTGCGCACCGGCCCGGCGAGCGGCGAGCTGATGGCTGCATTCCGCAACGTCGCGCCGCATCCGGTGGCGCAATCGTTCACGGAGGAAATATTCAAGCGCATGCCTAATGACACCGACTTCTCGGTGTCGCTGCGCGCCGGCCTGCCCGGCATCGACTTTGCCTTCGCCGGCGAGCGCAATCACTATCACACGCCGCTCGATTCGATCGCCAATCTCGACCTCGGGACGCTGCAACACCACGGCGAGAACACGCTGCCGCTGCTGCTGGCCCTCGTCGATGTCGATCTTTCCGCGACCGCAGCGAACGAGGTCTACACCAACGTCGGCAAGCGACATTGGCTGCACTGGTCGCCGACAACGGGGATCGTGCTGGCCACCGTGGCACTGGCGCTGCTTGTCTTCGCTACCTGGCGTGCTCGTGTGCCGCCGCTGCGACTGCTCGCCGCGGTCGCCACTGCCGTCGCCACCCTGGCCATCGCCGCAGGCGTGACGCTCGCGGCGCTGTGGCTGGTCGACCGCCTCGTCGGGGTACGACCCGACTGGCCTGCAAACCCCTGGCCGTGGCGCCTTGCCCTGTATGCGTCGCCGCTGCTCGTCGTCGCGCTCGTCGGTCCCACGGCTGCGCGCCGCACAGGAGCCTGGGTCATGTTGCTCGGCGCGTGGTGGATCTGGACGCTTGCTACGCTGGCGATGGCGGTGTACCTGCCGTTGGCGGCGTACCTCCTCATTCCAGGCGCCCTCGTTGGCGCCGCCGCGATCACAGCGGCCACGCTCGTCGCCCGTCTCGACTCCCCGATCCACGCTGCCGCGGTATCGTGCGTGTCGCTGGTTGCTGGCGCCTTGTTCCTGCTCCCATCGGCCTACCTGATGGAAGTCACGCAGGGCTTGCAGCTCGCGCCTGCGATCATCGCTCCGTTGGGTCTCGTGGCGCTCGTGCTGCTGCCTGCAGCGATCGTGGATCGCCGGCGTATTGTGCTCGCCGGCTCTGCCGTGGCCCTCGGCCTCGCTTTCGCCATGGCAGCACTCGTGGCGCCCTACTCTGCCAAGCGGCCGCAACACCTCTCGATCGTCTATGCGCATGACGTCGACACGGGCGAGGCGCACGTATTGGCCCGCAGTCCCGATCCATTGCCAGGCAGATTCACGGATGCAGCACGTTTCGAGAAGACGCCGCTGTTGCCGTGGTCCGACCAGGCCGAGTACAACACGGCCGTAGCGGCGGAGCCTGGCGCAGCACCCACGCTTGTTCCGCTTGCAACCACCGAACCGAAATGGCATCGCTACCACATCACGCCTGTCCCGGGTGCGTACGCAGTGGCGTTGTGGCTGCCAGCGGGCCGCCTTGCGGGCGGTGCACGAATCGCGGGCCGCGATGTGCGGGCAGGCCCGACCCGCGGCAGCTCGACTCATCGCCAGGTCATTTTCCTTGCCCCGCCGAAAGACGGCTTCGACGTCGAACTCGAGCTGGTCGGCGACGAGCCTCAGGATGCGTGGCTTGTCGACATTCGCAACACGCTTCCCGAGCCTGCGCAGCGCCTGATGAAGCTGCGCGGCGCTCTCGCCGTACCGGTTCACACCGGCGACCGTGCTGCAACCTATCGGCGAGTCCGGATCTGACTGGTCCAGAGCCTGCGCGCAACGAGGATTCCACCTTGAGTGAAGCCGCTTATCTGTAAGCGTCCGGTAATCCCGTCTTGAGGTAGGCGCCGTCGACGGGAAGGATCGTGTCCACGTATTTGTTAGGTGGACACGATAGCGAACTCAACCGTTTTGGCCTCACTAACGGCGTGCTGGCGGGGTTCGACAATCTCTCCGAGAAGTGGGAAGGGTTGGTGCTGCTGCCTGCTCTCGACCCACTCGCCCCGCGCGACTGGTTCCTGTTCGTCGCGAATGACAACGACTTCCTGACGACCGACGGTTTCCACGCCGGCGAGGCGTACGCCGCAGACTTCGACAATGACACGATGTTCCTGGCCTATCGGGTGCGCATCGCCGAGGTACCAGAGCCGGCGACTCCTGTCGGTCTCTTGCTGGGCCTGGGGTTGCTGGCGGTGTTCAGGCGCGGGAATGGCCCGAGGCCATCGAACGCTCCATGACGATGGAGCTGTTCGACTTCCACATTCGAAGAATCGGCATGCCCTGTATGCAATGAACCCGCCCGCATCCAAGCGCGCTATCGTCTGGACTTTGACCGCGCTCGTTGCGTTGGGGTAGGCGTACTCTTCTTGCTGAGAGTAACGGTTTCTCGCTCCAGCGCCGGTGAAATCAATCAGTTGGCGACGCCTCGATCCCGCCGATCGCTGGCAGACGCAACCCTCTGAATTTTCGGGCCG
>Ga0209391_10001620_pt1 | contig 11697 bp, 8 predicted proteins | sample PPLLak3March2015_FD_187246 | JGI IMG/M metagenome (GOLD analysis project Ga0209391, IMG submission 187246) | Freshwater sediment microbial communities from Prairie Pothole Lake near Jamestown, North Dakota, USA - PPLs Lake P7 Core (1) Depth... | ecosystem: Environmental > Aquatic > Freshwater >... | reverse complement strand
CCCTCCATCATCCGCTTCAGGAACTCCTCGCTGAGCTTCGGCAGCACGGTATTGGTGAGAATCGCGTCGATCATGCGTCCGCCGCTCTCGAGCTCGGTGCAGCGGCTCGCGATCAGCGCCACGACCTCGTCGTCGTAAGTGAAAGGCACCTTGTGGTTGTCGCGGATCCGCCGCTCGATCCGTCCGAGCTGCAGCCGCGCAATCGCGCCGATCATCTGGTCGTTCAGAGGGTAGTACGGGATCACCACGAGCCGCCCGAGCAGTGCCGGCGGGAACACCTTGAGCAGCGGCTCGCGAAGCGCCTTGGCGATCCCCTCGGCGTCCGGCATCAGCTCCGGGTCTTTGCACAGGTTCGTGATGAGTTCGGTCCCGGCGTTCGTCGTGAGCAGGATCAGCGTGTTCTTGAAGTCGATGATCCGGCCCTCGCCGTCCTCCATCCAGCCCTTGTCGAAGACCTGGAAGAAGATCTCGTGCACGTCGGGATGGGCCTTTTCGACCTCGTCCAGCAGCACGACTGAGTAAGGCCGCCGCCGCACCGCCTCGGTCAGCACGCCGCCCTCACCGTAACCGACGTAACCTGGAGGTGCGCCCTTCAGCGTCGAGACTGTGTGCGCCTCCTGGTACTCGCTCATGTTGATGGTGATGACGTTCTGCTCGCCGCCGTAGAGCACCTCGGCGAGCGCGAGCGCGGTCTCTGTCTTGCCGACGCCCGAGGTGCCGGCCAGCATGAACACGCCGATCGGCTTGTTGGGGTTGTCGAGCTTGGCCCGAGAGGTCTGGATGCGTCGCGCGATCATGTCGAGCGCGTGGCGCTGGCCGATGATGCGCTGCTCGAGCGTGTCGGCGAGCTTGAGGATCGCCTCGACCTCGTTCTTGACCATCCGACCCACCGGGATCCCGGTCCAGTCCTCGACGACGGAGGCGACAGCCTGGTGATCAACGGTTGGCAGGATCAGCGGCCGCTCGCCCTGCAGCGCGTGCAGCTGCGCCTGCAGGCCCTGCAGATCGTCAAGCAGGGCCGCGCGTTCCACCTCGGTCATCGCCCCCTCGGCGAGTGCCGGCACGGCTCCCGTCGCCGTCTGGACCGCCGTCGACTTCGCCTCCGCGTCGGCAGCCGCCTCGAGCGGGCTGTCGGTGCCCTCGACCTTGCCGCTCGCGCCGCGCAGCTTGCCGCGGATCTCGAGGATCCTGTCTACCAGCGCCTTCTCGCTGCCCCAGCGCTCCTCGAGCACTTTGAGTTGCGCCTTGGCCTCGGAGAGCTTGCCGCTTGCCAATGTCCCGCGCTCTGTCGTGTCGACGCCCACCGCTTTCTCGCGGCCAATGATGGCGAGCTCGTTCTCGAGCGCCTCGATGCGCCGCCGGGTGTCGTCCACCTCGGCGGGCACCGCGTGCTGACTGATGGCGACCCGCGCGCAGGCCGTGTCGAGCAGGCTCACCGACTTGTCCGGCAACTGCCGGGCCGGAATGTAGCGATGCGACAGGCGCACGGACGCCTCGAGCGCCTCGTCGAGCACCTGCACCTTGTGGTGCTTCTCCATGGTGGAGGTGAGCCCACGCATCATCAGGATGGCCTTTTCCTCGCTGGGCTCGTGCACCTGCACCACCTGGAACCGCCGCGTGAGCGCCGGGTCCTTCTCGATGTGCTTCTTGTACTCGGCCCAGGTGGTCGCGGCGACGGTGCGCAGCGTGCCGCGCGCCAGCGCCGGCTTGAGCAGGTTGGCCGCGTCGCCCGTACCGGCCGCACCGCCCGCACCGACCAGCGTGTGCGCCTCGTCGATGAACATGATGATCGGCTTTGGCGAGGCCTGGACCTCCTCGATCACCTGGCGCAGGCGCTGCTCGAACTCGCCCTTCATGCTGGCGCCGGCCTGCAGGAGGCCCACGTCGAGCGAACGCAGCGTCACGTCGCGCAGCGGCGGGGGCACGTCCCCGGAGGCGATCTTGAGCGCGAAACCTTCCACCACGGCGGTCTTGCCAACGCCCGCCTCGCCCGTGAGCAGCGGGTTGTTCTGCCGACGACGCATCAGGATGTCGATAATTTGCCGGATCTCCTCGTCGCGCCCGACGATGGGATCGAGCTTGCCGCTGCGGGCCTGCTCGGTGAGATCGACGGTGAACTTCTTGAGTGCCTCCTGCTTCCCCATTGCCGCCGGCGCGATCGCGCCGCTCGCTTCTCCTGGCGCCGCCTGGCCGCCGAAGTGCGTGCCGTCGCTCGCGCTCAGGCTGGCCTCGGGCGAGCCCGCGCAGATCTTCTCGTAGTCTTCGGCGAGCTGGTCCGCCTTGATCTTGTCGAACTCGCGCGAGATCCCGTTCAGCAGGTTCTTGAGAGACGGCGTCTTGAGCATCGCGATCACGAGGTAGCCGGTGCGCACCTGCGTGTCGCCGTACTTTAGCGTGGCCCACACCCACGCGCGCTCGACCGAGTCCTCGATGTGCGGCGAGAGATCGGAGATGGAGGTCGCCCCGCGGGGCAGTCGGTCGAGGGTCTCGGTGATGTCCCGCGCCAGCTTGCCGGGGTCGAGGGAAAAGACTCGGACGATGCAGTGCAGGTCGGAGTTCTGCAGCTGCAGGATCTGGTGCAGCCAGTGCACGACTTCGACGTACGGGTTGCCGCGCAGCTTGCAGAAGACCGTCGCGCCCTCGATCGCCTTGTAGCCGACGTTGTTGAGCTTGCCGAACAACGCGACCCTGCTGATATCACTCATGCTTGATCTCCACCTGTATGCGTCGAAGTGCCGTAAATGACCAGTTCCCGGAGCGCGGCCGGCCTCAGGCGGCTGCCGCCTGCTCGTCCTGCAGGACGACATCGGTCGCGACGCCCTGCCTGCGCCCGAGCCAGCTGGTCCAGCCGAGGCGCCCCACCTTGCCTAGCGTGATGCCCGGCGCATCGTGCTCGTTGACCAGCATGCGAACCTGCCAGGACCACTGGCCGGACGTATAGAAACGGATGAAATCCCGGAGTGCGCGCAACGCCCGCGACCCCGGCAGGAACTGCAGGAACGCCTCGAATGGTAGCGGCCCGACGACGACCTCGAACCTGTTCTGCCGCTGCCACGTCGCCGCGCCCAGTGTCGCGGAGTGCCCGAGCATCGCCGAACCGTCGTTCGCGCCCAGCCTGGTGCGCAAGTCCGTCGGTATGCGCAGCCAGCCGCCGACGAACTCGCGCACCCGGATGGTCTGCCGAAAGTAGTCCGATAGCACGGCCTCGAGCCCGTCCGCCGACCGTGACCCGACTGCGAGGTGACCGGCCCTGCCCAGCTTCGCGGCGTCCGGGACCGAGTCGCGGCCGAGCGCCGACTCGTCGAACAGTCCGACCAGGGCGCCAAGAAAGGCGGCGAAGTCGTCGTCGTCCGGCCGCGCGAAGCTGGCGACGGGGTCGGAGTCCGCCCACGCCCGGTAGAACAGTGTCGCAAGCCGATGCTGGAACAGGTTGATGAAGTCGCTGACGGTAGCGTCATCGTGATGCCTGCGCCGCTCGAAGGCGAACTCCGAGAGGTGGAAGGGCAACGCCCCGTTCGGACCGAAGACGCCGAAGCCATGCTGGCCGATGCGCAGCCTGCCTCCCGACCGAGGCTCGGCCGTAGTCACGTCGCTCGGCGCGAACGTGAGGTGCGGCGGTTGCTCCACCCTTACCCATTCGTCCGCCGGCCGTCGTGCCTCACCCAGTCGCGGCAGCGTCGGATCGACCCGCTCGATCAGGCGCAGCGCGGCGAACAGGCTGAACCGTTTCGGTTCCTGCCTGAGGCGCTGCAGCGCCTCTAGATGATGTGCCGCGAACCCGTCCGTACCGGCCATTGCCTGATCTCCCCCCGCGCAGCCGACTGCAGGCGAGTCTCGACGAACGAGTTGATGGATACGTATCGAGCGAAGAAGCGCTCGAGCACGTTGCCGAGGCGCAGGGTCCCGAGGCCTTCGAAGGCCGAATCGTCCAGCGTCACCGAAATCTGGAGTCCCCGGCCGTAGGTGATCGGTCCGCCGCCCGGAATGCGACGCACGACGGTCTGGTGATCGACCCGTCGCACGCCATCCACCTGCCGGTGCGCGACCGGATCGTTCGCGTCCGCATACAGCCCGAGCAGGTGACGTAGCATCTCGGCGCCCCGCTCGGGGTCGGTGTCGCTCAACGACAGATAGTTGAGTGACAGCTGCCCGATGAGCCTCCAGGCCGTGTCGCCGAACGCCGGCGACGGACGCGGCGTCGTGGGACCGGAGAGGCAGCGTACTGCCTGAACCGGCGCACCCCCCTCGATCGCGAACTCAAGTCGCGACTTGCCAAAGCTCAAGCCGATCGGCAGGTCGCGATTCGTGCAGCGTGCCTTGATGTCGAGCTGCCGGATCTCGCCCGAGAGCTCGCGCTGCCGCGAATCCACGACCGAAAGGAAGCACTCGCTGCCGAGGTAGCTCGTGCGTGCGCCCGTGCGCTGCTGGCGCGGCGAGGCCAGCCGCGAGCGTCGCTGGATCGTGTAGTAGGCGTGCGATTCGCCCTCGCTGCTGCGGTGCTGCGTCGAATAGAGCGGCAGCACGTCGACCAGCGATTCGCCGCCCGGGCCGATGCCGGTCACCCGGTCGATGGCGAACACCTCGAAGTCCATCGGCCGGCTCAGGTCCGGGACGACGTGGTGTTCGGTCTCGTGCGGCGAGAGGTGAATGCGGTCGAGCGAGCGTGGGAAGAGGTTCACGATCGGTGTGCAGTTGAGGCGGAACTGCGCGGCGTCGAGTGCGTTCTCGAGATCCGGAACGCTGTGGTCGACCAGCAGGAAGATCTCGGCTTCCTCGCCCTCGATGCCGGCGAGCGCTTGGCGAAGGCCATCCAGCGCGAAAAAAAGGAACCGATCCGGGAACGCGAAATACTCCTGCAGCAGCCGGTAACCCTGGAAGCCACTCGGCGACACCGGCAGCAAGGATTCTGCGTCCTCGAAGCCCGCCGCCCGTACCGCGCCAGCCGGCAGGAGCGCCGGCACGGCACCGGGACCGCGCACGGCGACGCCCAGGCAATTGGCGAGCACCTGCTCGTAGATCTTGCCGGCGAGGTCGGCGGTCGCGTAGATGAAGAAAGTCAGCGAGTCCATCGGGAGCTCGCGGAACGGCACGCCGCCCTCGGTGCGCAGGCCAATACGGATTGCACCCCGGCAGCGGCCGTCGAGCCGCAGGCCGGGCGTCGAGAACGAGCTCGTGCCGACGACGTACTTCGCCTCGGTCACCGACACGGGCCACAGCACGACGTCCTGCGCGCTGCGAAACTCGCAGGACGTGCGGTCACCGGTGGCGCCCAGCGCGCTCATCGCGCTGCCCCTGGGCACCTTGTAGCCTTCCTTCAGGCTGCTCTCGGCGGGTGTTGGGATGAGCTCCGCCACCGCACACGAGGGCACCGGCGCCAGGAACCCCGGATAGATCATCTCGAGCAGGTGCTGCGTGAAGTCGGGGTGGCGGGCATCGAGCTTCAACTGCACGCGCGCCGCGAGGAAAGCGAACGACTCGATGAGGCGCTCGACGTAGGGATCGGCGCACTCGATGCCGTCCATGCCCAGGCGCGCCGCGATTCGCGGATACGCCTCCGCGAACTCCGCGCCCATCTCCCGGATGTACTGGAGTTCGCGGTTGTAGTACTGGAGGAGACGGGTGTCCATGGCCGCTCCTAGGCCCGGGCGCGGTCGGAGACGACGACGTCGCCCGTGTCCACGTCGATGCTGGTTCGCAACGACACCTGCTGGGCGACCGGCTGGCCCCACAGCTCCGCCTCGACCAGGAAGCTGAGCGTCATGCCGCCGGTGGAATCGTCCGAAGGCTCGGGCGTCACGCGGATTTCGCTCAGGCGGGGCTCGAAGAAGCCGATGGCATCGCGGATACGCCTCGAAACCTCGATCGGGTCGATCGAAGTGACCGTGCGTCCGGCGAGCGAACGCAGCCCGTAGTTCAGGACCGAGCGGCGGACCTCAACGTAGGGCTCGAGATCGACCACGTCGTCCAGGCCGGAAGCGTTGAAGAGCCAGCCCAGGTCACGCAGCACGGCTTCTCGCAGCCTGCTCATGGACATGGCACGCCGGTCGGATGACTCGAGTTGTGCGTTCGGTGCCGTGGTAACTTCGACCCGGCAGAACGACGTCAGGGGAATTTCGGCCCGGCCGTCTGCGCTCCGGACGCGCAACGTGCGCGGCGAGACTTGACTTGCGGTCCGCCCGGGCGCCACGTAGTTGCGGACTGTCACACCCTCGGTGGTTGCAGCCGGCACGTCAACCGGCCTCAGTCCCTGCAGGCCGAGCGCGCGCTCGACGTCCTGCTCAGTCAGCCCGTGCTGGCGCACCTGCGCCTGATCCAGTGTCAGGCGGAACAGCGTCAGCACCCTCTCGTCGTCGGTCAGACGATCGAGAAGAGCCGGCTGGAGACGGTCCTTGAGGCTCAGCTCCGCCATGGAATCACCCTTAGTCGCGGCCTCACGGCCGCGGATGGCCTTCTACGAGGCCGCTTGGAGCCGCAACTCCCTCAGTTCGAGCAGCCCGATCTCCGGGCCGTCGGTCGTCAGGATGCGCTGGCCGAGGCCCACGTAGGCGTCCGGACCGGCCTCCAGCCACTCGGTCTTCCGCGCCAGCCGGATCGCAGCGTCGTCGCTCTTCTCCGAACCCGGGTAACGCACCGGAATGAGGCCCATGGCCTCGCCGCCGTTGCTCCACTCGAACTGTGCCGGCAGCCAGACGAGGTCCCGGGCGTCGCTGGGCGGCTCGACGATCACGCTTGCGATCCTTTCGAAGGGCACCCAGTAATAGGCGCCGTTGAGCAGCACTTCGAGCACGGGACCGAGCCGCGAGTCCGCATCGGCAATCCACTCGAAGCGCTCGCCGTTGATCGTTCCGCCAGTCGCCGGCGCCGATTCGAACGCCTGCGCACGAAGTTCGGCCGCCTCCTGTACGCGTCCACCGCCGAGCAGCGCGACGCCCTGGATCTGCAGCGCGATCCACGGCACCGGATCGCCGAACAACAAGGGACCGCGCGTGCCGGCGAAGACGTCGGCCCGCACCCGCTCGCACTGGATGGCCGCGCTGTAGGCATGGACCATCGGGAGCGCGCTGGCCTCCAACTCGCCGATGACGCGCAGCTGATTGAGCGCCCGCTCCCAGTCGCCCTGCACCATAAGCACCTGGACGAGGAAGATGCGCAAGGCGATGTCGGATGCATCCTTGCGAACGGCGGCCTGCAGGGAATGCAGGCAACCGTGCAGGTCGCCACGACGGAAGCACGCTTCAGCTTCCTGCCGAAGGCCTGAACCGGACTCCTCTGGCATGAGCACCCTCCGTGTGGGGAGAAGGAAAGAGAACGGGCTCCGGCGCCCTCAGCCGGGCACCGGAGCACTCCAGCGGGAGAACTACTTCTTGACGTTCTCGGCGATGTTGTACTTGTACTCGCTCGAGGTACCCTTCGCTCCCTTGTCGTCCTGCGTCCAGTACGTGAAGTGAATTTCCTCGAAATTCAGCGTCACGTTCTCGGTGAGCCGATCCTCTCCGCCCGACCCGCCCGTGCTGACGGAGCTGACGATCATCTCGGTCAGTTCGATGATGATGTACTCGAGCGGATTCTCACCCGCCTTTCGAACCACCAGCGTGCCCTTCGTGATGTGCTTGCCGTTGGCGCAGAAAAGCTGCAGATCTGCCGAACCCGCGTCGACGTATTTCGTGAAACTCAGATCCTGCATGCTGCACTTGCCGGATCCGCCGCCGCCGCCCATGTGGAACGAGCCCGAGTTCGACAGGCCCCAGCTCCATGCCAGCACGTCGATCTCACCCTTGTGCTTGGAGTCTTTCGATTCGCCCTTGATTCCTTCGAGCTTCAAGAACATGTCAACAGCCATTGGAACTCTCCCTCGTCGCTATTTAAGTTACTTCGGCCGCAGGCCAGGGAACCCGGCCGGCGGAATTTTCGTCAGGCCTTCTTCTCGGACGGCAGCTTCGACACCAGGCTCAGGTTCACGGTTACCCCCTCGAGCTGGTAATGCGGACGCAGGCTGAACTTGGCGGCGTAGTAGCCGGGATTTCCCTCGATCTCCGAAACCGTGACCTCGGCTGCCGCCAGCGGCTTGCGCGCCTTCAACTCGTCGCCTGCGCTGCCGGGGTTGCCGAGGACGTAGTCCTTGATCCAATCCGAAAGGAAACGCTCCATGTCGGCGCGCTCCTTGAACGAGCCGATCTTGTCGCGGACCATGCACTTCAGGTAGTGCGCGAATCGGTTGACGGCAAACAGATACGGCAGCCGTGACGACAGGCGGGCGCTCGCCGTAGCGTCCGGGTCGGTGTACTCCGCAGGCTTCTGCAGCGACTGCGCGCCGATGAACGCGGCCACGTCCGTGTTCTTGCGGTGGATGAGCGGCATGAAGCCCGCGGCGGCCAGCTCTGCCTCGCGACGATCGCTGATCGCTATCTCGGTCGGGCACTTCATGTCCACGCCGCCGTCGTCGCTCGGGAACGTGTGCACCGGCAGTCCCTCTACGGCTCCGCCCGATTCCACGCCCCGGATCGCCGTGCACCATCCGTACTGCTTGAAGGACCGGTTGATGTTGACCGCCATGGTGTAGGCCGCATTGGCCCACGTGTACTTGCTGTGATCGCCGCCGGTGGTTTCTTCCTCGAAATCGAACTCCTCAACGGGGCTGGTCTTGGCGCCGTAAGGCACGCGCGCCAGGAACCGGGGCATGGCGAGTCCGATGTACTTCGCGTCGTCGGAATCGCGCAGCGAACGCCAGGCAGCGTATTCGGGAGAGCTGAAGATCTTGCCAAGATCGCGCGGATTGGCCAGCTCCTGCCACGAGTCCATGCCCATGACCGTCGGCGCGGCCGCCGCGATGAAGGGCGCATGAGCGGCCGCCGCGATCTGCGACATCTGGCCGAGCAACTCGACGTCACCCGGCGTGTGGTCGAAGTAGTAGTCGCCGACCAGGCAGCCATACGGCTCGCCGCCGAGCTGCCCGTATTCCTGCTCGTAGAGCTTCTTGAAGACCGGGCTCTGGTCCCACGCCGTGCCCTTGTACTTCTTCAGGGTCTTGGCGAGGTCCTTCTTGGAGATGTTCAGGACGCGGATCTTGAGCATCTCGTCCGTCTCGGTGTTGCTGACGAGGTGCTCGAGGCCGCGCCAGGCGCTCTCGACCTGCTGGAACCGCTCGTGATGCAGGATCACGTTGACCTGGTCGGACAGCTTCTTGTCGATCTCGGCGATGAGGGCCTTGATCGTGCTGATCACGTCGTCGGAAACGACCGTCGATTCACGCAGCGCCTGCTCGGCCAGCGTCCGTACCGCGTTCTCGACTTCCGAGCGCGCGCGATCAGTCTTCGGCTTGAACTCCTTCTGCAACAGGGCGGCGAACTGATCAGCCTCCTGCGTTGCAGCCTGTGCGCCCTGCTCTTGCTTTACTTCAGCCATGGTGGACCCCGGGTGTGTTAAGCGCTTTCGCCTGAGTCTTCAGGCTTGGGTTGTTCGGAGAGCGACTTGAGCAGCGCCGGATCGTTCAGCACCTTGGCGATGAGATCCTCGGCGCCGGCCTTGCCGTCCATGTAGGTGATGAGGTTCGACAGCTGCGACCGGGCCTCAAGCAGCTTGTTGAGCGACTCGACCTTGCGTGCCACGGCAGCCGGGGAGAAGTCGTCCATGCTCTCGAAGGTGATGTCGATCGCCATGTTGCCCTCGCCGGTGAGCGTGTTCGGGACGCTGAAGGCGACCCGCGGCTTCATGGACTTCATGCGCTCGTCGAAGTTGTCGACGTCGATGTTGAGGAATTTTCGATCGTCGACGCCGGGCAGCGGCTCCTTCGCGTCGCCGCTCAGGTCGGCCATGACGCCCATGACGAACGGAACCTGTACTTTCTTCTGTGCGCCGTACAGCTCGACGTCGTATTCGATCTGCACGCGCGGCGCGCGATTGCGGGCGATGAACTTCTGACTACTCTGCTTTGCCACGTTGTACCTCCTCCACGGAGCTCGGTTTCTCGAAGCGCGTTAGCGCCGTCATTCTTCCCTGGAACCCCAGAGCTTCGCCTGCGCGAGCCCGTCGGGGGCAAGATCGGCCAATATCTCGAAGAAGTCCTTCGCGACCAGCTGTTTGGCCCGCTCGACGACGACGGGCACAGGGCTCGAAGGCTCGTTCTTGCGGAAGTAGGTCGCGACTGCGTCGAGCGCGCGGATCGCGTCGTCACGCGACCGTACGCTGCCGGCAGTGATGACCGCGCCGATCCCGGCTGTTCCCGGCTCCCCGCCTGCGACATCGCCAGCGGTCGGCGCTGCATTGTCGGCACGCGTCTGGATCTCGCCCTGCAGGATCCGCTGGATCTCCACCAGGGGCTCCTGCAGGGGCTCGAAGTCGGGTGCGCCGTCGGTTCCATGCGCGTCGCGCATTGCCGAGTCGACCTGCCGGAGGGCAGCGATTCCCGCGACGATCGACGCATTGGTTGACGCGAGCGTCGCAGAGTCCATGGCCGTGAGCACCCCGTTCAGGAGCGCCTCGCTCGGCGCCGCGGAATCGGCCTCCGGCGCGGGTATCTTGCCCTTGGCGATCTCAAAGTCGCGCAGCCCGAAGGCGCCCAACTGCGGATTCGACACGATGGGTTGTCTGCGCACCGCCTCGACGATCGCCATGCGGTCGGCGAGACAATTGAGTGCGTTCCGGCGCAGGATCGCGTCCTCCTCGACCCGCGGGTAGAGCGCTTCCGGGTACCGTGCGAACCAGGCCCCAGCGGCCTGCAGGACCTCGCAGAAGGCCGCGAGGCCGCTCATCCTCAGTCGGGCGGCGCCGAGGTGCGCGAGCAGCCGCAGGTCCTTGCTCTGCGCGAGCCCTTCGAGCGCCTTGTCACGAATTTCGCGCCAGTCCGTATCGTCACCCGGCTGGGCCATCTGCCCGAACAGCCGGTAACCGTCGAAGGACGCCAGCAACTGCGTGTCTTCGAGGTCTGCACCGCAAGGGTTCTCGGCAGAGATGGGGGCGACGAGTTGTTCGATGGATGAATCCATTCTTCGTTTGCTTGTGTTCCGAGTTCGATGATGAAACGGAGACGAGCCGGCCATCGCTGCCGGCTCGCCATCTCAATCTTTCGCTGAACCCCTGACCCTTCCCGCGCGCTATTGTTATGTGGACCGAAGATTCGCCATTTCGGAACGATTGTCAACCGCAGGGACGCACCGTCGCGTGATGCGCCGCAACATCATTGCCCGATCGCGATCCTGAACCCGATGTACGGCGAGCGCGTCGATCCCGCGTGATGCGAGAGTGCCGAGGCCGTCGATCCATCGGCCTCGCTGGTCCAGTTCCCGCCGCGCACGACGCGTGCCGCGCAGCCCGACGGGGCCTCCCGATCGGGTTCGGCGCAGTCCGCGACCCATTCGGAGACGTTGCCCAGCATGTCCTGAAAACCGAATGGATTCGGCGGGAACTTTCCGACGGGCGCGGTGCCCGTGTCCCACTGATCGCGCCCCGCCGCGCCCCGCAGGTTGCTCATCTCGGGCTCGAAGGCCTCGCCGTACCAGTACCTCGTGGGCGTGCCGGCACGCGCGACGTGTTCCCACTCGGCCGATGTCGGTAACCGGAATCGCACTCCGGACCACTGGCTCAGCCAGGTCAGGTATGCGCTCGCGTCGTCCCAGCTCACGCACACGACCGGGTGATCGCCGGTCTGCTCGAACCCGGGATTCGTCCAGTCGTCTGATCCAGGATCGCAGCCTTCCGGGC
>Ga0209391_10001619_pt1 | contig 11700 bp, 7 predicted proteins | sample PPLLak3March2015_FD_187246 | JGI IMG/M metagenome (GOLD analysis project Ga0209391, IMG submission 187246) | Freshwater sediment microbial communities from Prairie Pothole Lake near Jamestown, North Dakota, USA - PPLs Lake P7 Core (1) Depth... | ecosystem: Environmental > Aquatic > Freshwater >... | reverse complement strand
TTCAGCTGGAACTGCTGACCCGAATGTTAAAGGAAAAAAATATCCTGTTTTCGGCCACGGAAGATGCAATTGAAAGTCTGACCGAAAAAGGTTTTGACCCACAATACGGCGCAAGGCCTATAAAACGGGTGATACAGAAGGAAGTGCTAAATGAGCTTTCAAAAGAAATTTTAGCAGGAAATATTGTTGCGCAAAGCGAAATTTTGTTAGATTCGTTCAATGATAAATTTGTATTCAGAAACAAATAATTTAGATTAGACACCTGTTAATTATTCGCGGAGAATAGTTTATCATTCAAAGGCCCCATTAAAATTTTAATGGGGCTATTTTTTTACAACAATCTGGCAATCAAAAGACAAAATGACATTAACTGAAGTAAATATGCTGACTTTTTTTCAGTAAAAAAGCCCTGGCACAGGCTTTGCCTTTTTGTATGAAAAAAGTATTAACCCATAAAATTTAAAAATTATGATCGTTAAAAAAAGCCCATTCATACCCACTATCTTTGATCAAATCCTCAAAGACCTGGCCATTCAAACAAGCGAAGCTGTGACGGTGAACATTCCGGCAGCGAATATTGCTGAAACTGACACAGAATACACCATTTATCTGGCTGTACCGGGTCTGGAAAAAAAAGATTTTGAGATCGGTGTGGAAGAAGATGTTTTGACCGTAATCGCCGATAAAAAAACCGATTCGGAAGAAACAAAAGTTAAATTCAATTTGAAAGAGTACAACTTTACCGCTTTTAAACGCACGTTCAACCTGCCCAAAGATCTGGTTGAAAAAGACAAAATTACCGCTGCCTACGATGCCGGCGAACTCAGGATCACCGTTCCCAAAAAGGAAGTGGTCTTGTATAAGCCAAAACAGATCGAAGTAAAGTAATCATCAAATCATCAAAAAAAAGACTGCTGTCAATCAGCAGTCTTTTTTGTTAAATAGGTGTCAAATATTTAATAAAAATAGCTTCCTCAAACAGATAAAATAAAGAAGTATTCATTTTTTTCAAAACTATCATTATCCACTATAAAAGTTTATTTTTGTAGGCAAAAGAAAAAAGCATATGATTACTGAACCCAAACTTTCCCGTTTTAATCAGTACGTTTTATCGAAATTTCAAATATACAACAGCATTTTCATCACCCTGCCATTCGATAATATTGGCGATACCGGTGTATTGCTTCCGCTGTTTAAACAGGTTTGTGAAGCGGGCCTGGCCAAAGGCAAAGATCCAAAACAGATACTCAGTTATTTTTTTGAAAAGTACGACGACAACCCGACTGAAGAAGAGCGGATCAACCTGATGTTCCGGTTCATTCAATACATAGAAAGGCAGGTAGTTTTGTTCGATGCAGTTGAAGATGCAGCCTTTCCTGTAGTCAACAACATGGATGGAATCGGAACCCTCCGGAGTACTAAAGAGATCGCCTTTGAACGCAACAAGAAAGAAGCCCTGCAGCAGTACCTGGAGGATTTTAAGGTCAGGGTTGTTTTAACCGCCCACCCTACCCAGTTCTACCCCGGATCCGTGCTAGGCATTATAACCGATCTCACATCTGCAATTGAAAAAAATGATCTTACCGGTATTAAAAAACTCCTGGCCCAGCTGGGTAAAACTCCATTCTTAAAAGACGATAAACCTACTCCACTCGATGAGGCGATCAGTTTGACCTGGTTTCTGGAAAATGTTTTTTATTATTCGGTAAGCAATATTTATCAGTACATAAAAAACAACATATACGAAAACAAGGAAATTGATAATGAGATCATCAGCATCGGTTTCTGGCCCGGCGGCGACCGTGATGGAAACCCTTACGTAACCACCGAGATCACCCTACAGGTAGCTAACCGTTTGAGGAATGCGGCTTTAAGAAATTATTACCGAGACATCCGACGCCTGAAGAGAAGACTCACATTTAAAAATGTGGAACCCATCGTCATCGAAATTGAAATTAAACTGTACCAAAGTTTTACAAACCCTTACCAGGAACCGCTCATTTCTCTGGAGGAGTTGTCAAATAAATTGGCCGGCATCCGCAAGCTGATCATCGAAAAACATCAGTCACTGTATTTACCTGAATTGGATGACCTGATCTATAAAGTCAGGTTGTTCGGCTACCATTTTGCTGCACTGGATATCAGACAGGACAGCAGAATTCACAACCAGATCCTGCACAGTATCGCTGAAGCCAGACCGGGTTTATTACCCGAAAATTACTTCAAACTGAGCTCCCCGGAGCGCATACAGGTTTTGGAAAAAGTATCCGGAGACCTCGAACCCAACAGTTTTGCGGATGAACTGACCAAAAACACGCTGGGTTCTGTAAAGGCTATCAGACAAATTCAGGAAATGAATGGAGAAAAAGGATCAAACAGATATATTATCAGCAATAACCAGAGCGCACTCAATGTATATGAGGTCTTTGCGCTGTTCCGTTTAACAGGATACGGACAGGAACTCCCGATCGATATCGTACCTCTGTTTGAGACGATCAATGATCTGACGAATGCCGAAACCGTAATGACGGAACTCTACAACAGTCCGGGCTATAAAAAGCATTTAAAGCTCAGAGGAAATAAACAGGTGGTCATGCTCGGTTTCTCTGACGGAACAAAGGATGGTGGTTATTTAAAAGCGAACTGGGCAATCTATCTGGCCAAGGAAAGACTAACAGAAATATCGCGTAAAAACAATATCAAGATCATCTTTTTTGATGGCCGGGGTGGCCCGCCTGCAAGAGGTGGTGGAAAAACCCATCAATTTTATGCGTCTCTGGGACCCGATATTGAAAGTGAGGAAATTCAACTCACCGTTCAGGGGCAAACGATCTCTTCGAATTTCGGCACAATCGATTCTTCACAATACAATCTGGAACAACTGATCAGTTCCGGAATTTCTAACCAAATTCTGGAAGGCTCTAAGAACAGGCTGAATCCTGAAGAAAAGATCCTGCTCAATGACCTTGCCGATCTGAGCTACCGTGCTTATGAAGATTTTAAAAACAACCCTAAATTTTTACCCTATCTTGAAAATGTGAGTACCCTGAACTACTACTCAAAAACCAATATAGGCAGCAGACCTTCCAAAAGAGGAAAATCCAGTGAACTTGTTTTCACCGATCTCCGCGCCATCCCTTTCGTCGGCTCCTGGAGCCAGTTAAAGCAAAATGTACCGGGGTTTTACGGTGTTGGGACAGCCCTTAAAAAATACGAAGATAACGGCCGCTTTGATGAATTGATCGCCCTGTACAACAATTCCAAATTCTTCAGAAGCCTAATCGAAAACAGTATGATGGCGATGAAAAAATCGAATTTCGATCTGACCAGATACATGAAGGATGATCCGGATTACGGTGATTTCTGGCAACTGATCTACGACGAATTTATGACCGCAAAAAGGCTGACCCTAAAACTGGCCAATCACCGGGAACTTATGGAAAACTATCCCGAAGGAAAAGCTTCCGTTGAGATCAGAGAGTCCATTGTACTGCCCTTGCTGACCATTCAGCAAAACGCTTTGATGCGTTTGAATGAACTCAGAGGAGAGCAGAACAAAAACGAAAAACTCATTGAAGTATATGAAACGATCGTGACCCGGTCTTTATTCGGAAACATCAACGCGAGCCGGAATTCTGCATAACAGGGCCTGTGTATGCTGCTTGCGAGCACATTTTTCAGTATCTGTTAATCAATTACTTACACAATAAAAAAGGTGTCTTTTACGTTATTTATGTAAAAGCATTTGTATGTTGTTTTTGAGAACCGTCTTTTTTTTGATCTGCCTGTTGTCTCTTTTTTCATGTTCGGTAAACGAAGACCTGAAAGAGATATCGGGAAGCTATGAGTTTAATCAGCCGGGGAAATTCGCTTTTGTGATCAATGCCAACAACATCAAAGCCAATATCATACTGAGCGGAGCCAACGGCGGTGAAACTATTTTACACGAGAATGTGGTTCTGGAACCCTCAGTTGAATACACTGCCATAGTGGGCGACGGACAAAACTTCCAAACAGAAATTCGCAACAACCTGGTTCAGGAATTTATTGCCTATAACGGTGAGAATACCGATAATCCTGAAATGGGTTCCATTCGCATTGAATGGAAGGGGGTCGACTGATCAAAAACTTGCCCTGACCTGCACGGTGCCTGTATGAATGGTATTTGAAGTCTCAGATTTTCTTCCGGTATAATTAAAGTTCAAATCGAGGTAAGTAAGAAATCTTTTTTGCATACTCAAATTCCAGGTGAGGTTCTTCCCCGGCTGAAAACCTTCCAGCATCTGATAGCCAACAACCGAGTTCACACTTCCTTCAAAGGAGTTCAGAATATAGCCGAAATTTCCCAAAACAGTAATTTTATTCTCATTTGAATATTGACCACCCAAACTCAGTTTGTGCATATCAAGTGTTTCAAAGGCTGATATGGTATTTTCTTTATCTTTAAATGTATATGAACTGTCGAACCTGAGATTTCTATCCAAAAAAAAGGAAATTTTCGGACTGAGTTCATAAGTTTCCAACTCATAATTCCGGTTGCTAAAAACAGATGATTCAGATTCGGTATTGCTCAGTGCCGTGTTCAGATCAAAAAGCCAGAAGCTGTTGATGCGATGAGAAAAAGTCAGTTCGTGGCTGCGTATGGACACATCCTGGTTGTCAACGGCAAAAAAAGTTTTTTTGCGGTTTTTAGAAAAGAGGTATCCGGTACTGAATTTCTGGAGTCCGCGGTTAAAAAATAAGCTGTTCCTGATCTGCTGATCCAGGGAGAGAAGTTCGCCTTCATCATATGCCATGGGATTCAAGTTTATGGAACCCTTATCTCTCTTTTCATTGGCCTGGACTAAAAAATAGGCCTGATCACTGAAATGGGAAAGTATTTTTTTCAGGCCTGTGCGGTTCCTCCAGGCAGTGGCCTGTAAATTTATGGCCTGGCTAAACCGGTTCTCATGCGATTTGATATAAACTACCGTCGGCAGAAGAATTTTGACGTAAATTGCCTCATCGGGAAAGGCGGCTACAACAAATTCATCGAGTTCCTGAATACCGTTGTTATTAAAATCGATCCAGGAATAAAATCCTTTTCCGGGCTCTACCTCTGCATATGAAAAATCCTGTTGTGGCAATACACCCGACCTGGTCTGGTAGTTCATATTGAAATTCACCATATTCTTAATAAGAGCCTGATTGTAAGTAAACCGGCCATTGATGCTTTCTTCATCATCAGCAAATACATTGTTCACCTTTCTGTAGTTCGCATTCAACAGGAAGGTGCCGTCCTTAAATGGTTCCATTTTAAATCTGGCATAATAGGTATTCGCCTGGTTGAAATTTGTCAGATCATTGTACCTTACGCTGTCCGTTTTTTGATACCGGTAACCTATTTCCGCAAAGGTCTTTGTACTGTCGCCTAACCCTGTAAAACCATCTATATCAAACAGTTGATGGCTTAATAAGTTCAGGTTCCCGCTCACCTTATCCTCGATCTCATTGCGTTCAAAAGCAGTCCTCGCCCCTACCCAGCCTTTGCCTGCGTTTTGTTTCAGCGCAAGAAAGGATCTTAAAAAATTGGTTTCGTCGACCCTGGTATCAGAATTCAGCAGGTTTGCATCCAGATCAACCCGGGTATTTTTCCTCAGATAAGTTCCGGACAAAGTATTTCGGGTACCCTGGTAAGCCTCATTGAAACGGAGATTTTCAAAGCGGTACAGCAACCGGGATTCCTTCTTGTCAGAGAAAGCCAGTCCGGCTCCTGCAAACTGCTGATCCTGTTGTAAAAACAAGAGGGGGTCAATGAGGTTCCAGTCCCTGAGAAATTCAATATTTCTGTACCTTTCAATGGTTCTGAAATTATCAGCGATGTATTCGAAATTTACATTCCCCCTGAGATCCCAAACTTTATCCACCAATAAGTGCTCATATAGAATTTTAGATGCAAAGCCATTGTTATTGTCATCATCCAGATCTGAAAATAAATTCTGGTCGAATACGCTCAGGGCAAGTTCGGCATTGAGTTCGATTCTATCATTGGGTTGGTAATCCGCTGATATGTCTGCAATCTGATACGATTCCGGGGCAATTAACTGAATCAGGGGCGCATAAGATCCCTGCTTTTTGCCATCAAGTGGAGGAACATACGCAAAAACCCTGCCGGCAGCCAGGGTGGTTACAATTTCGTAGTCACCCTTATTTTTCCCTACAAGTGAAAACCTGATTTCGTAAAGTTCCTGGGCAGGATCATTGCTGTATTCGTATACCGCTGCTCCGTTCACCAGATTTTTTTTGTACAGTATTTTATTGCTTTCATATTCTGCAGGTACTTCTGAGGGACTGATCATCTTCAGTTTGTTATCGCCTGCTTCCGATAAAATATTTTGCTGAAGTTCGGTCAGATCCTGTTCCACAGGCCTACTTTTAGAATCTGTTTCGTTGTAGTAACTGACTGAAATATCCAGTTTTTCATTGGAAACATTAACGCCGTCATAGGTAATAAACCGGGTATAACTGTTCTCTGCAATTTGATAGTCTATGGTAAAGCGCATATTGGCATTAACCGGAAACAAGGGTGTGAATAGTATTTCACCGTTCGTGTAATCGATCATATAATCATTGTTATCACCTCTTTTCAAGGGCACACCATTGGCATAAACGGTCTCACTGCCCGACAAAATGTAAAAAACCTGTTCACTGTTTTCGCCCGTAATTTTGTAAGGACCCTGATTTCCTTCCGTTCCATTGAATTTGTAGGTACTGAAACTACCCCTTACCACACCTCCGGAGATAAAAAAGTCCGTCTCGCCAAAACCGGGCTCAAGTTTTGCTCCCATATAAAGGCCGGTAATTTTTTTGCTGAACTTCATAAAATAATTTCGGCTGTTTGTCAAATTGATATCGCCACCCTGCAAGGTCCAGTCTTTGCTGAATATCTCGAGATAGATCCTGTCAAAATCCTGAATTCGCTGTGAGTAACCTCCCTCGCTTAAAGGAATGTTATTGTCTGTAATAGAGGCTCTGATAGACACATTTTTTGAAAGTTCCCCATCCAGCTGAAGGTTGAAATTCGAATTTACAACAGCATCCTGGTTATTTCCTACCGTAATACTCCTGGACAAGCTGCCTGAAGAATTGATACCCCCGAACAACTCATTTACCTGTCCCTTGCTCTTTTCGGGGTAGTACAGGCTCATCATATCAACAGTCTTATCACTGATGATACGCGGGTCAAGAGCGGAATATTTCTTTGTGATGAAATCGGGTAGCAAAGTGTATTGCACCCGGATTTCCTTGGGAAATTTATCAAGACTGGCTTTGATATGCAACTGTGCTCTGCTAAAGTCAACCGAATAAAGTGAAGGCCCAATCTCTATATTCTGGTTATTAAAAATTTTAAAGTCATAGGGACTCAGGCTCAGGCTGTCTATTTGAAGTATGCTGTCAGTAACAACCAAATCCTTTATGATGCGCTTACCGGGATTGTCCTGTGCCAGCACTGCAATACTGCTGATCAGGAAAACCATAAGAAACCGGAATTTCATCATAATAAAACTGATATATTTTGGTATGATGCTCTTCTGTCCGGCAAGTTAACCGGCAGGTAACACCCGCATTGTAAATTTTTATACTGCTTGTTTTTGTTCACAGGAAACGGGCTATTTCATCTGTAAAATACCCATTTATCCACCAAAAATAGCAGATTTTTTCAGCTTACTGGGGCTTTATGGAATAATTGAAGCTGGGCTACTGCCGATTCATGTTGCAACAGCCAGTTTTTGCGCCAGACACCTCCGGCATAACCGGTTAAAGCCCCATCGCTGCCGATTACTCTATGACAGGGTATGACGATCCAAATTGGGTTTTTACCGTTGGCCGAAGCCACAGCGCGAATCGCCTTTTTATCCCCCAAACAATGAGCTTGCTCCATATAACTCATCGTTTTACCATAAGGTATTTTTATCAGGAATTCCCAAACCCTTTTTTGAAAATCTGTTCCCCGGAAATGTAGTTTCAGATCAAATTCAGTTCTTTTTTTAAGGAAATATTCCTCCAGCTGCACCTGCGCCTCTTCAATACAATCGGGAACAAATTCGGGTTGATCCCCGATCTCATCCACAACAGTTATTTCAGAAATTCCCAGATCAGTACCTGTAATTCGGGCAAATCCGATCGGTGTTTTCAAGTAGGCAGTTATGCTGTTGTCCATAATTTTGAAGGTTCAGATCCCAAAAATGATCTTTGAGTTCTCGGTGCTTATGCGGGCTATTTCCTGTTTGGGGAGCTTGTATATTTCGCTCAATTTATCAAGTACCTCAAGTAAATACAAGCTTTCATTCCGCTTTCCCCGGTAAGGTACCGGCGACATATACGGCGCGTCCGTTTCAAGAACGATATGCTGCAACGGAATTCTGTCGAGAAACTGATCTATTTTTCCGTTCTTAAAGGTTACAACACCACCTATACCGAGTTTCATGTTGAAACCAATGGCCCGCTGCGCCTGTTCATAGGTTCCGGTAAAACAGTGAAAGATACCCCATAACTGCGCGTCTGCCACTTCTTCCAGAACTTCAAAGATCTCATCAAAAGCATCCCTGCAGTGTATCACAACAGGAAGTTTTCTTTCTTTTGCCCAGCGCAGCTGGGTTATAAAGGCAAGGCGCTGCTGAACGAAATGGGATTTGTCCCAGTATAGATCCAGACCGATCTCGCCAATGGCACAATAAGTATGCAAATTGAGCTGTTCCTGAACAACCTGCAATTCTTCTTCATAGTCATCCTTTACATGCGTGGGGTGAAGCCCTGCCATCAGGAAGATCTTGTCAGGAAACAGGTTCTTTAATGCCTGCATGGCCGGATAGTAATGGCGGTCAATGGCCGGTATAAAAAACCTCTCTATTCCTGCGTCTATCGCCCTTTTCAGAACAAGATCACGGTCTTCATCAAAGTCATCTGCATAGAGATGTGCATGTGTGTCGGTGAGAATCAAAACAACTGATTTTTAATATGTGCAAAGATACTTATTTTGTTATTGAACCTGATTTTTTCATGTCTTATGTTCTTTGAAAACGATCGCTTGTGATTTACGCAGAATATATACAGAATATGCCCAAAATGGCCATTTCATGATACGGTTTTGTGTGGCTATTATGGATTAATGCATATATTTGTCTTTTTCAAAATCAAACCTGATGATCACCATATACCACAATCCCAGATGCAGAAAAAGCCGTGAAGGCCTGGCCTTGCTTGAAGCATCCAAACTTCCTTTTGAGATAAGGGACTATCTCAATAATCCTCCCGAAATAGCCGAACTGAAATCCCTGACCGAAAAGCTCCAAATGGAACCCATGGGTCTTATCAGGCAAAATGAAGCCATCTGGAAGGAAAAGTTTAAAAATAAAAAACTGACTGATGTGCAGATATTTCAGGGAATCAAAGATTTTCCCATCTTGCTTGAAAGACCTCTAGTCGTTTCAGAAAATCAGGCAGTTATTGGGAGACCGCCGGAAAACATCCTCAAAATATTGAAACCCGGCACCTAAAAAATCATGGTTTTCCATGAGTCTTTAAATTACCGGATATCCCCGAACGTTGCTTAATTTAATTTCAATACTTTTAACGATTGATTTTTACTGAATGAAATATATTCACCTAATTATATTTCTTTTTATTACTTGTGCATTTTATAGCCAGGACAAGGGCCAGAGAGCGACGATCAATGGAAAGATCCACGACGCAAAAACCAACCAGCCATTACCCTATGCTACCATCACGCTTTTAAATCTAAAAGATTCCAACTTTAGTGGAACGATCACCGATAATCAGGGGGGATTTTTACTTGAAGTACCCTATGGAAATTATAAAGTAACTATTCAATTTCTATCATTTAAACCGTTTGTAATTAATGAATTAAAGATTGATGACGACCTTGACCTGGGTGTATTTGAAATAGAAGAAAATTCGGAAATTCTGAAGGAGGTTGAGGTGAACACAACGGGTGATCTGGTTGAATACAAATTTGATAAGAAGATTTACAGTGCGGGTAAAGACATTGCCAATATGGGTGGAAATGCCTTAACCGTACTCGAGAATACGCCAACGGTGATGGTTGACGATCAGGGAAGACTGATGATCAGAGGAAATGAAGCCACTGTACTCATGAACGGGAAGCCTTTTGCCTCTCAGAGCAATTACCAGAATATTTTGATGAACCTTCCTGCCAATTCGATCAGCCAGGTGGAGATCATATCCCGATCGGCCAAATACGATGCACAGGGAGGTGGTATAATCAATCTGGTACTAAAAAAAGGAACCGGCGACGGCTATAACGGTACCGTTGAAGTTCATGGCGGCATACCGGATGATGACGGCGTTTCCACATTCATCAATTACAACGGGGAAAGGATTAATGTTTTTTCAACAGCCGGCTTTAACCATCAGGATCAGATCAAATACAGCGAGATCGAGCAGTTTCAGCAAAACAGCCAGACTGAAGATCCCGTTTTTTTTGAGACCCGCGATGACAACAGACAGAGAAACAGTTTCCTGTTTAATATCGGCAGCGAGTTCATGATCAATGAAAAGAACTCTTTTAATTCCTCTTTTCTGTACAGCATGTCGAATAAGAACTTTGATTCGGATCTTATGCTAACAGACCTGAACATGGGCCAGGTAATCAACCAAACGGATCGAAATGTGGATGACAATACAGACGACAGTTTTTTTGAGCTGCTGTTAAATTATACTACTTCATTTAAAACAAAAGAGCATTCTCTGTCATTTGATCTGAAATACGACCATTCCTTGTCAGACAACATAACAGATATTGTGGATACAGCTGTTTTACCTGCCGGACCCCAGGATCGCCAAAAAACGACCACAGATCAAACAAACAGCACCGGATTGTTCCAGGTGGATTATGCCCAGCCAATAAATAATTTCGGATTGGTAGAAACCGGTGTGAAAACCAATATAAGGGAATATGAAAGTGCGCTTTTGGTTTATGACTATGATCCTATACAATTTAAATTTAATCCTGTTTCAGGTAGGGAAAACAACCTGAGCTATGATGAAAAAGTGTACGCTGCTTATTTGAACTTTTCGAAAGAACTGAACAGTCTGAATTTTTCTTTGGGATTAAGAACCGAATACACCGATGTCCGTATCAGTGACCTCATCCATGACAATACTACCGTTGATCAGTACACAGATTTTTTCCCAACCGCAAATTTGGGTTATACTTTTAAAGATGAAAGTCTGCTGACACTTTATTATTCACGATCCATTTCCAGACCCGGAGTGGCGCAGCTCAACCCCTTCATTTCTTTTGCCGACGAGCGATTTATTGTTATGGGAAATCCTCTTTTAAAACCCTATTACACAGATTATTTTGTAACCGAGTACTTTAAAAAGTTCGGAGCAAAAGTGTCGCTGAATACCGCTCTTTTTGCTTCAATGGATGACGATCAGATATTAACTGTGCTCGAGAATACAGGAAATCAAACAGATGACGGCTTTGATATTTACACAAGAAAACCTGTAAATAATGGCGATCTGAACCAATACGGAATTGAAATGGACCTGGTTTACAACGCGAGCAATGCGCTGCGCTTCAGGGCTTTGTTAAGTCCGTATTACTTTGAGATAATCAATACAACCAACGGAGCTTATGATACAGATGATTTCGTTTTGTATGGAAATGCCATA
>Ga0209391_10001616_pt1 | contig 11704 bp, 12 predicted proteins | sample PPLLak3March2015_FD_187246 | JGI IMG/M metagenome (GOLD analysis project Ga0209391, IMG submission 187246) | Freshwater sediment microbial communities from Prairie Pothole Lake near Jamestown, North Dakota, USA - PPLs Lake P7 Core (1) Depth... | ecosystem: Environmental > Aquatic > Freshwater >... | reverse complement strand
GCGGCACGTACGGGCACTTGGTCATGTAGCACATGTCGCAGAGGTAGCAGTGGTCGACCACCTCCCAGTAGACCTTCCTGTCCACGCCGTCGAGCTCGGAGGTCGGCGACTCGTCGATGGCGTCGAAGAGCAGCGGGAACGCGTTGCAGAGGCTGAAGCAGCGGCGACACCCGTGGCAGAGGTCGTAGACGCGCTCGAGTTCCTTGAACAGTGACTCCTCGTCGAAGAAGTCGGCCTCGCGCCAGGCGATCGGGTGGCGCGTGGGGGCGGCGAGGCTGCCCTCCCGTCCGGCGGGCCCCTGGGTGTGTTCAGCCATGATCATCTCCTCGACTGCGCCCGGCCGGCGCCGGGCCGAAAAAAAAGGGCGGGCCCGCGGGGGCCCGCCCTCTTGGCAACCGTCGACCGCGGTCGATCAGAGGGCGTCGAGCGCCTTCTGGAAGCGGTTGGCGTGCGAGCGCTCGGCCTTGGCGAGCGTCTCGAACCAGTCTGCGATTTCCTCGAAGCCTTCGTCGCGCGCCGACTTGGCCATGCCCGGGTACATGTCGGTGTACTCGTGGGTCTCGCCGGCGATCGAGGCCTTGAGGTTGCTCGCCGTCGGGCCGATCGGCAGCCCCGTGGCCGGGTCGCCCACGGCCTCGAGGTACTCGAGGTGCCCGTGCGCGTGGCCGGTCTCGCCTTCGGCGGTCGAGCGGAACACGGCCGCGACGTCGTTGAACCCTTCCACATCGGCCTTCTGGGCGAAGTAGAGATAGCGGCGGTTCGCCTGCGACTCGCCGGCAAACGCGTCCTTGAGGTTCTGCTCGGTCTTCGTGCCCTTCAAGTTCTTCATGGGTACCTCCGGGGTCTGGTCGCTCGCCGCCAGGGCGAGGGTTTGTTTAGACTATGTCTAACCGAGCCTCAATGTAGAGGCGATCGCAGATCGAGTCAACGCTAGCAGGGCCCCGGCGGCCGCGCGATCCGGGCAGTCCGGTATTGCGGTTTCGACGCCGTTGACCCCCCCGGGATCGCTGTGCAAGGCTCGCGTGTTCGTGGAGAAAATCTTGACCAGCAGGAAGAGCAAGGGACCGGACTTCGAGCAGGCGCTCGGCGAACTCGAATCGGTCGTGGACCGGCTCGAGCACGGCGAACTGCCGCTCGAGGAGGCACTCAAGCAGTTCGAACGGGGCATCGAGCTGGCGCGTTCCTGCCAGTCGTCGCTCAAGCAGGCAGAGCAGCGGGTCGAGATCCTCCTGCAGAAGAGCCCGGAGGCGGCCCCGGAACCCTTCGCGACCGAAGAGTGACCGGCGCCAGGCGGTCCGGACCAGCAAATGATTGAATCAGTGACCGACCGCCTCGGCGGCTGGCAACGCCGCGTCGAGGCCGAACTGGACCGCTGGCTGCCGCCGGAGTCCGAGCTTCCGCAGAGGCTGCACGCCGCGCAGCGATACAGCGTGTTCGGCCCGGGCAAGCGCATCCGGCCGGCGCTCGTCTACGCCACGGCCGAGACGCTCGGGGTCCCGCTCGAGCGAGTGGACGCGGCGGCCTGCGCCGTCGAACTGATCCACGCGTACTCGCTCGTCCACGACGACCTCCCGGCCATGGACGACGACGACCTGCGACGGGGCCGGCCTACCTGCCACCGCGCCTTCGACGAGGCGACCGCGATCCTCGCGGGCGACTCGTTGCAGGTCCTGGCGTTCAAGATCCTGGCGAGTCACCCGGGCGCCCCGCCGGACGCCGCCTCGCGCGTCCGGCTGATCGAGACCCTCGCCGACGCGAGCGGCACCGCTGGAATGGCGGGCGGGCAGGCGCTGGACCTGGCGGCGGAAGGCCGCTCGCTCGCGATCGGCGACGTCGAGCGCATCCACTCGCTCAAGACCGGCGCGCTGATCCGGGCCAGCGTGCTGATGGCGGCGCACTGCGCGCACCGCCTCGATCCCGCGCGGCACGCGTCGCTCGCCCAGTTCGGCGCGGCCGTGGGACTCGCCTTCCAGGTGCAGGACGACATCCTCGACGTCGAGGGGGACGCGGCGCTGACCGGCCGTCCGACCGGCAGCGACAAGGCGCGCGCCATGCCGACCTACCCCGCGGTCGCAGGGCTCGAATCCGCCCGCGCGAGAGTTGCCGAACTGCACCTGCACGCGGCCCGCCAGCTCGAAGAGCACGGCTGGGCCGGCGGGCCGCTGGCGGCGCTGGCCGACTGGCTGCTCGCGCGGCGGCGCTAGCCGGTACCGGTGGCCCATACCCCGCTGGAGTAAACTGCGCGCCCATGCCGACCGACCACCCCTTCCCGCTGCTGTCGACGATCGACTCCCCCGCCGACCTGCGGCGCCTGCCGGCGACGCAGCTCACGCAGGTCGCGTCGGAGCTGCGCCAGTACCTGATCCAGGCCGTGAGCCAGATGGGCGGACACTTCGCCGCCGGACTCGGAACGGTCGAACTCACCGTGGCACTGCACTACGTCTACGACACGCCGCATGACCGGCTGGTGTGGGACGTGGGCCACCAGGCATACCCGCACAAGGTGCTGACGGGCCGCCGCGACCGCCTGCAGACCATCAAGCTCAAGGACGGCCTCGCGCCGTTCCCCAGCCGGCGCGAGAGCGAGTACGACACCTTCGGCGTCGGCCACTCGAGCACCTCGATCAGCGCGGCGCTCGGCATGGCGCTCGCCGCGGCGCAAACCGGCGAGCGGCGTCGTGTCGTGGCGGTGATCGGCGACGGCGCGATGAGCGCCGGCCAGGCGTTCGAGGCACTGAACCACGCCGGCGCGCTCGACACCGACATGCTGGTGGTCCTGAACGACAACGACATGTCGATCTCCGAGAACGTCGGTGCGCTGTCGAATTACTTCGCCCGCATGCTGGCGGGCAAGACTTACGCGACGCTCCGCGAGGGCAGCAAGAAGATCCTCAAGCGCATGCCCACGGTCTGGGAGCTGGCTCGGCGCTCCGAGGAGCACATGAAGGGCATGGTGCTGCCCGGCACGATGTTCGAGGAGATGGGCTTCAACTACATCGGCCCCATCGACGGCCACGACCTCGGGGCCCTGGTGAGCACGCTGCGCAACCAGCGCGAGCTGCAGGGCCCGCAGATGCTGCACGTCGTCACGCGCAAGGGCAAAGGCTACGCGCCCGCCGAGGCCGACCCGATCAAGTGGCACGGCCCGGGCCCCTTCGATCCGACCAGCGGGACGATCTTCAAGGAGAAGAGCACGGGCCCCGCCTACTCGCAGGTGTTCGGCCAGTGGCTCTGCGACATGGCCGAGCGCGACCCCCGCGTCGTGGGCATCACGCCCGCGATGCGGGAGGGCTCTGGCCTCGTCGAGTTCTCGAAGCGCTTCCCGAAGCGCTATTTCGACGTCGCGATCGCCGAGCAGCACGCGGTGACGCTGGCGGCCGGACTCGCCTGCGAAGGCATGCGCCCGGTGGTCGCGATCTACTCGACCTTCCTGCAGCGCGCCTACGACCAGCTGATCCACGACGTGGCGCTGCAGAACCTCCCGGTGACCTTCGCCATCGACCGCGGCGGACTCGTGGGCGGCGACGGCGCGACGCACCAGGGGGCATTCGACCTGAGCTACCTGCGCTGCATCCCGAACATGGTGGTCATGGCGCCAGCCGACGAGAACGAGTGTCGCCAGATGCTCTACACGGCGGTCACCCTGGACGCCCCGGCGGCAGTCCGCTACCCGCGCGGCCAGGGCCCCGGAACGCGGCTCGAGCCGGAGATGTCGGCGCTGCCGGTGGGCAAAGCGGAGCTGCGCCGCGAGGGCCGCAGCGGATTGCTGCTGCTCGCGTTCGGCTCGATGGTGGCGGCCTGCGCGCCGCTCGCCGAGCGGCTCGACGCGACGCTCGTCAACATGCGCTTCGTGAAGCCGCTGGACGAGGAACTCGTCTGCCGGCTGGCGCTGGCCCACGACCGCATCGCGACGGTCGAGGAGAACGCCGTGGCGGGCGGGGCCGGCAGCGCCGTGAGCGAGTGCCTCGCCGCGCACGGCATCGAGCGCGACGTGCGCCACGTCGGCATCCCCGACCGGTTCATCGAGCACGGCTCGCGCGAGGACTGCCTCGCGCTGGCAGGACTCGACGCCGCGGGTCTCGAGCGGACGCTGGCCCGGTTCTGGCCGGCACAGCCGGCCGCGCTCGTGGTCGCGGGCGGCCGTCCGGGGGTCGCCTGACCGTGGACCGCTCCACCTCTGCACCGGCCGCCTCGGTGCCGGCCGCGATGGACGACGTCCAGGGCCGCGCCGACTCGCGTCGCATCCCCATCAACAAGGTCGGGATCAAGGACATCTACCACCCCGTGCGGGTCAAGGACCGCACGGCGGGCGAGCAGCACACCGTCGCGAACTTCAACATGTACGTGGCGCTGCCGCACGACTTCAAGGGCACGCACATGTCGCGCTTCGTGGAGGTGCTCCACCAGCACGAGCGGGAGATCTCCGTCGAGTCCTTCCGCCAGATGCTGGTCGAGATGACTCGGCGCCTCGACGCGACCTCGGGTCACGTCGAGATGAACTTCCCTTACTTCGTGATGAAGACCGCGCCGGTCTCGGGCGTGGCGAGCCTGATGAACTACGAGGCGACCCTGATCGGCGAGATCCACGACGGGCGCGAGGAAACGTGGATCCGCGTGGTCGTGCCGGTCACGAGCCTGTGCCCGTGCTCCAAGCGCATCGCGGAGCGCGGCGCCCACAACCAGCGCTCGCACATCACGATCCGGGCCCGGGTTAGCGGACACATGTGGATCGAGGAGCTCATTGACATCGCCGAGCAGGAAGCCTCGAGCGAGCTGTTCGCGATCCTCAAGCGCCCCGACGAGAAGCACGTCACCGAGCGCGCCTACGACAACCCGAAGTTCGTGGAGGACATCGTTCGCGACGTCGCCGTGCGGCTCAACGCCGAGCAGCGGGTGCTCGCCTACGTGGTGGAGGCGGAGAACTTCGAGTCCATCCACAACCACTCGGCCTACGCGCTGATCGAGAAGGACAAGCAGGCGGCGGAGCGCGCTCCGTAGGCGAGCCTTCGCCCCGCCGTGGCCGCACCCGGCGGCGCGCAGCACGACAGACTAGGCGCGGGGCTGGCCCCGCTGCAGGCGCTCGATCAGTTCCCGCAGGAACACCTTGTTGAAGCGCAGCTGGCAGGCGATGGACGAATTCTCGAGCAACGAGGCGGTGACCTTGAGCAACGTCACCTCGCCCTCCGCCTCGATGACCGAGTCGCGGCGGGCGCCCTCCGCATAGGCCGCCTCGCCGAAGCAGCCACCCGTCTCGATCCGGCCGGCAGCCTCGCCGTTGCGGCTCACCTTCACGGCGCCCGAGACCACCACGTAGAAGCGGTCGTCCGGATCGTCAGCGCTCAGCACCCGCTCGCCGGGCTGGCAATCGACCCAGCAGCCGGCGTGCATCACCTCGCGGATCTCGGCGTGCGAGAAGTCGTGGAAGAACCGCAGCCGGCGCAGCACCGCGAAGCGCTCCTCGTCGTCGATCCCGGACTGGGCCGAGCGCAGCGACTGGTGCGCGCGCGTCAGGTCCGCGGCGAGCTCCGCGCCGCTGCGGTAGCGCAACTCGGGATCCTTCTGCAGCGCGCGCATGACGATCGCCTCGAGCTCGGGCGGGATCCCGGGGCGCATCTGGCCGAGGGGCTCCGGCGTGCTCTGCACGACCTGGCGCAGCAGCTTGCCGAGCGCGCCGGCCCGGAACGGCCGCTGCCCGCACAGCATCTCGTACATGACGGCGCCTACGGAGTAGAGGTCGGAGCGGGCGTCGAGCGGGTGGCCCTGCACCTGCTCCGGCGACATGTAGGCGGGGCTGCCCGCCACGCCCTCGAGGCGCGAGATGTCCGAGTCCGCCACCAGCGCGATGCCGAAGTCCACGATGCGCACGTCGCCGTCCTGCGTGAGCAGGATGTTCGACGGCTTGATGTCGCGGTGCACGACGCCGCGCGAGTGCGCATAGTGCAGCGCCTTGGCGCACTTGTAGATGATCTGCACCACCTGGTCCTCGGGCAGCAGGCTGCCCGGCCGGCAGTAGGCCGACAGCGTGCGCGCGCCGTGCACGTGCTCGGTCACGACGTAGCGCCGCCCGTCCTCCTCGCCCGCGTCGTAGATCGGCACGATGTTCGGGTGATGAAGCTTGCCGATCATGTTCGCCTCGCCGAGGAACATGCGGCGGGCGTTGCGGGAATCGGCGTCGTCGACTCCGCTGGAGTGATAGAGCTTGATGGCGACGTCGCGGCCGTAGAACGGGTCGTGCGAGAGGTAGACGGCGCCGGAGCTGCCGCGGCCGACCTCGTGCACCACGTAGTACTTGCCGATGCGCTCCGGGGCGACGGCCGGCGTGTAAAGCATGGGCTGGGTGCGAACTTGTGCGGGCGCGTTGTTCGTGATCACGTGAGGTAGCCGACGATCATGAGGACCAGCGCGGCAAACAAGCCGGCCAGCACGTCGTCGAGCATAATTCCGGCGCCTCCCGGCATTCCGTGATCGATCTCGCGGATCGGCCACGGCTTGGCGATGTCGAACAGCCGGAACAGCGCGAACGCGAGCGGAGCGCCCCACCACGCGGCGGGCGCGGCGAGCATCGCGATCATCATGCCGGCTACTTCGTCCCAGACGATCGCGGGGTGGTCGTGCACCCCGAGGCGCCGCGCGCTCTCGCCACAGATCCACACGCCTGCCGCGACGGCGAGCGCGATGGCCGCAAGGTTCCAGCCCCATCCCAGCGGCTCGAGTGCGAGCGCGAAGGCGAGCCCGACCAGCGAGCCGAAGGTGCCCGGTGCGAACGGCGCGAGACCCGTGCCGAAGCCGAGCGCCAGCAGGTGCACCGGGTCGCGCAGGTGGCGCCAGGTCGGCCGCGTGCCGCCCGCCCCGTGTTCAGGCGAAGTGGTCATAGCCGCCTTCGGCGACCGTCACCGGCCGGCCTTCGCGTCGGCACTGCACGCCGTGACCCGCCTCGATCCGGCCGATGCGATGCAGCGGAAGCGCCGGCGACGCCATCGCTTGCACCGCCGCCGCCGCGGCCTCCGGCACCGTGAACAGCAGCTCGTAGTCGTCACCGCCGGACAGCACGAGGCGCTCGCAGTCGGCAGCAGTACGGCGCCGCGCAAGGTCCGCGGACACCGGCAGTCGCTCGAGATCGAGCGCCGCGCCGACGCCGCTTGCTGCGCAGAGCTTGGCGAGGTCGCCGAGCAAGCCGTCGGAGACGTCCATCGCCGCGCTGGCCCGCCCGCGCAGCGCACGGCCCAGCGCCACCCGCGGCTCGGCATAGCGGCAGCGCCGAACCAGCGGGTCGTCGGGCGAGCCGGCGCCGCGCTGCAGCGCCTCGAGTCCGGCGGCGGCCTCGCCCGGCCACCCGGATACGTACAGCTGGTCGCCGGGACGGGCACCGCTGCGCCGCAGCGCGAGCCCGGGCTCGACGAAGCCGAGCGCGGTGATCGTGACGACGCGCGGGCCGCGCACGGTGTCGCCGCCCACCAGCGCCACGCCGTGCTGCCCGGCGAGTGCATGGAGGCCCGAGGCGAAGGCCTCGAGCCAGCCGACGTCAGCGTCCGGCAGCGACAGCGACAGCAGCGCCCAGGCCGGTTCCGCGCCCATGGCGGCAAGGTCGCTGAGGTTGACCGCGAGCGCCTGGTGCCCGACGGAGTCGGGTGGCGCGTCCGGCAGGAAGTGCCGACCCTCGACCAGCGTGTCGGTCGCGGCGACGAGCGCGAGGCCCGGTGGCACGGCAAGCAGCGCCGCGTCGTCGCCTACGCCGAGCAACACGTCGCTGCGCGCGGCGGGACGCGTGAAGAACCGCTCGATCAGGTCGAACTCGCCGAGCGGCACGGGTGGCTCGCTCAACCGCGCGCGCGACCCGCGGCCGCCTGCTCCGCCGCGCGGTGCGAACGCGCCGCCCGGTCGAGCACGGCATTGACGAACTTGTGGCCGTCGGTGGCGCCGAACCGCTTGGCGAGTTCCACGCCCTCGTTGATGACGACCCGATACGGCACGTCGAGCCGCTGCGCGAGCTCGTACAGCCCGATCATGAGCACCGCGCGCTCCACCGGGTCGAGCTGTCCGACCGGACGGTCGATCAGGCCGCCGAGCTCGGCATCGAGCGCCGCAGCGCCTTCCGTGACGCCGTTGAGCAGCTCGCGGAAGTAATCGGCATCGGCATCGCCGAAGCCTTCCTCGTCCGCGTACTGGTTGCGAAGCTCCGCAGCCGTCTGCCCGGTGAGCTGCCACTGGTACAGCGCCTGCATCGCGAGCTTGCGCGACAGGCTGCGGGCCCGGCCGGCGCGGTCGGGGCGTCGTGACATGCTCAGACGTCCAGGCGCCGCAGCAGGTTGGCGAGCTCGAGCGCGCACAGCGCGGCGTCGGCGCCCTTGTTGCCGGCCTTGGTGCCGGCGCGCTCGATCGCCTGCTCGATGGTGTCGGTCGTGAGCACGCCGAAGGCAACCGGCACGCCGGTCTCCTCGGCCGCGCGCGCGAGGCCCGCCGCACACTGCCCGGCCACGTGGTCGAAGTGCGGCGTGGCGCCGCGGATGACGGCGCCGAGCGCGACCACCGCGTCGTAGCGCTTGCTCACGGCGACGCGCTTCACCACGAACGGCAAGTCGTAGGCGCCCGGAACGCGGATGATCTCGACCTGCTTCTCGCCGGCGCCGTGGCGCAGCAGCGCGTCCACCGCCCCGCGGATCAGCGAGTCCACGATCATGTCGTTGAAGCGGGCCGCGACGATCGCGAAGCGCAGGTCGCGCGCCACGAGGTCGCCGTTCACGGTGCGGATGTTGTCCATGCCAGGGCTTCCTCAGCTCGCTTCGTCGACGTAACCGGCCACCTCGAGCCCGAAGGCCGAGAGGCCGTGCATCTGCTTCGGCGCGCTCAACACCCGCATGCGGCGGATGCCGAGGTCGCGCAGGATCTGCGCGCCGATGCCGTAGGTGCGCAGCACCTGGGCGCCCTGGGCGCGACCCACGACGGGCACGCGCTCGGCGGAACGCACGGCCTCGGCGATCTCGAGCGGGCTCTCGTGCGGCCGCAGCAGCACCACGACGCCCTCGCCGTCGCGGGCGATGCGCTCCATCGCGCTGCGCAGCGTCCAGCTGTGGGTCTCCTCGTGCACCCCGACGAGGTCGCGGACCGTGTCCTTGAGGTGCACGCGCACCAGCGGCGCCCGCTCGGCCGCGAGCGCGCCGCGCACCAGCGCGAGGTGCACCGTGCCGTTGACGTGGTCCTCGTAGCAGTACAGGCGGAACGCGCCGAAGTCGGTCTCGACGTCGCGCTCGGCGATCCGCTCGACCGAGCGCTCCTTCTCGAGCCGGTAGCGGATCAGGTCAGCGATCGTGCCGATCTTGAGGCCGTGCTCTCGGGCGAAGGCCTCGAGCTCGGGACGGCGCGCCATCGTGCCGTCATCGTTCAGGATCTCGACGATGACGGCGGCGGGTTCGAGCCCGGCGATGCGCACGAGGTCGCAGCCCGCCTCGGTGTGGCCGGCGCGGGAGAGCACGCCGCCCGGCTGCGCCATGAGCGGGAAGATGTGCCCGGGCTGGCGCAGGTGCTCGGGCCGCGCGTCCGGGGCGACCGCCGTACGGATGGTGTGGGCGCGGTCGTAGGCCGAGATGCCGGTCGTGACGCCCTCCGCGGCCTCGATGGAGACCGTGAAGTTTGTCCCCTGGTCGGCGTCGGTCTCGCTGACCATGAGCGGCAGGCGCAGCTGGCGGCAGCGGTCGCGCGTGAGCGTCAGGCAGATCAGGCCCCGGCCGTAGCGGGCCATGAAGTTGACGTCCTCGGGACGGACCTTGGAGGCGGCCATGACGAGGTCGCCCTCGTTCTCGCGGTCCTCGTCGTCCATGATCACGACCATCCGGCCGGCGCGCAGGTCGTCGAGGATCTCGTCGATCGTGTTCAATTCATTCATTAGGTTACAAATAGAAGCTATTGAATTATCTAATTTTTAGCCAACTCGATTTTGGTCGTCCGGGGTCCTGCGAGGCGGCAGTGTAGCAGGCTGACCGGCCACTTCAGCCGGGCCTCGGCTAGCGCTCCCCGACCAGCCGCTCGAGGTAGCGGGCAATGATGTCCACCTCGAGGTTGACCCGGCTGCCGGGCCGGTAATCCCCAAGGATGGTCACGCCAAGGGTGTGGGGGACGAGGTTGACGTCGAAGCGACTCCCCGCCTCGCCGTTGACCGTGAGGCTCACGCCGTCGACGCAGATCGAGCCCTTGCGCGCCACGTAGCGGGAGAGCTCGGGCGGCACCGCGAACTCGACGCGCACCGAGCGCGCATCGTCGTGCCGGGAGACCACCTGCCCGACACCGTCCACGTGCCCGGTGACGTAGTGCCCTCCGAGCGCCTGGCCTGCCGTGAGCGCCTTTTCGAGGTTGACCGGTGTGCCCGGCGACCACTGACCCGCCGTCGTGAGCGACAGCGTCTCGCGCGACAGGTCGGCCGCGAAGGCGGCAGGCTCGAGCTCGACGGCCGTCAGGCAGCAGCCGTTCACGGCGATGCTGCCGCCGATCGCCACGTCCCCGAGCGGCACGCCGCCGGTATCGATCCACATCCGCACGTCGCCGCCGCGCGGCTCGACCGACCGCACCCTTCCCACGCCCTGCACGATCCCGGTGAACATCAGTCCCCTCCCCGCTTCTTCGGCCGCAGCGTCAGCCTGAGGTCATCGCCGATGCGCGCCACGTCCCGCCACTCGAACTCGCAACGGTCGCACATGCGCGACAGCGGCGGCAGGTTGAAGAGGCTCCGTGCGGCGCTGCCGAGCACCACCGGCGCCATGTACACGACGATCTCGTCGACGAGACCGAGGCGCACGAACTCGCCCGCGAGCGTGGGCCCCGCCTCGACCAGCACCTCGTTGCACTCGAGTTCGCCAAGCCGGTCGAGCACGGCCTCGAGGTCGAGGCCCTGCTCGGCGCTGCGCACCGCCTCGACCCGCGCGCCTCCCTCACGCAGGGCGACGGCCAGCGGCGAGTCGGCCTCCCGGGTGAGGATCAGCGTGGAACCCGCGAAGCTCAGCAGCTGGGCGTCCGCGGGCGTGCGCAACTGCGAGTCGAGCACCACGCGCAGCGGCCGCCGGCCCCGCATCTCGAGCTCGGGATCCCGCACGGTCAGCATCGGGTCGTCGGCCAGCACGGTGCCGCTGCCGGTCAAGATGGCCGAGGCCCGCGCCCGCAGGCGCTGCACGTCGGCCCGCGCCCGGTCGCCGGTGATCCACTTGCTGGTGCCGTCGGCGAGCGCCGTGCGCCCGTCGAAGCTGGCGCCGAGCTTGAGGGTCACCCACGGCCGGCCGGTGAGCATGCGGCGCACGAAGCCGCGGTTGATCTCCGCAGCCTCCCCCGCCAGCAGGCCGTGCGCGGTCGCGATGCCGGCGTGCTCAAGCCGAGCGAGGCCCGAGCCATCCACGCGCGGATTGGGGTCGCGCATCGCGACGACGACACGACGCACCCCCGCCGCGATCAGCGCATCGGTGCACGGCGGAGTGCGCCCGTGGTGCGAGCAGGGCTCGAGCGTCACGTAGGCCGTGGCCCCGCGGGCCGCGCCGCCGGCTTCGTGCAGGGCGACGATCTCGGCGTGCGGCTCGCCGGTGCGATGGTGGAAGCCCTCGCCCACGACCTGCCCCCAGCGCACCAGCACGCAGCCCACGGTCGGGTTTGGCGGCGTCGAGTTCAGCCCCAGGCGGGCGAGCTCGAGCGCCCGCACCATGTGATGGTGATCGTCGGCGGTGAAGAC
>Ga0209391_10001615_pt1 | contig 11706 bp, 12 predicted proteins | sample PPLLak3March2015_FD_187246 | JGI IMG/M metagenome (GOLD analysis project Ga0209391, IMG submission 187246) | Freshwater sediment microbial communities from Prairie Pothole Lake near Jamestown, North Dakota, USA - PPLs Lake P7 Core (1) Depth... | ecosystem: Environmental > Aquatic > Freshwater >... | reverse complement strand
ATTCTAAATCCTGTATGTGTGTAAAACGGAACCGGGAATTTTATCTTCTTCCGAGCCGCTGTGCCAGAAGTTGGTGTTTTTTATTTACCTTGTGTGGCCGATGAGCGCGGTGATCATTGACGATTGCGCTCAGCTCTTCAAGTGCCGATTCAAAGTTGTCATTGACGACCAGGTGATCAAATTCGGCCCAGTGGGATATTTCCGCCCGCGCGTCCCGCATCCTGCGTTGTATCACTGCCTCGCTATCCTGCCCGCGGCCGGTCAGTCTTTTGCGTAGTGTTTCGAGTGATGGGGGAATGATAAAAATGCGGCAACAATCCGGAAAAGCGGCCCGCACCTGGCGCGCCCCCTGCCAATCGATTTCAAGTATCACATCAAAGCCCTGCCCAAGCTGCTGCGCCACGGTGTTCCGGTTGGTCCCGTAATAATGGTCAAACACCCGTGCGTGTTCCATGAAATCACCGTTGTTGGCCATCTGATCAAACTCCGCCTCTGCAACAAAATGATAATGCTGGGCATTTATTTCACCGGGCCTGGCAGGACGGGTGGTGTGAGAAACGGACAGCACCAGGCGGGCGTCCTGTCTGAGCAAGGCGTTTACCAGGCTGGTTTTGCCTGCGCCGGAGGGTGCAGCAATGATAAACAGGTTGCCGTCGCCGGTTTTGCTACTCGACATTTTGTACCTGTTCGCGCATTTGCTCCACCAGGACTTTCAGATCCACTGCGGCTTGCGTCGTGCGTTGATCGATCGATTTTGAACTGAGCGTATTGGATTCGCGGTTGAACTCCTGCATCAGGAAATCCAGTCGGCGGCCAACCGGTTCCTTGAGGTCCAGCACCCGGTAAACTTCTTCGACATGCGCATCCAGCCTGTCCAGTTCTTCATCGACGTCAATTTTTTGGGCGAGCATGACGACTTCCTGTTCGATCCGTCCCGGATCGAGGGACTGGGACAAATCGGCCAGCCGTTCGAGCATTTTCTGTTTCAGGCCTATGCGAATTTCCGGTAACCACTGCCTGACCCTGGACGTCAACGTCGCAACACCCGCAAGGCGCTCGCGGATCGCGTTTGCCATCTGTTCGCCTTCGCGGCTACGGCTCGCCTGCAGTTCCTGCGCCGTCTGGGTCAACAGCGCCATCGCGGCTTCCTGCAAGGGCGCCGGGTCCGGTCGTTTTTCCTCTATCAAGCCGGGCCATTTGATCAGCTGGTTGATATCCACGGACTGCTCGGTTCCCGCCAGTCTCGCCAGTGCTTCATGCACCACGAGCAGTTCCCGTGCCAGGCCAAGATTGAGTTCCAGCCTGCTGCTGATGGCGCCCGGTTCAGCGACGAACCGTAAGGTTGCCTCGATTTTTCCACGACTTAAAAATTGTCCGAGACAGGTTCTGATGTCCGACTCCAGCGGCCGGAACTCCTCCGGCAGACGCAGACCAAAATCCAGGTAACGGTGATTAACCGAACGCATTTCCCAGCTCAGGCGGCCAAATTCATACTGGCGTTCAACCCGGGCGAAACCGGTCATACTACGAATCATTGCTTTTTCCACATCGCATACAGTGGCACAATGTTAACGGTTAGCCCGCGAGTAGGCTATCCGAGAATAGCGGCCTCCGTCATTTACCCCGTTTTTCAGTGACCAGACAAGCAGGAACAAACCATGAGACCCAGCGGCAGAAAAGCAGATGAGTTACGCCCTGTAAGGATCACACGCAATTACACCTGCCATGCAGAGGGTTCGGTGTTGATTGCCTGCGGTAACACACAGGTCCTGTGTACAGCGTCGGTCGAAGGCAAGGTGCCGGCGTTCCTCAGGGGAACCGGCGAGGGTTGGGTCACGGCGGAATATGGCATGTTGCCCAGATCGACAGGCGCAAGGATGCGTCGTGAAGCCGCGTCCGGTCAGCAGGGCGGGCGCACCATGGAAATACAAAGGCTGATTGGCAGGTCGCTGCGCGCTGTCGTCGATCGTGTCGCGCTGGGTGAAAACACGATCACGCTGGATTGCGATGTGTTGCAGGCGGACGGCGGAACCCGCACTGCGGCTATTACCGGCGCCTATGTTGCGATGGTGGATGCCTGCAGGTGGATGCTGGCCGGGAAAAAAATCAAAAAAGATCCTGTACACGGCCAGGTGGCCGCAGTTTCCGTGGGTATTTTTAACAGCATGCCAGTGCTTGATCTTGACTATCCAGAGGATTCCCGCGCCGAAACGGACATGAACGTCGTCATGAATGACGGCGGTGGTTTTATCGAGTTACAGGGTACCGCCGAGGGTCACGCTTTCCGAAAAGATGAGCTGGATCAATTAATTGTGTTGGCGGAAAAAGGCATCAGGTCACTGATGGAAGCACAGACGGCGGCACTGGCAGGCTGAACCCGGGGTCATCAGAATATCATGCAGCGGGAATACGTTCTGGCCAGTGGCAACCGCGGCAAGTTAGATGAAATTATCGCCATGCTCGACCCCCTGGGTTTTGTCGTGCGCCCGCAAAGTGATTGGCTGATTCCGGAGGCAGAGGAGACCGCCGGTACATTCATCGAAAACGCCTTGATCAAGGCGCGGCATGCCACGCGTCATACCGGTTTGCCCAGCATCGCCGACGACTCCGGACTGGTGGTTCCCGCGCTGCATGGCCGGCCGGGTATTTTTTCTGCCCGTTATGCCGGCGCTGGCGCTGATGCTGATGCCAATAATCGCAGACTGCTTGCCGACCTGTCCGGCAAACACGGTATAGACCGTTCCGCTTATTTTATTTGTGTCATGGTGCTGGTGCAGTCGGTCGATGATCCGGCGCCGCTAATTGCCAGCGGGCGTTGGCACGGGTATATCCTCCCGGCGCAGCGGGGCCACGGCGGCTTCGGTTATGATCCCCTGTTCGGAATTGCTGATGTAAAACCCGATGGCGGGCAGCGCTCGGCAGCGGAATTGAGCCGGGAGGACAAAAGCCGGGTCAGCCATCGTGGCCAGGCGCTAAGGGAACTGGTCAGGCAAATACGGGAGAGGGATGAAAGGATTACTGCGTAATCCGCCCTTGAGCCTGTATGTGCACATGCCCTGGTGTGTGCGCAAGTGTCCATATTGCGATTTCAATTCGCACGCCGTGAAGGACAGTTTTCCCGCGGAAAAATACATCGAAGCCCTGCTTGCGGACCTTGAACAGGAACTGCCCCTGACCTGGGGGCGGCCAGTACAGAGTATTTATTTTGGCGGTGGCACACCCAGCCTGTTTTCAGCGGGCCAGGTTGAAAACTTTCTCAGCGCTGCGAGGGCCCGGCTGGACCTGAGGCCAGATGTTGAAATCACCCTCGAAGCCAATCCGGGCACCATCGAACGTGACAGTTTCTCCGCCTATGCCCAGGCCGGCGTCAACCGTGTCTCCCTCGGGGTGCAAAGTTTCGACGACGAACTGCTGCGAGCGATCGGCCGGATTCACGGCCGCGCGGAAATTGACCAGAGTCTGCAATCGCTGCATAGATCCGGCATAGCCAATTTCAATATTGATCTGATGTTTGCCCTGCCTGGCCAGACTTTCGCGCAATCCCGCCACGATATTGAACAGGCCATCCAGGCCGGTCCTGCGCATATTTCGTTTTACCATTTAACCATAGAACCCAACACGGCTTTTGCCCAAAGACCTCCGCAGTTGCCTGACGATGATGCGGCCTGGGAGATGCAACAAAACGGCTTGGAACTGTTGGAGAAAAACGTTTATATGCAATACGAAATATCGGCCTTTGCGCAGCAAGACAAACACAGCCGTCACAACATGAACTATTGGCGCTACGGTGATTTTCTGGCCGTTGGTGCAGGGGCGCATGGAAAAATTACCACGCCGGCCGATGGCCGGGTGCAACGCTATGTCAAGCACCGCCATCCCGGGCGTTATTTGCAGGGCCTCGAATCCGGAGATTGGCGCGCTGAAACAAGGCTATTGAATGATGCTGAGCTTGTCTTTGAATTTTTTCTCAACCAGCTGAGACTGAAACAGGGAGTGAGCGTGGACGATTTCAGCCCGCGTACCGGTTTGCCTTGGCTGGCCGCTGAAGCACGCGTGCAAAAGGCGCTTGACAAGGGTCTGCTGGAGGCCGTGAATGAACGTCTCCGCCCCACCGAATTGGGGTGGAGGTTTGTGAATGATATCCAACAGTTGTTTTTGCCTTGAATTGCGTGGATGAGCCTATTGCATTGCCTGGCACACGTCGTTAAACTACCCGGCTCTTTAGGCCTAATGAATACCGGAAATTGTCATGAAAGCTGACACGCATCCAGATTATCGTGAAGTGGTTTTTCAGGATCTTTCTTCAGATTTTGCCATCCTGACCCGCTCTACTATTAAAAGCAAAGAAACCATCAAATGGGAAGATGGCAATGAGTACCCACTGGTCAAGGTGGAAATCTCGAGTGCCTCCCACCCGTTTTATACCGGTAAGCACAAAACGATGGATACCGGTGGTCGTGTAGACCGTTTCAAACGCCGTTACCAGAAGTAATCGCAATGCAAACATGCAAGGCCCGCAACGGCGAGACCGGTGCGGGCTTTTTGCTGCCTGTTGCATTCGCGAAAATTCGGAAAATGAGAATAAATCTGTGGAATAATAGCGCGTCGACTATTGCAAGGAATCTCAACGATTCTCCCGTAAATTCACAAGGAGCCTACCATGTCCGATAGCCGCGTGATCATTACAGACGAGAGCACTGGCAAAAGCCTTGAATTACCTGTGCTGAAGGGCACGGAAGGCGAGCCCACTCTGAGTATCAAGGCATTGCCCTCGACCCTCGGCTACTTTACTTATGACCCGGGTTATACGGCAACCGCCAGTTGTACCAGCAAAATCACGTTTATCGACGGCGGCAAAGGCATATTGCGGTACCGCGGTTATCCAATCGAACAATTGGCCGAAAAAAGCAGTTTCCTTGAAGTGGCCTACTTATTGTTGTCGGGTGAGTTGCCGACGGGTGAGGAGTTCGAAAGATTCGAAAAAGACATCAGATACCACACGATGATTCATGAAAGGCTGAATACGTTTATAAGCGGATTTCACTACGATGCGCACCCCATGGCGATGATGGCAGGCGTCGTTGGCTCACTGTCTGCCTTTTATCATGACAAGCTGGACATGAATAACCCGGAACACCGGTTACTGGCCGCCAAACGCATGATCGCCAAGATGCCGACCATCGCCGCCGCCTGTTACCGCCACCATATGGGTTGGCCAACCGCCTACCCAAAGAACTCCCTTAACTACACCGAGCGTTTCCTTGACATGATGTTCTCGGTGCCGGCCGAACCCTACAAGGTAAGCCAGGTAGCCGCCAAGGCGTTCGACCTGTTGTTCATTTTGCATGCCGATCATGAACAGAATGCCAGTACGTCGACCGTCAGGCTGGTCGGTTCAACGGGCGCAAATCCTTATGCCAGTGTTGCCGCCGGTATCTCGGCATTGTGGGGTCCCGCGCACGGTGGCGCCAACGAGGCCGTTTTAACCATGCTGGATCAGATCGGTGACGTATCACGAGTTGGCCTGTTCATCGACAAAGCCAAGGACAAAGACGATCCGTTCCGCCTGATGGGCTTTGGTCACCGGGTTTATAAAAACCATGACCCGCGGGCGACCATCATCCGCAAGGCCGCCTATGCGGTTTTAGAGGAAATTGGCAGCAAGGATCCGCTGTTGTCGCTGGCGATGGAGTTGGAACGTATCGCGCTGGAAGACGATTACTTTGTGGAAAAGAAACTCTACCCGAACGTGGACTTTTACTCCGGCATTATTTACAAGGCGCTGGGCATTCCAACGAGCATGTTTACCGTCATGTTCGCGATTGCCCGAACCGTCGGCTGGGTGTCTCAATGGCTGGAGCAGGAAGAGGTTGGCACGCCGATTGGCCGCCCGCGACAGATCTATGCCGGTAAGGGTGCTCGTGATTACGTGCCGATTGGCGCACGCTGAAGTTTTTTTTCAAACAGCAACCGCCCTCAGCAGGGATTCCACCTCGGACATAGGCGCGCGTCTTAGTGGTCGCCCATCCACGGGACTGGGCGGCGGCTGGCGCAGGTCGATGCAACTGAAAAGGGTCAATTCGACCTCGATGTCGTCTGCATTGGTCACGACCATTTGCATCTGGCGATAACTGCCATCATGCCAGCGGATTTTCCGCTGTTCATTGCGGAAAACCAGTCCTTTGTCGAGTAAGTGAATGACGACCGCGTCAGGCGGGTCGTTGAAAACATGTAACGATACGCGCGCGTGTTCATCCGCGGTGCCCTCAAGCACGGGACCAACGAGGCGTGGACAAAACGATTCCAGCGAGCGCATGACCTGCAAGGCAACCTCGCGCATTTTCCGTACGTGCCGAGTGTGCTGCGGACCACCGTAAAATTCCTGGTAAGCCCGCAGTGCGCTGGCAACTTCTGCATTGCTGGGCAAGGTCGTGTGCAGATTCAAACCCAGTCTTTCCGCGGCTTTCAGCTTGGCCACCCGGTAGTTGAATTGCGATTGTGTGGACATGATGCGCGCCGCTTCGGCGGCGATTGCGCGGCGTATCTGGCTGTTCTTCCTGGTGTTATGAGCGGGAAACTTATCAGAAACTGTCGTATGGATCCTCTTCCGTAACGGCATCAGATTGATCTCCTTCTTTTGAATCTTCCATTGGTGGAATACTGCCCATGTCAAAAACTTCTGAAATTGCGTCTGGATTGTCAATCCTGGCGAGCAAACCCGTATCCGGGTCTATACGGGCCTTGGTTATGCCTTCCGGAATTTCAGGAACACGGTCAGGAATACCCTGCAACGCCACCCGCATATAGTTGATCCAGATCGGCAAGGCAGCCTTGCCGCCAACCTCATCGCGGCCAAGGGGATCATGGTTGTCAAAACCCACCCAGACCGAGGTGACAATCTCATCGTTGTAACCGGAGAACCACGCATCGCGCTGGTCATTGGTCGTTCCCGTCTTACCCGCCAGGTCGTTGCGTCCCAGTTCCATGGCCTTTTTGCCGGTTCCGCGCCGGACCACGTCCATCATCATCGAGCGGATCAGGTACGCATTTTGCTCGCTGATAACCCGTGGCGCGGGGGTCGGGTTTGCGACCATGTTCTCGGTCGGCGCTGTGTTCTGCCCGGTGACCGGCAGGTCTTCCCCGGTTGTAATCTGCAAGGGTCTGAAACTCGGCTCCAGATTTTCAACAGCTTTTGTCGGCAGAGCAGCGCTAGCCTGTTCGGGTTTACATTCCCTGCAAACATACTTTGGGCTGGCGGCGAACAAAACGGTGCCCCTGGCATCGACAACCCGGTCTATGAAATAGGGCTCAACCAGGTATCCGCCATTGGCAAATACTGCGAAACCCCTGACGAGACTGAGCGGTACCAGTGAAGCGCTGCCAAGCGCCATGGTTAAATTAGCCGGTAGTTCCGCGGGGTCGAAACCGAACGCACTGATGTACCCGATCGCATAGGTAATACCGATCTCCCTCAATAACCTGATCGAAACGAGGTTACGGGAATTGACCATGGCTTCACGCAGACGCGTCGGCCCGAAAAACTTTTCACCATAGTTTTGTGGCTTCCAGTCTTTCTCCAGCTCGGTATCGGTCAGTACAATCGGCGCATCATTGACAACGCTCGCCGGGGTTTTACCCTTGGCCAATGCGGCTGAATAGACGAAGGGTTTGAATCCTGAACCCGGTTGTCGCCGGCTTTGAACGGCGCGATTGAATTTGCTGCGCGTGAAATCATAACCACCGACCAGTGCCTTGATTGAACCGTCGTGGGGACTCAGGGAAATCAACAGTGCCTCCGCTTCGGGCAATTGCGCCAGTTCACGTTGGCCTCCATCCCGCAAGCGCGTGCGGATAATGTCGCCCTTTGCGAGCACCTCACTCACGCTTTTGGGTTCAAATCCCACCCGGTCGCGGCTTATGAATTTCCTGGCCCACTGCATATCGGCGAGCGACAGCGCGATCGTTTGGCCATCCACCAGGTACACCAGGGCAAGCTCTTCATCGACTTCAATGACCAGGCCTGGGACCAGGCCGGCGATGGGCTTATAGGGTCTCAGTATCTCTTCCCAGGCATCTGTAGTCGAGTCGGCTTCCAGGTCGAAATGCGCCTCCGCTCCGCGATAGCCATGTCTGTGGTCATATTCCTCAAGCCCGTCGATGACCGCCTGGTTGGCAGTTGTCTGGAAACCGGAGTTGATGGTTGTATAAACCTCGTACCCGCCGGTATAGGCAGACTCGCCAAACATGGTCAGCATTTCCTTGCGAACCATTTCAGCGAGGTATGGAGCCGCAACTTCCGTTGTGGCCCCATGGTAAAAGGCGGTATTCCTTTCACGCAGGGCCTGCTCATATTCCTCTGCGCTGATGAAACCCAGTTCCAGCATGCGTCCGAGCACGTAATCCCTGCGGTTCATGGCGCGTTCGGGTGCGGTGATCGGGTTTATCCTCGAAGGGGCCTTGGGAAGCGCCGCAAGCATGGCGCATTGAGCCAGGCTCAGTTCACCTACCGGTTTACCGTAATAGACATCGGCTGCGGCACCCACCCCGTAGGCCCGGTGGCCGAGGAGAATTTTATTCAGGTACAGTTCGAGGATTTCATCCTTGGACAACTCGCGTTCGATTTTCAGGGCGAGAAAGATCTCCTTGATCTTGCGTGTAAAAGTTTTTTCAAGCGTGAGGAAAAAGTTTCGCGCCAATTGCTGCGTTATCGTGCTGCCACCAACGGATTTCTCACCCGTTGTCATCAAGGTCCAGACCGCGCGGGAAATTCCCTGGTAATCCACCCCCGGATGTATGCGGAAACGCGCATCCTCCCCGGCGATAAATGCGTTGGTCAGGTAAACGGGCATTTCTTCAATCCGGACCGGGATGCGACGTTTTTCACCAAAAACACTTATTAACTTGTGATCTGAGGTGTAAACTCTTAAAGGTACCTGGAGTTGTACGTCACGCAGTGTCTCAACATCAGGAAGGTCTTTTGAAATAATAAGATAGGTGATGAAAAGCGTAGCCAGACCGAGGACTATTGCGACCAGCAGAAAGCGAAATATTGAACGAAGTGCTTTTTTCAAATCCTTATCCTGCTATGCTTAGCCTTACAAAATGGAATTTTAGTTGATATAACCTTCTCCGGATAGCGGGAGAAGGAACAGGAAATGTTACGCCGCATCGGACAAGGAAGTAACCGGTTATGACGAGTGTTGACAACTCACCATGCCAGCCATTCCCAATTGTTTGTTCTTGCAACAGACTTTTTCCAATGCGTCATTAAATTAAATGCCCAAATACCAAAAGGTGTTTGAGTATTTGTTGGTTTTCTGTTAAAAACAGCTGTAAGAAGTCTCACTAAACCATTGGCATGGAAAAGGAATGGGGGAGTCTTGAAACTGTTTGGAAAAAAAGCAGATCCAGTAATAGGGCTGGATATTGGCTCGACAAGCGTACGATTGCTGCAATTGTCCAGCCATGGGTCCGGGTTTCGAATTGACCACTTTGCCATAGAGCCGCTCGGCGAAGGCGTTGTGGTTGATAAGGCCGTACAGGATGTAGAAGCCATTTCAAACGCCATCTCACGGGCGCTCAAGGCTTCGGGCACACGCGCCAAATCCTGTGCGATCGCGGTTTCCGGTTCGGCCGTTTTCACCAAGACGATCAGTTTGCCTGCAAATCTCGCTGAAGCTGATATAGAAAGCCAGGTGCAAATTGAGGCCAATCAATATATTCCTTACCCGCTTAACGAGGTCAGCCTCGATTTTGAAGTGCTGGGCCCATCGGCGCGTAATGCGGATTTGATTGATATTTTACTTGCCGCCAGTAAAAGCGAAAATGTCGAAAGCCGGCAGGACGCCATCGATGCGGCGGGTTTGAAGGCGAAGGTCGTCGATGTTGAAGCTTTCGCGATTGCCAACGCATTTGAGTTGATACGCAAGCGTGATGGCGTAAACCGTAATCAAGCCGTCGGTGTCTTTGATATCGGCTTTGACCTGACCACTTTATTGGTGATCAAGGGCGGCCAGGTCATTTATACCCGTGACCATCCTTTCGGCGGTCACCAGTTATTGGAAGAAACCCAGCGCCGTTATGATATGACCCCGGAGCAGGCTTCATTTTTTGAACGCAATGAACAGGCGCCGGACGATTTCGAAGATGAGGTGCTGGAGCCATTTCAGCTAAACGTAGTTCACCAGATAAGCCGCGCGTTACAGTTTTACGCCTCCAGCAACGAGTACTCAAACATCAGTACGATTTACCTGTCCGGCGGGACGGCATCACTGAAGGGCCTGGCGCCCATGGTGCAGCGTGAACTCGGTATGACGACCCGCACGGCGGACCCTGTTTCCGGCATGGAAATTGCGCAGAATGTCGCGGTGACCGCGTTGAAGCGCAATTCCAACAACCTTATGGTTGCCATGGGTTTGGCTTTAAGAGGGTTTGACTGATGGCCAGAATTAATTTATTGCCGTGGCGCGAAGAACAGCGCAGGGAGCGCCAGCGTAGTTTTTTGTCCTCGCTGCTGTTGACGTCTATCCTGGGCGTTGTGCTGGTGTTTTTTACGGGGTTTATATTCGACCAGAAAATATCCCATCAGCAGGCCAGGAATGCACTGGTTCAGACGGAGATCCAGGCTCTCGAGGTGCGGATCAAGAAGATCGAAGAACTGGAAAGGATCAGGGCGCGGCTGATTTCGCGCAAACAGGTCATCGAACGTTTGCAGGCCAGCCGGTCCACCACCGTGGAGTTGCTGGACAAGCTGGCCAAGACAATCCCGGTTGGTGTCACTCTCACCACCGTAACACAGCAGGGCAATGACCTGGGGCTGGTTGGCAGCAGTCAGTCCAACGCAAGGGTTTCAGCCTACCTGCGGGAACTGGAGCTTAGTGACCTGTTTCTCAATCCCGAGCTTGCATTCGTGCGCTCGTCGGCCAAGCCCGCCACCCCGACTGAACCTTATGAATTCAGTATCAAGGTGACTTTACGAGCACCCAAATCCGCCGATGAAGAGGAAGGCTTTGAAGATCCGAACAGTCAGGGAGGTGCGCAATGATTTTTAACGACCTCAGGGACGCAAACTTTTCAGATCTGGGCAGTGCGCCGGCGACGGTCCGCTACACGCTGCTTTCACTTGCGCTGATCATCATCCTGATTGCCGGTTATTTTCTTTTGATAGACGACAAAAGACTCGAACTGGAGCAAACCCGCCAACAGGAATTGGTGTTATTGGCCGATTTTGAATTCAAGCAGCAGAAAGCCGCAAACCTGGAAGCTTATGAAAAGCAACTCGAGGAAATGCAGGAACTGTTGCAGACCATGTTCAGGCAATTACCCAACAAGACGGAAATGGACAAGCTGTTGGTGGATGTCTCGCAGACGGCCCTGGCCGCGGGTATCGACGTCCAGTTGTTTGAACCAGAGGCCGAGAGTTTTCAGGACTTTTATGCCGAGCGTCCCATCGCGGTCAGGATGATGGGGGATTACCATGAGTTCGGTGAATTTGTCAGTGGCGTAGCGGCGCTGCCCCGCGTCGTTATCCTGACCATGCATGATATCTCCCTGAAACGGGCGGCGGCGGGTCAGAGTATCTACGGTGATTCGGAAGGCCGCCTGATCCTGGAAGGCCGGGTCAAGACCTACCGTTATGTCGATGAAGAGGAGGTCGCCCAAAGGGCGGCGGAGCAAGCACCATGAAACGTATTGGTAAACAGATAC
>Ga0209391_10001614_pt1 | contig 11707 bp, 11 predicted proteins | sample PPLLak3March2015_FD_187246 | JGI IMG/M metagenome (GOLD analysis project Ga0209391, IMG submission 187246) | Freshwater sediment microbial communities from Prairie Pothole Lake near Jamestown, North Dakota, USA - PPLs Lake P7 Core (1) Depth... | ecosystem: Environmental > Aquatic > Freshwater >... | reverse complement strand
TTGGAATGATTAGATCAAATTTCCAATTGATTGGATGATTTTTGATTTCATTTGCTAAAACTTTTCCAAGAAAAATCCCTATGGGAAATTTCTTATCATACTTTAATGCGTGAATAGCGTGTTGTAATTCTTTATCCTTTTCAAAAACAAATGGCGAATAAAATTCGGAAATAATTTTATTATCTAAGAATTTTCTTTCATATTCTCGTTGAAGTCTTGTGCTAGTTGATCTTTGAATTTTAGATAAACAACTACCACACATTGTATCTTGCTTAGCTGAAAGTTTTGTTTTGCATGAACAACAAAATCTAGGGAGTATAAAATCGAAAAGATTATTTGCAAAATATTTTGGTCTCCCCAAAAAAATCATAACATCCCGGCTCTTTTACGAATGAACCATTCGGTTGCAAAAAGTAGAATCACTATTATCAATAGCCACTCATCAGACCAAAGCCTTATTTCAGAAGTAACATATTTTTCTCGTGCTGAATTAGTATTTAACTCTATTAGATAATTTAAGAGTTCTTCGTATTCATCAGGACTGAAAAACTTTCCATTAGTTTGGGAGGCTAACAAATTTAAAAATTCAAAATTCATTCTTGAGTCCATCATTTCAATATCAACATCACCAACATTGAAAGAACCTCTGTCATCTCCGAGCAATTTACCACTTATAGCTGCACTTCCATTGAAACCATAGTCACCATTTTTTATCGATGGAATACTTCCTTCATATAATCCGCTGCCCACAGACGTTAGGTTTAATTCTTCTTTAAAATCTCTACCATTGATTTGAAGTTTAACTTCCGCATCATTTACAGGATTGAATGATTCATCATAAACTTGCGCTGAAAATTCAACCAACTCATCAGATGAATAAATCTTTTTTGAGGTTTTTATTTTTACTTTTTTCTGATCATCCGGAGCATTTAACCAACGCGCTGAACTAAAAATAAAATTATCAAATAGTGATAAATCTTTTGTAGCTGTTTGCAGTTTCCATTTCCAAATATCTTTACCGATAACAGCTAAAGATCTCTTTGAACCAAAACTTCTGCTAACAATCAAAGGATTATTTCTTGGTTGATTATTGATTCTTACCTTTGAAAGAAGTTTACTTTCAGGTTTTAGTGTTAGCGAAACAATTGGCTGAGAAATTGGCGGAAGATTATTCCAATCACTAATTAAATTATTCTGTAAAACCGGATTGGATAATTCACTGAGCTGTATATCTGGTTGAACTTGTAAATAATTATTATCCATCATCTGAACAGTAAAAGGTAACAGGTTGTTGAGGGGATTTAATTTATTGAGATCAACATCGCCGGAAAGAAGTAAGAAAAAAGGAGTGTTTCTAATTTCCAGCTTGTTATTAAGTCGGGTTACAAACTCATCATTAGTTGCATTTGTTGGAAAACCAATTAAATAAATAATATCAGCACTATCTAGTTTAGCCAGTGGATTCTGTTCTAGAAAAGTTCCCGCTGATATTTGTGTAAGCGTATTAACTTTCAGGTTCTGATCAACTGAAAGAGAATTTTTAACAAATGTTAAATCAGCTGAAGGACTGCCTGCTAATAGCAAGACGTTAATTTTATTGCTCAAAACATTTATATAAAAAACTTTTTGGTTATTTAAAGTCGTTGACTCTCCAACTTGATTGCTGATTCTCAACGTCAGTTTTTTTTCACCACTCTGTTTTGGCGTAAATTCAAATGGTACTGAATTTACTCCGCTTGAGTTTAATGCTAAACTTTTTTGCTCAATCAATTGAGAATTTTCATAAAGCGATATTTGAGAAGTCTTTCCCGAAAATCCTTTGTTTATTACTGTTACTAAAATTGTAGTTGGAGTTTCAGCATAAATAAATTCGTTATTTATAACATTCTTTATTTCAACATCATTCTTTTTGGTGCTGTCACCAACTCCAACAGTAAAAACTGGTATCCCTAATTTTTCTGCACTGTAAATTGGAGTTGTCCCCTCAGTTATCACCCCATCAGAAATAATTGTGATTGACGCAATGTTGTTTTCAGTTTGATTAATATTTGAAAAAATCTTTGAGAAATCAGTAACTGTTTCCGATAGATTGATATTTTCAAGACTATCTTCATCAATTTGATTAACTAATGAACCAAATGTGTAAAATTGTTTATTCCCATTTAACGAACTTGATTTTGTTTTTTCAATTAATTCTTTGATCCTGTCTACACGATTAGTTCCATCATCGATTTGGATAGATTTACTATTATCAAAAAAGAAAAGATTTAATGGAGTTAAAATATTTTTCTTCGTTAGTGTTAAAACAGGTTCAAAGAAAATAAATAGAAGAAGAACTAGCGCAAGCGACCTGAGTAAAACCAGTAAAACCTTTTTTGTTTTAGAAACCGGAGGAAGTGTAAATCTGTAAACATAGAATGAATAAGCCGCTAATATTATCAAACCGATAAAAAAGAAGAACGCGCTAAACGAAAAAGTAAAATCTATATTTTCAAATCCAAACATTAAAAATTTAACTTTCCTTTAAATACTGTGGTTGCATTCCCAGCAATTATTAATTCATTATTACTAGAATTAAACTTTATTTCAACTCTGCCTTTACGATTTAGCACATCCCCTTGTTCGATTTTAATTAAGGAGTCATCAGTATAATTTTTGATCAGCTCAAGCTTTGTTAAAACAAGCAACAAAGGTCCACATGCTGAACCTGTAACCGGATCTTCATCAATTCCGTGATATGGTGCAAAAAATCTTAAGTGTGCAGATGAATCATTTTCAATCGTTTCAGTAGTATAAACAGCAATATCAAAAAACTCCTTTTTATTATTGCTTAGCTCTTTTAATTTTTTGTAATCAGGTTTGATTTTCCAAAGTGCGTTTAATGAATTAACACTAATGAAAAGATAGCCGTTATCAAGCAGAATAAAAGGTAAATCGGAAACATCAACTCTATCAATTTCAAGGGCTTCCAAAATTTCTTCTTTGCATCCATAAAATTCATCTAATTGTGGAATAGGGATTTGCATAAAGTATTTTCCATTTTTATGCGCACAGTTAATTATTCCAGAAAGAGTTTCAAATGAAATATGTTGATCAATCGAAATCATACCTTTTTCAAAAAGAAAATGTAGTGATGCAATGGTAGCGTGTCCGCATAAATCAACTTCTTTAGTTGGAGTAAACCATTGCAGTTTATAATTAGCAATTTTGGAGTCGCTTATAATAGCAGTTTCAGAGAGATTCATTTCTTTTGCAATCAACTGCATTTCATTTTCAGTAAGATTATTGGAGAAGGTTACACCTGCCGGATTGCCTTTAAATGCTTCAGTAGTAAAAGCATCTATTTGAAAAATCTCAATCTCTTTTGCCATTAAGGAGATTCTCTATTTTCCATTCTTTCATTTTATCATAGGTTTGATAATCGGAAAGATCAAAATGAATTGGTGAAACTGAAACATAATTATTTTTTATAGCGGCCTGATCAAGATCAATGGATTGATCAACATCCATTAAATTTCCTGTAAGCCAGTAATAATTTCTTCCATATGGATCGATGCGCATTTCATAAATATCATCCCATTTGGATTTTCCCTGCTTTGTTACAACAATTCCCGCTATTTGATCTTCAGGCAAATTAGGAACATTTACATTTAGCATTGTTCCGAGCGGCAAGCCGCGTTCATGAACTTCCTGCGCAAGCATCTTTGCAACTTTAGATGCAAACGAAAAATCTAAAACCTGATGGCTTGCAACTGAAATAGCGATAGAAGGAACATCCATTATTGCGGCTTCTCTCGCTGCTGAAACAGTACCCGAGTAAATAATATTTATAGCTGTGTTTGAACCATGGTTTATACCCGAAACAACTAAATCAGGTGGTGCAGGCATCAAATTTCGCATCCCAATTTTTACACAATCGGCAGGAGTACCATCAATTGCATACCCAAAAAATTTTCCATTCTTTTGATATTCAAAAACTCTAAGCGGAGTCTGCATAGTTATTGCGTGACCAACTGCACTCTGTTCTTTATGAGGTGCAACTACCGTCACTTCAGCAATTTCATTCAATGCTTCGACCAAAGAAAAAATTCCAACGGAATCAATTCCATCATCATTTGAAACTAAAATTCTCAATTTTATTCCTAATTATTTATTTTACTAAAGCAATATAGCACTATACTGCGTTTTACTCAATTTGAAGTACCTTCGTATCACAGAATTTGTTCTGTATAGGTCTTTATTAATTGGTTAAGCTCAGACTGATCCGCCGCGGCGGACTGAGCTACGAAACCAATTTAATGTATTGATCATTCATTTGTATATTTTAGTTATGACTTTTCTAATTATTCATTTTAAAATTTGTGCATATACTTAAACCTTACATATTCAATAATTATCCTGAAATCATTTTTGGGTTCAGTACAAAGATTTTGTCTTATGCTAAACCCCCATACTACTTTAATCTTTCATATTCCGTAGGTGATGACAAGGGTATTGTAGATAAAAATAGAAAAGATTTTTATGAAGCGATTGGATTGACTGTTGAAAATGTTGGTTATCAAAGACAAATTCATTCGGATATTGTTCAGGTTATAGAATGCGGGGGTGATAATGGCGCAAGCGATGCTATGATTACCAAAGAAAAAAATCTTGGACTTGCAATTGCAGTTGCTGATTGTACTCCCATTTTTTTGTATGATCTTAAAAATAAAGTAATTGCTGCAGTACATTCGGGATGGCAGGGGACGGAACAGAAAATTCTTTTAAAAACACTATTAATGATGCAAAAAAATTATTCATCAAAACCAGAAAATATTATCACTTACATTGGACCATCAATTTCTCAAGCTAACTATGAGGTTGGAAAGGAATTTGCCGAAAAGTTTGATAAAGGTTATCTCATACCTAAAGGTGATAAATATTTATTCGATGTAGGAGGAAGCAGTTACCAAATGCTTTTGGACTTCGGTATACCCAAAAATCAAATTCAAAAATCAGAGTTGTGTACTTACGAGTTCAGCACTCTGCTTCACTCGTATCGAAGAGATGGAAATCTTTCCGGAAGATCACTTGGAGTAATTGCAATAAAAGGATGAAATGAAATCAACCCCTCTTAGAATATTATTGGTTTATCTGTTACTTTGTCTTATTTGGGGCTCAACGTGGCTGGCAATCAGGGCAAGTTTAGAATCACTTACACCTTTTATATCTGGTGGTTCCCGATTTTTATTAGCTTCAGTTTTTATTTTAGCTTTGATGAAATTACGGGGAGTTTCATTACAAATGGATAGAGAATCGATTCGATTATATCTTTTAATGGGATTTCTATCATTTGTGATTCCGTTTGGTTTGGTTTATTGGGCGGAGCAATTTGTACCCTCGGGATTAGCATCAGTGTTATTTGGGGTTTATCCATTTTTTGTAGCAATATTTTCTTTTTTTAGATTACCTGATGAACCAATAGGCAGATTAAAAATAATTGGAATGATTTCAGGTTTTTCAGGAATAGTGGTAATCTTTTCAGATTCATTTACTGCGGATCTTTCAAATCTTTTTTTAGGAATGATCGCAGTAGCGTTAAGCGGAATTATTCAAGCATGGATTGCTGTAACTTTAAAAAAATCAGGTAAACATTTAAATCCATTATCCATGAATTTTATTCCTATGTTGATTGCTGGTGTCTTTGGATTAATTATAGGAATGTTAATTGAAGATTTATCGAAAATAAGATTCGACAACACTGCTATTATTTCCGTTACTTATCTTGCTTTCTTTGGAAGCGTTGTTACATTTACATCTTTTTATTGGTTGATGAAAAGAATAAATGTTGTGCTGCTTTCTTTAATTGCCTTTATAACTCCAATTGTTGCATTAATATTGGGATGGATTTTTTATAATGAAACTCTCTCCAAACAGCATATTTTAGGAAGCGTGATGGTATTAACTGGATTATTAATTGCAAATCTCGAATCAGTTATTAAGCAAAAAATTGAAGTTCAAAAATCGCCTTGATTTAAAATTTAATACTTAAATTTGTACAGATCAAAAAAGGTTAGAAGAATGCAAAGCATTATTAGAATTAAGAAAGCAACATTTTACGGTTATCATGGGGTTATGAGCGAAGAGCAGAGTGTTGGTGGTAAATTTGAGGCTGATGTAGATATTTATACAGACTTTTCAGAAGCTGCAAAGAAAGATTCATTACATCAAACAATAGATTACCATAAAGTTTATAAAGTCTTGTATCAACTTGCACTTGAACAAAAATACTATCTTATTGAGGCGGTTGCCTCAAAAATTGCAGATGAACTCTTAACAAAGTTTGAAGCTATTGAAAAAATAGCGGTAAGAGTTAGAAAAAATAATCCACCTTTAGGCGGAGTAGTTGATTGTGTTGAAATTGAAGTTATAAAAGAAAGAAAAGATCTCTAAGATTTGATAAATGACAATTTAAATATTGTATTCATTGGTATCGGTTCAAATGAAGGAAATAAAATTCAAAATATTAAATTGGCAATTGAATCAATAAATAGATTGAATGTATGTACGGTTGAAAAAGTATCATCTTTGTATGAGTCCCTTCCTTTTGGCGATGTTGTACAGGATAATTTTTTAAATGCAGTAATAAAAATTTCGACTATATTAAATCCAAAAGAACTATTTAGTGAATTGAAAAAAATCGAGCAAAAACTTGGCAGAATTATCCGTGAAAAGTGGGGACCGAGGAAAATTGATCTGGATATTTTGCTCTTTAACGATTTAATTTTTTCAGATGAAATTATTACTTTACCACATAAAGGTATAATTTATAGGGATTTTGTGCTTGTTCCGTTGATTGAAATTGAACCTGAACTTATTCATCCGGTTTTTAATAAAAAAATGATTGACTTTGTTTCAGGACTAAAAATAAAAAATATTATTAATCAATTATCTGAACCATTATTTACGGAAGAAAAATATCTTGGCATCAAATGATGAAATAAAGTTTATTGCCGTTGAAGGTGTAATTGGATCCGGTAAAACTGCTCTGGCAAAAAAACTAAAGTCAAGGTTAGAATCAAAACTTATTCTTGAACAGTTTGAAGCTAATCCTTTTTTAGAAAATTTTTATAATGATAGAAAAAGATTTGCATTTCAAACACAAATGTTTTTTCTGATAAACAGGTTTAAACAGCAGGAAGAGCTTAATCAGGAAGATCTTTTTACAAATTTTATTGTGTGCGACTACATCTTTGACAAAGATAAAATCTTTGCATACCTAAATCTTTCTGCAGAAGAGCTGAAACTTTATGAAAACGTCTTTCCATTGTTATCGAGAAATTTAAGAAAACCAGATCTGGTTATTTACCTTCAATCCAGTCTTGATAGATTAATGTTCAATATTAAAAAACGCGGCAGAGCAATCGAAAGAAATCTTACCAGAAGCTACATTGAAGAATTAAGTGATGCATACAACCACTTCTTCTTTAGATATAATTCAACACCACTTCTTATCGTTAACTCAACTGATATAGATTTTGTAAATAATGATGAAGATTTTGATGAATTGTTCCGTCAGATATTTAGAGAAGACCGAGGTGTAATAGAGTACTTTAAACCGGAAGCAAGAAGTTTAGGATAATCAATATTATGCGGTTCATTTTATATTTTATTTTATTTTATATTCTGTTTCGATTGTTAAAATCAATAATTGGCATCTTTCTAAAAAACAGAAGAGAAACAACAATTAAAAACGAATCTCAAAAGAAAAAATCAAAGTTTGAAGATGTTGAAGACGCCAAGTATATTGAGATTAAACCAGAAGATGAAAAAAAGAATTGATATAAAATGTCCGTCAAATCCATCTCATCTAAGACTTTAAATTTTATCCTAAAAAAAATATTTGCCGTTACTGAAAATCATGATAAAAACCTCGGTGATCCTAAAAAGATTCTCATCATTCGTCAGCATAACCAGCTTGGTGATATGCTTGCCGGAGTTTCACTTTTTAGGGCAGTTAAAGAAAAATATCCTCATTCACATCTCACACTTTTGTCCAGCAGAGATAATTACTACGGTGTTGTGAAAAATAAATTAATTGATGAGTTGTTAGTTTTTAATAAATCGAAAATGTTTAATCCAATTAAACTGATCAGTTTTATTAAAATGATTAGACAAGGATTTGATTTAGTAATTGTCCCTGTTACAGTTTCGATATCATTTACAAGCAATCTCATAGCAAGGTTATCTAAAAGCAAAATTAGAATTGGTCCTAAATCTTTGGATGGAAAACCAAATGATAGTGCTTATCTTTTTGATCGCAGGGTTGATATTGATTGGAGCAGGTATCCAGATTCAAATGTATCCGAACATATACTTGAAATTGTAAGACCTTTTGGAATTGATACGAAAGATTTAAGTTCTGAAATTTCTTTTGATGAATCAGATAATATTGAAGCTAAAAAATTTATATCTCAAATCCAGCCTGATTCTAAATCACTTTTAATTGGTTTGCATGTTGGCGCAGGTAAACCTGCAAACAGATGGTCTTTGAATAAGTACGTTGAACTGATTCAAAAATTAAATAGTAATTATAGTTGTGTTTTCTATTTAACCGGCTCAGATTCTGATAGTGAAGAATTAAAATATGTAATCTCTAATTCAAAAGTGAAACTTCATAAATATATAAATAAATTAATTCCTCAAGTTGCTGCACTAATTGCAAGCACAAATCTATTTATTACTAATGATACCGGAATTATGCATGTTGCCGGCACAACTGCTTCTCCTCAAGTTTCTTTATTCGGACCAACAAATCCGTTTAACTGGGCGCCTTGTGGTAAAAATAAAATATTTGTACGTAAATCAGATTTGATAGATGATATTGAAGTTGAAGATGTTTTTGATGTTTGTAAAAATCTTCTAAACGAAAAATGAGCAACCTTAAAAGAAAAAGAATAGCTGCAATAGACATTGGCACTAATTCTTTTCATCTGATTATCGTTGAGATTATAAATGATAATAAATTTAAACTTTTAGATAGAGAAAGGGAATTTTTAAGATTAGGTTCGGAGTTTAGTGAAGATATAGGTTTTATCTCTGCGAATGAAAAAGCAAAAGCGATTTTGGTGTTAAAAAACTTTGCAAAGCTTGCACAATATCATAATGCAAGTATCCGGGCGGTTTCTACAAGCGCAGTACGAGAAGCCAAAAATAAGAATGATTTTATTGACGCAGTGCGTGAGCAAACCGGAATTAATGTTGAAACTATTGAAGGAACTGAAGAGGCAAAGCTAATTTTTCTTGGAATGAAGAATGCCTTACCGATTAGTGATAAATCTGTTTTGGGTATTGATATTGGCGGCGGCAGTACGGAATTTATTTACGGGGTAAATGCCAATCCTGTTTTTGCAGAGAGTGTTAAAATAGGAGCAGTTAGATTATCAAAAAAATTCTTTCCTGATTTCATAATAACTGATTCCTCAGTTAAACACTGTAGTGAATATGTTGAGCAGCAAATTCTCTCTAACCCAAAGATCCAGACTAATATTAAACTTGATTTTGCAGTTGGTTCATCCGGTACTGTTGATACTATTTGCCTAATAAAACAATTTCAAAAAGAAGCTGATATCAGACCAAGATTGAATGGATACACTTTTGATAAAGCTGAGTTTGATGAAATTTATTCTTTTGTGATGAATTTAAAAAATCCAGAAGATAGAATGAAAGTCCCGGGAATTGAAAGTAAACGTGCTGATATCATTCCTGCAGGATTGATCATTCTAAAAAAGGCTTTTGAACTTTTTAACATTGAGAAAATGATTTTATCTGAATACGCACTTCGTGAAGGTGTTGTCTATGACTTAATTAATAAGATTAATAAGATTAACTGAATAAGGTTTTGCCTTCAAACAACTCATCTTTTTTAATACTTACTACCTGACTATATTTGCATACAAATTATTAAGAGAATATGAATAACATCCGAAATTTTTGCATAATTGCGCATATTGATCATGGTAAATCAACAATAGCCGATTGTCTTTTAGAAACTACCGGGGTTGTGTCTGCACGTGAGGCTAAAGATCAAATATTAGACGATCTTGAACTTGAACGGGAACGTGGTATAACGATAAAATCTCATGCAATTCAAATGCACTATCGTGCAAGAGATAAACAGGAATATGTACTCAACTTAATTGATACTCCAGGACACGTTGATTTTACTTATGAAGTCTCTCGTTCACTGGCAGCGTGTGAAGGTGCTGTTCTTGTTGTTGATGCTGCACAAGGTGTTGAGGCTCAAACAATCAGCAATCTTTATCTTGCCACGGATGCGGGATTAGAAATCATCCCGGTGATCAATAAGATTGATCTACCAAGCGCTGAAATTGACAAAGTATCAAACCAGATTATTGATCTAATCGGCTGCAATAAAGAAGATATAATTTTAGTAAGTGCTAAATCCAAAATTGGAATTGTTGATCTTTTAGAAACTGTAATAGAAAAAGTACCGCCGCCAAAAGGTGATCCAAATGCACCATTACAAGCATTGATTTTTGATTCTGTGTTTGATGCATACCGTGGAGCAATAGCTTATGTTAGAATTTTTCAGGGTACTTTAAAGACTAACGATAAAATTCGATTCTTTAAAGTTCATAAAGAATCTTATGCTGAAGAAATTGGTACACTTGGATTAAAAAAAATTAAATCCAATGAATTATCTGCCGGTGATGTAGGATATCTAATTGCAGGTATAAAAGATGTTCGCGATACCAAAGTTGGTGATACAATAACGCACCTTAGAAATGGTGCAACTGCACCACTGCCTGGTTACAAAGATGTTAAACCAATGGTTTACAGCGGTTTGTATCCAACTGATTCAGATGAGTTTGAAAATTTACGGGATTCATTAGAAAAATTTTGTTTGAATGATTCTGCTTTGATTTATCAGCCTGAAACTTCTGCTGCACTTGGATTTGGATTTCGCTGTGGATTTCTTGGTTTACTGCACATGGAAATTGTTCAGGAAAGACTTTTAAGAGAACACGGACAATCAATCATTACAACGCTTCCAAACGTAGAATATATTGTTTACAACAAGAAAGGTGAAAAGATAATTGTTGATAATCCTGCTGAGATGCCGCAGGTAGGAAATATCGACAGAGTTGAAGAGCCTTATATGAAAGCGCAAATTGTTACTCCGAGTGAGTATGTTGGCAACATAATGAAAATTGCTATGGATAAACGGGGCACTTACATCAATACCACTTATTTAGACCCAACACGTGCCGATTTACAATTTGAATTTCCATTAGCAGAAATAATTTTTGATTTTTATGATAAGTTAAAATCATCAACTCGCGGTTATGCTTCTTTTGATTACGAGTATATTGGTTACCGCGAATCAGATTTAGTAAAGTTGGATATACTTTTAAATGGCGAACCTGTTGATGCTTTATCGATGATCGTTCACAGAAGTAAATCATTCGAGTGGGGAAAAAAAGTTAGTTCAAAATTAAAAGATTTGATACCACGCCAGATGTTTGAAATAAATATTCAGGCTGCAATTGGAACTAAAATAATTTCAAAATCAGTTGTTAAAGCTTTACGGAAAAATGTTCTTGCAAAATGTTATGGTGGTGATATTTCAAGAAAGAGAAAACTTCTTGAAAAGCAAAAAGAAGGCAAGAAGCGAATGAAACAGGTTGGCAATGTTGAAATTCCG
>Ga0209391_10001613_pt1 | contig 11708 bp, 12 predicted proteins | sample PPLLak3March2015_FD_187246 | JGI IMG/M metagenome (GOLD analysis project Ga0209391, IMG submission 187246) | Freshwater sediment microbial communities from Prairie Pothole Lake near Jamestown, North Dakota, USA - PPLs Lake P7 Core (1) Depth... | ecosystem: Environmental > Aquatic > Freshwater >... | reverse complement strand
CAGGTCCTTGCTCAACGCGTCGGACTCAAGGCTCGTCGCCGGCACCTGCTTCATCTCGGTCCAGCGATTGACGATCGGCTTGCCGTCCACGAACGACCACAGGTGTGACGCCAGGCCGCCGACCTCGTCCTGCAGCTTCAGCACGGCCTTCGCATTCGAGATTGCCGACTCGATCTTGAGCCGGTTGCGGACGATGCCGGGGAAATTCATCAGCCGCTCGACCTTGCGACGGTCGAAGCGCGCGACCCTTTCGACGTCGAAGTCGGCGAAGGCCTCGCGATAGCCTTCGCGCTTGTTGAGGATCGTCGACCAACTCAGCCCGGCCTGCGCGCCTTCGAGGATCAGGAATTCGAACTGCTTGCGGTCGTCGTGGACCGGCACGCCCCACTCTTCGTCGTGGTAGCGGATATACGCCTCGCTCATCCCGGCGTAGGACCAGCCGCAGCGGTTGAGCTTGTCGGTCGTCAATCGCGCTCCCAGTCCACCGCCGCGAGCACGCGCTCGGTGATCTGCTCCAGGTCCGCATCACTGCCGCCGATCACCGCGATGCTGCCCGGGCCGGCCGGCACGATCGTGCCCGAAAAACGCTGCTCTGCGAAGCGAACCGGGGCGTCGACCCGCTCATTGCGCAGCACCATCACGGTCACCGGTCCGGTGTCGGTCTGGACGACGAGGTGCGGCACGGTGCGGCCGCGGAAGCGGCAACTGTTCGCGTACGAAACGGTGCCGACCTCCGGGCGCAGGCGGATGCCGCCTCGCTCGAGCACCCGGCCGAGGACCGCATCGTCGGCCGGGCTCGTCGTCACGACGAAGGCCTCGGGCTCGTGGTCCATGTGCGCGAGCACGTCCTGCGCCAGCGAGTTCCGCGGACCACCGACCCACAGCAGCGTACCCACCAGCACACCCGCAACGATGCTGGCCGCCAGCGCATACCAGCGACGGCGGTCCAGCCCTGGCACCGGCGTTGCCGCACCCGTCGCCCGGCCGGCATGGCTCGGCGGCACGGGTACGTTCAACGCCGCGAGGATGTGCCGGTCGAGCTGCCGGGTCTGCCGCAGGTAGCCTGCGCAGCGCGGACAGCCCGCGGCGTGCTCGCGCACGGCCGGCTCCGGATGCTGCGGGTCGGCCCCGGCGAGCCTGCGGAATTCCAGGCAGTCCACGACTAATTCCCCTCCTCGTTCGCGCCGGCGACCAGGCGCTTGCGCAGCTTCTGCCGGGCGCGGAACAGCCGCGTCAGCACCGCGGCCTGCGTCAGGCCGAGCTGGCTGGCGATTTCGTCCGTCGTCAGGCCCATCAGGACCTGCAGCACCAGCGGTTCCCGGTAGTCGTCCTCCAGCTCGAGGATCGCGCGCCGCAGGTCCAGCGTCTGCTGCTCTTCGGCGGCGGCCAGCTCGGGCGACTCGCTGCCGACCAGGTCGTCCACCGGCACCGTCTCGAATCGCTTGCGCTCATAGAGTCGCGCGTGCTCGCGGCGGACGATCGTCAGCAGCCACGGCTTGGCGGCCCCGGTCTCCGCCAGGCTCGCCCGCGACCGCCACGCCCTCAACAAGGATTCCTGCACCACGTCCTCCGCCACCTGCCGGTCGCGCGCCAGCCAGAAGGCGAATCGGAACAGGTCCGGCCGCAGCTCGTCGCAGAGCCGGGCAAATGCGGATTCCCCGTCCTTTCCGGTAAATGGCGCGTTCATGTATAAAGACCGGCCTGACTGCGGCCTTATTTCGACTGGGGTGGCATCGGCAGGCCCGCACCATAGCCTCCGCGCCGCGCCGGTGTAAACCGCGCCCGGCCGCCCGCCACTGGAGCCCGAGATGAGCCACCACCAGCCTCCCTCGCAATTCCCCCGGGTTCGCATGCGTCGGATGCGCCGCGACGATTTCTCACGCCGCCTGATGCGCGAGACGACGCTGACTGCCGCCGACTTCATCTATCCGGTGTTCGTCATGGAGGGCTCGAAGCAGCGCATCGCGGTACCCTCGATGCCCGGCGTCGAGCGGATGACCGTCGACGAACTGGTCCGCGAGGCCGAGGCGGTCGCGAAGCTGGGCGTGCCGGCGATGGCATTGTTCCCGGTCACCGCGCCCGAGGCCAAGAGCCTGGACGGCCGCGAAGCCTGGAACCCGGAAGGCCTCGCACAGCGGGCCGTGCGCGCGCTGAAGAAAGCGATTCCCGAACTGGGGGTCATCACCGACGTCGCGCTCGATCCGTTCACGACGCACGGCCAGGACGGCATCATCGACGCCACCGGCTACGTGATGAACGACGTCACGGTCGAGGCGCTGGTCAAGCAGGCCTTCTCGCACGCCGAGGCCGGTGCCGACGTGGTGGCACCCTCCGACATGATGGACGGCCGCATCGGCGCCGTCCGCGATGCGCTCGAAGCGGGCGGCCACATCCACACCCGGATCCTCGCGTACTCGGCCAAGTACGCCTCGAGCTTCTACGGCCCGTTCCGCGACGCGGTCGGGTCGGCCGGCAACCTCGGCAAGGGCAACAAATACAACTACCAGATGGATCCGGCGAACTCGGACGAGGCGCTGCGCGAAGTGCAGCTCGACCTCGACGAAGGCGCCGACATGGTGATGATCAAGCCGGGGATGCCCTACCTCGACATCGTGCGCCGCGTGAAGGATCGCTTCGGCGTGCCGACGTTTGTCTACCAGGTGAGCGGTGAGTACGCGATGCTGATGGCGGCGGCGCAGAACGGCTGGCTCGACGAGCGGGCCGTGGTCCTCGAGTCTCTGACCTCGATCAAGCGTGCCGGCGCCGACGGCATCCTGACCTACTTTGCGCGCCGCGCGGCCGAATGGCTCCATGCCTGACGCCTACGCACTGTTCGGCTTCCCGGTCGACCACAGCTGGTCGCCGTTCATCCACGGGATGTTCGCGCGGCAGGCCGGACAGGACATGAGCTACCGGCTCTTCGAGACGCCGCCCGAGCGCTTCCGCAACGACGCGCTCGCCTTCTTCAGCGGCGGCGGTGCGGGCGCCAACGTGACGCTGCCGCACAAGCGCGCGGCCGCGGATCTCGTCAACGAGCTGACGCGGCGCGCGCAGCTCGCCGACGCCGTCAATACGATCGTGCGCCGGGACGAGGGGCTCGTCGGCGACAACACCGACGGCGCGGGCCTGCTCGCCGACCTGACGAAGAACCTGAAGCTCCGCTGGGACTCGCCGCGGATCCTGCTGCTCGGCGCCGGCGGCGCCGCCCGCGGCGCGATGGAAGCGCTGCTCTCACTGCAGCCCGAATTGCTGGTGATCGCCAATCGCACCGTGGATCGTGCCGTCGAGCTGGCCACGGAGTTCGCCGAACTGGGCCCGATCGCCGCCTGCGAGTTCTCGAAACTCGAGCACCGGCGCTTCGACCTGATCGTCAACGCCACTTCGGCGAGCCTGCATGGCGACGTGCCGCTGGTGCCGATCGACGTCGTGGACTCGACGACGACCTGCTACGACATGGCTTACGGCGCGGGCGACACCGCGTTCGTCGCCTGGGCAAAGCGGCTGGGTGCGGCCCGCGCCGAGCAGGGCTGGGGCATGCTCGTCGAGCAGGCGGCGGACGCTTTCCAGCTCTGGCGAGGCGTGCAGCCCGACACGGCTCCGGTGCTCAAGGTCCTGCGGCAGCGAGCCGCTACGGCTGCTCGTAGTCTTTCTTGAGGTTGACGTACCACGCCGCCATGATCGGCACGCGCGCGATCTCGACCTCGGTGAGGTCGCGGGCACGGCGCGCCGGGTTGCCGACGTAGAGCCCGCCCGATTCGAGGCGCTTGCCCGGGGTGACGACCGCGCCGGCCCCGATCATCACGTCGTCCTCGACCACGGCGCCGTCGAGCACGATCGCGCCGATCCCGACCAGCACCCGGTTGCCGATCGTGCAGCCGTGCACGACCACCTTGTGGGCGATCACGACGTCGTCGCCGATGATCAGTGGCCAACCGGAATCGTTGCCCGGGTAAGGCCGCGACACGTGCAGCACGCTACCATCCTGCACGTTGCTGCGCGCGCCGATGCGGATCTGGTTGACGTCGCCGCGGACGACGGCCATCGGCCAGATGGAGGCATCTTCACCGAGCACGACGTCGCCGATCACGAGCGCGGTGGGATGGATGTAGACGCCGGGACCGAGCGTCGGCCGGGCGCCGAGATAGGGCTGGGCGGGCATGGGGCCGTCCGGAAGAATTGAGACCTGTAGTCTAGACGCTCGGGGTCCGGTGCCTGCAATCTTGCGCACCGGCGGATGACCCGCCCGAGGAGCGCGTAACGTGATCGTCGTAACCCTGCTGTTCCTGGCCCTGCTCGTCGTGGCGGCGATCTACGGCGTCCGGATCTACAACGGCCTCGTCGCGCTGCGCGAAAACGTGCGCAAGGCCTGGTCGAACATCGACGTGCTGCTGACCCAGCGCCACGACGAGCTGCCCAAGCTCGTCGAGACCTGCAAGCGCTACATGGCCTACGAGCAGGAGACGCTCGAGCGCGTCATGCAGGCGCGCACGGCGGTGTTCAAGGCACAGGGCAGCGGCGACGTGCCGGCGCTCGGGGCGGCCGAGCAGCAGCTGCGCGAGGGCCTCGGCCGGCTGTTCGCCGTCGCCGAGAACTATCCGGACCTGAAGGCGGACCAGGGCTTCAAGCACCTGCAGACCCGGATCAGCCAGCTCGAGGACACGATCGCGGACCGGCGCGAGCTCTACAACGAGGCCGTGAACCTCAACAACATCCGCATCCAGACCTTCCCCGACCTGATCGTGGCGCGGATGTTCGAGTTCAAGCAGTCTGCGCTGCTCGAGTTCACCGAGGAGCAGAAACGCGACGTGGACGTGGGCAAGCTGTTTGGCTGACCCGTCGGATTTCTGGTTCTGGCTGCTCTGGCTCGGGGTCGCCGTCGCGGGCGGCGGCTGGTTCGCGTTCCGCTGGCTGCACATTGCGCGGATGGTCGAGGACACGCCCACGTCGCGAATCCGTTCCGCGGCGCAGGGTTACGTCGAGCTCGCCGGACGCTGCCGCGCGCTCGATGGCACGGAGAACGTCGCGCCGCTCACGCAGCGGCCGTGCGTCTGGTGGCGTTACCACGTCCAGCGCAGGACGGGCTCGGCTTCGAGCAGCAACCGGCGGACCAAGTGGCAGAAGGTGAGTTCCGGCCGGTCCGAGCAACCGTTCCTGCTCAGCGACGGAACCGGCGACTGCATCGTGCAGCCGGCCGGCGCCGAGATCCTGACGACGGAAAGCACGACCTGGTACGGCGACACGCCCTGGCCGACACAGGTCCCGGGACAGGGCTTGCTGCGCTCTGGCGAGCAGGAATACCGCTACTTCGAGGAGCGCATCTACGAGCACGAGCACGTCTACGCGCTCGGCCAGTTCCGCACGCATTCGTCGACCGGACAGCGCAACCTGCAGGCGGAGATGACGGCTCTGCTCGCGGAATGGAAACAGGACCAGGCCGGGCTCGCCGAGCGATTCGACCGGGACGGCGATGGGCACGTGAGCCTGGCCGAGTGGGAACACGCGCGTGAGGAGGCCCGGCAGGCCGTCGTGCAGCGACACCTCGACCAGCCGTCGCAACCGGCGCTGCACGTGCTCGGACGACCGGAGGGGCGGCACCTGTTCCTGATCGCGGCCTTCCCCGAGGCCGAATTGGCCCGCCGCTACCGCAAACGCGCGATCTTCGCGTTCGTGGGCTTCGCCGCCGCGGTCTACGCGCTGGGTTGGCTGTTGCAGGGGGTCTTCGGCTGAGCGCTCAGCTGTGCCTAGAATAGCGGCCTTGCTCGCCTGAAAGGACGCACCATGACCAACCCGCTGCTGACGGACGCACCGCTGCCCGCCTTCGGCGCCATCGAAGCGAGCCACGTCGAGCCGGCCATCCGCCAGCTGCTGGACGCCAACCGGCACGAGATCGCGGCGCTGCTCGCTTCGGGCGCAGACCAGTGGGACACCCTGGTCGTCCCGATCGAGCGCATGCACCACCGGCTGGCGCGGGCCTGGTCGCCCGTCGGCCACTTGAACGGCGTGATGAACAGCGACGAACTACGCGCCGCCTACAACGCCTGCCTGCCGCTGCTGACCGCATATCACACCGAGCTCGGCCAGAACGCCGAGCTCTGCGCCGCCTACCAGCGCGTGGCGGACCGTCATGGCCCGGCCCTCTCGGCTGAGCAACGCAAGCTGGTCGAGAACGCGCTGCGCGACTTCCGCCTCGCCGGCGTCTCGCTGCCGGACGATCGCAAGCAGCGCTTCGGCGAGCTCATGGAACGGCTGGCCACCGCGCAGTCGAAGTTCGACGAGAACGTGCTCGACGCGACCAACGCGTGGTCCAGGCTCGTCGTCGATGAACGTGAACTCGGCGGCCTGCCCGCCAACGCGGTGCATCGCGCGCGCGCCGCCGCCGAAGCGGCCGGGGCGGCGGGCTGGCTGTTTTCGCTCGATGCGCCGACCTACCAGGCGGTGCTGACCCACGCCGTCAGCGAGCCGCTGCGCCGCGATTTCTACGAAGCCTGGGTCACGCGGGCCTCTGACCGAGGGCCGCACGCGGGACAGTGGGACAACGGGCCGCTGATGGCTGAGATCCTCGCGCTGCGCCACGAAGCGGCGAACCTGGTGGGCTTCGCGAATTTCGCGGAGTACTCGCTGGCGACCAAGATGGCGCGCGATCCGGCGGAAGTCATCGACTTCCTGCAGAGCCTCGCCCGCGTGAGCCGCCCGGCCGCCGAGCGCGAGTTCTCGGAACTTGAGCAGTTCGCCGGCCGCCCACTGCAGTCCTGGGACGTCGCGATCTATTCCGAGAAGCTCAAGAACGAGCGGCTGCAGGTCTCCGAGGAAGCCTTGCGGCCGTACTTCCCCCTGCCCCGCGTGCTGGCCGGCCTGTTCACGGTCGTCACCCGGCTCTATGGCGTGCGCATCGTCGCTAACCATTCGGTCGAGGGCTATCACCCGGACGTGCGCTTCTTCGACGTGCTCGAGCGCGACGGCACGCCGCGCGGCGGCTTCTTCCTCGACCTGTATGCCCGGCCGAAGAAGCGCGGTGGCGCGTGGATGGACGAGTGCGTCGGACGCATCCGCACCGCGGAAGCCAGCGCGCTGCCGATCGCCTACCTGGTCTGCAACTTTTCGCCGGCGGCGGGCGAGCAACCGTCGCTGCTGACGCACCACGAGGTGCTGACGCTGTTCCACGAGTTCGGCCACGGGCTGCACCACATGCTGACCCGAGTCGATTACCCGAGCGTCGCGGGCATCAACGGTGTGCCCTGGGACGCGGTCGAACTGCCGAGCCAGTTCATGGAGAACTTCGCCTGGCGCGACGAGGTGTTGCCGTTGATCTCGGCGCACGTCGAGACCGGCGAGCCATTGCCGCACGAGATGCTCGCGCGACTGCAGGCGAGCCGGACGTTCCAGGCTGGCATGCAGACCGTGCGGCAGCTCGAGTTCGCGCTGTTCGATTTCCGGCTGCACGCCGAGTACTCGCCGGACCAGCCGCCGCGGATCGCCGAGATCCTGGCCGAGGTGCGCGCGGCGGTCGCCGTCGTGCGTCCGCCCGAGTTCAACCGCTTCCCTTACAGCTTCCAGCACGTGTTCTCGGGCGGCTACGCGGCCGGGTACTACAGCTACAAGTGGGCCGAAGTGCTGTCCGCCGACGCGTTCGGCGCATTCGAGGAACACGGCGTGTTCGACGTCGCGACGGCGCGCCGCTTTCTGCGCTCGATCCTCGAGCGGGGTGGCAGCCGTGACGCGATGGAGGCCTTTATTGAGTTCCGCGGTCGCAAACCCGAGATCGAGCCGCTGCTGCGGCAGATGGGTCTCGCGGCGTAGGCCTCGTCATGCTGGTCGCCACCTGGAACGTCAATTCGCTGCGCGTGCGCCTGCCGCACCTGAAGGACTGGCTGGCGTCCAACCCGGTGGACGTGATCGTGTTGCAGGAGACGAAGCTGCCGGACCCTGACTTCCCGCGCGAGGAGATCGAAGCGCTCGGTTACCAGGTCGCGTTCAGCGGCCAGCGCACCTACAACGGTGTCGCGGTCCTCGCCCGCGCGCCGCTCGGCGACGTCGTGGCCGGCATCCCCGGCTTCGAGGACGAACAGAAGCGCGTGCTGGCCGCTACGGTCGCAGGCGTGCGCGTCATCGACGTCTACGTGCCGAACGGTCAGACGGTCGGCTCCGAGAAGTACGAGTACAAGCTGCGCTGGTTCGCGGCGTTGCGCGAGTACGTGGCGTCTGAACTCACGCGCTATCCGAACCTCGTCGTGCTCGGCGACTACAACGTCGCGCCGGAGGATCGGGACGTGCACGACCCGAAGGCCTGGGAAGGCTCGGTGCACGTCAGCGAACCCGAGCGGGCTGCGCTGCGCGCGTTGCTCGCCACCGGCCTCGAGGACTGCTTCCGCCGCTTCGAGCAGCCCGAGAAATCCTACTCGTGGTGGGACTACCGGATGATGGCGTTCCGGCGCAACGCAGGTCTCAGAATCGACTTGATCCTCGCGAGCACCGCGCTGGCGAAAAAATGCGGCGGGTGTCACATCGACAAGGCGCCACGCAAGCTCGAACGGCCGTCGGACCACGCACCGGTGCTCGCGGCCTTTGACATATAGGCCCCGGCGCGGCCAGTGTCGGTTTTCTTTACTCTGGTGTTCCGCGGCGGTTGCACTACACTCGCTCCCATTGCGATGACAACGGCGCGCTGAGCAACACAACAAGAACGCCATGCAGTACCGGCGCAGCGACTACGACGTGACGAACACCGTGCAGGTGAGTTCGGTCGCCGCCGTGCGGCGAGCCGTCGAAGAACTCTACACGCAGACCTGGCCCGGCGTGTCCACCGAACGGCTGGCCGCCGCGTTCGCCGATTTCGAACGGCTCTTCAACGGCCAGTTTCCCGGCTATCTCGGCTGCGACACCGTCTATCACGACGTGCAGCACACGCTCGACGACACGCTCGCGATGGCGCGGCTGCTCGCGGGCTACGAGCGCTCGCACTCGCCGGACCAGCGGCTCGGCGCCGACCGCGGGCTGCTGGGAATCGTCGTCGCGCTGTTTCACGACGCCGGCTACATCCGCCAGACCGACGACACGGTGCACCGCAACGGCGCCGAGTTCACGCGCACGCACGTCGGTCGCAGCGCCCGCTTCCTCGCCCGCTACCTGCCGACGATCGGCATGGCGGAGTGGGTGCCGGTCGCCACGCTGATCGTGCACTTCACCGGTTACGAGATGCGCTTCGACCAGATCCGCCTCGACGACCCGCGCGACCGCAAGGTCGGGCACCTGCTCGGCACCGCGGACATGATGGCGCAGATGGCCGACCGCTGTTACCTGGAGAAGTGCCGCGACCGGCTCTATCCGGAGTTCGTGCTGGGCGGCGTCGCCGTGTCCCGCCAGGAGAACAGCCTCAAGGTGACCTACGGCTCCGGCCTCGACGTATTGCGCCAGACGCCAGGGTTCGTTGCGGAGACGATGCGCACTCGCCTCGACGGCGAGTTCGGCGGCGCCTACCGCTACGTCGAAGTGCTGTTCGGCGGCCGCAATCCCTACATGGAGACGATCGAGCGCAGTGTCGATTACCTCAAGCAGGTGCTGCAGTCGAAGCGATGGTGGATGCTGCGGCGCGTGCCGCCCTGCTTCACCTGGGAAAAGAACCCGCTGCAGAACATGCGCACGCTGGTCATCGATCACCTGAGGACGGCCGTCACGGCCGGATAGCGCGCAGGAACGCCGCCGGATCCTCCCGGCGCTCGAGCACCTCGACCAGCGCCGAGCCGACCACGACGCCGTCCACGTGATCCTTGAACCGGGCCACCTGCTCGGCGCTGCGGATGCCGAAGCCCGCGCAAACCGGCACCGGCGACACTGCGCGCACACGGTCCATGTACTCGAGCACGTCGTCCGGCACGGCGACTTTGCGGCCGGTGGTGCCCGTCATCGTGACCGCGTAGACGAAGCCCTGGCTCGCCGCGCAGAGCATCTTGAGCCGCTCCGCCGGGGTCACCGGCGTGACCATCTGCACCAGTGCGAGTCCGACGCGATCTAGCGCGGCGCGCATGTCGGCACTCTCCTCGTAGGGGAGATCGGGAATGATGAACCCCGCTACGCCGGCCCGGGCCGCAGCCTCGGGCAGCCGATCGAGTCCATAGGCGAGCAGCGGATTCAGGTAGCTCATCAGCAGCAGCGGCGCGCGGGGCCGGGGCTGCATCTTCTCGAGTTCCTCCAGCAGCCAGGGCAGCGTGAACCCGCCCTGCAGGGCCGCATAGCTCGCGCGCTGGATGGTCATCCCGTCCGCCATCGGATCGGTGAATGGCACGCCGATCTCGACCACGTCGGCGGTGCCGCCGATGGCCATCAGGTTGTCCCGGAATCCGGCGCGGTCCGGAAACCCGCCGGTCATGAACCCGACCACCGCTGGCCGTCCCTGCGCCGCTGCCTGGCGGATCGCGTTGCTGATCGTGTCGCGCGGCTGGCTCATCACAGTTTCCCCTTCAGCAACGTGCGCAGCAGCGTCGGCATGTCCTTGTCGCCGCGACCGGACAGTCCGATCAGGATCCGACTGCCGGGATTCGCGCGCGCGTGGCGCTTCGCGCCCGCGAATGCGTGCGCCGATTCGATCGCCGGCAGGATGCCTTCCGCCTCGCAGCACTCGGCGAGTGCCTCGAGCGACTCTTCGTCCTCGGCCGCCTCGTAGACCACGCGGCCGATCGTCGCGAGCAGCGCGTGCTCGGGACCGACGCCCGGGTAATCGAGCCCGGCCGACACCGAGTGCGTTTCCTGGATCTGCCCGTGCGCGTCCTGCAGCAACAGCGAGTAGCAACCCTGCAGCACGCCCGGTGTGCCGTAGGCGAGCGACGCGGCGTTCTGGCCGAGACCGGTGCCGGTGCCGCCCGCCTCGAGACCGAGCAGCTTGACGCCGAGATCGCGCACGAACGGGTGGAACAAGCCGATCGCGTTCGATCCGCCCCCGACGCAGGCGACCGCGACATCGGGCAGCGCACCGGCCTGCTCGAGCATCTGCGCGCGCGCTTCGACGCCGATCACCGACTGGAACTCGCGCACCAGGTACGGATACGGATGCGGCCCGACCGCGGAGCCGAGCAGGTAATAGGTGCCGTTCGGATCGGCGACCCAGTCACGCAGCGCCTCGTCGATCGCTGCGCGCAGCGTCTGGTCACCGCTCGTGACGGGCACCACCTCGGCGCCGAGCAGCTTCATGCGGCCGACGTTCGGCGCCTGGCGCTCCATGTCGACCGCGCCCATGTAGACGACGCAGGGCATGCCGAGCCGGGCACAGGCGGCGGCCGAAGCCACACCGTGCTGGCCGGCACCGGTCTCCGCGACGATGCGCTTCGCGCCCAGCCGCTTGGCGAGCAGCGCCTGGCCGATCGCGTTGTTGATCTTGTGCGCGCCCGTGTGCGCGAGATCCTCGCGCTTCAGCCACACTTCGGCTCCCCAGCGACGCGACAACTCGCGCGCCAGTGTGAGCGGCGTCGGGCGTCCGACCCAGGTACGCAGTTCGCTCTCGAGTTCGGCGCGAAAGCCGCTCTCGCGCAGGTGGGCCCGCACGCCCTCCTCCAGCCGGTCAAGCGCCGGCACCAGCGTCTCGGGCACGTAACGTCCGCCGAACGGGCCGTAGCGGCCGCGCTCGTCGGGAAACGCGCCGCGCAGCGCTGCGGCCAGCAGCGCCTCGCGGTCGATCTTCAGGGCCTCGGCTCTCATCATCGATTCTCCTCGGCAACCAG
>Ga0209391_10001612_pt1 | contig 11710 bp, 12 predicted proteins | sample PPLLak3March2015_FD_187246 | JGI IMG/M metagenome (GOLD analysis project Ga0209391, IMG submission 187246) | Freshwater sediment microbial communities from Prairie Pothole Lake near Jamestown, North Dakota, USA - PPLs Lake P7 Core (1) Depth... | ecosystem: Environmental > Aquatic > Freshwater >... | reverse complement strand
ATTTCATATGGGTTACGCGTTCTTTTGTCCAAAGCACAAGAGACTTCTCTAATAGCTCTAACTAGAGTGATTGGAGAAGCCTCCTGCTTCCTGTGCTTTGCATTGCGACAGTATTTGTTTTTATCCTCAAATACATGTGATTTATTAAACTGATGCGCGAACTTCGCAACAGGGTTTGGAATGGGCACACATTCTATTTTGTTCGGATTTTTACGTTTTTTCATAGTTTACCTCTTATAATAGACAAAAGTATGTCTTACTTGACATAGATTAATATAGCACTACTCAGAGTGAAAAAAGCTTGTGAAATTCAAAAAAGATTTTGACGTGATTGTGGTGGGCGGAGGTCATGCGGGTACCGAAGCCGCCTTGGCAGCCGCTCGATGTGGCGTAAAAACATTGTTGTTGACGCAAAACATCGAGACCGTGGGGCAAATGAGCTGCAATCCTGCGATTGGCGGGATAGGCAAGGGACATTTGGTTAAGGAGATTGATGCCTTGGGTGGGATTATGGCTAAGGCTATTGATCTTGGTGGCATCCAGTTTCGCACCTTGAATGCCAGCAAAGGCCCTGCGGTTAGAGCGACTCGCGCTCAGGCGGATCGTAAACTGTATAAACAGGCGATTAGAAGTACACTGGAAAACCAGCCTAACCTGGCGTTATTCCAGCAAACTGTCGCTGATTTAATTGTGGTCGGTAATAAAGTGGTCGGCGTTAAAACCCAAATGGGCCTGAATTTCATGGCAAAAGCCGTGGTGTTGACGACGGGTACGTTTTTAGGCGGTAAAATTCATATTGGCCTGGAAAATTATAGCGGTGGTCGCGCAGGAGACCCTGCCTCCATTGCTTTGGCAGATCGGTTGCGCGAATTACCGTTCCGCATCGACCGGCTAAAAACCGGAACGCCGCCGCGGATTGATGGCAGAACCATTGATTTCAGTAAATTGGAAGAACAGCACGGCGATGATCCTGTCCCCGTATTTTCTTTTCTGGGTAAACGTGAACAGCATCCAAAGCAGATACCCTGCCATATTACTCGCACTAACAGTAAAACCCACGATATTATCCGTTCCGGCCTGGACAGATCGCCACTGTATTCGGGGATTATTGAAGGTATCGGGCCGCGTTATTGTCCTTCGATTGAAGATAAAATCGTCCGTTTCGCCGACAGGGATACCCATCAGATTTTTGTCGAACCGGAAGGGCTGGATACCCATGAAATCTATCCTAACGGCATTTCCACCAGCTTGCCGTTTGATGTACAGTACGAGTTTGTGCGTTCCATGCTGGGTTTTGAAAATGCCGAAATTGTGCGTCCCGGTTATGCCATTGAATATGATTTTTTTGATCCCAGGGATTTGAAAATGTCTCTGGAAACCAAGCACATGGATGGATTGTTTTTTGCCGGACAAGTAAACGGAACAACAGGCTATGAGGAAGCAGCTGCTCAAGGTTTGATTGCGGGATTGAATGCGGCGCGTTTGGTGCTGGGGCTGGAAAGCTGGTGCCCGGGACGTGATGAAGCGTATATAGGGGTGATGATTGATGACCTGATTACATGCGGCACGCAAGAACCCTATCGTATGTTTACCAGTCGTGCCGAATACCGCTTGTTGTTAAGAGAGGATAATGCCGATTTACGCTTAACTGAAAAAGGGCGCGAATTAGGGCTGGTTGATGATGAGCGTTGGCAAGCTTTTGAAACTAAACGTGCAGCTATTTCCGGCTTGCAGGATGATTTGAAAAAGCAATGGGTCAGAGCAGATACCGAAGAATCCCGTCAGGTTGAGGAAGTTTGGGGTAAGCCCCTGCTAAAAGAAGCCAGTTTGATGGAATTACTGCGTAGGCCCGAAGTGGATATACAACGGCTGCTGTCGTTCCTGGAAGGCGGCGAGGCTATTGCTGAACAGGTTGGTGAGCAGGTTGAAATTCAGGCTAAATATGCCGGCTACATCGTCAGGCAACAAACTGAAATTGATAAAGCCTTGCGATACGATCATTTGCGGCTGCCGGATGCCCTTGATTATACCGGCGTTCCCGGTTTGTCGAATGAAGTGAGTCAAAAACTTAAAGCGCAGCGGCCGGAAACCTTGGGACAAGCATCACGAATTCCGGGTATGACCCCCGCTGCCATTTCCTTGTTGCTGGTTTATTTAAAAAAGAAAAGCGCCTGATGGAAGCGTGTCGAAAAATTCTGGTTTCCGGTCTTCAATCGCTGAATCTGTCCCAGGCTGAAGACAAAATAGAGCAATTGCTTGGCTTTATAAAGCTGATTGAAAAATGGAATAAAGCATATAATCTGACCGCAATACGCAACAGGGAAGATATGGTGCGCTTACATCTATTGGACAGTTTGGCTATTGTGCCCTTTATCGAAGGTAAGCGAGTTATTGATATAGGCACCGGAGCCGGTTTGCCGGGCATTCCGCTAGCAATTTATTTGCCTGAAATCGAGTTTATTTTGCTGGATAGTAATGCCAAGAAAACAAGGTTTGTGCAACAAGCAATTTTAGAGTTAAAGCTTAAAAATGTAAGTGTCTGTCATAATCGTGTGGAACAATATCATCCTGAAAAAAGTTTTGATACTGTCATCACCAGAGCATTTGCCGGTTTATCTGATATAGTGGAATTGACTGCACATTTACTTAACAAGGATGGCGTGCTGCTGGCTATGAAAGGGCAAATACCTGATGTCTCCAAGCTGGAATCAGCAAAAACGGAGTTGATCCCTGTCAACGTTCCAGGGATATCCGCAGAAAGATGTCTGGTTAAAGTACAATTGATTAATGAATCCGAGGTAAGTTAGTGGGAAAAATAATTGCCGTGACCAATCAAAAAGGCGGCGTAGGAAAAACGACAACCAGTGTGAATTTGGCAGCTTCTTTGGCGGCCGCCAAGCGTCGTGTGTTGTTGGTGGATCTTGATGCACAAGGCAATGCAGCGATGGGCTGCGGTATAGATAAACAGGAAGTCAAGTATTCCAGTTACGATTTGTTAATGGAAGATGTGCCTGCATCAGAAACAGTTATTTATCTGCCAAACATCGGCTTTTCAGTGATTCCCGGAAATGCTGACCTGACTGCAGCTGAGGTAAAATTAATAGATGCCGATCGTAAAGAGCTGCGACTTGCCGATGCGTTGATTCCGATTAAATCACAGTACGATTACATTCTGATCGATTGTCCGCCATCCTTAAATATGCTGACTTTAAATGCGATGGTGGCCGCAAATAGTTTGTTGATCCCGATGCAATGCGAATACTACGCTCTCGAAGGTTTGTCCGCACTGATGAGCACGCTTCACAATATTCAAAACTCAGTTAATCCGGATTTACACCTGGAAGGTATTTTACGGACGATGTATGACGATAGAAACCGCCTGACCAAAGACGTTTCAGAGCAACTGATCCGGTATTTTGGCGATAAAGTATTCAGAACCTGTATTCCTAGAAATATTCGCTTAGCAGAGGCTCCGAGTCATGGTTTGCCGGTGCTAAGCTATGATAAATCCTCACGTGGTACGGTGGCATATATGGCACTGGCGGGTGAAATGATTAGAAAAGATAAGATATGAGTTTAAAAAAACGTGGACTGGGCAGGGGTCTTGAAGCATTGTTAGTTAATGTTTCTACTATAGAGGAAAAAAATCAACTGCAAACCCTGCCGATTGATATTCTCCAGCGTGGCAATCATCTGCCGCCAGATGATATGAATTCAGATGAATTACAGGATATGGCGATTGAGTTACTTGAAACTATTCAAAAAGAAAATCTTAGTCTTTTGCAAGAAGCCGAGGCTTTAAGAAAGTTGATTGATGAGTTTGAAGCTATGGTTCGCCACTTTTGACCACACTAACTTGTGTGTGATAGTGGCAATAAACAAAATATTACTACAATAAAGCATCCCGGGGCTTTGCTACTATTGTCCCGGCGGGTGAGATGATTAATAAAGAGAAAAAATGTCTTCAAACAAACGCGGATTAGGTCGTGGTCTTGATGCCTTATTAGGTGATGTTTCTGTTAAAGAGGAAAAACATCATCTGCAAACACTGCCAATCGAATGTATGCAGCGGGGCAAATATCAACCGCGCAAAGATATCAATCCGGAAAAATTACAGGAACTGGCGGATTCCATCAAGGCGCAGGGTGTCATACAGCCTATAGTGGTGCGCCAAATTGCCCATGAAAAATATGAAATAGTGGCTGGAGAACGTCGTTGGCGGGCCGCACAGTTGGCAGGCTTGGCGCAAGTACCCATAGTCATTAAGGAAATAGATGACCGCGCGGCAATGGCTATCGCGTTGATTGAAAATATTCAGCGAGAAGACCTTAACCCTTTAGAAGAAGCCGAAGCTTTAAGACGTTTGCTGGACGAGTTTGATATGACTCATCAACATATAGCCGAAGCTATTGGCAAGTCTCGTGCTACGGTTACCAATTTATTAAGATTAATGGATTTGCACCCGGATGTAAAAAAATTATTGCTTAATAATCAACTGGAAATGGGGCATGCGCGCGCACTCTTATCGTTAGACGGACTTAAACAAGTAGCGATAGCTAATAAAGTAGTTAAAGAAGGCTTAACGGTAAGAGCGACGGAGCGATTGGTTAAAGAAAGCCACGCCGAGCCAAAAATTCAAAAAATCAAGGTCATTGATAATGATACCTTGCGTTTACAGGATGATTTAACCGCGAAATTGGGTGCAAAAGTTATCATTGACCATAAAGAAAACGGCTCAGGGAAATTAGTCATTGCCTATTCCAGCTTGGATGAATTGGATGGGATACTTCTACAGCTTAGAACGCATGAATGAAAACACTGTTTTCCAAGAAGATTTCACACCCAATTACCCAAGTCACTGCACTATTTTCTATATCAGTTGAACGTTCAAAGCGGTATAGTTCAAATTCAAAGTCGCTTATACTGCGTTTAAGTTCTCATCATCATAAATCCGTGTTTTCTTCCAGCCGGCAAATTTGTCGTCATGAAATTCAATGTCGTTATCAATTGAAAATTCATAGCAACTTCTGAATAACTTGGCTGTACGAAACGCATGCAATTCATCATCAGCTGAAACTTTTTCTACATTGCCAACTTGAAATGTTTTATTTCTGGATTTGCCATTACTGACCCAAAAAACCGTATAGCACAGATAATTTTTATCTTTTCGATGATCATATTTGATAGTTCTGGATACACCCGTGACACCGGTGGTGGTTTTATTTTTGGGTGGTTTGAGAAAACGTGTTTTACTGCCTTTTAAAACGACCAGCATCTGATCTCGCCAGGTTATTGCAGCCTGAAGAGATTTATTTTTGTTGCCCCACAATTTATGAGAGAAATAACGGCTACTCTCTTTACCGCGTCTTACGATACGCACCTGATAACCAAAGACATCAGGCTCGGTTATATGCTTATTTTTTGCCACAGAATAATCCCCCTCGACAAGAATTATATGTATTCGAATTTAACAGCAAGGCTATGTCGCCAAACTTTGGAGTATTCCTTTAAAAATTCAGAGTTGCTGTAATTTGTAATCCATTAATTACAAATTATCGCTAAAGCTGACATAAAAGCAAGTTAAAAATAACAACACTGGACAATTACCGACTAATTCAGTGTAGAATATGTTTATACCACTGCGACAGTGGCTAGTAATAAGTCCATAACCTTTTGCTTTTTCAATATTTTTGGAGATAATCAATGAGCGTATTAGTAGGTAAACAAGCACCTGATTTTACAGTTCCTGCCGTACTGGGCGATGGTCAAATAGTTGATTCGTTCAGCTTTTCTGGAGCCACGAGCGGTAAATATGCCGTCGTATTTTTCTATCCGCTGGATTTTACTTTTGTTTGTCCAAGTGAACTAATCGCTTTAGATCACCGTATCGATGAATTCAAAAGCCGTGGTGTTGAAGTTATTGCGGTATCTATAGACTCTCATTTTACCCACAATGCATGGCGCAACACACCCATCAACAAAGGTGGTATAGGCCCTGTCCGTTATACACTGGCAGCTGATTTAACTCACTCTATCGTTAAGGATTATGATGTTGAGGCGGGCGGTGGTGTTGCTTACCGTGGCACTTTCCTGATTGACCGTGGTGGCGTCGTTCGTCATCAGGTTGTAAACGATCTGCCGTTAGGCCGTAATATGGATGAATTGTTGCGTATGATTGATGCATTACAATTTTTCGAAGAACATGGCGAAGTCTGTCCAGCCGGCTGGAATAAGGGCGATTCAGGCATGAATGCAAGCCCTGCAGGCGTTGCAGAATACCTGGATAAAAATGCAGATAAACTGTAAATAAGGTTCAAGGTTCAAGGTTCAAGGTTAATGAATTTAACTCTTGAACCTTGCGCCTTGTTTCTTTATTTTTTAGCGGCATCCGCATCCGCAATTAATTTCTTCCTGATTAAAAAAGCTGCTGCAATAGCACAAAGAGCCGGTATCTGAATAACTATAAATGTCATCATGGGGCTTTTGGCAACGAGTCCTGACAAAGCGGCAACTACAGTCAGCCTAACTGCCCACCATGCAATCCAATAACCTATTAGCCCTATAATAGCCCACTTAAAAGGCTGCTCGCCTTTATCTTTTGCAGTTAAATAAAACCATACAAGAACAGCAATTCCGGCAAATTTAGCTAAAAACAACATCTTTCCACCCCTCTTTAATTATTATTAAGTAATACAAAATCATTGATTCCGGCTAGAATTTAACTAGCAACAGGGCTGCATGATATTCCATAATAGCCAATCATTACACTTTTTTAACACCAGGAAAAAATTGTGGTAAAACCCGTTAAAATCATCCTATCAATTATTGCGGCAACAGCCATTCTGATAATTATCGCGATCGTTACCCTGCCTTTTCTGATTGATCCGAATAACTTCAAGCCCGAGATTGCCGCCGCTGTTAAAGACAAAACCGGCCGTGATTTAACATTGTCAGGCGATTTAAAATTATCGATTTTCCCATGGCTAGGCATCTCAACAGGTAAAATGGCTTTGGGCAATGCCGCAGCCTTTCAGGATAAGCCCTTTGCAACCCTGGATGAAAGCGACATAAAGGTTAAGTTATTGCCGTTATTAACAAAAAAAGTTGAAATTAACCGCTTGGTTTTAAAAGGTCTAATTCTAAATCTTGCAAGAAACCCACAGGGCGAAAGTAACTGGAAAGATTTAACAGCATTGTATGCAACAAAAACCACCCCTTCTCCGCCTGCTAGTAACATCGGCATACAAGAGGAAACCGAAGCGCCGGGAGTTTTAACTATCGGCGGTATTGCCATGGAAAATGCCCAAATTAACTGGGATGATCAGCGTTCAGGAAAACACCTGCTCATAAAAGACGTTAACCTTAATATCGACAGATTTTCTTATGATGAACCGGTTGCTGTTGATCTTTCCCTGAACGTTTTGAATCCTGAAACAAAATTCACAGAGTCTATCAAACTAAAGACCAAGTTAACGGTTAATGAAAAACTCGATACGATTTTGTTAAGCCAGAGTGATTTGCAAACAATATCGGAAGGCGAAAACGTACCCGGCAAATCGCTAACGGCTATGCTTACTGTTGCCGATGCTGCACTGGATATGTCCAAACAGACGGTTAAAGTGTCCGGATTACAGTTGAAGTCGAAAGATGTAACACTCTCTGCCGAAATTACCGGTAACAATATTAAAGACAAGCCCTCGTTTCAAGGCCCCGTCAGCATTACTGTCTTTAGTCCGGCTCAGCTCATGAAGCAGCTGGGCATTGAAGTTCCTGTTATGCAGGATGCCAATGCCTTGAGTAAGTCGGCAGTCAACTTTAACCTGCTGACCTCAGAAAACTCGGTGGATTTGCAAAACCTGGCAATAACTCTGGATGATACCCAAATTAAAGGCTCAACCAGAATCAAAGACTTTGCTCAACCCATTATCGCTTTTAATTTAACGGCTGATGCCATTGATGTTGATCGTTATTTGCCGCCCGTCGCCGGTAAATCCTCCAAGCCAATAACCAGCCCGGCGGTCGCCTTAGCGGCAGGCGCTTCCGCTTTGCCAGTAGAGACTTTAAGGAAATTGAATATCGATGGACAATTATCGTTGGGCAAACTTAAAATTAATGGCTTGTCCATGCAGGACATCCAGTTAAACCTGAGCGCGAAGGATGGAGTTATCAAAACGCAACAATCCGCTAAAGCCTTTTATCAAGGATCCTATAACGGCAATCTCAGCGTCGATCTGCGTAACAACAAACCGGCTCTGGCATTAAACGAAAAAATAAGCCATGTACAAATTGAACCTTTACTTAAGGACTTTAAAGGCGAAGCTCGAATGAGCGGAATTGTTGACGCATCAGCACAACTGCAGGGACAAGGTAACAATACCGGTGAGCTGAAATCCTCGCTCAACGGCAATTTAAGTTTTTTGTTTAAAGATAGTGTAGTCAAAGGCTTTAATCTGCAAAAAATCATTGATCACGCCAAAGCCTTAATCAAAGAGTCTGCGATACCTGCCAATAATAAAAATGATCAGACGCTATTTTCTGAAATAACAGGAACAGCAACCCTCAACAACGGCCTGCTCCAGAACAATGATCTGGTTGCTAAAGCATCCAGGATACATATCAATGGCAAAGGCAACGCAGATCTAAACACAGAGAAGCTTGATTATAAATTTGTTGCCCGCCTCATTAAGGCAGCTACCGCTTCCGAACCGGAGCAGGTTAATGCTACACCTATCAATATTACGGTTGCCGGTACATTTAGCAAACCGACTTATACACTTGATGTAGCGGCTCTATTAACCGATAAAAATAAAGCTAAAATAGAAAAATTTATCGATAAAAACCAGGAAAAAATAGACAAAATAGCGGATAAAATTGATAAAAAACTGGGCTCGGGAGTTGGTGGCTTATTAAAAGGCCTTTTTAAAAAACATAAAGATTAATTGCTATTTACTTCACACTGAATCTTGTGAGGGCAAATAAATTCGCCCTCATAGAACCCTTCTCCCACTAATGAATTCGTCATCCTTCCAGCAAAAAATCCTGGCCTGGTTCGATCAGCATGGTCGAAAAGACCTGCCCTGGCAACAAGACATTACGCCTTATCGTGTCTGGCTTTCCGAGACGATGCTGCAACAAACCCAGGTTGCTACTGTTATTCCTTACTTTAATGGGTTCGTAGAAAAATTTCCTACTATAGAATGTTTGGCGCATGCACCTATTGATGAAGTTTTCCATCGTTGGGCAGGTTTAGGATATTACGCTCGCGCTCGCAATCTGCATAAAACCGCTCAACTTATAGTGGAAAAAGGCCGTTTTCCCGATACACTGGATGAACTCATCGCGTTACCCGGCATAGGATTATCGACAGCCGGAGCTATCTTGAGCATCGCTTTTAAAAAAAGCCACCCCATACTGGATGGCAATGTAAAGAGAGTACTGACGAGATTTAAAGCGGTTTCCGGCTGGCCTGGAAATAGCCAGGTTAATAAAGAATTATGGGCTATCAGCGCTCATCTGACACCTATAGAGCGCGTGGCTGAATACACCCAGGCTATGATGGATTTAGGCGCGACGATTTGTACGCGCAGTAAACCGGCTTGCGAGGATTGCCCTCTTGAGAGTCATTGTTTGGCCAGAGTTAACGGGACTGTATCCCTGTTACCAACGCCTAAACCGGCTAAAATCCTGCCGGTTAAAAAACTTGTTTTCCTATTATTGAGCAACAATTTCAACCTTATATTGCTGGAAAAAAGGCCGCCCACCGGAATCTGGGGCGGCTTATGGAGCCTGCCGGAATTTGACAGCATCGAATCCGCGCGCAACTGGTGTTTGACAAGAAATATGTCTATTGCCGAATCACAAACACTGGCAACTCAGCGTCATACTTTTTCCCATTACCATTTAGATTACACGCCTATTCTTATCCAAACAGATAACCCTATAAATTTTGTGATGGAAGCTAGTCAAGCTGTCTGGTATAACGCTGAACAGATTAATACTCTGGGATTACCAGCGCCGATTAAAATACTGTTGCAGCAACACACACGAGGATAACAATGACTAGAATAGTAAAGTGCGTAAAATTGGGTATAGAAGCCGAAGGCTTTGATGAACCACCATTTCCAGGCCCTAAAGGTCAGGAAATATATGAAAAAATATCCAAACAAGCGTGGAAAGAATGGTTGACCCGACAAACCATGCTTATCAATGAGAATAGATTAGCCAGTTTTGACCCCAAAGCCAGGGCTTTTCTAGCAGAAGAAAGAACCAAGTTTCTATTTGAAGGCAACAACGAGATGCCTGAGGGCTATGTGCCGCCAAAGGCTTGAAGCCGGTTTATAGCGATAGTCGACCCCCGGCGATTCATTTGCGATTGCCGGGTTTCAATTTGCTAGGTCTATAATAGCGGTAACCTCGGTTTGACACGGTTCTATATCGCTCATCTTATCTTGCGACCTTGAAGTCTATAAGCCCTTGCCAGTATCAGGATAACCCTGTAGCGGCTTCACATCCGGTACTGCGGGTGTTACAGGATGTTGTGCGGGTGTTACGGTCATATTATAAGTTTCGACGTTATTAGGTGTTGCAACAGGTTTATATTTATACCGCGGAACATGAAAAGGAACGGCCCTGTCACCTAGCGGTCTAATAAATGTATAGGCGCCAGGCGCGAGAATTAAAATCTTGGCGGTTTTGGCAAACGCATCGTGTGGTTCGGGTATGGATGCTAATGCAGTTAAGGGACTCAAACCTATAAATGCCCCGGTGCCAATAATTGTTACAGCAAACCCCACTGGTCGGTAAAGCAGGACATCCAATATTACAAAGCCTGGATCGACTTCCTCGACGCTTTTGGATGGCGGAATAGTGGAACAAGATATTATCGATACTAAAACAAAAAAGCTGATTAATTTTTTCATAATTCCTTGCAATGTAGTGGGTTGATGAGGTGGGAATCAAGTCTAACTTTTAATTATTATCCAGATCTGGAGATTCCAGCTCGGCAAGCCGGGTTGGAGCAATAGCGAAAACCCCTGCGATTCTACACCATAATAATACGGTTAAAAATCAAGATTTAACCCGACTCACGACATAAACTCCCGTCAGCACAAAAAAAGTACCCGCCAACTGGATTGTGGTAATCGTTTCACCCAATAACATATAGGCCAAAACCAGAGTTGCTATTGGGCCAGTGGTGCTGATAATAGATGCTGATCCAGCACCGATTCTGCGTATGCCGGCATTCATGAAAAATGCCGGCAACACGGTAGAAAAAACAGCCATGATGAATGCCAGACTATAAACACGTTTCCAGCCATCGTAAGGGAGTGAGGGCAATTGCGCAAGCGCAGCAGCATGCAGTAAAGCAAAATGCGTTAACGTTGCGACACAGGCAACTGTCATGGTGTAAGCGGTAAAACGCGCCGAGCCTATGCGTTGCGTCATAACGCCACTGCCCATAACAAACCAGGAAAAAATGATAGCGCTGCCTAGCACAAAGCCTGAACCCAATAAGAAGCCGGATGATGCTATCGCCAGATGTTCGATAAAAACCAGTAGGGTACCGGTATAGCATAAGCTAAGTGCAATACCAACCCGAACCGTGATTCGCCGTTTGTAGAAAATAGCTGAAAACAACACAACAAAGGTGGGGTACAGGAAGATAATAACTCGCTCCAGTCCTGCCGAGATGTATTGCAGTCCGAGAAAA
>Ga0209391_10001611_pt1 | contig 11710 bp, 8 predicted proteins | sample PPLLak3March2015_FD_187246 | JGI IMG/M metagenome (GOLD analysis project Ga0209391, IMG submission 187246) | Freshwater sediment microbial communities from Prairie Pothole Lake near Jamestown, North Dakota, USA - PPLs Lake P7 Core (1) Depth... | ecosystem: Environmental > Aquatic > Freshwater >... | reverse complement strand
CCATGATGGCCGATTCCTCGATCTCGAGCGGGATCGTATCGAAGTATCCCTTCAGCATCCATACGCAGAACGGGATTGCCGTGACCGAATACACGAGCACCAGCCCGATGAAGGAATTCCCGAGCTTCAGCCAGCTCACGATGATGATGTACAGCGGCACCAGGAGCAGGGTGCCCGGGAACATCTGCGAGACCAGGAAGGACATCATCCCGGCCTGCCGGCCCGGGAAGCGGAACCGTGAGAACGCGTATGCTGCAGTGCACGCAAGAAACACTCCGAACACCGTGGTGGCCGTCGCCACGATGGCGCTGTTGATGATCCAGCGCAGGAACGGCTGCTCGGTGAGCACGTCCCGGAAGTTGGCCAGGGAGAAGGTCTCGGGCCAGGGCATGATCGCCCGCAGCCGGTCGAGGAACCCCGGATCGGGCGGGACGTCGGCGAAGGCCAGGTTCTGGGTGCCGGAGAACGCCACGCTGATCACCCACAGCACCGGGTAGATCGCCACGAGGGTGAACAGGATCAGGAACACGTGCAGCCCCACGTGCGACCGGTCCGCCTTGCCCGCCCAGCTGCCCTTCACGTGTGCACCGCCTCGGTTGCCCGCGTCATGCGCGTCTGGAATACCCCGTACACCAGCAGGATCAGGAAGATCACGGTCGAGTAGGCCGCCGAATAGGCGTAACGGTACTCCTCGAAGGCGATCTTGTAGGCCTTGGTGATCAGGATCTCGTTGGCGCCGGCCGGCTCGCCGCCCGACACGAGGTAGATCACGTTGAACATGTTGAAGGTCCACACCACGGACAGGATCACCGCCGGCACCAGCGTCGGCTTGAGCAGCGGCAGGGTGATGCTCCAGAACTGCTGGCGACGGGTCGCGCCCTCGACCGTGGCGGCCTCGTACATGTCGGCCGAGATCGACTGCAGGCCGCCCAGGATCACCACCATCATGAACGGGAACGACAGCCAGCCGTTGGTGGCGAGGCCGGTGATGAAAGAGCTGAACACCCCGTCGAACCACGCCACGGGCTCGCCGCCGAACATCTGGATCGCCTGGTTGATGGCGCCGAACTGCTGGTGGAACAGCGCCTTCCAGATGAGCGCCGTGATGTAGTTCGGGATCGCCCAGGGCAGGATCAGCAGCACGCGGTAGATGGCCTTGAAGCGCAGCCCCGGCGTGTTGAGCGCCAGCGCGAGCACCATGCCGAGACCGACGCCGATCGCGACGTTCGCGACCGTCCAGCAGATGGTGATGAACAGGGTCCAGTAGAAGTTCTGGTAGTTGATCACCCAGCCTTCGGCGGTGCGCTTCGCGACGTCGAAGTCGCCGAGGATGTCGCGGTAGTTCTGCAGGCCGACCCACAGCTCGGTGAGCGGCTGGTTGGTGTTGAAGATCGTCTGCCCGGTGAACGACAGTGTGATGCCGTAGATGAACGGGAAGAACACCAGCACCAGCATGCCGATCATGGCTGGCGTCACGTACAGGTACGCGTAGCGGTACTCGCTCACCGTTTCGCGCAGCTTGCGGGCTGCTCCGAGGGCGAAGAACGCGAGGATCACGGCCCCAAGCGCCCAGTTGCCCCACAGGGACCGGGCGAAGGGGCGGCTGAACGACTCGATCGCCGCCCCGGTCGCGACCGCATCGGCCGTGCCGTCGGCCTTCAGCAGGCCCCGAGGGCGCTGGAACACGTCCACGTCCCACGGGTTGGCCGCGCCGCCGCCAGTCTCGCGCTCGGCCGCCTCACCGGCCACGCGGGCCCGCAGGTCGCCGTAGGCGGCGGCCACCGAGGCGTTGCCTTCGGCGGCGATCGTCTCGAGGCCCGAGACTGCACGGGACGAGTACAGGTACCACGCGGCCGAGAAGAGCCCGAGCGCGACGAGGAACAGGATCCATCGGTTGGCGCCCGTCGCAACGCCGCCCTGCCGGTTCAGCGCCAGCGCGGCGAGCCACAGCAGCGCCACCGGCAGCACGATGAGCAGTGGCCATGGCAGCGGGGCCGGTGCCGGCGCGACGGCCTCGAGCGGCCGCTCGTGCTGGACGTAGCCGACGATCGAACCGTCCACGAGGTAGGGCACAGTCACCCGGATCCGGCCGGTCCCGACCGGGCTCACGTCGATCTGGGGCTTGCGGAACACGCCCTCGGAGCGGTTGGTGTCCGCGGCGGCGCGCAGTTCCTGGCCGAGGTCGAACAGCCACTTCTCGTCGCGCGTGAGCCGGCGCGGCAGCTCGCCTTCGCGATCCACCGGGAAGGTCGAGGCCAGCAGTTGCGCTCCCGAGATGCGCACCACGCGGATGGCGTCGTCGTAGGGCGAGCGCTCCGCCCAGTCGATCAGCGCCGGCTGCAGCAGCGACACCGGATCGGGCCCGGCGGCAGCCTCGTCCCCGGGCAGCGCCTCGGCAGGCGCCGCGAGCTTGCCGGCCACGAAATCCGCGAGCGCCGAGCCCTCCAGGATCGCGATGCGGGCGCGTTCCTCATCGACGAGACTCGCGGCTGCCTGGCGGTGGAACCAGTTGCCGAGCAGCGCGGCGACCAGCAGCGCGAGCAGCAGGCCGATCGCCGCGGGCTGCGCCAGGAAGCGCAGCGCGCGCCTGGCCGGCGTGTCGGCCGCCGTGCGCGTCGCGCGATAGTGCGCCAGCTCTGTCATGCCGTTGCCGTGCGTCCCCGGCCTAGCGGCCCTTGCGCAGCTTGGCGATGCTGTCGGTCACGGCCGCCTGCGCCTCCTTGAGCGCGACCTCGGGCGTAGCCGAGCCTTTCACGATCTTGTTCATGGCCGTGGTCACCGGCGACCACATGAGCGTCATCTCGGCGTAGTTCGGCATCGGCACGGCGGTGTCGAGCTGCTTGCGGAAACCCTGCAGCGTCGGGTTCTTCGCGACCTGCGGGTCGGCGTAGACGGCCTTGTTGGTCGGAAGCTGCCCGCCCTCGAGCGCGAGCACCTTGGCGGCCTCGAGCGACACGAGGAACTCGGCGAAGGCGTAGGCCGCTTCCTTGTGCTGCGAGCCGGCGGAGACGTACACGCCCTCGACCGTCAGCCAGGGGCGCATCGGCTTGCCGCCCGCCTCGTCCATCGTGGGCAGCGGCGCGATGGCGTACTTGACCTTGTCCTGCACCTCGCCGAGGAACCACGGGCCCGAGAACACGATGGCCGCCTTGCCGTCGTTGAACAGGCTGGCGATCAGCGTCGAGGAGGGATCGGCGGGCAGGATGCCGTCCTGCTTGTACCACTTGAGCATGGTCTTGACCGACTGCACGTTCTGCGGCGAGTCGATGACCGGCTTCGGGCCCGGGGCGAAGACCTGGCCGCCGAAGGCGTTCATGAGCGCGGCGTGGAAGAAGAAGTTCGAGTACTCGTAGGCGAGGCCGAAGCGGCCCGAGGGCGCGTTCGTGAGGCCCTTCGCCACCTTGATGAGCTCGCCCGTGGTCTTCGGCGGCGACTTCACCAGCGCCGTGTTGTAGATCATGGCGATGCTCTTGAAATTGAGCGGCAGGCCGTAGACCGTGTCGCGGTAGGTCATCGCCGCCATCATCCCGGGGACGAGCTGCGAAGTGACCTTGTCGTCGACGAAGAAGTCGATGGGCTCGATGGTCTGGCCCGCCTCCACCCAGCCGCCGAGGCGGTCCTGCGCGAAGATGAAGACGTCCGGTCCCTTGCCGCGCGGCACCGAGGCCGTGATCTTGTCCGCGTAGGCGTCGTAGGGCACCGCCAGCGTCTTGACGGCGACGTCCTTCTGCTTCGCGTTGTACATGCCGACGACCTTCTCGAAGGCTGCCTTCTCGTCGCCGCGGTACGCGTGCCAGACGACGATGTCCGCCGCCTGCGCGAGCGGCGCCGCGGCCATGAGGCCGCCCGTCGCCACCGCCGCCAGCAGCCTGCCCGTGAATCCGTGCTTGCTACGAGTCATGTGCTTCACTCCAGTAAGACTCGACCGCGGGGCTCAGCCCGGCAGCCGCTGCTCCGTATCGGGGTCGAACAGGTGGATGGCGTCGCAGTTCATCGCGAGCTCGATCTGCTCGCCGAACCTCGGGATCCGGTGCGCACCGAGCTTGGCGATGATCATGTCCTCGCCGCAGCGGAAGTGCACGATCACTTCGTGACCGATGGTCTCGACGATCTCGATCGTGCCGCCGAGCGGGGCGGTGGCGGACCAGTCGTGGGCGGCGGCGTCGCCAACGTGCTCGGGGCGCACGCCCATCAGCACGCCGCGGCCCGCGAGCGGCTTGAGGCCGGCCTGCCAGCCCTGTGGCACGGGCACGCTGAATCCGCTCGCCTGAACGACGGTGGCGGCGTCGTTCACCTTCCCCTTCACCATGTTCATGTTCGGCGTACCGATGAACTTGGCGACGAACACGTTCTGCGGCGTGTCGTAGAGCTCGAGCGGGGTGCCGACCTGCTTGAGATTGGTCTTGCGCTCCTTGCCCATCGGCGCCAGCACCGCGATGCGGTGGCCGAGGGTCATCGCCTCGACCTGGTCGTGCGTGACATACACGGTGGTGGTCTTGAGGCGGTGCTGGAGCTTCGAAATCTCGGCGCGCATCTGCACACGCAGCTCGGCGTCGAGGTTCGACAGCGGTTCGTCGAACAGGAACACCGAGGGTTTGCGCACGATGGCGCGGCCGAGCGCGACGCGCTGGCGCTGGCCGCCCGAGAGCGCCTTCGGCTTGCGGTCGAGCAGCGGCTTGAGGCCCAGGATGCTGGCCGCCTCATCGACGAGCTTGTCGATCTCGGCGTCGGGCATCTTGCGGATACGCAGGCCGAACGCGATGTTCTCGCGCACCGTCATGTGCGGGTAGAGCGCGTAGCTCTGGAACACCATGGCGACGTCGCGGTCCTTGGGATGCACGTCGTTCACGACGCGGTCGCCGATCACGAGCGTGCCCTCGGAGGGCTCCTCGAGCCCGGCGATCATGCGCAGCGCGGTGGACTTGCCGCAGCCCGAGGGCCCGACGAACACCATGAACTCCTGGTCGTTGATCTCGAGGTCGAGTTGCTCGATGACGCTGACGTCGCCGAAGCGCTTGGCGATCCCCTGGAAAGCTATGCGGGCCATGCTTGATGTCGCCGGGTCTTGGTTAAGGGTAGCGGTGTCGCCAGCTGCCGACCGCCGCGCTCATCGTGCCACATACACTCGTGCCTGACGCGGCGGCACGATGACCTCGAGCCGGCCGCCTTCCACGACGGCCTCGGACCCGGTGACCGCCTCGCCTGCGGCGCCCTTCCAGGCCGCAGGCGCGTCCACCGCGGCACGCCCCTCGGCCTTGCCGCGGTTGACCGCGACGACCACGGCATTGCCCGCCTCGGCATCGAGGCGCTCGAACACCAGCAGGTCGCCGTCCGAGGCGAGCGTGCGGTAGGTGCCGCGCGACAGCGCCGTGTTCTGGCGGCGCGTCTCGATCAGCTTGCGGTAGTAGGCGCGCAGGTCCTCGTCCCGCTCCAGGCCCTTGCCCGGCAGCACGGCGCGCGCGCCCCACGGCATGGCGTTGCGGTTCAGTGGCCACACGCTGCCATCCCGCGCCACTTCCTCGCCGTAGTAAATCGTGGGAATTCCGAGGGAGGTCATCTGCAGCGCGACGCACAGGCGGAAGGCGTCCCGGTCGCCGTTCAGGTTGTACAGCGCCATCGGCTCGTCGTGCGAGGAGAGGTAATGCGCGAGGTGGTGGCCGTCGCGCACGCGGTGGCGCTTCTCGAGGTAGGAGGCGAACGCGATGGTGCGCCCCTTGCCCTGCACGTAGCTCTCGCAGCTGCCCTTGAAGGTGAAGTCGAAGCCGGCGTCCATCTCGTCGCCGGCGAAGTACTCGTCGAGCACCGTCGCCGACCCGCCCCACACCTCCGCGAGCAGGAAGAAGTCCGGGCCCAGGCGCTCGCGCGTCTCGCGCCGGTGCCGCTGCCAGAACTCGTGCTCGACGTGCTTGACCGTGTCGAGGCGGAAGCCGTCGAGGCCGGTGCGCGCCGCGAGGCCGAGCTGCGCATCGAGCAGGTAGTCCTGCACCTCCGGCAGCTCGGTGCGGAAGTCCGGCAGGCCGCCGACCTGGCAGGTCAGGGGATCCACGGCGCAGTCCACGGGCTTGGTGCGGAACCAGCCGGGCTTCTCGGTCAGGTAACGCGCGTCGTAGCCGACGTGGTTGTAGACGACGTCGAGCAGCACCTTGATGCCACGCGCGTGCGCGGCCTCGACCAGCGCCTTGAGCTCCGCCTCGGTGCCGAAGCGCGGGTCGAGCAACTGGTAATCGTCCGCCCAGTAGCCGTGGAAGGCGCAGTGCTCGAACCAGCCGCCGGGCACGGTCACGCCGGTGGGAGGCTGGGACGGCGGGCAATAGTCGATCTGCCGCGCCACGGGCGTGATCCAGATCGCCGTCGCGCCGAGGCTCGCGATCTCGTCGAGCTGCGCCGTGAGGCCGGCGAAGTCGCCGCCGTGGAAGCCGCCGGGATTGTTGCGGTCGACGTTGGTGTTGTTGGCGCCCGAGCCGTCGGCGAAACGGTCGAGGATGACGAAGTAGAGCACGGCGTCGGACCAGTCGCGCTGCGGCATCACCGAGATGGGGCCGGACGATCCAGCCGGGACGTCCGGCGGTGCACTCGCGCAGCCCCCCAGCAAAAGCAGCGCCGCGAACCACGCCATCGAGCGGGCAGGCCTCGACGGCAGCGGCCGCGCGATCGTTCCCTGGTCAATCGCTCTCGGCATCATTTGCCCAACATGTTGTTGTTGTGCCGCGGCGAAGCGCCGCGAGCCGCCGGAGCGTTGCACGGTGCAGCGCAAAAAATCAACCCCGAACAAACCCTTGCCGAACCTAGCGGCGCTGCAGCATCGAGCACTCGCGACCGTGGCTTTTCCGGCTCAGAAGACGGTGTAGATGAGCGAGGCGAGCGCCGACTGCTGGCTGACGATCACCAGCCCCCCGAGCAGCATCAGCACGAGGATGATCGGCAGCAGCCAGTACTTCTTGCGCATGCGCATGAACTGCCACAGGTCGCGCAGGAACTCGCCCATTCAGAAAGGCTCCTCGAGTCGCACCGTGTGGTCCTTCGGGACGTCGATGCGGTAGCTGGCGGCGGCGGGATCGAAGCGGGTGTGGTACTGGAGCCGCCCGAGCCGTCGCAGCACCCAGCCCACGGGCAGCAGGATGCCAAAGAACACCGCGCCGAGCAGCAGCCACGTGTTCACGACGCCGAGTACGCGGGCGACCGGCAGCAGCAAGCGGTAGATCGGGTAGATCGCCGCCGGCCACACGAGGGCGAGTGCGCCCACCACGACGCCGGTGGCGAGGGGCCACGCCGGTCGGGGCCGCTCGCCGAGCCACGGCAGCAGACCCCAGAAGATGAGCACCACGAGCAGCGCGAGCCCGAGTCCGAAGTGCCGCAGTTCCCTGCGATCGTGGCGGGTGAGGATTCGCATGGTCGTCAGTCCGGCTCGAACTCACGCCGGCCGGCGAGCAAGGAGTGATCGGCGGGCTGCACCGTCCGCTCGAGCACGCAGGACCCCATCACCAGCACGTCGATGGCGGTTGCCATGAAGCAACGGTAGGCATCGGTCGGGCTGCAGACGATGGGCTCGCCACGCACGTTGAACGAGGTGTTGACGAGCACCGGCACACCGGTTCTGGCGCCAAATGCCGCGATCAAGTCATGAAATGCCGGGTTCGTGCGGCGATCCACCGTCTGGACCCGCGCGCTGCCATCCACGTGCGTGATCGCGGGCAGGGGCGAGCGCACGCCCCGCAGTCGCTCGAGCCCCGGCACCGGGACCGTGGACTCCGTGGCCGTTGCCTGCCAGCCACGTACGGGCGCCACCAGCAGCATGTAGGGACTCGGGCGGTCGAGATCGAAATGATCCGCCGTTCGCTCAGTCAGCACCGCGGGAGCGAACGGCCGGAACGACTCGCGGAACTTGATCTTGAGGTTCAGGGTGCGTTGCATGGCCGGATCGCGCGGGTCGGCGAGGATCGAGCGGTTGCCTAGTGCGCGCGGGCCGAATTCCATGCGCCCCTGCATCCAGCCGACGACGGCGCCCTCGGCCAGCCGCGCCGCGACCCGCTCGACCAGCGCAGCCGGCTCGAGCCGCTGGTAGGGCAGGTGCTGCTCCCGACAGAAGCCCTCGATTTCGTCATCCGTCCACGCCGGCCCAAGGCAGGCGCCGGACATCCGGTCCTCGCCGTCCGTCACCCGCCGCTCGCCTCCCGCGCTGTGCCAGGCGACGAGCGCGGCCCCGAGCGCGCCGCCCGCGTCGCCCGCTGCGGGCTGGATCCACAGCTCGTCGAACACGCCCTCGCGCGCGAGCAGGCCGTTCGAGACGCAGTTGAGCGCCACGCCGCCGGCGAGGCAGAGCTGGCGCTCGCCCGTCTCCTTGCGCAGCGCACGGGCGAGCCTGAGCACGATGTCGTCGGTGACCTGCTGGATCGAGGCCGCCAAGTCCATCGTGCGCTGGTCGACGGGCTCGTCCGGCGCGCGGGGCGGCCCGCCGAAGAGCGCGTGGAAGCGCTCGCTCGTCATGCGCAGTCCGGTCGCGTAGGCGAAGTAGCGCATGTCGAGGCGGAAGGTGCCGTCGGGCTTCACATCCACGAGGTGGCGGCGGATCAGGTCCGCGTAGCGTGGCTCGCCGTAGGGTGCGAGTCCCATCATCTTGTACTCGCCGGAGTTCACCTTGAAGCCGGTGTAGCTCGTGAACGCGGAGTAGAGCAGGCCGAGCGAGTGCGGGAAGTGCAGTTCCCAGCGCGGCTCGATCCGCGTGCCGTTGCCCACCCAGGCCGAGGCGGTGGCCCACTCGCCCACTCCGTCGAGGCACAGCACGGCCGCCCGTTCGAACGGGCTCGGGTAGAACGCCGAGGCCGCGTGCGACAGGTGGTGCTCGCTGAAGAGCAGCTTCGGCAGCGGCCCGCCCGTGCCGGCCAGCGCGCGGAGCTCGCGGCGCAGCTCGGACTTGAGCAGCATCTTCTCCTTGACCCACACCGGCATCGCCGCGACGAACGAGCGCAGGCCATGCGGCGCGCAGGCGAGGTACGTCTCGAGCAGGCGCTCGAACTTGAGGAAGGGCTTGTCGTAGAAGATCACCGCGTCGAGGTCCGCGACTGCGAGACCCGCGGACTCGAGGCACCAGCGTGCCGCCTGGGCCGGGAAAGCGGGATCGTGCCGACGGCGCGTGAAGCGCTCCTCCTGTGCGGCCGCGAGCACCGCGCCGCCCTCGACCAGGGCCGCGGCAGCGTCGTGATAATATGCAGAAACCCCGAGAATTCGTCGCACGCGCAGCTCCAGCCGATCACCGGCACTGTAGCAAAAGGGCTGCGCCCCCTAGTTCATGAAGCGCAAGACTCCGCCCGTCCCGGCTCCCGTCGAGACCTCGCCAGCGACCGCGCCGGCGCGACGCCGCGCCTTCCTCGCCATCACGCTGCTCGCGCCGCTGCTGCTGCTCGCGGGCGCCGAGGCGGTGCTGAGGCTCGCCGGCGTCGGCGCGCTCGAGCCGCTGTTCATCCCCGTGACGACGGCGCCGGGATACCTGCAGCCCAATCCCGCCGCCGTGCAGCGCTTTTTTCCCGACCCGCGCAGCGCGCCCGAGGTCAGCATCGACACCACGTGGTTCCCGGCGAACAAGGCGCCGGGCACGCTGCGGATCTTCGTGCAGGGTGAGTCGAGCGCCGCGGGTTTCCCGTACGGACGCTGGGCCTCGCCGGCCGCGCTGCTGCAGCAGCGCCTGCAGCGCGCCTACCCCGACCGGGAGGTCGAGGTGATCAACACCGGCATGGCGGCGGTTACGAGCTACGTGCTGCTCGACTTCGCGGACGAGATCCTCGCTCAGCAGCCGGACGCCGTGGTCGTGTACACGGGTCACAACGAGTTCCTCGGCATCGGCGGCGTGGGCTCCTCGCTCGCGAGCGCCCGTTCGCCCGCCCTTGCCCGCGGCATCGCCGGGCTGCGCCGCCTGCACCTGTATCGCGCGCTCGAACGCGGGCTCGGCTCGTTCGGCAAGGGCGCGGACCCGCTCGCGGCGCGGGAAGGCACGCTGATGTCGAAGGTCGCGGCGGAGCGCTCGATCCCGCTCGGCTCGCCGATGTACCAGCGCGGAGTCGCGCAGTTCCGCGGCAACCTCGAGCGGCTGCTCGGGAAGTACCAGGCCGCCGGCGTCCCGGTGTTCATCGGCACGCTTGCCAGCAACGAACGCGACCTGCCGCCGTTCGCAAGCAGCGACGACCCGGTGGACTCGGCGCGCGCGCGCTTCGAGAAGGGCCGAGCGCTCGAGGCGGCGGGCAACTTCTCCGCCGCCCGAACCGAGTACCTCGCCGCCAAGGACCGCGACGAGCTGCGCTTCCGCGCTCCGGAGGATTTCAACGAAGTGATCCGCAGCGTCGCGGACGCTCGCGGCGCCACGGTGGTGGACGCGCAGCGAGCGCTCGCCGCGGCGTCGCCGAACGGCATCATCGGCTCCGGGCTCATGCTCGAGCACGTGCACCCGAACGTCGATGGCTACTTCCGGCTCGCGAGCGCGTACTTCCCGGCGATGGCCGAGTGGCTCGGGCCGCCGCCCGTCGCGGTGGACGATGCCATGGCCCGGCGCGAGATTCCCGTCACCGCGGTCGACCGCCTGCACGGCGAGCTGCGCGTCGCCGCGCTGCTGAACGACTGGCCGTTCGTTCCCGAGCGGCGCCCGACCACCCTGCCCGCACCGGCAGATCGCATCGAGGAAATCGCGCAGGCGTGGTTCGGCGGTCGCATGACCTGGATCGAGGCGATGAACGCGGCGCTCGCCTGGTACCAGCAGCAGGGCAACGACGCGGAGGCCGCGCGCGTGGCGGCCAACCTCGCCGAGGCCCTGGTGACTTCGGCGGAAGCGCAGGGCGCCGCCGGCCGCTTGCTGCTCAAGGCCAACGAACCCGCGCGCGGGCAGCGCTTCCTCCGGCGTGCCGTCACGCTCGACGGCGGCCGGGTGGAGACACTGCTGTCGCTCGCGCAGTCGCAGTTCATGCAGGGCAACGTCACCGGATCGATCGCGACGCTCGAGACGGCGCTCGCCCAGCACCCCGGTGACTCGCGCATCGCCTACTGGCTCGAGGAAGTGCGGCGGGCGGCCTCCGAGTAGCGGCTTGCCCGGGTACCGCCCGGGGGGACGCCGTGAAGCCTTCCCTGGCGGCTCGCGCGCCGCGTCCATGCGGCGCGACGCCCCCCGGCAGTACCCGGGCAAGCCGCTACCCGGACGACGGCGGCACGCTCACCGCCAGAACGGCGTGTCGTCCGCCTCGGTGAGGAAGAAGCCGGCGATCGCCGCACGCGCGAACGGGGCGTTGCGCTTCACGACGTTCACGCGGTGCCACACGCCGCCGACCATGAACACGAGGCGATTGGGCTTCGCGAACACGAACTCGGTGCTCGTGGCGCCGTCCATGAGCAGCTGCGACAGGTCGTCCTTGGTGAGTACGTCCCAGGTCTCCTTGACCGTCTCGACGCGACCGCTGCGCATGTGGTGTTTCTCGGGCAAGCGCGCCCGCTCGAGCACGTCCTCCACGATCATCAGCTCGCCGCCCCACGAGGCATGCCAGCGCGGGTGCACGTAGTAGGTGTAGGCGCCGGCGAAGCGACCCTCGTCGTCGTGCCAGTCGAGCCCGGATCCGGGCGGGTGCAGGTAGGTGCGGGCCGTGACGTACGTGTCGGGCACCTTCTCACGGTAGAACTTCGAGTCCAGGATCTTCCTGATCAGCAGGTCCACGGCCATGCCGGTGGGAAAGGCCTT
>Ga0209391_10001608_pt1 | contig 11721 bp, 6 predicted proteins | sample PPLLak3March2015_FD_187246 | JGI IMG/M metagenome (GOLD analysis project Ga0209391, IMG submission 187246) | Freshwater sediment microbial communities from Prairie Pothole Lake near Jamestown, North Dakota, USA - PPLs Lake P7 Core (1) Depth... | ecosystem: Environmental > Aquatic > Freshwater >... | reverse complement strand
CCATTGCGGATCAGCATTGAGTGCTACTCGGCCATAGATATCCGTTACATGATGCATCATCCATCCTTTGGCACCATACATTTTTTCGGCCGCATTTCTTCCCGGAGCAAGCATCGCCTTCATAAAGCGACCAAGCGGCTCAACGGTTTCACTCACATTGGTCACATCTGCCGGCCAGTAATTCATTTGTAAATTGATATTGGTATGGTAGTCACTTTGCCAGGGAGCATCAAAATAAGGGTTCCATTTCCCCTGTAAATTGGCAGGCAGCTTTGCCGGGTAACGGGAGCTTGACAGCAAAAGATAGCGACCATATTGAAAATACAAAGCCATCAGGGATGGATCTTTGGAACCGGATTTAATTTGTTGCAAACGCTGGTCGGTTGGGATTTGAATTTTATTTTCCCCGGATAATTCCAAAGCACATTTATTGAAAAGGGGTTGATACTCCACCAAATGATCCTGTAACAGATTGTTATACTTTTTATTATTTCCGTGATCAACAATGGCCATAGCATCCTTCAGCGGATTGATCCTTCGATCAAAATCCAGTTTTTTATGGTCGTAGTCTGTTGCAGCCGAGAAAAGAATCATCACTTCTGTAGCATCCCTAACTTCAATCGCTTTTTCCAGAAAGGTCTTTTTCCCATCAGCAGATTCTACTTCCGCTACAGCGGCAAACTTAAGATGCAGTCCCTGTGGCCCCTTATTCAGTACTTCGCCTATATCCTCTATTTGCCCGGTCATTAATATGCGGTTATTCTTAACTGTTATGTTAACGTCTTTTTCCCTTTCAAGCGAAAGCCTGATATTGATTTTACCGCCTGTGGCTTTAATCCTTACAACCATCATATCGGCAGGGACGGAAAAAAAGGATTCCATTGTATAAAGAACTGGTCCCCGTTTAAAAGAAGTTGTATGCACAGCAGTCGACAAGTCAAGGCTGCGCTTGTAATCATTCACTGTAATGGCTGAATCGAAAAAGTCAATAAACATATCACCGAGGGTCTGATAGGACCTGATTTCCGGCGGCGTTCCAAGTAAATACTTTTTTGAAAGAAGATAAGCCTGCTTATTTTTTTCCTCCAGCAACAGGTTTTGAATTTCTTTCAGGTGGGTTAATGCGCCTGTATTTATATCATCAACCTTTGTCCCCGCCCAGACAGTTTCTTCATTCAACTGAATCTGTTCGCGATTAGTTTTCCCAAAGACCATACCCCCCATACGTCCATTTCCGATGGGCAGTGCTTCGGTCCATTTAGTGGCGGGTTGACGATACCATAGTATATTAGTATTGGTTTGTGCAAAAGAAGAAAATACAGAAATTGTAAGTATGGTTAAGACCAATAATTTTTCTTTCATATGAAATAAATTTAATCGAAAAAACGAAGATTAAATTAGTTATTCCGGAAGCGAAAATGCGATATAGCTGTCGCCGCTTTTGGTTCCCAGTTTTCCGCCGCCACAAGCTATCACTAAATATTGTTTTCCGTTAATTGCATATACTGCCGGAGTTGCAAAACCTGGTGCTGGCAACAAATATTCCCAAAGCAGTTTACCCGTTTTTTTATCAAAGGCCCTGATCTTACTATCGCGGGTAGCTGCAATGAACACCACACCCCCCGCAGTAACCACAGGACCACCATAATTTTCCGTACCGGTGATGATCCCTTTTTTGGCAAACTCAGGATATTCTCCTAATGGAATTTTCCAGGCAATTTCACCGGAATTTAAATCAATGGCATTCAGTGTACCCCATGGCGGACTGATAGCAGGATACCCTTCTTTACTCAGGAATTTATTATATCCTGTTATGCCATAAGGCAGTTGCAGGAAGGTATCAACCGGCTGAGGTGGAAATATTTTTTTTGCTGAAACTCTATCATCCAGCAATACCGCGGTGACTGCATTTTTAACTTCATCAGAAAGATGCAGGAAAGATGGCATCATTCTTCTTCCGCTATTGATGAGTGAGATTAATGTTGACGGCGTATATTTTATTTTGACGGAATCCAGTGAGGGATAATTTCCGGTTCCCTTTTTATCCGCTCCATGGCAAGCCTGGCATTGCTGGGTGTAAATGCGATTTCCTGCTTCAAGGTAATTTTCTTTTTTGGGCGATAAGGGTTTATCCACCATTGTTAAAACCCAGGGCATTTCGTTTGCGTTAACATAAAGCAGTCCGGTTTCAGGATCAAAAGCCGGCCCACCCCATTCTGCCCCACCATCAAACCCAGGGAATACAATTGTTCCTTGTTTGGAAGGTGGCGCAAACATATGGTCTTTCCGATATCCAGTCCAGCGTTTGAGTATTTCTTCACGGGAAGAATCAGGTATCAGGTTATTGATATCTGATTCAGTAAATGCCTGCCTTGCAAAAGGTTTTGGCAGCAATGGTACAGGCTGGGTTGGGGAAAGCTTTTCACCATCCAATTCGGTATCAAATGGCACCGCTTTTTCTTCAACCGGAAACAGTGGTTTACCAGATACGCGGTCCAATAAATAAATATATCCTGTTTTAGTGGGCTGCGCGACCGCATCTGTTTTTTTACCATTATGCGTTACCGTTACCAATGCCGGAGCAGTGGGCAGGTCGCGGTCACATACATCATGATGGATCTGTTGAAAATGCCAGATATATTTTCCCGTAGCCGCATCCAGCGCTAAAAGGCAATTGGCATACAAATTATTTCCGGTACGCCGGCCGCCATAAAAATCAAAAGAGGCGGAACCTGTTGGCACATAAACAATCCCCCTGGCTTCATCAAGGCTCATGCCACTCCAGTTGTTGGCACCGCCTATTTTAAGGTAGGCATTGGGGTTATCCCAGGTTTCGTGTCCGGGTTCCCCCGGCTGGGGTATGGTATGAAATATCCATTCCTGTTTTCCCGTTTTTACATTAAACGCGCGGATATGCCCGGGGGCGGCAGCCGGACCTTCATCTACCCTGCTACCCATTATGATCAGATCTTTATATACTGTTCCTGGTGAAGTTGCCGTAATAAATAACTGGCTAACATCCCTGCCCAGGCCGGAATGAAGGTCCACTTTTCCGCTGTCTCCAAAACTGCCTATTAATGTTCCGTCGTTTGCATTGATACAGTGCAGGAAAGAACCTGCAGTGTATAGTATTCGTTTATCCTTAGCCCCATCGCTCCAATAGCTAATTCCCCGGCAATTGTTCATTATAAAAAAAGAACCCTTATTCGCATCAATAGAATCAAATGGATTAAATCTCCATCGTTGTTTACCCGTAAGAGCATCAAGTGCAAATAATTTCATTTCGGGTGTTGTTCCATACATTATACCATCTATAATGAGTGGGTTACATTGAATCTGTGAATGGTTCACTGTATCTGCATCTCCAGTATGAAATTCCCAGGCCGGGGTTAACAGGTGTACATTTGATGTAGTAATTTGGGAAAGATCAGCATAACGGATGTTTGCATTGCTGCCGCCACTAACGGGCCATTGCAGGTTAAGGCTTTTTTTATCCGAGCAGGAAAAAAGAAATAAAATAGAAAAAAGGATAGATCGATAATGCATAAAGCAATATAAATATTTTAACCGCAAGTTGAACAGGTAAAAAATATTCTGTTTTACTTCCGCTGGCGGTCAGACGGAGGCCGTCAGACCGGGATCTTTTTCGCGCCTCTGCGTCTTCGCGGTTATTGTATTCACTTCCTTCTTCCTTATTTTATGTTCCTTATTTCTTATTTTCCTGAGAAAATCAGGATACCCCAGGTTCTTTTTCCAGTACCGTAAGCAAGTCTGCATATTCAACGGTAAGGGGAATTGCACCGAGTTGTACAATGGCTTTTTTACCGCGGATTTCTACCAGTAGCCCCACCTGGTTATTTTGTTTCATCAGCACTTTATCGCCGGCCTTAGGTTCCAGCCCGGTTTCGATATAACGCGCATCCAGTTTTTTTCTAACCTTCTCGGATACCTGCTTTTCTTTTTGCCGGAAAAGCAGCGAATGCATTTGTTTTAAAAGTTCCTGTTTGTTTTCCGAATCCTGTGTACGTCGCCAGTCAAACACAATCTGCTTCAGCTTTCGTTCCATATCCTTCAGGTACGCAATACGGTCTTCGGTTACGCGGTTCTGTTGCTTTAACATTTCCACTTCCTGGCGATGTTTCTCCTTATCCATTACCAATATCATTTCCTTCCGGAGCCTTTCGTTTTCGCGCAGTAACTTTTGAAGATCCTTATCCTTCTGATCAATTTTCCGCAGGTCCTGCTCCGTACGGTTCAATAATTTATCGAGTGTGAAATGGTTTTCATCAACCAGGGTGCGGGCACGGTTGATGAGCCGGGGTTCAAGACCTATTCTTTCCGCAATGGAAAATGTATACGAGCTTCCGGGTTTGCCTATATTGAGTTGATATAATGGTAACAGGTTCTTCTCATCAAAAGCCATCGCTCCATTTATGATGCCTGGGGTTTTATTGGCCATAACTTTCAGGTTCAGGTAATGCGTGGTAACAATACCCATGGCATGTTTGCGTACCAGTTCTTCCAGGAATACTTCCGCAAAAGCGCCACCCAGGCTGGGATCGCTGCCACTACCCAGTTCATCAATAAAAAAGAGGGTCCGGCCATTGGCCTCTTCCATCAGGAATTTCATATTCTTCAGGTGGGAACTGTAGGTGCTTAATTCAAATTCCAGGCTTTGTGTATCGCCGATATGGATCATGATCTGTTTAAAAATTCCAAAACAGGAATCAGGATGAACGGGCACAAGCAAACCGCTTTGGATCATCATCTGCAGCAGTCCAACCGTTTTTAAAGTAACCGTTTTGCCACCTGCATTGGGGCCCGATATGATGAGGATACGCTGCTTTTCATCCAGTTTCAGATTAACCGGGATCACGGGCTTGCCCGACTTCCGATTGTATAAATACAACAGAGGATGGTAAGCTTTGATTAAATCAATACCGGAACGTTCTTTTAATTGCGGGAGGGAAGCATCCATATCCAAGGCCAGCCTCGCCTTTGCACGAATGAAATCAAATTCACCGAGGATATCATAATAATTTTTCAATAATGGAGCATAAACAGACATCTCGGCAGTGAGTGTACGCATTATCCTGTATATCTCCGCCCGTTCTTCATTTTCGAGCGAATAAATATCATTATTCAATTCTATTGTTTCTTCCGGCTCCACAAAAGAAGTGCGACGGGTATCGCTTTCTCCATGCAGGATACCCTTCACCTGCCGCTTATGTTCGGCATAAATGGCCACTACCCTTCTGCCATTCAGAAAAGCTTCTTCAATGTCTGCTATATAGCCGGATTTACTGAGTTTTTGCACGATCTTCTCAAAAGACCTTCTCAGTTCATTGCGTTTGCGATATAACCCTGCACGGATATCTGCGAGTTCTTTGGAGGCATCATCCCTTACCGTACCTTGCTCGTCAATCACTTTATCAATAACCGTTATGATGTTTTTTTCGTAATAAGCGTTTTCGATAACTTTATACAAAGCTGGATAAGCTTCCTGTCTGTCTGTATCAAACCATTTAAATATGAGCCGGGTACCTTCAGCTAATTTGCGTACCTGGACAAAGTCTTCTCCGATCAAAACGGCACCGGGTATACCCAATAATTTGAGTTCCCTGGAAATATTTAATACAAAATCATTGGGAAAATGCTGCCCCGTTTGCTGAATAAGAAGGTAGGCATGACTCTGTGCAAGTTCAAGTTCGATATATTCCTTCTGGGTATGGATCCTGAGTACCTTTGCCTTTTCCAAAGCATACGCTGTTCTTGCATGCTCAGCCAGCAGGGATTTTATCTTATCGAATTCCAATTGTACCGATGCCGAATCTGGGAATAACTTCATAAACTTAGGGGCGTCTTTACTGCGGCGCTAAAATAAGCATATAAAAAGGAGTCATCAAACCAGCTTCAGCCCGGTTATAATGAAACTGAAATACAAATGTATTGTTAAATCGCAGTCCAAAAGAGCTTAAGCAAAACATGTTTAACTTCAAACCGTTGGTAAAAACCACAACTTGCAGCAACTTTGGATGTTCGAAGAAAAATGATGTGTCATATGATGAAAATGTTACTCCTGTCCTCAACCGTTTTAATGGCTTCACTGTTATCATGTTCGCAGCGTGAATCCCCAAAATCAAATAACTTCACACAGGCTAAATATGTTTCCTCCATGCAAACTGACACTATAACTTTTGGTAACGGATGTTTCTGGTGCACAGAAGCCATCTTTCAGCAGATTGAAGGAGTTATTTCGGTAACCAGCGGATATAGTGGTGGCCATGTGGTAAACCCTACTTATGAAGAAGTATGTGATAAAAAAACCGGTCATGCCGAAGTTTGTCAGCTGGTTTACGACCCTTCAAAGGTTTCTTTAGATGAATTGTTTGAAGTATTCTGGCAAACACATGATCCTACCACTTTAAATAAACAGGGAAATGATGAAGGCCCTCAGTACAGAAGTGTTGTCTTTTATCATTCTGATGAACAAAGGCAAAAAGCCGAATATTTTAAATCAGCCCTGGATAAAAGTGGTGCTTTTGAAAAACCAATTGTAACCGCCATTGAACCTTATAAAAATTTCTACATAGCAGAGAATTATCATCAGAACTATTATAAAAATAACAGCAACCAGCCGCAACCAGCCATATTGTTATTTTGTGATAAGGCCGAAACTGGAGAAATTTGAAAAGGTGTTTAAATCAAAGGCAAAAAATTAAAAGTCCTGTGATTATTTATTTAAGGCCACAGAGGGCCACAGAGTTTAATGAGAACCACAGAGAATACATTTAAAATCTCTGTGGTTCTCTTTTTTTCTCTGTGGCCCTCTGTGGCCAATAAATTAAATTAACGTTTCATAATTTGCTGAGCATATTTCTCTCCCCCAACCTGCAGTACAACAACATATTGACCGGCAGCCCATGCTTCCATTCCGGAAATTGAAAGGCTGTTGCTACCAGACTGAACCTGGAACTGCTGCTGTTTCAATACACGGCCGCTAAAATCAGTAATCATCAGCGATGCCTGTTCCTTATGTGTTGCAGTAAGATTTATAGATGCCCCCGAAGAAACGATATTCGGATAAACCCGGAATCCAGAGACTGCCTGAGCATTAAATTTCATTACAATCACCTGGCTGTAAAATACTTTACCCTGCTGATCAGTAGTTTTGAGGCGATAAAAAGTATTGCCCTGAATATTAACCGGATCGCGGTAAGACATTTTATGGTTTATACCGGAACCGCTCATTGCAAACTCTGCCACAGGTACAAAACCTTTACCCGAATTGCTTTTCTCCACCGTAATTTTATCATACAAAGAATTTGCCCGAAGTTCCCAGTTAAGTTGAACAGCATTATGCTGAACCAAACCATTAAAGGAAATCAAACCGTTTATGGGTAATAACAGTGTTGTATAGGTGAATTTTTTAAAATACACACTTCGCAAACGCATCATGCTGCTTGCAGACCTGTTATCTGCGCCAACTCTGAATTTCACACTAAATACATTATCATGGATGGCACTATACATAACATCGCGCTGAATAGTATCAATACCATCATAGGTTATGGCAGTTCTGTTCTGCGCTTCTGTCCAGCTGCCTAAATCGGAAATATTGAGGGATCCGCCAATAAGGTCGTATTGTTCTGTGAAAGAAGGTGATTTTTCAAACTGATCAAATTCATACAGATCGCCATCGCCAAACCTCCAGCCATCAATATCAATCGCAGTCAGCGGAACTTCGGTCATCATTGCCGGTATAAAAGTTCCGCCAATAACAAAATCAAGCTGAAATTCTACATATCCTTTTTGGTTGCCTGCACAATTAATATAAGGTTGAAATGCCTCGTCGAAACCAGATGCACCATCAAGTTCGCTAAGGGACATGCCACCAGTTATATCTGTAATGGTGATGATACCATCTATACCGGGTTTAACATCCGGGAAACGGTATGAAGCACCAATTTGCAAATCAGTTCCAGATATATGAACCGGATTAATAAATATATAATCAGGTTGGGCGATGGTGATCAATGGCAGCAAAAGGGAGATTATGAATACTGCTTTGATCAGATGTTTCTTAAGGGTAGCTGTTGTTTTCATGGCATTCTATTCAAGGGTTATTGAATGAAATGTTTTTCTAAGGGTATTGGATAGAAAGCAGATTTGAAATTACATACCTGCCGGTGTTATTAGGATTTCTTCATATATGAAACGTATAACCATTGTGTTTATTACGAATCCTATGATCGTAGATTTACGCGAAATACATTTTAGAATTGATTAATAAGTACATATGCTAAAAAAAAATCCCCGAAATATTTCGGGGACCTATTAAAATTTTTTTAAACCTGTTATCGCTTGATAATCTTTTGGGTCATTTTTTCATTTCCTACAGTAAGTACTACCAGGTAGTTACCTGCTATTAAACGGTCTGTATCATTCAGTTGAACGCTATTGTTGCCGGGAGAAAGCCTGGTTTGCTGCCTGCTCATGATCCGTCCGCTGAAGTCAACAATCGTTAACTCAGCATTTTCATTCTTGTTTGCAGACAAACTAATGGTTGCACCGGATTCAACCAGGTTCGGATAAACTTTAAACCCCTGAACCGCAGATGACTTAGACTTCATGATCAGAATATCACTATACCTGATTTTACCATTTGCATTATGAAGTTTCAAACGATAATAAACAATTCCTTCTGCCTGAATGGCATCTGTATAATTTTGTTTGATTTTTTGTGACGAAGCTGGAATCGATTTATGATCAATTGAAGTGAATTTTTTACCATCATTACTTTTTTCAATCGTTATTCCTGTAAAACCACAATCAGCGGCCAGTTCCCAGTTTAATTCGTTTCCATTTGTTTTTTGAATAGCGGAAAATGATAGAAGTCCGGCAGTAGGAAGCAAACCATTTGCATACCAGAATTCTTTGAAATATACACTGCGGAGGCGGGTAGTTGAAACTGTTGTTTGGTTATCAACACCAACGCGGATAATACAAGAAGTTACATTGAAATTTACCACTGTGAACATAACCTGTTTTGCACTTGTATCACGACCAGGATAATCAATACCAGCGGTATTATAACCCCTAAATGTATTTCCTGACTGAGACATCATCAGCTCGTTGCCAAGTAAATTATAATTGATATATCCACCACCAAGATCAATTTCATCAAATTCATAGACACTGTTTCCCAGGCCATCAAAATTATTATATCCATCCACGTCTATTGGGGTAACAGGAACTTTGGTTTGAATAAACGGTGTATTGGTACCGGCATAAAGAAATTCAAAATTCATTTCAAGATATCCATTGGTACCAGGAGCAGAAATTAATGTAGGCTGCAATGCTTCCGGGTATCCTGAATTGCCATCCAATTCTGATACTGTAACACCAGGAGTAATAAATGTTATGGTAACAAAGGCATCAACTCCGGATTTTACATTATTAAACCGGTATTTTGCGCCTACCTGCAAATTTACACCAGATATCAGGGTGCCATTCCTGAAATCGTAATCAGGTTGGGCTAAACTGGTTAATGGGAGTATAAAGAATAAGGCAAATCCAAACAGCCACTTTTCTTTGAATAGGGTAAAAATCTTGTTCATAAATCCAGTTTTCAAGGGTAATCGAAACCTGGTTTTTCGAAGGATGGATTGGATGGTGTTGCCAGGTTTTTAAGGGTTTTCATTTTAATCCCGGCGGTTATGGTAGTTTACCTTTCGGTTCTACTGGTAATAAAACGTTGGATTGAACATATTATTACGTAGTATCATCTCGTAATTCTACGAGCCAGGAAAGTAAATACCTGTTTTTTAACCTCTTAAACAATAAAAATATTTTATAATTTCTTTCGGGTTCTTCTCAATTCGAGCAAATTAAGGGCATTAGGATAGAATCCTGATACTCTTGGGTTTACAAGATGAATGGCTACATCATACCAGAGCGGTATAACCGGTGCCTCATTGATAACCAATTGATCCATTTGTCTGTAGAGAGATAATCGTATACTATCGTTGGTTTCCGTCAAAGCTTTTTGAAAGAGTTCATCGAACAAAGGCATTTTAAACCTTGTATAATTTGGGGGCGACGGATTATCGCCATAAAATACACTCAGGTAATTTTCTGCATCAGGATAATCCGCGATCCAGCTTCCCCTGAAAAAGATGGCCTGTTGTTGGGCTATCTTCTCTAATAAGGTTCCCCTTTGAAAAGCCTCAACCTGAACAGGTATGCCCACTTCCTCCAACTGCCTGGCAACAAAGGCGCCCATCTCAGCATATATAGGAATAGTGAGCAGTTTAATTGGCTCCAATCCTTTTCCGCCAGGGAAGCCTGCTTCAATGAGCAATTGCCTGGCTTTGGCCGGATCATAAATATATCCTGCCGGCCTGTTTGCATTGAATCCGGGTAAACCATAAGGCACAAAACCATTTTCAGCCGGGATGCCAATTGAATTCCGCAAGTATAACATCATCTTTTTCTTATCAATGGCATAACTCATTGCCTGCCTGATCTTCTTCAGTCGTAGTGGTGAATTTTTTAGTAAAGGATTACTGGTGTCCTGCAATATGCCCAGGTATTCTGTGTTGAGGTATGGATGTTTTTGTAAAATTATCTTTTCCTTCCATTCATCTTTTAAGTCCCCATTTCTGCTGAGTATCTCATCTTTGAAATTGGCATCAATATCATTCATAAAATCAAGCCTGCCTTGTTGAAACTCCAGGAACTCCCCTGCTTTATTATCCAGGAAAGAAATTTTAACTGCCTGTAAATATGGAAGCGAATTTCCGGCACTGTCTTTCTCAAAATATTTTTCGTTGCGCAGAAAAATCAATGCCTGTCCTTCTTCCCATGCTTTGAAAGTAAAAGGCCCGGTGCCGCAGGGATGGCGACCATAATCTTTTCCCAATGCTTCAACCACTTCTTGTGGAATAACAGAGCAGTATTGCATACTCAAAATACCAAGTATCGGTGGAAAAGGGCTTTTGAGTGTTAACCGAAAGGTGGTGTCGTTGATAGCAGTAAATGGTTGGATACTATCCACGCGACCATTAAATATCCAGGCACCCGGACTGGCCGTTTGTGGGTTAAGAATCCTTCCCAGGCTATAGGCTACATCAGCTGCAATCATTTTTCGACCTTTACCATTTGGGAAAACGGGATGGTCGTGAAAATACACATCATCCCGAAGGATAAAAGTGTAGGTAAGCCTGTCTGATGAGAGGGTCCAGCTTCTTGCCAGCGCTGGTATAATTTGCAGGTCCTGGTCTACTTCCATCAGGGAGTTGTATATCTGATGGGTTGCCCACATGATTGGCTGGTTCTTGGCAAATGCCGGATCCAGTGTGCCGATACCTTCTGGTTGATTATAATAAAAAACCTGCTTGTCTTTTTGCCCACTGCTTTTGCAACCGCTTATGTATAAGCAGCCAATAACAAAAAACACTATTACCGTTTGTATGTTTAAGCTTGGCATCTGTTGATTATAAACCTAAATTTAGGCAATAAAACAGCTTATAAAATTAAACTGTGTTTGAAACAGTTCATAAATAGCTTTATGAAGCAAAAATATTTTACACGGATTTCATTCATTTTGATACTGATTTTTTCAGGTTATGCCAAAGCACAATTGGGTGTTGAACAAAAAATATTCACCCGTGCAGATACATTGCGGGGAAGTATAAGCGCAGAACGCGCCTGGTGGGA
>Ga0209391_10001607_pt1 | contig 11730 bp, 10 predicted proteins | sample PPLLak3March2015_FD_187246 | JGI IMG/M metagenome (GOLD analysis project Ga0209391, IMG submission 187246) | Freshwater sediment microbial communities from Prairie Pothole Lake near Jamestown, North Dakota, USA - PPLs Lake P7 Core (1) Depth... | ecosystem: Environmental > Aquatic > Freshwater >... | reverse complement strand
GGGCGCGCCATTTGCAGCAAAGGCTTACGTTAGCGCGTAGGCCTTTGTGCTGTCTGGTGTAGGGAAATTGTAGAGTCACTGTCTACGACCCCCCCAAACCCGTTCGATCCGCCGCGTTGCCGCTGACAAGTGCTCCGGCGCCAAGTGCGCGTAGCGAAGGACACCATCTCGTACGACTTCCAGCCTCCCAAGGTTAGATTTCAAATCATGCTGCTACTCAGAAGCGGGGGGCGTCGCCTTGGCGGCCGGTGCTCCGGCCGTCCCAGCCGTCCCAGCCTTCACCAGCGTCATCGTCGCCGGATCCAGGTGTTTCCTGATCGCGCCGTTGACCTCGTCCCGCGTGATCGCCTTCACGCGTGCCGGGTATTCATCGACGAACTCGAGCGGCATGCCGCGGTTCAGCATCGCTAGGATTGTCCCGGCCATGCCGGCACTCGTGGCGAGCCCGACCTGGTAGGTGCCGGCAAGCTCGCTCTTGGCGCGCGCCAGCTCTGCGTCTGTGATGCCTTCGGCGTGCCAGGCGTCGAGCTGCCGTCGTGTCGAGGCCAACCCCTTGTCGAGCAATGCCGGTGCGAAGGCCGCCTGGATGCGCCAGTCGCCGTCGGTGAATGAATCGCCGGACAGAAAGGCGCCGATGCCGTAGGTGAGCCCTTCCTTGTCACGCACGTTCGCCATCAGGCGCCCGGCGAACCCGGAGCCGAAGATCCGCGTGCCGAGGCGCAGCGCCAGCGAATCCGGATCCGAGAACCTGAGCCTCGTGGCTTGCCCGAGCACGACGCTGACGCTGGTCTTGTCGGCCATGAATATTGTCTCGGTCCGGGCCTCGGCAGCTGCATCCGCCGACATCGCGGCGGGCGGCAGCGAGCCACCGGTCCATCCCGAAAATGCCTTGCGCACTTCCGCCTGGGCCGCGACTGGGTCCACGTCGCCAACGATGACGAGCCGCATGCCGGTCGGCCCATAGTACTTCTCGTGGAACTGCCTGACCTCGGCGATCGTCGTATTGCCCATGTTGGCGAGCATCTGCTCGGCTGTGGGCTGGCGATTGGGGTGCCCGACCGGATAGATGGCGCGCGAGAACGCGTCGCCGGCCCGGAAGTCCGTGTCCTGCTGCTGCTGCCGGATGGCGCCCTCCAGCTGCACCTTGAGCTTCTCGAACTCCTGTTCCGAGAACGCGGGAATGCGCAGCTGCTCGGCCATCAGGTCAATCAGCATCGGCAGGTCTTTCCGCAGGCAGCGGCCGCGGATCTCCAGCGTATTGGTATCCACGGAGAAGGAAAGCGTAGCCCCGACCCCGCCCAGTCTCTGGGCAATGGCGAACTTGTCCTGTGCCGTGGTGCCCTTGTCGAGCATCGCGCCGGTCAGTGTGGCCAGCATGACGTCGCCGGTCGGGCTGCGGTCGTCGCCAGCGGGAAGCGAGCCCACGATGTTCACGACGTCCTGCACACTGGTGCGAAGCGCAACCACGTCGATGCCGCCGACGTCGGTACGGACCGCGTCATTCGCTACGGAAGCGCGGGCGCCAGGGGAGGCTAGCAGGACCGTGACGCAAGCAATGAAAGCAGGAAAGAATCTCATTTGGGCAACTCGCACGGTGGGCCGTTCGTTCATTTCGCTGCACCCGCTGCTTCGGGCGGCACAGGTATGAACCAGCCGGTCGTGCTCTTCTTCACGTCCAGGTACTTGTTCGCGACCCGCTTGATGTCGGCGGCCGTCACTTTCGCCGTGGCATCGTCCACGGTGTAGTACAGAGTCCAGTCGCCTGCGGCGATCGACTCGTTCAGATTGCCGGCAATAGAAAACGTGCCATCCCTGCCGTAGGCCGTCGCGGCCTTGTACTTGCCGAGCGCGGTCGCGACCTCGGCATCGGTCACCCCGTCCTTCTTGATGCGCTCGATCTCCTCGAGCACCACCTTCTCCACCTGCGAGTGTTCCACGCCCGGCGCAAGGAACGCATAGACCTGGAACAGTTGCGGGTCGTGGAAGAACCCGGCGCTCGCCGTGGCGCTGAGCGTGAGGTTTGTGTCGGTCAGCGCTTTGTAGAAGCGGCTCGTCTTGCCGCTGCCGAGGATCGTCCCGAGCATGTTCAGGGCCGGGAAGTCCGCGTCGCTGCCGGCAACGCTCTTGTAAGCGATCCCGACGATGCCAAGTTCGCCTGCGCGCCGCAGCGTGACACGCCGTTCACCCTGCTGCTCCGGTTCGGCCGTGTAGATCGTCTGGATCGGCTGCGGCGACCGCGGGAATGGTCCGTAGTACTTCTTGATCAGATTCAGAACCGCCGCCGGCTCGAAGTCCCCGATCACCGACACCGTGGCATTGTTCGGCCAATAAAAGGTGTCGTAGAACGCGCGCAGCTTCTCGATCGGCACGTTCTCGATGTCACTGCGCCAGCCGATGGTGGAGTGGTGGTACGGGTGCGCGGTGATCGCCGCGGCGTTGATCTCAACGTCCAGCGCCTGGTGCGGATCGTTCTCGCCCTGCTCGAACTCGTTGCGCACGACCGTCATCTCGCGCTGCCGGTCCTCCTCGCGCAACCACAGGTTACGCATGCGGTCTGCTTCGATCGCTACGTAGCCTTCGAGGAACTCTTTGCCGACGACCGCATAGTAGTTGGTGCGGTCGAGCCAAGTGGTCGCGTTGTAGTTGCCGCCCACGGTCTCGAGGTACTGCTTGACACTGTTGCCCTTACCGTCGTTGAAGGCGTCGCTCCCCTTGAACATCAGGTGCTCGAGCAGGTGGGTAGCTCCGGTGGTGCCGGTCACCTCGTTCCGGGATCCCACCATGTAAGTGACCATGAATGTCACCACCGGCGCCGATCGGTCCGGCATCAGTAGAACGGTAAGACCGTTGGCCTCGAGCGTGTACTCGGAAATTGAGCCCACGGTCCGGACGTACTTGAATCCGGGGACTGAGGCCGGAGTGTCGGCCGCCTGCGTGGGGACCGGCCCGACGGTCAGGGAGACGACCATCGAAATTGCTGCGATTGCTCTTTTCATGTCGGTAGCGACTCGTTCTCGGACGCGCAAGCTTATCCCAAAGACGGCGCATAGCACTTTCGAACATGCGTGATTGCCGGCCACGGGCAGCTGCCTGGAGGACGGAATTCTGGAGCGGTTGGGCTTCTATGGCCCAGGTGGCGAAGGTTCGATCCCGATGCACCAGGATCCGTGCGATGACGGCCAGGTCTTCGATGCTCGCTATCACCCGCAGCCGTCCATGGCAGCGGGCGCAGATGTCGATCTCGATCGCGACACCTGCTTCAGGCGCTGCGCCCAGCTCTTCTCGACAGGGCGCGGTGTTGCGCACTTGCCCGCGCCCTCCTCGGCGCCCTTTCCGCCCGGACCACGTCGGGCCGGCGTGATCGCCGCACGAAGATGGCTGCGCGTAGCCCTTGATCGCCGTGCCTGAGCCGTCGTCGGCGACCTTAGAACCGCCAGCCGATGCCGAGCGTCGCCGACCACGGCTCGTAGTCGGCGCGCACGCGACCGGTTGCCGCGCCCTCGCCGTCCATCGTCACCTCGCCGGCGCTCAGGTAGCGACGCCCGGCGTCGAGGAACCACCGCTCGCCGATCTCATAACGCGCGTAGGGTTGAAGTGCCACTCGGCGTGACTTGACGAAATTTAGCGGAACGTAGAGTGAGGGCGGGCCATCTAACTTGTTGATTTCAAAGAGCCTAGAAAATCCAAGGCGCCCTACGAACCAGAAGGTCGGGAGTTCGAATCTCTCCGGGCGCGCCAAACAAATAGACGCAACAATCTTACTTCCCGATAGTGGTCGTTCGCAGTCCAGCGAACATAGAAGGCAGCCGCGATGCTGCCGACATCCACGATATCAATTCCCGCCGGATCGGCGAATTATAGAAACAATGGCAGGCCCACACCCGATGGGATGCATGAGCTTCCTTGTCGGGTCGGAGCGCACCGAGGAGGGATCCTCATGTCGTCGCAGGTCCCCCGAATGGTCCTTGTTAGTGTGGCGTCACTCGCCTTGTCGGCCTGTGGCGGCGGAGGAGACGGCCACACGCAACCACCGGTTCCGGCCTCGATCACGATCGTTTCCGGGAACTCGCAGACCGGCGTCGCCGGGTCGGCGCTGCCCGCAGAGCTCGGCGTGTCGGTCACGGATCGTTCGGGCAGGCCGGTCGTCGGAGCGTCGGTCACCTGGGCCGTCGTCGCGGGCAGCGGGTCGGTGACGCCCACGAGCAGCACCACTGACAGCGCGGGCCTCGGCACGACAAACTGGACACTTGGTGTGGCGCTGGGCGCGAACCGGGTGACCGCGACGGTCAGCGCACTCGCGCCGGTTACGTTCGATGCAACGGCCATCGCAGGACCGCCGGCGAGCGTCAGCATCGTGTCGGGAAACGGCCAGAGCGGTACCGTCGCCACCGAACTGCCCACGCCGCTCACCGTGCGCGTGACGGACTCCGGTGCGCGGCCCGTGAGCGGCGCCGCCGTCACCTGGGCTGTGATCGCAGGCGGCGGCTCGGTGACGCCGGCCACGAGCACCACAGACGGAGACGGAACAGCGAGCACGCGCTGGAGACTCGGCACGATACCGGGTGTGAACCAGGCGACCGCAACCGTAGCCGGAATATCGCCAGCAGCTTTTGGCGCCTCGGCCATCGCACGCGCCGCTGCCAGCGTTTCCGTGACGAGCCCCGTCGATAAGGTCTATGAAGGCGACACTGTGCAACTCACCGCGACTGCAAGGGACGCAGCGGGCAATGTGCTGACGGGCAAGGCGGCGACGTGGGTCAGCAGCAACACCCAGGCCTTCCCGGTGTCGACGAACGGCGAACTGCAGACATGGGGAACCGGCGCAGTGACCGTGACCGCCGACATCGACGGCACTACCGGGAACTTGGCGCTCACCATCGTACCGATCGATGTGCAGGTGACGTTGGGTGCGAAGGAAACCGTCTTCGACTGGACCCGCGACCGCTGCCAGGACTTCGACTTGCCCGATGGGCCGGCCATATTCGTACGGGCCGACGACGGCCGCCTCACGCTGTTCGACGGCAATGCGCCGCACTATTTCGTGAGCCGCGGCGCCGACTTCAACTCCCTGCAGCGGGACTGCAGCCAGCCCGCGCTGGTTTCGGCGAATCGGGCCACGCCCGACTCCTACGAGAACATCGAGTGGCTGTGGTCTATCTACCGGGAGGGCAATACCTGGCATGCGCTCGTGCACAACGAGTTCCACGACGCACTGGCGGCGACCTGTCAGCCCGGCAACCCGTATCCGGGTAATCCCTGCTGGTACAACTCCGTCACCTACGCCGTTTCCACGGACGGCGCGCGATCATTCTCCAAGCCCGGCGCGCCCGCACATACGGTCGCACCCGCGCCCTACGCCTGGGCGCCTCCGGAGCCGGGCGCGCAGCCTGTGGGCAACGGGTTCGTGGAAGGCTATTTCAACCCGAGCAACATCATCCGCGCCCAGGACGGCTACTACTACTCGTTCCTGATGGCGATTCCCACCAAGAACTGGACCGCGGCCCAGGGCCGGTGCGTGTTCCGCACCAGTGTGCTCGGCGATCCCTCCTCGTGGCGGGCCTGGGACGGCAGCGGCTTCAATCTTCGCATGACGAGTCCCTACGTCACCGGCCAGTCGGCGCCGGTATGTGCGTTCCTGGGGACCAGACTCTCCATGGGACAGGTGGTCTACAGCACCTACCTGGAGCGATACGTCTACCTCGCCGCGTCCATTTCGAGTTACCAGGGTCGCATCGCCTGCGGGTTCTTCTACGAACTGTCAGCAGACCTCATTCACTGGAGCGAGCATCGGCAACTCGCCGAGGCCCAGTTGCCCTGGTGTACAGCAGACCCGGCACAACCGGTCATCGAGCCCGTGACGGTGCTCTATCCGTCCCTGGTCGATCACGCGGACACGACCATCAATTTCGAGGCCATCGGTCGCACGCCGCATCTCTACTACACTCGCTTCAACGACGGAGGTCTCGACCGCGACCTTGTGCGAGTGCAGCTGACGTTCACGCGCACGAACTGACAGACTCCGCACCTGCAGCCACCGGGGAAGCATCGGACCCGCGGTCGAGGGCGGGCCATCCAAATTGTTGATTTCGAACAGTCGCCATTCTTCAGAACGCCCTACGAACCAGAAGGTCGGGAGTTCGAATCTCTCCGGGCGCGCCAACTTCCGAGCACCGCGGGCTGAGTATTTTCAGGGTCTCTGGATATTCAGGGTCGCGGTTTGCCTCCAGTCACCCCACGCAGGTAATGGCTTTTGGTCGTTTCGACAGTTGCGTGGCCAAGGCGATCGCGAGTTCCCTCCGGACAAAGACATTGCAGACAAATCGCGCCCATGACGGCAAGGGCGGACGTGCCCTGGTTAGCCTCGATACTTCCCTAGCCTCGAGGATCTCGCGCTTTTCGCGGTGCGCTTCCCTGTGTACCAGTCCCGGTCCTGCAGTCCCATTGGCCGAAGGTGCCAGAGACGCGCTCGAGAATTCGCGCACTTGCGCCACAGAATCGCGGCGATGGTCCCGGCTGCCTGGGCCATCGTCAGCGATATGGAACTGCCCAGCCCGCCGGCCTGAATCAAATTCTGCGGGACCGCCGGCAAAGTGGCCCGTTCACCTTTTGGGCGGGTCGGGCAGGTGACAGGTTTCGGTTCACCAGGAGCCTGCCGCCCCCGGCATCAGAAGCGGTAGCTAATTTCGACCATGTGAAAATCGGCGCCGGTGGTGTCGTCGCCGTTGATTCCGGCATCGGAATAGTGCAGGAACCGGTAGCCGAGGCCCCACCGTTTGCCGACCGGCAGGCTGGCGCCGAGGGTCAGGGCGAACTGGAACGGACCACCGTAGTCCTGGGTACCCAAGGTATATCGGCTGATCAGAGCGAAGCCGGCACCGGCATCGAATACAAACCCTCCACCCGTGCTGTGGACAGTGATCTCGGGAATCAGCGACACCGTCAGGGCGTCTTCGCCGGCGGACTGCAGCAGCCCGGCACTCGCCGTCAGCTGGGAGCCGATCTTCCAGCCCGATTTGACCTTATTCAACCAGGGCGTGGCGAAATGCGCCGAGAGGTCATAGGCATCGGCCTCTTCCGGCTGGGCGGCGCCGAGAGTCGTTGCATTGGAGACCCGCGCCCGGATGCTGAGGCTCAGCAGAGAAAAATCACCGGAGTGCGCCGGTTCGGAGGCGAGCAGACAGACCACCAGGGCCGGCAGCAGCAGGCGCGTGACTGGGACGGGATGGGTGGCGATGAAGGGCCTCTTCTCCGGTTGGCAAAAGTGTATCAGCCGGGGTTGCGACGACAAGTGTCAGCGGGGCAGGCGGGTGCGCCAATGGGTACTCTTGCAGCCGTTCGCCCGCGGCTGCTTGCTCGGGCCCAATCGGAAGACGCTGACGCCGTTGCTCCGGGTCGTCCACCGAACGATTGCGGCACAGGTTGTCGAAAAGGTGCGCCTGACGCCTACGCGCTTGGGTTTCCTTTTTTAGGTTCCCGCCACAATCGCGTCATGGGGCCCGCTGACGGCTGCGGAGAGCAGGCTACCGAAGTTCGACCTCGATCCGATCTGCTTCCAATCGAAGTAGCGGGCCCCCGCTTTGAACCTACCGAGACAGTGGTCACTTGCGGTTCCGCCAGGTGGTATGGCGGCCTCCGAATACGCCGGGTATCAGTCTCGATAGATCAACGTGTTACGCGCGAAGTCTGTCCAGATATATTCAGACCTGAAAGGGTCATTTTTGCATTTCCGATCAGTGAGTTAAGAGCACTTGAGCGCCAGCCTGAGAAACCAGCTGGGACCTCTCTGACCTGGCTGGAGTCGCGCAATTGCCTATACTCCGACCCGAACCCCGCGGCGGGATCCACCGGTACGGTCTCCAATAGAGTGTATGGCCGACGTCTTCATATCGTACGCACGCGAGGACGCCGAGAGCGCTCGCAGCTTCGCTGAGGGATTCCAATCGACCGGCCTCTCGGTCTGGCGGGACGATGCGCTGCGGTCGGGCGAAGTATTCGACGAAAGCATCGAGCGCGCCCTCCGCGAGGCCAAGGCGGTGGTCGTGCTCTGGTCGCCACATTCCGTAGCGTCTCGCTAGGTTCGAGCCGAGACGACCCAGGCCGATCGGAATCGCACGCTCGTACCGGTCACGATCGAGGCGTGTCAGCGGCCGATCATCTTTGAACTGACCCATACCGCCGACCTCTCCCGCTGGCGCGGCGATCCCGACGACAGGGCGTGGCAGGGCTTCGTCGCCGACGTGTCGCGACTGGTCGAGATCCAATCCGCACCGCGCGACATCCAGGCGGGCACGGCGATCGCGTCGCCGGCCTCCTGGGCTTCTGAAACGGCACCGCCCTCGCGGCCCGGCGTCGTCATCCTGCCGTTCGTGAACATGAGTGGTGACCCAGAGCAGGAGTATTTCAGCGATGGCGTCACAGAGGACATCATCACGGATCTCGGGCGGGTGTCGGCACTCTCGGTCGCCTCGCGCAACGCCGCGTTTTCATACAAGGGCAAGACCGTCGCGCCGGGGCAGCTCGCGCGTGCACTGAAGGTCACCCACGTGCTGGAAGGCAGCGTCCGCAAGTCCGGCAATCGCGTCAGGATCACCGCGCAATTGCTGGAAGCGGCGACCGACACGCAGGTCTGGGCGGAACGCTATGACCGCACGCTCGACGACATTTTCGCGATTCAGGATGACACCTCCAAGGCCATCGTCGCTGCGCTCAAGGTCAAGCTGCTGCCGGCGGAAAAGGCTGGCCAGCAGGAATGGTCGTACAGGCGTACGAGGCGCTCGGTGATCCGGACCCGATCCTCGCGGCCGAGCGGCGCGCGCTCGCGCGATGCGAGAGGATCCTGGCCGACGAGCCGGACCACAGCGGTGCGCTGGGCTTTCTGGTGACGTCGACTCGGCCGTGGACCTGATCGAGCCCTGGATCGACAAGGTGAGCCAGGGCTGGGTGTTGTGGATGCAGAGGGACAACAGCCTCGATCCAATTCGAGAGCACCCCCGTTTCGCGGCGCTGATGGCGCGCGGCGCTCGCCGGCTCGACACCGCATAATCGCGAAAACCTGGCTTGAGAGGACGGCCGAGATGAGCATCGAAGTCGAACAGCGCGACCACATGTTCCTGATGGGCGTGCACCGTGCCCAGAAGATGAACGCCTTGAACAAGGACATGTATCACGCGCTGGCGCGCGCGCTGCATCGCCTCGAACACGATCCTGATCTCTGGGTCGGCGTGATCTGGGCGGAGGGTCCGCACTTCACGTCCGGCGTTGATCTGTCCGACTGGGCTGAAGCCTTCGCGTCGGGGTCCCCCTTCCCGGTCGCCGAGGACGAGATCGACCCGTTCTCGATGAGCGGTCCGCGCCTGTCGAAACCCCTGGTGATTGCGGTGCAGGGCCGTTGTTACACCTGGGGTTGGGAACTGCTGCTCAATACGGATCTGCGGGTCGCGGCCACCGACACGCGCTTTGCGATGCTGGAGGTCCGCAGGGGGTTCTATGCCTGCGGCGGCGCCACGCTGCGGCTGCCGACCGAGATTGGCTGGGCGAATGCCCAGCGCTACCTGCTCACGGGCGACGAGCTCGGTGCCGACGATGCGTACCGACTCGGGCTGGTGCAGCAGTTGTGCGCCCCCGGCCAGCAACTCGAGGCGGCGCTCGCGCTTGCGCAGCGGGTCGCGAAGGCGGCGCCGCTCGGCGTCCAGGGCAGCCTGCGCTCGTCGCGCCTGCGCATGCTCGAGGGCGAGTCCGCTGCGATCGGTCCGATGTTCCGCGGGATGGCCGAGGTCATGCGCAGCGAAGACGCGGCCGAAGGCGTCCGGTCGTTCGTGGAGCGTCGCGAGGCCGTGTTCCGCGGGCGGTAGAGGCAATCACGGCCAAGCCGCCTCAGTCGCGACGCCCTTTTCGAGATACGCAGATTCCGTCGGCGCGAACGATCCGGCATGCCTGCTAACGTGGGGTCCTGAGCAGGCTGCAAGGAGAGCCATCATCTCGGGTCTCCTCCGTGCTGAAGAGCGCAATCCGGCGACAGAGCCGCCGGTCGATATTGCTGGATCGAAACCCCGCGCCCGGAGTTGGGTTCGCGCACTCGTCTTCGTGCTGATCTGCGTGTCCGCGGCGCTTTTACTGTCCGTTGATGCGGTCTACGAGACCTTGCATCGGGCACTCTCCGCCGCAGAGCCACTGATCGCCGGGCACCCTTACCTCGGCCCGATCGTCTTCGTGCTGTTCGCCGCTGTGTCAGCCGTCCTTGCGTTCTTCTCGAGCGCGCTGCTGCTGCCCGCAGCGGTGTATGCGTGGGGGAGCACGGTCACCTTCGGTTTGCTATGGCTCGGCTGGTTGTTGGGTGGCATCTGCACGTACGCGCTCGGTCGCGGCTTGCGTGGATCGCAGCACAGGGAGTCGGAGATTTCGAGAAAGTTCGATTTCTACGTCAGGCGCATTCAGGGCGAACTCACTTTCGCGTTCGTGCTGCTGCTTTGCCTGGCGCTGCCGTCGGAACTTCCGGGGTACATCTGCGGCTACCTCCGCGTGCGATTTCGAACCTACTTTGCGGCATTGGCCCTGGCTGAATTGCCGTACGCCGTCGGTGCCGTGCTGCTCGGCGCGGGGGTGGTCAACCGCCACATCGGCATGCTGGTAGCCTTCGGATTGACCGGTGCGGCACTCAGTCTCCTGGCCATGCGCACGCTGCACCGAAGGCTGAATCAATCATCCTGACCCCTCATTCCAGCCAGCGGCGGAACCACTGCAACGCCAGGTCCGCGACTTGTTCGAGCGTGCCCGGTTCCTCGAAGAGATGGGTCGCGCCCGCGACGATCTCGAGCCGCGCGTCACATCGGAATAATCCTAGCGCCCGCTCATTGAGGCCGATCACGACCAGATCATGCGAGCCGACGATCAGTAATGTCGGCGCGGTTACCTGGGGCAGCGCAGTGCCCGCGAGATCCGGGCGACCGCCCCGCGACACGATCGCGTGCACTTCGCATTGGACACTCGCCGCCAGCGCTGCCGCAGCGCCTGTGCTTGCGCCAAAGTAGCCTCGCTTCAGGTTCGCGGCCCACTGCTGGCGGTCGAGCCAGCGAGTCGCGCCCGCGAGGCGACCGGTCAGCAGGTCGATGTCGAATCGCAGGCTCGCATCCCGCTGGTCGCGAACCTCTTCATCGGCCGTGAGCAGGTCGAAGAGCAGGGTGCCGAGCCCGCCGGCCACGAGATGACTGGCGACGTAGCGATTGCGGGTACTGAACCGGCTGCTGCCACTGCCGTGGGCAAACAGCACGATGCCTCGCGCGCCCCGGGGCAAGAGGACGTCCCCCTCCAGCACCGCGTCGTCGGTGTCGATCGTCACCGGAAACGATCGGTGATTGGCTTCCTTCATGCGGCGACTCCTCGAAAGGCCGATCGGACCTCGTTCACCAGTGCAGCCTCGCAGTCCGCGTAGCGAGGCGAGAAATGAAACGGGATGACTTCATGCGCCCCGCAGTCCCGTGCAATCAGACCGGCCTGGCTGGCCGTCAGGTGGTTTTTGCGTCGAGCCTCGCCGGCGTCGCGCTCGAGAAACGTGGCCTCGATGAACAACAGGCCTGCGTTGGCCGCAAGTTGCCTGATGCGTTGCAGGTTGCTGGCGTGGCACGCGACGTCGGTGATGTAGGCGATCTTCTGTCCCGGCACGGACTGCAGTGCCGCCCGCCGTAAGTCGCCGAGTGAAAGCTGCTTGTCCCGAATCGTCGAGCCTTCCCGGCA
>Ga0209391_10001606_pt1 | contig 11732 bp, 10 predicted proteins | sample PPLLak3March2015_FD_187246 | JGI IMG/M metagenome (GOLD analysis project Ga0209391, IMG submission 187246) | Freshwater sediment microbial communities from Prairie Pothole Lake near Jamestown, North Dakota, USA - PPLs Lake P7 Core (1) Depth... | ecosystem: Environmental > Aquatic > Freshwater >... | reverse complement strand
TCGCCGAGCGAGATCATGATGGGGACGACGATGACGAAGTTGAGCACCGCACCGACCAGCAGGCTCACCGCCGTGCGGATGCCCATGAGTCCCCCGGCGCCGATCATCGCGAAGTCGAGCGTCGGAGTGAGCGCGAGCTGGCGGATGTCCACGCCCGCGAGCTTCGGCAGCGGCGCGAGCCCCTTCTCGACCAGCGAGTAGTACCAGAGGTCGAGGTTGTGCGGCAGGTGCCATGACGACTGCAGGCCGAGCCACTTCTCCTGGATCAGCTTCATGTAGCTCTCGCCGGAGATGAAGCTGACGCCGCCGGCGAGCATGGCCGCGGCCGTCAGCGCCTTGGCCTTGAACATGCCGCTCGCGGCCTCGGCGCGCTCGTACAGCGCGTCGAGCACCACGCCGCAGGCGCGGCCCTCGGGGAAGGGGTGCTGCTCGTCGTTGATGAAGCGCCGCTTCATCGGGAACGCCACGAGCACGCCGAGGATCGACAGCACGATCGTGAAGCAGATGATCTGCCAGGCGGGCAGCACATTGTTGGTGGCCCACATGTAGGCCGCGAGGCCCGAGGTGAGCGGCATGGTCATGTAGCCCGCGGCGGTGGCGATGGACTGCACGCAGTTGTTCTCGAGGATGGTCATGTCGCGGGCGCCGAGCCGCGAGAACACCCGGTACAGCGCGAAGGCGAGGATCACCGAGGTGAGGCCGACACCGAGGGTCCAGCCGGTCTTGGCGGCCACGTACAGGTTGGTGACGCTCAGCACCCCGCCGAGAAAGAATCCCGTCACCGCCGAGCGCAGTGTGAGCTGCGGCATGTTGCCGCGGAATACGTTCTCGAGCCACCAGCGGTCCTTCTGCTCGCGCGTCCAGCTGCGGATCTGCTCTTCGGTAAGGTGCTTGAGGGCCATCGCTGCGCCGGGCTCGTGAACGGACGCGGAAGCATACCCGCAAAGCCCGCGGCATCACGACGCTCGCGCCGGCGTCACGGCGGCGGCTACACTGGGATCACGGTTCACCGGCCCGGGGGTCGCGCGATGAAACAGCACACAGTCTGCCGCACGGACGAGATCGCCAGGGGCCACATGAAGGCCGTCACGGTGGAAGGCGAGAAGGTGGTCGTCTATCACCTGCAGGACGGCTTCTACGCCACGCAGGCGAACTGCACGCACGTGTTCGCGCCCCTCGCGAAGGGCAAGATCCTCGACGGCTGCAAGGTGCAGTGCCCGTTCCATCGCGCGCGCTTCGACATCCGCACCGGCGAGGTGATCGACTGGGCGAACTTCCCGCCCGGCATCCAGGTGTTCAACGTCGTGCGCAGCGAGAAGGCGCTCAAGACCTACAAGGTGAGCGTGCGCGACGGCGAGGTGCGCGTCAGCATCTGAAATGCCGCGCCGCGTCCATGCGGCGCGGAATCCTTCGTCAGCAGTTCACGGGCAGGGCGTGACGGCCAGCCGCAGCACCTCGCCGCTGTCCGGTGACGTGCCCTTGTTTGTCAGGAAGGCGGCGCCGTCCGGGCCGATTACGACGCCGGACGGAAAGTCGAGGCCGGCGAGGAGCTCGGTCGGTGTGCCGCCCGGGCACATGCGCATCAACCGGCCGATGCCGAGGCCCGGATTCGGCGCCGGCGGAGGCGGGAACGGACCGATCTGCCCACGCGCGACCTCGAGCACATAGAGCGCACCGCCCGCGTCGAACGCGAGGTCCACGACCGCGGTGAACCCGGCCGCGTAGGTCTCGATCGTCTGGCCGTCGCTCGAGACACGCAGGATCGAGGAGGTGCCGGGCCAGAACGGGAACGACGTCAATTGGCCGACGTAGAGCGCGCCGTCCGGCCCCTCGACGACGGACGTCGGCACCGGCTCGCGGGGGAAGGGCAGCGGCGGAACCGGCGGCAGCGGCGGCAGCACCGCGAACGTCCGCGTGCGGCCGTTGGCGAGCACTTCCACCAGCGCGTTGGCCCCGGCATCCGCGACGATGCGCCGGCCCGGCAGTGCCACGAGCCCGTAAGGGTTCGAGTCGACCGGGCCACCGGCCGGGTTGTACGCCACCTCGTGAGCCGCGACGTCGGCGACGACCCGGTACTTTCCCTCGGGCGTGACCTGCAGCAGGGTTCCGAACAGCGATGACCTGGGGCCCAATCCCGCCCGCAGCGCCGGGTCGCCGCCCCAGGCCACGGTCACGAAGGCATTCATGCCGTGGAAGGACAGGTTCGCGGGTCCGCCTTCCGCCGTGCCGCTCGCAAGCACCAGCGAAGGCAGCCCCGTGGCGATCCGCTTGAACCCCACGCCGGGCAGGATCTTGGTGATGGCGCCGCTCTCGCCGTAGCAGCGATCCGCGGTCGGGTTCGGCGGTGACGGGGTGCAATTTCCCGTGCCGCCGCGTCCCGCCTCGGCGACGTACAGCGCGCCGTTCGGCGCGAAGTCGATGCCGCGCGGGTTGGCGAGGCCGGAGGCGATGGTCTTGGCGGCGCCGACGTCCGCCAGCGATCCGGCAGAGACGGCTGCGAGCCCGGCGAACAGCAGCATGCGGACCGGCGTGTGGTTGCGGGCCGTGCCACCCTCGGACCGGTGCTGCGCGACAAATAGATGGGTCATGACGGGTTCCTCCTGAACATTCTTATGGTGTTGGCGCGAAAGTCGCTGCGGACGGCCGACAGCCGTCCGGTCGCACCTATACCCCCGGCTCCGGCTCCCGATCCATGGAAGGCGACTGACCGATGCATGACCGATTTCTGACCAAGGCCGTCGAGGTGTACGCTCGCGGGTCTCGAACACAGACGAGTCGCCCTGCGCCGGGATAAACGCGGCGTCGGGTCCGGCCGGAGGTCAGTTCGATGGATCAGGCGCATGAGTGGCGTTTTGACGGCTGGAGGCTGGTGCGCGCGTCGGGCGAGCTCGTCGGTCACGGCACCCGAGTGCACCTTCCGCCACAACCGCAGCAGGTGCTCGAGGCCCTGCTCGAGCGTCCCGGCGAGATGGTCACCCGCGAGCAACTCAAGGAGCGCCTCTGGCCGCGCGGCGTCGTCGAGTTCGATACCGCGCTGAACAGCGCCGTCCGCAGGCTGCGCACCGCGCTCGGCGACCACGCGGACACTCCCCGTTACATCGAGACCATACCGCGACGGGGTTACCGGTTCATCGGCCGACTCGAGGCGCCCGCCTTCGCGCCGGCAATGGACGTGCTTCCGGAGCCCACGGCGGCGACGGACCGGCCCGGTCCCGGGCGTCGGGTCCACGTCGGATGGCGCGTCGTGGCGGGAATCGGGGTGTTCATCGGGGCGCTCTGGAGCGCGTCCTCGTTCGTCAGCCTGCGCGCGGCACAGTCCCCGGCCGCGCCGCCGGTCGCGGCCGACTCGGAGCCGTCCGGTTCCGGTGGCACCACGGGCCCGGACGCCGCACAGGCCGGCGAGGTCCTCGCACGCGCGCAATTCTTCTTCCAGCGCCGCGGACCCGGGGACGTCGAGCGTGCGAAGCAATTGTTCGTGAAATCGCTCGCTCTCCATCCCGGCCTCGCGCGCGCGTGGGTGGGCCTCGCGGGCGTGTACTGGATCGAGACCGTGGAAGGGCGGGCGCCGCGTGATTCCGCTCTCGCCGCGCTTCGTGATTCGGCCAACAGGGCGCTGGCGCTGGATCCGGGCCTTGCCGAGGCGCACCTGCGGCTCGCGAACTACTATTTTGCGACGGGCGATCGGTCGGCCCAGAAGACGCACGTGCAGCGGGCGCTCGAGCTCGAGCCCGGCAACCCGATGTCGCTCGCCGTTGCTTCCGATCTCGCGATGTCGGCGGGGCGGCTCGACGAGGCGGTCGCGTTGCAGCGGCGTGCCGTCGAGGCCGATCCGCTCACGGTGGTCCAGCGCTACAACCTCGCGTGGCTGCTCTACGTCTCCGGCCGTTGGGCGGAAGCCGACCAGGAACTCACCGCGGTGCTCGACCTGACGCGGGATCCAGGGCGAGTTGCCGGTCTGCGCTGCCTGGTCGCCGTGGCCGACGGACGGTTCGTGGACGCACGCGAGCTCGCCGACGCAATCCCGCGGGACGTCGAGCGCCAGCAGTGCCTGGCGCTCGCTCACCACGGGCTCGGTCGGGCCGCCGACGCGGACGCAGCCTTGCGCTCACTGGTGCAGTTCGCCGGCGAGGGCCATTACCTGGAGATCGCCGAGGTGCATGCGTTCCGGGGCGACGCGGACCGCGCGTTCGAGTGGCTGGAGAGGGCGACTTCGCGCTCCCGGTCGAACACCGTGTTTCCTTCCGAGCAGGCCGCGCCGTGGACTGCCCAGTATTCACCGCTCATGCGGACCCTGCGCACGGATCCGCGCTGGCTCGCCGTGCTCGAGAAGCTCGACCGCTCAGGCTGAACCCAGCGCGAGCTTCCAGGCGCCCGCAATCACGGCGATCGCGAGCACTCCCGCCACGACCTGCGCGACGGGGCCGCGCGGCACCCGCCAGCTCGCGTGCGCCACGCCCGCCAGCAGCCCCATGGCGAAGCCCGTCAGGTGCGCCAGCACGTCGGTGCGCTCGCCGCCCGCGCCCGTGAAGCCGAGCAGGATCACGCCCGCGATGAGCGGAGCCCAGCGATAGGCCCAGCGGTCGCCCTGGTCGCGGCGGCGGCGCCAGGCGTAGGCCGCGAGCAGGCCGAGCGTGGCGAACACCGCGGTCGAGGCCCCGACCGACGAATGCGTCGCGGGCTGGATGAACGCGTTCAGCAGGTTGGCGGCGCCGGCTGCGGCGAGCACCGTGGCCCAAGCGACGCCGGGGCCGAGCAGTTGTCCCGCCAGCAGTCCGAACACCGTGCCGAAGCCGAGGTTCGCGAGCAGGTGCCCGACGTCGAGGTGCAGCGTGAGCGCCGTGATCGCCCGCCAGAACTCGCCGCCGCGAGTCGGCCCGGCGCGCAACGCACCCGCCTCGAGCCAGTCCGCGCCGAGCGCGAGCGCGCCGGCGAGATAGCCGACCCCCAGCATCACCGCCGCGTAGACGAGCGCGCCGACCCAGGCGCCGCCGTGCAGCGGTTCGGGGGGCGTGGGTCGCCGGCGCGGCGGATTCTCGTGCTCGTAGCGCTCCAGCTGCGCCACAGCCGCTGCGTGCTCCGACGCCGGCACGAGCAGCGCCCAGGCGCGCCCGAGCCACACCACCTGCGAGGGGATTCCGACCGCGTGCAGCACGAAGCCGCGTTCCTCGCAGGCGTTGCGCCAGAACGAGCGGAACACCTCCGCCGCCTCCGCCGGCGTCACGCCGTCCATGCGTGTGTGTCCGACGGACGGAGGATCTGCCTAGCCACGGGCGAGCAACTGCGCGACCACCGGCTCGAGCTGCGCTGCCGACTGCTCGATGTGCGCGCGCCCGACGTCGATCGCCTCGCGGGCGCGATGGAAGTCCATGAGCTGGAAGTCCGTGAGGTCGGGACGCAGCAGGAGGTCGGCCGGATCGATGGCCAGGCGGCTCCGGGTGATGCGGTCCTGCATGATGTTGACCGCGCTGGTCATCACCTCGAACAGCCCGGGCTCCGCGCGCCGGCTGCGGAACGACTCGACCAGCCCGTCCACCAGGCCCGACCACTTCTTCAGGATCGCCGTGATCTCCGCGCTGGTCTCGGAGGTCGGCTCGTCGGCCGCCGTGCCCGGCGTGGGCGAAGGCGCGGCGGCGTGTTCGCTCGCCCGTTCGCTTGCGCGCATCGCGGCCCGCGTCACGGAGCGGGTCAGGTCCACGGCGATTACGATGTCGGCGCCGAGCGCCCGGCAGAGCGAGACCGGCACCGGATTCACCACGCCTCCGTCGATGAGCCAGCGGTCGTGGTGCCAGGCCGGCGCGAACAGCCCCGGCAGGCCGCTCGAGGCGCGCACGGCCGACATGTAGGGCCCGTCGCGCAGCCAGATTTCCTCGCCGGTGTAGAGGTCGGTGGCCACCGCGCCGAACCTCACCGGCAGCGACTCGATCGGTTCGTCGCCGATCTGTGCCGCGATCGCTTCCATGAGCCGGTTGCCGGTCATCACGCCGCCGCCGCGGAAGGTCGTGTCCACGAGGCGCCACACGTCGCGCTGGGTCAGGGCGCAGACCCACCGCTCGAGGTCGGCCAGCCGGCCAGCGGCGCAGGCGGCCCCCACCAGCGCGCCCACCGAGGCGCCGGTGATCACGTCCGGCCGCAGGCCGCGCTCGGCGAGCGCCTGCAGGATGCCGATGTGCGCCCAGCCTCGCGCCGAGCCGCTGCTGAGGGCGAGGCCGAGGCGCGGCCGGGTCATGTTCGAGTCACGGGCGAGTCACGGGCGAAGCGCCCGATACAGGAAGGGCAGGCTCGCGTCCATGCGGTAGTCGACGTCGGAGTGGTCGTCGTCGAACTCCTCGTAGCGGTGCGCGATACCCGCGGCCGCGAGGCGTCGCGACAGCTGCCGGCAGCCGTAATGGATGCGGTACTGGTCGCGCCAGCCGCAGTCCATGTAGATGCCCTTGAGGCTCTTGAGATCGTCGGCGTGGCGTTCCACGAGCCGCACCGGGTCGTGCGCGAGCCAGCGCCGCCAGCGCTGCTCGATCAACTCGCCCGTCTCGAGGTGGAAGGGCAGGCGGAAGCCGAGCGGCGCCGCGGGGTCGGGGTCGTAGGTCGCCGCCATGCACAGGTTCATGATCGTGTGCACGTCGGCGGCGCTCACCTTGGGCTTTTTCCAGACGGACTCGAGGAAGCGGCGCACGCGGCCGTCGTCGAGGCCCTCCGCGAGCCCGCGCTCCGCGGCGGTGTCGCGCGGCGGCGCGACGCGCCCGGCCTTGCGCGCCGGCCGGCGGTGCTTCGCGAGCTCGTCGAGCGTGTTCGGCCAGTCGGCCCGGTAGACGAAGTCGAAGTATGCGTCGCCGCTGTGGTTGGCGATCGCCCCCCAGTGCCGCGCATAGCGCATGCCGTGGATCATCGCGCCGTAGCCGCCGGAGGACTTGCCGAAGCAGCCGCGGTGCTCGCGAGTGGCCAGCGTGCGGAACTCGCGGTCCACGAAGGGCACGATCTCCTGCACGAGGTAGTCGGCGTAGCGACCGAGCGCGCTGGAGTTCACGTACTGGTTGCCACCGAGGCTCGTGTAGCAGTCCGGGAACACGATGATCGCCGGACCCATGCGCCCGTCGTGGATGAGCCGCGCGGCCCGCTCGGCGACGTTGTCGCTGAACGGTCTCCAGTTGAGGTGCGCGATCCCCGCGCCGGTGAAGCCGACCAGGTCGTAGAGCACCGGGAAGCGCGTCCCGGGACCACTGGTGCGCTGGTCATAGGCCGGCGGCAGCCACACGGCGAGCTTGCGCACGTGCGGGTCGCCGAGCGGGTTGTCCGCCAGCATGGAGGAGCGGTGCTCCAGCACCACGACGGTGCCGGCGTTGCTCAGGGGGCGCTTGCGAGCCATGTGGGGGACACTCCGGGCGAAAAAAATTGCGCTACCTTTGCGCGCTCGGGGCCGCGGGTCAACCTGCGGGTAGGTGGGGGCGGCGGAGGAATTCACAATGCTTGCGAGGCGATCTGGGGCGCTGGGCGGGGTTGCGGCGCTGGCTGTCACGTTATGTCTTGGCGGTTGTGCCACCCTCGACGCGGCGGCAGTCGCCGAGACGCATCGTCTCGAGGAGGGTGAGTTCTACGTCGACGTGGGGACCGGTGGGCGCGCAGTCGCCGGCCGCACGCTGCTGCTGCCGGCCGCCCTCGATCCCGAGCTCGCCGACGTGCTGGGCTACGGCCGGCGGGAGGGCGAGTTCGCGCCGCTCCTCGCCGCCGTCAATGCGAACCTGCAGGGGCGGGCCTGCTGCACCTTTCTGGCCGACCCGGCGCTGTCGCCCGGGGCGCCGCACGTGTACGTCGGCAGTGCCGTCGGCGAATTCGCGCCGCCCGAGGGCGAGCAGCAGCTCGTTTCGCAGGACGTGTTCCCGCCCATGGTCCTGCACCTGCGCCGGCCGTCGGCCGCGTGGCAGCAGGCGATGAGGGAACTGCTGGCAAGGGAAGGGGCGAGCCATGCCGTCGTGGTCTCGCTCGGGGTCAGCCAGTACCCCAAGGGTCGCGAAGGGGTGTTCGGCAAGAAGGTGGTGCTGGGCACGGGTCACGAGGAACCGATCCGTTTCCTCACGGCGGAGGACAAGCTGCTCGAGGTGCTGCAGTTCACTGGCGTGCTCGTGGACGCGCAGGGGCGGGTGGTGCGCGCCGGCGCCGAGGGCATCCTCGCGCGCGACACGCCTTTCGCGCCCCAGGTGTTCGACATCACCAGGGTGCTCGACGACCGCACGCTCGAGCAGGTGCTGACGGTGGAGCGCCGCGCGGACCTCGCGGGCAGCCCGCTCAAGTGGGAAGTCGCCCTCGGCAACCTGCTCGCCGGGTTGCGCGCCGACCCTGCGGGGCGGCGCGTGCCCTGAGGCCGCCGGGCCCTACTTGCGCTCGCGGATGTCGATGAAGGTGAGGAACTCGCTGCGCGTGCGCGCGTCGTCGCGGAACGCGCCGAGCATCTTGCTCGTGATCATGGACACGCCGCGCTTGTGGATGCCGCGCGTGGTCATGCACTCGTGGGTGGCCTCGATCACGACGCCCACGCCGCGCGGCTGAAGCACCTCGTGGATGCAGCGGGCGATCTCCGCGGTCATTTTCTCCTGCACTTGGAAGCGGCGGGCGAACACGTCCACCACGCGGGCGAGCTTGCTGATTCCGACGACCTTGTTCTTCGGCAGGTAACCCACGTGAGCCTTGCCGATGATCGGGGCCATGTGGTGCTCGCAGTGGGATTCGAACTCGATGTCGCGCAGCACGACCATCTCGTCGTAGCCGCCCATCTCCTTGAAGGTGCGCTGCAGGTAGTCGCGCGGATCGACCGCATAGCCGGAGAACCAGTCGCGGTAGGCCTCGGCCACTCGCCTCGGCGTGCTGCGCAGTCCCTCGCGCTTCGGGTCCTCGCCCGCCCAGGCGAGCAGCGTGCGCACGGCGTCCTCGGCCATGGCCTGGGTCACGGCAGCCGGCTTCGTTACGGGTGTCTGCTTCTTCGCCATGGACTTTGTCCTCGCCGTCGATCCGCCGTCTTCGAAGAGCCTCGTTTCGCCGCGCGCCGGCCCGCGGTTTCAGCCGGCGCGCCGGCTACCGGCGGTTGCGCTGGCGCGCCCAGTAGGTGAGCAGCACGTAGCCGGTCACCATGCCGCCGAGGTGCGCGAAGTGCGCCACGCCCTGGCTCGAACCGAAGACGCCAAGGTACAGCTCGAGCAGTCCGTACAAGGTGACGAAGAGCCACGCCGGCATCGGGATCGGCGGAAAGAGCAGCATCAGCTTTCGATGGGGAAAGGCCATGCCGAAGGCGAGCAGCAGGCCGAACACTCCGCCCGACGCGCCGACGGTGGGCACGGGCGGGCGGTTCATCCCGCCGAGCACGACCAGTTGCGCGACCGCCGCGCCCACGACGCAGGCGAGGTAGTAGACCAGGAAGCGCCGCGACCCGAGCAGCCGCTCGACGTCGCCCCCGAACATGTACAGCGCCAGCATGTTGAACAGCAGGTGCGTCAGGCTGCCGTGCAGGAAGCCGTAGGTCAGGAGCTGCCAGATCTGGAAGGCCGGCACGTTGCGGAACTGCGGCGAGCCGAAAGGCCACAGCGCGAAGATCCCCATCAGGAGATTGCCGGCGACGAGCTGCAGGAGAAAGACGCCCACGTTAACGATCAGCAGGGCGCGCGTGACGGGGGGCAGGCTGTGCATGGTCCGGGCATCCTAGCCGAAACGCGCTGCGGATTTGCGGTGGCGGCATGCTAGGGTTCACCGGCCCGGCGCCTCGCCCGTACCGAAGATGACGACCCGCCTGACCCCCATCACCCTGCTGCTGCTCGCCGCCCTTCCGGCCGCGGCCGAGACGGCCGCAACGCGCACGCTCGGCGCCTTGAGCCTCGAGCCCTGCACGCTCGCCTCGGTCGGCCTGCCCGTGACGGTCTCCGCCTTCTGCGGCACGCTCGCGGTGCCGGAGGATCGGGCGCAGCCGGATCGCCGCCGGCTCGAGCTCGCCGTCGCGCTGGTGCCGGGCCGCTCGAAGCAGACGAAACACGATCCGGTGTTCATGCTCGCGGGCGGACCGGGCCAGTCGGCGCGCGAGGCGTTCCCGTCCGTCGCGGGCGCGTTCCGCGATCTGCTGCGCGAGCGCGACGTGGTGCTCGTGGACCAGCGCGGCACCGGCGGCTCGAGCCCGATCGACTGCCGCACGCCCGGCGACGCGGCTGCGACCGAAGCGGCGGCCGTCAACGACCCGGAAGCCGCGCGCCGCTTCGCCGCCGGGTGCCTCGCCGGTCTCGACGCGGACCCGCGCTTCTACACGACCAGCGACGCCGTGCTCGACCTGGAGGCCGTTCGGGCCGCCATCGGTGCGGAGCAGGTCAACCTCGTCGGGATCTCCTACGGCACGCGCGTCGCGCTCGAGTACCTGCGTCGCGCGCCTGAGCGCGTGCGCACCGTGGTCCTCGACGGCGTGGTGCCGCCCGAGCTCGCGCTCGGATCCGAGCACGCCCGCAACCTCGAGTCGGCGCTCGACGCGCACTTCGCCCTCTGCGAGGCGGACGCGGACTGCCATCGGCAGTTCGGGTCGCCGCGAGAGTTGCTGGATGGCCTGCTCGCCCGGCTGCGCGAGGCGACGCAGCGCGTGCGCTATCGCGACCCGCTGACCGACGAGACGCGCGAGGACGAGCTCACGACCGCGACGGTGGCGGGCGTCGTGCGGCTGTATGCCTACGCACCGCAGCTCGCCGCCATGCTGCCGCGCTCGCTGGCCGAGGCCGCGGCCGGGCGACCCGAGGTGCTGATGGCGCAGGCGCGCATGATCGAGAGCCTCGTCGGCGAGCAGATTGCGCTCGGGCCGCAGCTGTCCGTGAGCTGCGCAGAGGACGCCGACCGCCTGCGCGTCGATCCGGCCGACGCCGGCACGCTGATGGGCACGGAGTTCGTCGCGGCCGTGCTCGCGCAGTGCGAGGTCTGGCCGAGGGGCCGGCGGCCCCCCGACTTCAACGCGCCCGTGCGGAGCGACCGGCCGGTGCTGCTGCTGTCGGGCGAGCTCGACCCGGTGACGCCGCCGCGCTACGGCGAGGCGGTGGTGAAGCACCTGCCGAACGGCCGGCACCTCGTGGCGCGCGGCCAGGGGCACAACGTGATGGCCGCGGGCTGCCTGCCGCGCCTCATGGGGCGCTTCGTGGCGACCGCGGACGCGCGTGGCCTCGACGCCGCCTGCCTCGAGCAACTCGCACCGCCGCCGCCCTTCCTCGGTGCCTACGGCTGGGGCCCCTGAGTGGACTCGCGATGATCGAGGTGCAGGGACTGCAGAAGTCGTTCGCCGTGCGCGGCGCGGTCATCCGCGCCGTGGACGACGTGAGCTTCGCGGCGCGCGACGGTGAGATCACCGGACTGCTCGGTCCGAACGGCGCCGGCAAGACCACCACGCTGCGCATGCTCTATACGCTCATGCAGCCGGACGCCGGACGCGTGCTCGTGGACGGCGTCGATCCGGCCACGCAGCCGGGCGACGTGCGCCGGCGGCTCGGCGTGCTGCCCGACGCGCGCGGCCTCTACAAGCGGCTCACGGCGCGTGAGAACGTCGTGTACTTCGGGCACCTGCACGGCATCGCCGGGGCCGAGATCGCGGCGCGCATCGACCGGTTGGTCGCGGCGCTCGGCATGCAGGACTTCATCGACCGGCGCGTCGAGGGGTTCTCGCAGGGCCAGCGCACCAAGACGGCGATCGCCCGCGCGCTCGTGCACGACCCGCGCAACGTGCTGCTCGACGA
>Ga0209391_10001604_pt1 | contig 11737 bp, 10 predicted proteins | sample PPLLak3March2015_FD_187246 | JGI IMG/M metagenome (GOLD analysis project Ga0209391, IMG submission 187246) | Freshwater sediment microbial communities from Prairie Pothole Lake near Jamestown, North Dakota, USA - PPLs Lake P7 Core (1) Depth... | ecosystem: Environmental > Aquatic > Freshwater >... | reverse complement strand
ATTTATGGTGTTAATCTTAAAATTCACCAGAATGTTAATGCAAAAATTAAAGTGTGGGTTGTTCGAGAGTAGTCTAGAAATTGTTTAAAACTAAAAAGGGAATCCAAATGGATTCCCTTTTTTTATGTTCATTTTTTTTTCTATCTAACCTTAATTTTTTTATCGCTTATAAGTTTAGCAATATGTGCCGTTCCTTTTTTGCTGATAGTCTTAATAGCACTTGTGGTTAGTTTAACCGTAACAAATCTATTCAATTCCTGTACCCATATTCTCTTTTTCTGGAGATTTGGTAAGAATCTTGTTTTAGTATGATTATGTGCATGCGAAATGTTACTTCCGGCAACCGGACTTACACCTGTTACTTGGCATCTTCTAGCCATTTTTATAGCTCCTTAAAATAAATTCTTTTCGATTTTTAGAGCAGTAAATATAAGTAAATCATTCCAAAAAACTAAAAAATTTTCTTATTTTTTATTCAAGGTTTTTATTAGAATAATTAAGTCTGGCAACAGTTTTTCCCCATTTAGTCTTGATTCTAATATTATAAGCGTTATTTTAGAATTAAATTTTTAGAAAATTGATAAAAGTATAATTATGGAATTTTTTGAATTACATCCTCAAAACCCGCAGATAAGATTTATCAGTAAAGCTGTAGATGTATTAAAAAGTGGCGGAATCATCATTTTTCCAACAGATACTTACTATGGGCTTGGTTGCGACCTGTTTAATAAAGAAGGAATTGAACAAATACTTTCTATCAAGAATGAAATTGATACAAAACTATTTAGTTTTATCTGCTCAGATTTGAAAGATATTGCAAAGTATGCAAAGGTTTCTGACTATGCTTATAGAACAATGAAACATCTATTACCTGGTCCATACACTTTTATACTACCTGCGGCAAAAGTGATTCCTAAAAAATTTTGGAGTAAACGAAAAACAGTTGGTATCAGAGTTCCGAATCATTCAGTAACTCTCCAGCTAGTAAAAGAATTAGGCAATCCTATTGCAAGTACAAGTACAACGACAAGAATTGGAGAACCGTTAACTGATCCATTTGAAATCAGAAATATATTTAATGCCCAAGTCGATTTAATGCTTGCTTCTAACACAATGAGTTTTGAACCCTCGAGTGTTGTAGATCTAAGTGGTGATGAACCAGAAATAATTCGTGAAGGTGCTGGAGATGTTAGTCTATTTAAATAGTTTGATACTCGAATAAAAAGGAGGGAAAGGAAATCCATTCCTGCTTTATTTTCTATAAACTTGAGTTGATGAAGCTTGTTGAATTGGCGTAAGAATTATTTCATTTATGTTAACGTTGTAAGGACGTGTTGCACAAAATACAACTGACTCTGCCACATCAGATGGAGACAGTGGAGTTATTCCTTTATAAACTTGCTCTGCTTTTTGATCATCTCCCGAAAATCTAACTTTACTAAATTCAGTATAAACCATTCCTGGATCTACACTGCTTACTTTTATGCCTCTATCTAGCATATCCAATCTAAAAGATTGCGTTAAAGATTTAACTGCAAATTTAGTTGCGGAATACACATTGCCATAAGTGTAAACTTCATGACCAGCAGTTGAACCAATATTAATTATATGTCCGCTCTGTCTTTCAACCATCTGCGGAGATACAACTCGCGTAACATTTAACAAACCCTTAAGGTTTGTATCAATCATTTCATCCCAATCGGACAATTTACCTTCATAAACTTTATTAAGTCCTTTGGCTAATCCCGCATTGTTTACTAGAATATCAACTTGTTTCCAGGATGATTCTAAAGAATCAAATTTATTTTGCACATCATCAAAATTTCTAACATCAAGTTCTAAGCATTTAACTTTTATTTGATACTTAGTTTCCAATTCATCAGCAAGTTTTTTTATTCGATCTTCTCGTCTGGCTGCTAATATTAAATTAGCTTTAAGTTTAGCAAAGTCCTTTGCACAAGCTTCACCAATGCCGGATGAAGCACCGGTTAAGAAAACTATTTTATTTTCAAGATTTAACATTTATTTCCCTTAATAATACTTATGAATAACTTCCAGGAAGTATATTCCCGCATTTTTTACACTTATTTATTTCTAGATTTACAATTTTTGTTTGATGCCAATTTCGTTCGATTAATAAACTTCCACAATTAGAGCAGTAAGTAGATTGATTTTTGGTATCGTTAACATTTCCAACGTAACAATACTTTAACCCAAGTTTTGTGGCTATGTTTTTTGCACGCAGCAAAGTTGAATGTGGAGTTGGCAATTTATTTAACATTTTAAAATCTGGATGGAATGCAGTAAAATGTAACGGAATATTTTCACCGAGATTCTTTAGGATCCATTCACACTCATTTTTTATTTCTTCGTCAGAATCATTTTCATCAGGAATTAAAAGTGTTGTTAATTCAATCCAGATATCTGTCTCATTCTTTAACCAAATAAGAGTATCCAGTACATCATCTAAATGTGAGAAAGTATTTTTGTAATAAAATTTTTCAGTAAATCCCTTCAAATCAACATTGGCTGCATCAATAAATTTGTAAACATCTTTTCGTGCATGTTTATCAATGTATCCTGCAGTAACCATAACAGATTTTATATTTTCCTCACTTGCTATTTTAGAAATGTCGATAACGTATTCACCAAAAATTGTTGGATCGTTATAAGTAAAGGCAATAGATGGAGTTGAATTTTTCTTTGCAAGCATAACTACATCTTCTGTTGATGCCGTTAAGGAGTTTATATCATCCAATTTTGCTTTACTGATTGACCAATTTTGACAAAACCTACATCCAAGGTTACAGCCCGCGGTTCCAAAACTTAAAATTTTAGTTCCTGGTAAAAAATGATTTAGTGGTTTTTTTTCTATCGGGTCAATTGCAAATCCTGTCGGTTTTCCATAACCTAAAGTATAAAGCTTTCCATCAATGTTTTGCCTAATGTAACAGAAGCCTGGTTGTCCTTCGCCAATTTCACAGTAGCGCGGACACAGTGTGCACATAATTTTCCCGCGATCAGCTTTATGCCACCATAGCGCTTCTGTCATTTCGTGGTTGATCATCTTATATCACTTCAAATCTTAACCAATTAGCTCTGCTTTTTTCTGAGTAAGGTGCACCGGCCGTAAAAATAATCAGATCACCTTTTGTTGCTAAACCGGCATTAAGAATTAATTCTTTAGCATCTTCAATTGCAATATGTTCCTTGTCAATATTTTCACAATACACAGATGTTACGCCCCAACGTAAACAAAGATTATTCATTGTCCCAAAGCTATTAGATATTGCAATAATTTTTGATTCCGGTCTGTACTTCGATATTATCCTTGCAGTGCGTCCTTCAAAAGTAAAAACAACGATTGCCTGTGCATTAATTTGTTTACTTATTTCAACAATAGCTTTTCCTACCGAATCAAACAAGTTTTCTTGCAGAGTTTCAGGTTTAATAAAATAATTTTTAGTTCTATCCTCATAGTGTTGCTCAGCTTTTGTAACAATATCCTTCATCATTTGAACAGTCCGAAAAGGAAATTTTCCAACTGAAGTTTCAGCACTAAGCATAACAACATCAGTTCCATCCCAAACTGCATTTGCAACATCAGACGCTTCAGCACGTGTTGGAATAGGGGAGTTGATCATAGATTCCAGCATTTGTGTTGCAGTAATTACTAACTTACCCAAAGCATTACACTGTTTTATAATCGACTTTTGCAGAACAGGAACTTCTTGTGGCGGTAATTCAACACCCAGATCACCTCGCGCAACCATAACACCATCCGAGGCATTAATTATCTCAACCAGATTATCAACAGCTTCCTTCTTTTCAATTTTTGCAATTACAGGTAAGGTTTTTCCCTTTGCAGCTAACCAGTTTTTTAACTCAAAGACATCGTTAGCACTTCTCACAAAAGATAATGCGATGTAATCAACACGATGCTTTAACACGAATTCAAGATCATTAAAATCTTTTTCCGTGATCGAGGGAGTTGATAAATCCATCCCCGGCAAATTCATACCTTTTTTAGGTGTTAATATTCCTCCATTTACAATTTCACAAACAAGCGATTTACTTTTCTTTTGTATTACTTTAAGTCTTATCAGTCCATCGTTAATTAATATCGGATCTCCAATTTTTGCATCATTAACCAATTGCTTGTAAGAAGTTGAAATAATTTTTTCATTGCCTTTAATATCTGCTACAGTTATTTCGATTAAGTTTCCGGTTACAAGTTCAATACTCGGCTTTTCTAATTCTCCAATTCTGATCTTAGGTCCTTGTAAATCAACTAAAACAGCAAGAGGAGAATTTTCTTCTAAACAAGCGGTATGAATAGAATTAAAAATTTCCTCAAAAAAATCATAAGAACCATGTGATAAGTTCAATCGGATACCATCTATTCCTGCTAAAATTAATTGTCTTATCGATTCAACGCTTTGTGTAGCGGGACCAAGTGTTGCAAGTATCTTTGTTTTTGCAATGGAATCTTGATTTGGTCTGATCATTTAGTTTTCTTTCTTGGATTTTTATTTCCGCTTTTTTTTATGATTGTTTTTTTTGAAATCTTAGGTTGATTATCATTTTTTTCTGAACCAATGTTTTTAAATTTTATTGCTCTTGATTTCGAATATAACTCTTGTATCTTTTTTTCTACTTTATCGAATACAGTTCCAGAATCATAACCTTTTGCAGTCTTATTTCCAGCTTTTACACCAGTAAGTATTTCAATTCCTTCTTCAACACGCGTAATTGGATAAATGTGAAATTTATTTCTCTTCACTACTTCAATGATATCTTCACGAAGCATAAGGTCTTTAACATTCTGTATTGGAATTATTACTCCTTGATTTCCAGTTAGTCCATTCAACTTACAAATATCAAAAAAGCCTTCTATCTTTTCATTAACTCCTCCAATTGGCTGTACATCACCTTTTTGATTTAGTGATCCGGTTACTGCTATTGATTGTTTTATTGGTAGTCCGGATAAAGTTGAGAGTAGTGCAAAAATTTCAGTACAGGATGCGCTGTCACCATCAACCATTCCATATGATTGTTCAAAAACAAGATTAGCATTAAAAGATAATGGCTGATCCTGTCCAAAAGTTTCTTTAAAATATCCCGAGATAATTAACACGCCTTTGTTGTAATGTCTGCCGCTCATACCTGCTTCGCGTTCAACATTTATAATTGTGCCGCTGCCTAGGGAAACTGTAGCTGTAATTCGCGTCGGTCTGCCAAAGGAATAAAAATCCGCATTATAAACAGCAAGTCCATTTATCTGTCCGATTCGTTCACCTTCGGTATCAATTAAAAAAGTTTTATCTTTAAACATTTCTGTCACTTTATCTTCAAGCATTCCATGCCTTTCGCGTGCAAGTTGGTAAGCTTTTTCAATGTGTGCTGCAGATACAATATTAAAGCCGTCATCGGTTGCCCAAAAACTTGCTTCACGAGCAATGTCTGCTATTTGTGAAAAACGCAGTGTAAGTTTGTTTTGCCTTCCTGCTAGTATTGCACTAATTTCTAAAAGATGTGCAATTGCAGATTTATCAAAATCTTTTAGTTTTTCATCTTTAATTAATTTTTTAATTACATGTGCATACTCAATTACAATCTTGTCATTTCGAATAATTTCATAGTCGAAATCAGCTTTTACTTTAAACATCTTTTTAAAATCATATTCGCGTTCACTCAGATAAGCATAAATCATTTGGCTGCCGATTAATATAACTTTTGTATTAATATCAATTGGTTCAGGTTTTAATGATGTTGAAGACATAGAAATGTGATATGGTGATTCCTGAATTTCTAACTTATTGTAAGTGAGCACTCTTTTTAATGATTTCCAAACCCCTGGTTCTTCAAAAAGGTGCATTACGTTTAGGACTAAATATCCGCCATTTGCACGGAGTATCGATCCCGATTTTATGTTTGTAAAGTCACTGTACCAGTTGCCTTTACCATCATTTACTTTTTCTATCGTGCCGAAAAGGTTTATATAAGTTGGATTTGTTTCCACAATAACCGGGCATTCGTTCGTTTCAGAGTTATCAAGGATAATGTTCAAATCGTATTCACGGAAGTAATCAATCATCATACCTTCCTGTGTCATCTCACCTTCAGGCTTGATGCCTTTAAATATCTGAACACTATCTAAAATATTTTCTTCAACCAGGTTAAGATGTTCTAAAGCTGAGTTAGAATTGTATTTCTCCTTTAATCCTTCAAAAATTCCACGCACTATAACTTCCGCACTTTCTTTTTCAAGCTGTTGAAGTTTTTCTTGAAATGCCTGGCTGATCTTTAAACCCTTTTTAAAAATGATTTGAAGTTTTGGCTGATGTCCGTTGTAGTCAAGAATAATTTTCTGAGCATCTTCTTTAGTTAACTTATTTTGTTTGATAAGCTCTTCGAGTTGAAAAACAGGCACCGGCTGTCCTTCGATCAAAGGAATAATATCCGGTCTAATTTGTTCACCGACTCTAATCTGTCCAAGTGAAAATCCTTTCTTTCTCAATTCTTTATCAAAAGAATCCATCAACTCCTGTTCTTTTTGATTATACTCATCTACAATATTTTTTTTACGGGAAAGATAAAGTTCACTCTCAAGTGCAATTGGAATTCTTTGTTTTAAAACTTCAATCGCAGCATTAAGATCCTGTTTAAATTCTCTTGCCTGACCTTTAGTAAATTTAATAAGCAGTGGTTGATCAGGATCGCGAAAATTATTTACATAGGCATAATCATAAAGTCTGGGACAATCTGCACTGATTTTTTCCAGCATTTGTTTTACAGTAGTGGCTTTTCCAGAACCAGATAAACCAGCAATGTAAATATTGTAGCCCGGGCTGCGCAGATCCACGCCCATTCGTATTGCTTTTAATGCACGTTCCTGTCCCATTATACCTTCGATAGGACTAATATCCTCTGTGGATTCAAACGAAAAAATATTTGGATTACATTTCCATCTTAGTTCTTCAGGTGTTAGTTCTTTGTGTTTGAGAGGTTTTGAAACTGCCATTTGTTACCTATAAATATTTGATAGTAGAAGAGATAAAATTCATTCTTATTTTTGTATTGAAAACTAATTAAACTATAAGCGAATTTCAAAGATGAACAAAGAAGAAGTACGTAGTAAATTTCCTTATTTGGATAGCGGAATAATTTATTTTAATCACGCATCAACTGGTCCCTTCTCGTCTATTGTTGTAAATCGATTAACAAATCTTTTGCAGGAAAAGAGTGAAAGTAAAATTGATGACTATAGTTCCTTTCTTAAAGTGGTTGAAGAAACAAAATCACTATTAGCAGAGTTGATAAATTGTAATGCTGATAGAACTGCTTTTGTTGATAATACCTCAAACGGTTTAAATATTATTGCACAAAGTATCGATTGGGGAAATGGTGATAGAATATTATTAAACGATATTGAATTTCCTGCAAATGTTTATCCTTTCCTTAATCTAAAAAGATTTGGAGTTGAAGTTGATTTTGTAAAATCTGAAAATGGCATCGTAACTGCCAATCAAATTATTAATGCAATTAAACCGGAAACAAAATTAGTATCCGTTAGCTTTGTTCAGTTCCTTTCCGGTTATAAAGTTGATCTGGAAAAAATTGGAAATTACTGCAGAGCAAATAATATTATTTTTTGTGTTGATGGAATTCAGGGCATTGGCGCAATGCGGATTGATGTGAAAAAAAATAAAATAGATTTTCTTTCCTGCGGTACACAAAAATGGCTTTTGGGAATGCAGGGATTAGCTTTTATTTATGTTGATGAAGAATTCCAAAAGAAAATGATTCCTGCTAATGTTGGATGGCTATCAGTTGAGAATGCCTGGGATCTTTTGGATTATAAATTGGATTTAAAGACCTCTGCAAATGTTTTTCAAGGCGGAACATTAAACTCTTTTGGAATTTATGCTTTTAATACATCATTAAAAATATTTAAAAATTTTGGTTTTGATAATATTGAGTCAGAAGTTTTATCAAACTCAAAGTATTTTATAAACAAATTAAAATCCATCGGATTGGACTGTGTCTTGTCTAATTGTTCGGATGATGAATTAGCAGGAATCGTAACTATTAAACCAAAAAATCCCGAAGGAGTTTTCGAAATTTTAGGAAAGAACAAAATAATGTGTTCTATTCGGGAAGGATTTATAAGATTTGCACCTCATTTCTACAACACACATCACGAGATTGATAAAGTTGTTGAGGAATTAAAGAAAATTTGAATATCTTTAAACAAAAAAATTAGGTTTGATTTATGAAATGGTATTTTAACATTGTTTTTTTGTTGTTTGCTTTTATTCTTTTTACAAATTTGACTCAAGGTCAAAACACTAAAAAAGATTTGCGTATCAGTCCCAAAGCAACGGTGATTCAGACAGTTGGATTTACTGAGGTTCGCATAGATTACAGCAGACCCGGAGTTAAAAAACGAGAGATTTGGGGCAAGCTTGTTCTTTATGATGCAGTCTGGCGTGCTGGTGCAAATGAAGCTACCAAAATTACTTTTTCAACTGATGTAATAGTTGAAGGAAAAAAGCTGAAGAAAGGTGCATACAGCCTTTTTGCTATTCCCGGGGAAAATGATTGGACAATAATTTTTAATAAAGTTGCAGATCAATGGGGAGCATTTGAGTATAATGAATCCGAAGATGCTATACGAGTTAAAGTAATAACTGAAAAAGCTATTTGGCAGGAATGGTTATCTTACACAATTAATAAAGCATCAGATACTTCTGCAGTTATTAGGCTTGAATGGGAAAAAATAAAAGTTCCAATTAAAGTTGAGGCGAAACTGTAATTACTTACTTGATTTAAGATTTGCAGGAAACAGGAGCAGATAAATACTCAGAATAAATAAGGAAAGAATCATGGTTAGGTATTTTTCCCAAACCTGATATGAAAACGGCATTATTAAAAGAAACAGAAACCATAGTATGGTAAAAATCATTTCTTTTTCTGAGGTTTTTTTTCTGATGTACACATAAAATCTTTTAAGTAATTCAATATTCATGTAGCATCCTACAAAAAGAAAAAACACTAAAAAGATTTTTAACCAGATACTCTCCAATCCAAACATTTCTGCCAAAGCCTGATGAACAAATCCCACAGTTTTATAATCTGTAAATTCTAAAGTAGCCATCGAAGTTTTAACAGGGAGGAGTGATAATAGTATTGTTATCGCAATTGCAATAAAAAGACTTAAATAACTGAGCTTGATTTTCTTAAAAAATACAATCACTAACGGAAAAATATAAATCACTGAAAAAGTGATGTAAGTATTTATGTAATCAAGATTATAAATAGCCGAGTTTGGTATTATCCACTTTTCGATTCCACTTGCAGGCGAAATATTTTTCCAGATTACAAACAAAACCAGCAAGGGCAAAAAAGTTAATAGTGAGCCAATAACATATTTCCTGCTGATTTGCTTATCGTTTTTATAATTCAGCAAAGAAAAAAGTATAACTGACATCGGTATGATTACAGCATATTGCCTGCAAAGAATAGCAAGAGTTGAAAAAATAATAAACAGAATATTTTTATTTCTTAAAAATGAAATTACAGCCGCGAGTGATAGCATTATTGTTAACATATCTGTAAAAACAAAAACACTTGTTCCAAAGAAATAAGGATTGGTTATAACTAGAGTTGAAAGCAACAATGCATGATATTTCTTCTGTGTAAAGAGTCCGAATAAATAATAAACAAGCTGCCAGGTTATTAAAGAAATGATTAGTGTAATTATTCTTAGGCTCTCAGTTGAAGCCCCGAATATCTTGGCCCAAAGCGCGTAAAACATAAAGAAAAATGGTGGAGTAACTTCCGGATAATCTTTAATTGTATTAAAATTAAAATTATCAGCAAATAGTTTTATTGTTTCAACGATGTGTCTTTCGTCTCCTCGAAAGGGAAGTTTGAGCGAAACAATTCCAATTACTGTTAATGTGATTAGTGAGAAGGCAAGCCAAATATAGTAGGGTTTAATTTTACTCATCTTGGGTTTAGAAGAAGCTGTCAAAAAAATTGTTTTTACGAACTTGTCATTCTCCCAGAAGTGGGAATCCATATCGTATTAAATATTTTGGATTCCCGTTTTCACTGGAATGACATATTACTGACGACCTCTATAACAATATTTACATAGTTTATTTAAGCTCTAATAATATCCAGCAAATCTTTAGTTTTTTCTTCCATCAGTAAAACATCACCTTTGCTTTCAACATTTAAGCGAATAATTGGTTCTGTATTAGATATTCTTAAATTAAATCTCCATTCGTCATATTCAACGCTAAGTCCATCTGTTCTTTCAACCTTACCACCGGTGTAAAGTTTTTCAATCTCTTTTATCTTTCCAGCGGGATCAGCAATTGTGGAATTAATTTCTCCAGAGCATGGAAAAGTTGCAATCATTTCTTCTACAAGATCGCTAAGAGTTTTGTCTTCTTCAGACATGAGCTGCATAATTAATAAAAAAGGAATCATTCCGCTGTCTGAATAAGAATTATCCCTAAAGTAATGATGAGCAGACATTTCACCGCCGTAAATTGAGTTTACTTCGCGCATTTTTTGTTTAATAAATGCATGTCCGCTTACTGATTGAACAGCTATGCCTTTAGCTTTTTCAACAACATCAAGAGTATTCCATACTAATCTTGGATCGTGTACAATTCGTTCACCTGGAAATTTTTTTAGAATTGATTTTGCAAGTAATCCAACGATGTAGTAACCCTCAATAAAACTTCCTTTTTCATCAAAGAAAAAACATCTGTCATAATCGCCATCCCAGGCAACACCAAGATCAGCATTGTTTTTTAAAACAGCATCAATAGTTGGTTTTCTGTTTTCAATTAGTAATGGATTTGGAACACCATTTGGAAATTCTGAATTAGGTTCATTAAATAATTTTATCATTTTTACAGGAAGCCTGGGTTCAATTGCATCAAGTGATAAACCAGCGCAACCATTACCGGCATTTACAACCACCTTAAACGGTTTTAGTTTTTTAGGATCATAAAATTTGTTTAAGTTATTTATAAAAGCCTCCATAACATCTACAAATTCAACAGAGCCTTTCTTTGCACTTATTTCACCAAGATCGTTTTTCAATATCATCTCTTCAACAATATTCAACCCGGAATCATATCCAACCGGAACGGAATCTCGTTTAACGAATTTCATTCCATTGTATTCAGGTGGATTGTGGCTTGCAGTAATCATTATTCCACCATCGGCATTAAGGAAGGGAGTTGAGAAGTAAATCATCTCTGTTCCACATAACCCTATATTTACAACATTGCAGCCGGCATTGGTAAGTCCGTGTATCAAGGCCTCAGAGATTTCTATGGAGGATTTTCTAATATCATATCCAACCACAACTTTGCTGGCATTTACGTGTTTTGCAAATGCTCTTCCTATTTTATAAGCCAAATCAGGATTTAACTCTGAAGGTACTCTACCTCTAATATCATAAGCTTTAAAACTGTTCAGTTTTTCCATAAAGATTCCTTACTAAATAAATGAAAAAAATATCCTTGAAAAATTAAAGTGTTTTTTTATTCTAAAACAGGGTCTAAGTTCGAGTGCAATTTAAAGAAAATTGTGCTTTGAACATCAAAAATTTTTTTGAAAGGTACTCATTTTTCAATGGACTTTTTGAATAACACTAATTACATTCGCTTAACAAATTTTTTGGAGATAGTTATCGAAAATTCTGATA
>Ga0209391_10001603_pt1 | contig 11742 bp, 13 predicted proteins | sample PPLLak3March2015_FD_187246 | JGI IMG/M metagenome (GOLD analysis project Ga0209391, IMG submission 187246) | Freshwater sediment microbial communities from Prairie Pothole Lake near Jamestown, North Dakota, USA - PPLs Lake P7 Core (1) Depth... | ecosystem: Environmental > Aquatic > Freshwater >... | reverse complement strand
CGAAATGGGTTTCGACCTCGGCGGCGCGGGCCCCGCACTACGCACCTCGATGTCCTGCGTCGGCTCGGCACGCTGCGAAATGTCCTGCTTCGATGAGGCGCGCGCACTGCGCACCGTGATCAACAACAACCTCGACGACATGCACCGGCCGTCCCTGCCCTACAAGTTCAAGTTCAAGTTCTCCGGTTGCCCGAACGACTGCGTCAACGCGATCCAGCGTTCCGACATGGCCACCATCGGCACTTGGCGCGACAACATCCGCGTCAACGAGGAACAGGTGCAGGACTACTACAAGGTTCACGGTACCCATGACCTATACAACGACGTGGTCGGCCGCTGCCCGACCAAGGCGATCACGGTGGTGCCGTCCGGCGAGGTCAAGGCCGGCCCGCACACTTCGGTAGCCAACCTCGGAGACGGCAACGCCCTGTGCATCGACAACAAGAACTGCGTGCGCTGCATGCACTGCCTGAACGTCATTCCCGGCGGCCTGCTGCCCGGCAGGGACAAGGGCGTGTCCATCCTCATCGGCGGCAAGGGCGTGCTGAAGATCGGCGCCACCATGGGTACGGTGATCATCCCGTTCATGAAGCTGGAAACCGACGATGACTTCGAAAAGCTCAACGAACTGGCGCGCAACGTCCTGGATTTCTTCGCGGAAAACGCACTCGACCACGAACGGACCGGCGAGATGATCGAGCGCATCGGTCTTGCCAATTTCCTCGAAGGCATGGACCTGCCGATCGATCCCAACATGATTCGCGAGCCGCGTTCCAACCCCTACTTCCGCTCCGACGACTGGGATGAACAGGTCGCCAAGTGGGTGGAGTACAAGCAGAAGGCGGCCTGAACCACGGTCGGAGCCAAGCCGGCATGCCGACATGGCCTGACCGCACATAAGTTGTTTTTATGAAATGAGAGCAGCGCGGCAGGAGCGGTTTGGCTTCGATGCCATGCTGGACTAAACAAGACACGATAGGGCCACTTGGTTTTAGTGGCCGACCACCGGAAAAGGAGACGTCATCATGTCTACCCGACCCCTGTTTTACGCGCTGACCATCGCCGGCCTGATGACGGGCGGCCTGCTGATGGCGCAATCATCCGGCCCGGCGTCTGCGAAGCTCGATTTCGACCCGCTGCTGCAGGCGCAAGGCATCGCCTGCGTGAGCGGCGACAAGACCCGGCGACTCATGGGCTATTACCAGAAACTCGCTGCCGCCAAGACCGAGGTGCGGCCCTTCCCGACCGATGTGCCGGCTGGTGCGGAAGCCGCGCTCACGCCCCCGCCGCTGTGGGACAACCTCGGCACCCTGCACTTTGCGGTCAGCACCACCCATCCCCTCGCCCAGCGTTATTTCGACCAGGGCCTGAAACTCGCCTACGCCTTCAACCACGCCGAGGCGGCGCGGGCGTTCCGCCAGGCGCAGAGCCTGGATCCGCAATGTGCCCTATGCCACTGGGGCGAGGCACTGGTGCTGGGGCCTAACATCAATGCCCCTATGGACGCGTCGGCCAACTCCGCGGCTCTGGCCGCGATCGCGCGGGCGCAGGCACTGGCGAGCAAGGCCAGCGCCCGCGAACGCGATCTCATCGCCGCACTCGCCCGCCGCTATGCCAGCGAAGCCAAGGCCGAGCGCGCCGTCCTCAATGCGGCCTATGCCGAGGCCATGGGCAAGGTGGCGGCGCGCTACCCGGACGATGCGGACATCACCCTGCTTTATGTCGAATCCTTGATGAATCTGTCGCCCTGGGATTACTGGGAAGCGGCCGGCGCGCGTCCCAAGGGCCGCACGGCCGAGATCCTCGCGACGCTGGAAAAAGTACTGCGGCGCCAACCGGACCATCCCGGCGCCATCCATTACTACATCCACATGGTGGAAGCCTCCACCGATCCCGGCCGCGCCCTACCCTACGCCGACAGGCTCGGCAGCCAGATGCCCGGTGCGGGGCATCTGGTGCACATGCCGTTCCACATCTACTACCGCGTCGGCCGATACAAGGACGCCATCGAGGCCAACCGGCGCGCGGTGGCGGCTGACGAAGCCTACCTCGCCGAGGCCAGGCCCGAGGGCATCTACCCCCTCGCCTACTATCCGCACAACATCCATTCCCTGATGACTTCCGCGCAGATGGCGGGCGACGGTGAAAGCGCCGTCACCGCGGCGGAAAAGCTTGCGCGCGTGGTCAGCCAGGATGCCGGACGCAGCATCGCCTGGGTACAGCCCATCCTGGTGGCGCCCTACTTTGCCCATGCTCAGTTCAGCGAGCCCGACCAGACGCTTGCCCTGCCCGACCCGGGCGACGAACTGCCCTACGTCAAGGCCATGTGGCACTACGCGCGGGGCGTTGCGCATGCCTGGCGCGGCGAGCTTGCAGCCGCCCGGGCCGAGGTCGAAGCGATGCGGCGCCTGGCGGAAAGCAGCGATTTTTCCGGCCTGGTGGAAAACGGCGTGCCCGCGCCGGACGTGATCGGGTTGGCGCAGCATGTGGTGCTGGGGCGCATCGCCCAGTCCGCCGGCGACTGGACGCAGGCGCGCGCCGAGTTCGAGCAGGCGGTGGCGCTGGAGGACAGACTCGCCTACTCGGAACCGCCCTACTGGTACTACCCGGTGCGTCAGTCGCTAGGGGCCGTGCTGCTGGCCGCCGGCAAGCTGGACGAGGCCGAGACGGTATTCCGGCAGAGCCTGCTGCGCGCGGCCAACAACGGCTGGGCGCTGCACGGCCTGGCGCTGACCTATCAGCGTCTCGGCAAGCAGGGCGCGGCCGAAGCCGCTCGCAACCAGTTCACCCGGGCCTGGCTCGGTGCTGCGGCGCCTGACCTCGCCCGGCTGTAAGCCCCTCGCACGTGGTAATTGCCCGCGGGTGGGGACGCGTTTTTTTCACATGAGAAGGAGGTCGTCATGAACGTCAAACCTATCCTCGCTCCCCTTGCGCTCGGGTTCTTGCTGGCATTTCCGACAGCCAGCCAGGGTCAGGGCATGGTAACGATCACGTCCCCTACGGCCGGTGCAAGCCTCGACGCGATGAACGAAAACAAGCTGGTCTATGAAGTCGATCCCGGCCCGCGCGGAGACCACGTCCACGTCTACGTCGACAACAAGGAAGTCGGGATACTGCGCCAGCTCAAGGGCAGCTATACGCTGGAAACCCTGTCGTCCGGCAAGCGCAACATCTGCGTCAAGGTGGTGAACAAGGCGCACGTACCGGTTGGCATCGAGCAGTGCATCCAGGTCATGGTCAATTAAGCACGTGGGATCGGAAAACCTCGCCTATGCCCTGACCCAGGTGGTGCACAACTTCGGCGCCGCCGCGGTGCTGGGCGGAGCCGTGTTCGCACTGTGGCCAGATTCCCGGTTGCAGGACGGGCGCAAATTCGCCTGGCTGATACTCGGCGCGTGGGCCGCGCAAATAGTCAGCGGTGCATTGTTCGGCGTCACCAGCCTCTACTACTACGGTGAGACGCCTGACCTGAGCGCCACTGCCACGGCCGCGCTCGCAATCAAGGTGGCGGCGGCTCTGGCGGGACTGTCGCTGGCCGCCGTGTACCTCCGCCGCGGGAACGAATGGGATCACGTCAGCGCAAAGCGCGCTTTCCGGGGCCTGGCCGCACTGGCCACGCTTGCCCTGACGGCAGCCGCTTTCCTGCGCTGGTTTTCGTAGCCTGCTTACCCGGCCAGCCGGTTCACTGCTGCTCAGTTCTCCGCTTGGCCTTGATGGGGTCGCCGACCTTGTAGTTGCCGATGGTCTCTTTGGACGCCTTGAACTCGTGCATGGTCCCATCGCTTGCGCGTATGGTGAGCCTGCCCTTGTTCGTGTCCACATTGGTCACCTGGCCTTCGAGCATGTCCGGCGTGCTGGCTTTGTCCGCGGGCTTGTCCTGCCCGAAGGCTGCCCCGCCAGACAGCACGAGGCCACCCGCCAGCGATACGATCCATAGCATCCTGTTCTTCATCGCAGCCCCCGTCAATTTTTGGTGATGTCGTAAATGACGCCGGCCGCCGCGCCGACGCCGGTGCCGATCAAGGCACCTTCCTTGGCGCCGTAATCGGTGCCCGCTCCGATCGCGGCGCCCGCCCCGGCGCCCACTGCGGCGCCGGTGACGGTGCCGCAGGATGCGCTCAATACGGCGAGAATCAACAAACCGGTCATTGCAATCGTCTTCGAGGTCTTCATGGTCTGTGCCCTCCTTGACTCAACCTAATCTGGATAGCGGTTCTCCGCTACCTTAGCCTTTGCAAGGCCATTCGTTTTCCTAGTTCATGCTGCGGCATTGTCAACAGCGGTGTTCACCCCGCCCCGCCCGCGGCAGTCCTTGATGCATCCGGAATCTGAACTAAATAGTACCTATTGAGTCCTATATTTGATTCCGGGAGCGCTCATGTTGCGGATTGCAAAACTTACCGACTACGCCACCCTTCTGATGGTGCATTTGGCACGGGAACCGGCGCGCTGCTTCAGTGCGTCGCAACTGGCCGACGAAGTGGGGCTGCCGCAGCCGACCGTGGCCAAGCTGCTCAAGCGCCTGTTGCGCGCGCAGCTGCTGGTAAGCGTTCGCGGCGCGGGGGGCGGCTACAGCCTGGCCCACTCCCCGCATGCGGTTTCAGTGGCCGACGTGGTGAACGCGATCGAAGGCCCTGTGGCGCTGACCGAATGCGCACGCGGCAAGGGCAATTGCGCGCTTGAACGGGATTGCGCGACACGCGCCAACTGGCAGTTCATCAGCCGTGCGGTACGGGTCGCGCTGCAAGCGGTCAGCCTGGCCGATATGACGCTGCCGCGGATGCAGATGTTCCGGATGCCCGGCATGCAGGAGAAAACGCCATGAGCAACACCGAAGTACGTCGTGAGAAAAGACGAACGCCTGAATTGCGCCGCCCGGACGAACGCAATCCCGAGTTACGCAGCCGCGTTTCCGACGAATACCGCTGGGGCTTCGTCACCGACATCGAGCAGGAGACTGCACCGAAGGGCCTGAGCGAAGACCTCATTCGCCTGATTTCAACGAAGAAAAACGAGCCTGACTTCATGCTCGAATGGCGGTTGCAAGCCTACCGCCACTGGCTGACGCTCACCGAGCCGACCTGGTCGTCGGTGCACCATCCTCCCATCGACTACCAGGCTATCCACTACTACGCCGCGCCGAAGACGCGCACGCAGCCGAAGGATCTGTCCGAAGTCGACCCCGAGCTGCTGCGCACCTACGAGAAGCTCGGCATCCCCCTGCAGGAACGCGAGGCGTTGGCCGGGGTGGCGGTGGACGCGGTGTTCGACTCGGTGTCCGTTGCCACCACTTTCAAGGACAAGCTGCAGGGCCTCGGCATCATTTTCTGCTCCTTCTCCGAGGCGGTACGCGAGCACCCCGATCTGGTGCGCCAATACCTCGGTTCGGTGGTGCCCTACACCGACAACTATTTCGCCACGCTCAACTCGGCGGTGTTCACGGACGGCTCGTTTGTCTACGTGCCGAAAGGCGTGCGTTGCCCGATGGAGTTGTCGACCTACTTCCGCATCAACGCCCGCAACAGCGGCCAGTTCGAACGCACCCTCATCATCGCCGACGAGGGCGCAAGCGTGAGCTACCTGGAAGGCTGCACCGCGCCGATGCGCGACGAGAACCAGTTGCATGCGGCGGTGGTAGAACTGGTGGCGCTAAAGGACGCCCGCATCAAGTACGCCACGGTGCAGAACTGGTATCCCGGCGACCGCGAGGGGCGTGGCGGGATCTACAACTTCGTCACGAAGCGCGGTGACTGCCGCGGCGACCGCGCTCATATTTCGTGGACCCAGGTCGAGACCGGATCGGCCATCACCTGGAAGTATCCGAGCTGCATCCTGCGCGGCGACGACAGCGTCGGCGAGTTCTATTCGGTGGCGCTGACCAATCATCGCCAGCAGGCCGACACCGGCACCAAGATGATCCACATCGGCAGGAATACCCGCAGCACCATCGTCTCCAAGGGTATTTCCGCAGGCTTCGGCAGCAATGCCTATCGCGGCCTGGTGAAGGTGCTGCCGAGCGCGGCGAATGCGCGCAACCACACGCAATGCGATTCGCTACTGATGAGCGATCATTGCGCCGCCCACACCTTCCCTTACATCGAGGTGAAGAATCCCACCGCCACCGTTGAACACGAGGCCACCACCAGCAAGATCGGCGACGACCAGTTGTTCTATCTGCGCAGCCGCGGATTGAGCGAGGAAGACGCGGTGAACATGATCGTCAACGGCTTCTGCAAGGAAGTGTTCAAGGAGCTGCCGATGGAATTCGCGGTGGAAGCGCAGAAACTGCTTGCGGTGAGCCTGGAAGGTGCGATCGGCTAAGGAGAACATCATGCTGCATATCGAAAACCTGCACGTCGCCATCGGCGACAAGCCCATCCTTACCGGCATCGATCTCGATGTGAAAGCGGGCGAGGTGCACGCCATCATGGGCCCCAACGGCTCGGGCAAGAGCACCCTCGCCCAGGTATTGGCCGGGCGCGAAGGCTACACGGTGACCGAGGGCAGCGTGCGTTATCTGGGGCAGGACCTGCTGGCGCTTGAACCGGAACAGCGCGCCCGCGCTGGCGTGTTCCTCGCCTTTCAGTACCCTCTGGAAATTCCCGGCGTGGCCAACGTGCAATTGCTGCGCACCGCACTCAACAGCGTGCGGCTGGCGCGCGGTGAGCCCGAGTTCGACGCGATGGATTTTCTCGATACGGTGAAGAGCAAGCTGGCGCTGCTCGGCATGGACGAAAGCTTTCTCTATCGCGCGGTCAACGAAGGCTTCTCCGGCGGTGAGAAGAAGCGCAATGAAATTCTGCAGATGGCGGTGCTGGAGCCGCGCCTTGCCATTCTCGACGAAACCGATTCCGGGCTCGATATCGACGCTCTGAAGACTGTGGCACACGGGGTCAATGCGCTAAAGCACCCGGAACGCGCGGTGATTTTGGTCACCCACTACCAGCGCCTGCTGGACTACATCGTGCCGGACCAGGTGCACGTGCTGGCTGGTGGACGTATCGTGCGTTCAGGTGATGCCCGCCTGGCGCTCGAACTCGAAGACCGCGGCTACGGCTGGCTAACTCCGGATACGCAAGAGGGGACACGGCTATGAACGCCCTGACCGCCAGCCGCTACCGTCAAGCCTTTGACTCCATCAGAGAGCGAGTCGGCAGGATCGGGCCACGCCACCAGGCGCTGGAGCGCTTTCTGGCCAGCGGGCTGCCGACCACACGCGAAGAGGACTGGAAATACACCTCGCTCGACAATTTGGAGCGGGTCGATTGGCACGCCCCGGTTCAGCGGACGAAGGACGTGTCAACTGAAGGCTATCCGGGGGCAGTATTGAAATTCAGCAATGGCCGTATGACGGATAGCAATTCGCAAATGCTTCACGCACGGAGTCTGGCCGCCCATGCCGACGCCGCCGTGGTGACGCGCTACCAAGGCCAGCTCATCGGAACGCTTTCGAGTGGCGCAGCGCTCGCCGAGATCAATAGCGCGCTGTGGCAGGACGGCCTGCTGCTGCATGTTCCCGCCGGCTGGAAAGGGTCGCCGTGGTTCGCGGTGCACGGCGCCAGCGAAGCTGACGCCATGCTGCACGTGCGCAATCTCATCGTGCTGGAAGCCGGCGCCGAAGCCTTGCTGGTGGAACATTACCGCGGTGCCCCGGACCTCCCCTACTGGAGCAACCCGGTGACCGAGATCGTGCTGGGCGAAGGTGCGTGGCTGACCCATCTCAAGCTGACCGAGGAAGGCACGGCCGCCACCCATACCGGTCTGACAGTCGTGCAACAGGCACGCCACAGCCGTTACCACGCCCTGTCGATCAACGTCGGTGGCCGCCTGGTTCGCCACGACACCTGGGTGAACCTCGACGAGGCCGGCGCCGAGTGCCAACTCGACGGCCTGTTCGTCGCCGATGCGCGGCGCCACCTCGACCAGCACCTGCATGTCAACCACGCTGCGCCGCATACCATCAGCCGCCAGACCTGGCGCGGCATCGCGGCCGGGCGCGGACGCGGCGTATTCGATGCTCGCGTCGTGGTGCAGCCGGGTGCGCTCAAAGCCGACGCGCAGCAATCGAGTCGCAATCTGCTGCTCTCGCCGCAGGCCGAAATAGACGTCAAACCGCAACTGGAAATCTATGCCGACGACGTCAAATGCGGTCATGGCGCGACTGTGGGCCAACTCGACGAAGCACAGGTGTTCTATCTGCGCAGCCGCGGCATCGGCGCCGAGGCTGCGCATGCGCTTCTCCTGCGCGGGTTCGCCGAAGAGGCGCTGGGCCTGCTTAAGCATACCGGGCTGACCGATTGGCTGGAGCCGCATCTGGCAAACGCGCTGCGACTGAACAAGGAGCGAACCGCATGAATGCCGACCTGCGTGCCCTCTACGAAGAGGTCATCCTCGAACACAATCGCCACCCGCGGCATTATCCGAAGAAGCCGGGGGGCAGCACGCACCATGCGCACGGCTTCAATCCCCTGTGCAATGACGAAATCCAGGTACACCTGAGAGTGGCCGACGACACGATCCAGGACATCGGCTTCGAGGGTGCCGGCTGCGCCATCTGCATGGCCTCGGCCTCGATGATGGCCGAGGCGGTGCATGGCAAGCCGCTGGATGAAGTGAAGACGCTGTTCCGTCGGGTGCACCACATGCTGGCGGAAAACGGCCCGGCGGAAGGCGTGGGGAAACTGCGCGTGCTGGAAGGCGTGCATGAGTTCCCGATGCGGGTGAAATGCGCGACGCTGCCCTGGCACACGCTGCAGGCCGCGCTCGACGAGCGTGCGGAAACGGTATGCACCGAAGGCCCGTCGCCGTTCTGCCCGCAACCTTCGCAGCCCTCGCCGCCATCATGATCAACCTCGCTCGTCTGGTCACCGGTAAGCGCCCCGAACAGGGCCTGAAGCGGCAGGTCGTCGCCGCCCTGCGCACCATTTACGATCCTGAGCTGCCGGTCAATATCTACGATCTTGGGCTGGTCTACGCGCTCGATGTCCATGCCGATGGCCGCGTCGACATCCGCATGACCCTTACCGCCCCCGGCTGCCCAGTAGCGCAGACCTTCCCCACGCAGGTCGAGCAAACCGTGGTGGAAGTCAAAGGCGTGACCAGCGCCCACGTCGAAATCGTCTGGGACCCACCCTGGGATCAGAGCCGCATGACCGAAGCCGCCCGGCTGCAACTCGGACTGGTATGACCGACTGGATCAAGGTCACACGCATCGAGGAACTGCCGCCGGGCAGCCGCCGCGTGGTGGATGTCGACGGCGTGGCCGTGGCGGTCTTCAACCTCGGGGGCGACTATTGTGCGATCGAGGACACCTGCACCCACGACGGCGGCGAACTGGCGAGCGGTGAACTCCAAGGCGAGGAGATCGTCTGTCCGCGCCATGGCGCCCGCTTCAACCTCCGCACCGGCGCCGTCACTGCACCGCCGGCCTACAGCGCCGTGGCCACCTTTCCGGTCAGGGTGGCCGCGGGCTGGGTGGAAGTGCGCGACGACCGCTGGGACTGACTGAGTCCTCACAAGCCCACGACCTGCACTTGGAGACCGCGTTTCCGAAGTTGCTCTAAAAAGGATTTGCTTTTTTGGGATCTCCCCCTCTAACAACTCTTGCTCGGTCAAGCTAAGCTGGAGAACACTGTTCGATACCTTGGCATCGAGGTCGATGACGCGCTGGAAATCTCAGAGCAGACTCAGATCTAGCACCTGGAAAGTCGGCTGCACGTAGCCAATTGAGGCGCCTCGCGTGCGGCTGCTTTGTGGCGTGATGCGGTATGCGTGCACTCGGCCAGGAGCCGCCGGACATAATGCCAAACTCGAACGTCTCAAGGTCGGCCAAAGGCGACGCTGGTCTGGAGACCACTCATTGACCGATGTACCATCCAAGATCGGACATTGGATACTCGGTGTCCCAAACTGTCGCTTCTATCTTTGCGAGTGCGTGCTCCCTAGCAAAGCGGCTTAATGCATTTTTTGAAAAAGGCGGGCATATCGTGTCGACCCCATATCCCACCAGTCACCTGACGGCCTACCCTGGGCAGGTCGTGGGTATGGGTCGCAGCCAGGGTGCGAAAGCGGTCGACGAAAGACCGCAGCGCGTGCCCTCATCCACCCGTCCACCAGCGGGGTTTCGGTCTCGAGCTGCACCAGGCCCGTTCGTGCCAGCCCTTCCGTGGCATGGACGGTCTGGTCGCGTGGAGTATAGGTTTTCAAACCATCATGAAGTCGGCCGGAGCGGCTAAGTTGGACAGCGCTCAGCATAAGCCAACACGGTCGCCCGATGCATCCGTCTGATCGCGCCGGGGTTCACCGCAGCGCGAGCCGGTGCAGGTCGCCTTTGCCATAGTCGACGAGGTAGAGATTGCCCGACTCGTCTTCGCCGAATGACGACAGACTCAGCCCGCTGTCGAGCAGGCGCGCGTTCTCCCAGCCGCTGGCGCTGCGCCGCAGCCCCCACAGCCGTCCGGAGCAGAAGTCGCCGTAGAAATAGACGCCCTGCAGGGAAGGGTACTGCGCGCCCCGATAGACGTAGCCGCCGGTGATCGAACAATTGCCCGAGTCATTGGCGTACTCGGCTACCGGGGGGGTGAGGCCGGTCCGGTCGCAGCCCGCGCCTCTGTAGCAGTGCATGCCCTCCATCACGTTCCAGCCGTAGTTTTGACCGCCGCGGCTGGCGGCAGGCTGGAAGTTGACTTCCTCGTAAGCGTTCTGGCCGACGTCGGCGATGTAAAGGTCGCCTGCGGTGCGGTCGAAGGAAAAGCGCCAGGGATTGCGCAGGCCCAAGGCCCAGATTTCGTTGTCGAAGGGATTGTCCGGCGGGATGGCGTAGGGATCGGCGCCCGATTCCACGTCGACGCGCAGCAGCTTGCCGAGCAGGGTGCGGGGATTCTGCGCGTTGCCCTGCGGATCTCCGCCCGCGCCGCCGTCGCCGAGTCCGATGTAAAGGTAGCCATCCGGGCCGAACGCCAGGTGACCGCCATTGTGGTTGGAGTATGGCTGCGCCTGGTGCAGCAGCACCGTTGCGCTGGCGGGATCGGCGACATCAAGATCGGCGCCGAGTCGATAGCGTGCGACCACCGTGTCCCCACCGGACTTGCCGGTGTAGTAGACGTAGAAATGCCGTCGCGTGGCGTAATTGGGCGGAAAGGCCAGGCCCAGCAAGCCCTGCTCGGAGCCGCTCGTGCGGACCAGCGCTGAGATGTCGAGGAAGGGCGTAGGCTCGACCGCGCCGTTACGCACGATGCGAATCACGCCGGCCCGTTCCACCACGAACAGCCGGCTACTGCCGTCGCCGGCGTGCGTGATCAGTACCGGTTGGCTGAATCCGGTGGCAACCCGGGTCAGGGAGACGGCGGGGAACGGCCCGGCAGGTATGGCTGCTTCGCCGCCGACGTCGCCCCCGCCGTTGCAGGCGCCGAGGAACAGGCTTGAGCACACCACCACGACGGCTTTCAGAAACGAACCACCTCGATACGACATGGGCGACTGGCGCATGATTCAACTCCGGGGCTGTCTTCTTGCTATGGCAAACGACCGGCGGCTTCGTTCCAGGGTTGGTCCGGGGATCCGCCAGGCCGGCAACAGCGGCTTTATCAGAAGTGGCCGTTCGAAACACCGAGTATCCAATGTCCGATCTTGGATGTACATCGGGCCAATGTGTGGTCTCCAGACCATCGTCGCCCCTGGCTGACGACCGCCCTGTCATGGTTGGGTAGTCGACCGTCGCATTCTCGGCCTTTACTGCCGGTG
>Ga0209391_10001602_pt1 | contig 11745 bp, 10 predicted proteins | sample PPLLak3March2015_FD_187246 | JGI IMG/M metagenome (GOLD analysis project Ga0209391, IMG submission 187246) | Freshwater sediment microbial communities from Prairie Pothole Lake near Jamestown, North Dakota, USA - PPLs Lake P7 Core (1) Depth... | ecosystem: Environmental > Aquatic > Freshwater >... | reverse complement strand
ATCGTCGTCATCGTTGACGAACTCGCCGACATGATGATGATCGTCGGCAAGAAGGTCGAAGAGCTGATCGCGCGGCTCGCGCAAAAGGCGCGCGCATCCGGCATCCACCTGATCCTCGCCACACAGCGCCCGTCGGTGGACGTCATCACCGGCCTCATCAAGGCGAACATCCCGACGCGCATCGCGTTCCAGGTTTCGGCGAAGGTGGACTCGCGCACGATCCTCGACCAGAGCGGCGCGGAAAGCCTGCTCGGCCACGGTGACATGCTGTTCCTGCAGCCGGGCACGTCGCATCCGGTGCGCGTCCACGGCGCATTCGTCTCGGACCAGGAGGTGCACAAGGTTGCATCCATGCTGCGGCAGTACAGCGCGCCGGTGTACATCGACGAGGTCCTCGACGGTCCGTCGATGCCGATTCCCGGGCTGCCGGGCGAGGAGGGCGCGGGCGGCGATGGCGGCGAGGGCGATCCGGAGCAGGATCCGCTCTACGACGAGGCCGTGCGGATCGTCACGGAGAGCCGCAAGGCTTCGATTTCCGGCGTGCAGCGGCGCCTCAAGATTGGCTACAACCGCGCCGCGCGGATGATCGAGGCGATGGAGGCTGTCGGGCTCGTCGGGCCGCTGCAATCGAATGGCAGCCGCGAAGTGCTTGCTCCGCCGCCGCCCGAGTCCGACTGACGTGACGACGCTTTTCCAGCGCTGGATCGGCGCATTGCTGCTCTGTGCCGTGTTCCCGCTCGGGTCCGCTCAAGCCGCGGAGGACTCGCTCGCGCGCGTCGAGGCCTATCTTGGCTCGCTGAAGACGCTTGCGGCGGAGTTCGCGCAGGTCGTCCGGAATCGCGATGGCGACATCGTCGAACGCGCCTCGGGCACGCTGTCGCTGTCGCGGCCCAATCGCTTCCGCTGGGATTACCGCGAACCGTACCAGCAGACGATCGTGGCCGACGGGACCCGGCTCTGGCTGTACGACAGCGACTTGGAGCAGGTGACAGTGCGGACGCTCGAGTCGGGCCTCGGCTCGACGCCGGCAATGCTGCTCTCGGGCGACGGCGACGTTCGCGACGCGTTCGAGGCGCTTGCGGTCGAGCGCAAGGGCGAGTGGACCTGGTCGCGGTTGCGCCCGAAGCAGGGCGACTCGGACTTCGAGCAGGTCAGCCTCGCGTTCGACGCGCGCGGCGAACTGGCGGCGATGGAGCTTCGCGACAAGCTCGGCCAGGCCACGTTGATCGAGTTCGGCGCCGTGCGACGCAACCTGCCGCTCGGCGGCGAGTTGTTCCGTTTCGAGCCACCGCCCGGCGCCGACGTCATTGGGCGCGCCGCGCCCTAGCCGGGATGCTGCCGCTCGTGTACACGCCGGCCTGGCTCGCTGCGAGCGCAATCCTGATCGTGGCCATGATCTACGGCAGCCTGGGCACGGGTTCCTCACTGCCTTCGCCGGGTGAGTTCGACAAGCTGGCGCATTTCGGCGCCTATCTGTTCCTGGCCATCTGGTTCACGGGGCTCGTTACTCGCGCGCACTACTGGAAGGTGGTGCTTGCACTCGTCGGTTTCGGGCTCGCGATGGAAATGCTCCAGCAGATGATGCAGCGCGGCCGCTACGGCGACCCGTTCGACATGGCTGCGAACGCGCTCGGTGTCGCGGCTGGCCTCTCGCTCGCCCTGTGGCAGACCGGTGGCTGGGCGCGATGGATCGAGGCATGGCTGGCACGAAAGCGGACGTGATGCCGCGCGAGACCGGCTGGCGTCCACTCGCGGATCGCATGCGGCCCGCGTCCCTCGACGAATTCGTCGGGCAGGCACACCTGCTCGCGCCCGGCAAGCCGCTGCGCCGCCTGTTGGAAGGACGCAGCCTGCACTCGATGTTGCTCTGGGGCCCGCCGGGCACCGGCAAGACGACGCTGGCACGGCTGGTGGCGCGAACCTGCGATGCGGAATTCGTGGCTCTCTCTGCCGTGATGGCGGGAGTCAAGGACGTCCGTGCGGCGGTCGAGCAAGCGCAGAACTTGCGCCGGGACCGCGGACGCCAGACCGTGCTGTTCCTTGACGAGGTGCATCGCTTCAACAAGTCGCAGCAGGACGCATTCCTGCCGTACGTCGAGGACGGTACGGTCTGCTTCATCGGCGCCACGACGGAGAATCCATCCTTCGAGATCAATGGCGCCTTGCTGTCGCGGGCTCGGGTATACGTGCTGCGCTCGCTGACGGCGGACGACATCCGGCAGGTGTTGCAGCGCGCCGCGGAGCGTGAGACTGCGGCGCGTGGCGAGGCCATCGAACTGCAGCCCGAGGCGCTCGAGACCCTGGTGCGTGCCGCGGATGGCGATGCGCGTCGTGCGCTCAACCTGCTCGAGGTCGCGTTCGACCTCGCGCGCGCGAGCGACGGTGCCGTCACGGAAACGATCGCCTCCGAGGCTTCGGCGGGCGGCTACCGGCGCTTCGACAAGAAGGGCGAGCAGTTCTACGACCAGATCTCGGCGCTGCACAAGGCGGTGCGCGGCACCGACCCGGACGCGGCGCTCTACTGGCTCTGCCGGATGCTCGACGGCGGCTGCGATCCGCGCTACGTGGCGCGACGCGTGCTGCGCATGGCCTCCGAGGACATCGGCAATGCTGACCCGCGCGCGTTGGCACTCGCGCTCCAGGCCTGCGAAACGTTCGAGCGCCTCGGCAGCCCGGAAGGCGAACTCGCGATCGCCCAGGCCGTCGTGTTCATGGCCTGCGCGGCCAAGAGCAATGCGGTCTATCTTGCGTTCGGCGCCGCGATGGAGGACGCCAAGCGCCTTGGCACACTCGAGGTGCCGCTGCACCTGCGCAATGCCCCGACCGGGCTCATGAAGGGCCTCGGGTACGGCAAGGGCTACCGCTATGCCCACGACGAGCCCGAGGGCTACGCGGCCGGCGAGAAATACTTTCCGGACGGAATGCCGCCTGCGCGCTATTACGAACCCGTCGAGCGCGGCCTCGAGATCAAGATCCGCGAGGCGCTCGAACGCTTCCGCTGCCTTTCCCGGCCCGGCGGGAAGCGGCCGGAGTGAGGGTTCGTCCCGCTTCTTCTACAATCCTGCCCATCGTCCGCACCCCATCTCGCCAGGTTCCCGCCATGCTCGACGCCAAGCTGCTGCGCACCGATCTCGAATCGGTCGCCCGTAATCTCGCCCGCCGTGGATTCACGCTAGACGTCGGGCTCTTCCGCGCGCTCGAGGAGCGGCGCAAGGCCGCGCAGGTGGCCGCCGATGAGATTCGCGCGGCGCGCAACGCGCATGCGAAGAAAGTCGGTATGGCGAAAGGGAAGGGCGAGGACGTCACCGCGTTGCTCGCCGAGGGCGAGGCGCTGGCCCGCAAGCTCGAGGGGCTTGACCGGGAGCAGGCCGTTGTCCAGGCCGAGTTCGACGCGATCATCCTTGGCCTGCCGAACCTGCTGCACGACAGCGTCCCGGACGGGCGCGACGAGATGGCCAACGTCGAGGTGCGTCGCTGGGGCACGCCGCGCGAGTTCGATTTCGAGCCGCTCGATCACGTCGCGATCGGTGAGAAACTTACGCTGGTCGATTTTGAGTCGGCGGGCCGAATCTCGGGCGCGCGCTTCGTCGTCCTCAAGGGTGGCGTCGCGCGCCTGCAGCGCGCGCTGATCCAGTACATGCTCGACCTGCACACGAGCCAGCACGGCTATACCGAGGTCTATGCGCCGTACCTCGTGTCGCGACAGTCGCTGGTCGGCACGGGTCAGTTGCCGAAGTTCGAGGCCGACCTGTTCCGCGTGGTCGGCGGCGAGTCGGAATACTTCCTGATCCCGACGGCCGAGGTACCGGTCACGAACCTCGTCCGGGACGCGATCCTCGAGGCGAACACGTTGCCGCGCAGGTACGTTGCGCACACGCCATGCTTCCGCTCGGAAGCGGGCTCCTACGGCAAGGACACGCGCGGCATGATTCGCCAGCACCAGTTCGAGAAGGTCGAGTTGGTGCACATGGTGCGCCCGGAGGATTCCTACGCGGCCCTCGAGGAACTCACCGGTCACGCCGAAGCGGTGTTGCAGGGGCTCGGATTGCCCTACCGCGTGGTGGCGCTGTGCGCCGGCGACGTGGGTTTTGGCGGCGCCAAGACCTACGACCTGGAGGTGTGGCTGCCCGGGCAGCAGAAGTACCGCGAAATTTCCTCATGCAGCAACTACGAGGCGTTCCAGGCGCGGCGGATGCAGGCCCGCTGGCGAAACCCGGCGACCGGCAAGCCTGAGCCGTTGCACACATTGAACGGGTCAGGCGTCGCCGCGGGCCGCGCGCTGGTCGCGGTGCTCGAGAACTACCAGCAGGTGGATGGCAGCGTAACGGTGCCCGCGGTCCTGCGACCTTACATGGGCGGGGCGGAAGTCGTCCGCGGATAGCCTACAATTCGCGTTACCGAGGGGTGGCGGGGCGGTCGAATGCACCGGCCTCGAAAGGCGGCACCTGGCGCCTGTCGGTGCGACCAGGCACGGTGGGGTGGCCGAGCGGTTTAAGGCAGCAGTCTTGAAAACTGCCGAAGGTGCAAGCCTTCCGTGGGTTCGAATCCCACCCCCACCGCCAATAACTTGCGAGCAATAGCGCGACTGCAGGTCGGCCGCGGGCCTTGGACGGCAACCACTCGGCTCCACCCCATCGTCAACCGCCGGTGTCTACGGCAAGCAACGCGTTGCCGATGGCGACATACCACGCTCCGTTCCACCAGTAGCTCGTACCGGTCGAACTGCTCACCTAGACCAGACCGTTGCCTTGGCTGAAAAAGCGCTTCCCTGCATTGACGATCATCACCTCGCCCGTGGCGCCGAGCCGGTCGACGTAACCGTCCGTGGAGAATTCTGTGTGGCGCGTGACGACGTGGAGCTGTTGTTGAGTGCCAAGATCGGTATATGCGGTCCATCCGCTGTTGATCTGATAGTCCTCAACTGGATCCGGCTCAGGGCTGCGCTTTGCCGTTAGTGAAACCAGATCGTCACCTTCGATGAGCGCAATGGCGAATTGCTGTTCCAGGCCGGCGGGGTCGGACTTGCGGTAAATGACGTTGTTCCCATCCGTCAGCGGGTAGACGTGCCACTGAGTCGTGTCACTGGTCAGCGTTGTCTGCGTGCCCGACTGGTCGCGAACGAAAACCAACGTTACTCCCCGAAGTGACCGACGGAAATCGTGGAAGAATGCAACCAGCCACAAGCTCGCAGGTTGCCGACTTGCGGCCCGGCACCCCGGCGAGACAGAGCTCCCGCTGCGGGCTCGATGGTCGGGCCGCCAGCGCGCAGCGACCGCCTCGTGATTAGGTTCTGGAGCTGATATTCATGGCTTCCTGTTTGCCGCGAACAGGTACTCGAAGTGACCTGTGCATGCCCCGATGAGAGTCATTGCGCCAAAGCGAGGGCCGGGACTGGAGAACCGGCGTCCGCGCAACGGGACGTGGGTGCGAATCCCCCCCCCTCGCGCGCGTGCCGCTGAGGCTGGCTCAGAGCTTGAGCCGCTGGGCGTCGGGCGGCTTTACATGCCTGTGGCCGCCGCACTGCCCGGTGGAGTGGCAAGCCATTGATTCCTTGAGATCTGCTGGGGGTGGCGCGCTACTTGCAAGTTGATGCCTGAGCTTTTCACATTCTCGGGGCAACGCTGCTATGTTGATTCGCACGATGAGCACACGGTTGTTGACCCTGACAGCGGGTTTGATTTTCGCCGGCTCCGCTCAGGCCAACCTGATCGTGAATGGTGGCTTCGAGGACAACAATGTGGCCGCGGGCAGCTGGGCCTACTTCTCGGCCGACAACGTCAATGGCTGGGACGGTGACAACATCGAGATCTGGGACAGCTACGCTGGTGTCGCTTCGGCTGAAGGAAGCCAGCACGCGGAGCTGAATGCGCACCCATTCGATGGCAGCGTGTTCTCGATTTTCCAGACCTTCGCCACGAACGTCGGTCAGACCTACGATGTGTCCTTCTTTTATCGGGCGCGCAGCAGCAGCGCCGAGCAGTTTTCCTTCAGTGTAGGCTCGCTGGCTGTACTGCTGAATGACCATACCGTCGATGCCTGGAGCCAGTACGTCGGCAGCTTTGTGGCAAGCAGCACGCAGAGCAGCATCGTGTTCACGACTTCAGACGTTTCCACAGTGGGCAACTTCCTGGATGGCGTCCTTGTAACTCCCAGCGGCGCCGGTGTCCCCGAACCCGGTCCGCTCGCGCTATTTGGCGTCGGGCTGGCGTGTCTGGGCTTGCGGCGCCGGCGCCAAACCGCATAAGCGGTACGCTCAAAGCGACAACGAGCCCGGCCCTGCGCCGGGCTTCTTGTTTCGCCCCAGGTTGCTGGGTCGATGTTTCCGTGCGGCCACTTGACCCGTTGCCACTGACCCGGAATTGACGGGTCGTACGGGAAACGGTTGGTACCGGTGGCAGCACCGCGCTGGATCGCGGGACGAACACAGGATGGCGACGGGCTCCATTGTCTGGTTCGCATCAAATTAATTCCGCGTCAATTTAACTGGTGTGTGAATCTGGCAATCATCGGGGGGGCCTTACACCTCGCAACATCGTCGATGCGGTATCCGTGACCCGCTACACCGGGCAGGGCGGGCAGTTCTCCGGACGTTTCTGGAATGATGCCGTGGCCGCCGCCTGTTCAGGTTCTCCGGCGTAGACCTGCGGCAGCATGCGAATAGGGACCGAACCTCCATTCCTCGGCCGTCTTTTCCAGTGACGACCTGCGCAAGCTCTATGACGTTGCCTGCCCGAACAAGGAGGCTGGCGACTTCGGGAACGCCGGCGCAGCGACGAACTTCGGCATGTTCAGCAACGGCGTCCTTTCAGCTGCCTTCCGGGTTGCGGTCTGGGAGATCGTGTTCGATAGCGGCCGTCCTCAAGCTGCTGATCGACGACCGCAATGCCACAGTGAGCCCGACAGCACGCCGGGCTCCAATGCGCCGCGGAAACTGATAACTGCCTCGCAATTCCGCTGGCCCGGGCACGATACGAGGCGATCGGTCATGCGGCACAATAGCGTGACCGACGGCGCCGGGCCGATCCAGGCACGCGGAGGAAGGATTGTCATGAAGAACGGGTTGTGGCTGTTGCCACTGATTGCAGTCTTCTTTCTCGCCGGCGTGCAGGCCAGAGCGTTGACGCACGACGTGATCGTTGGCGATCCGCAGGTTTACGGGCAGGCCGAGAACGCCTTTCCGTTCAGTACGCTGCCTCAGTACTACGGGTACCAAAATACCAGGTACCAGCAGGTGTATGCGTCGAGCGCCTTCTCGGGCCCCTTGAACATCCAGGAACTGGTGTTCTACCCAACAAGCAATATTCAGGCGCCGCTGCTGCCGGCCACCCTGGAGATCTACTTCTCGGTAACCGACCGCGGCGTCAATGAAATCAGCTTCCGACCCTTCGACGACAACCTGGGTATCGACACACAGCTCTTCGCGACCCTGGCGGGCGGATTCTCGTTGAACAGGTCTGAACTCGCGATCCGCGGCAGCTCTTTTCTCTACGATCCGGCGCAGGGCAATCTGCTCCTGGACATTCGTGTCGGCGGGGCTCGACTCGGCTACACGGGCCCATTCTTTGCAGCGCTGGCTCCCAGCAGTCTTGCACGCAGCGAGGCGATGCCGTTCAGTCGCTGGCACGACTTCGGCAGCGGGTACGACAACCAAGGCCTGGTGACTGGCTTCCGCGAATACGTTCCCGAACCCGGCACGCTCGTGCTTCTGGGCCTCGGACTGGCGGGTATGGGCGTGGTATGGCGCCGCAGGTCCGCCTGAGCAGCCAGCCCCGGTCTCGCCCCGGGCTTTCCATTTTCTTCCTCGACCCGATCATCCAGTCGGTACTGGACGCAGGCGGCACGGTTGCCCGTGCAGCCACCACGGAATCCTAATTAACTAAAGTGTCCCCGAGGGCGTCGCTCCGTGCGAAATTGAGCTGCCCGCAAGCACCTACCAGGGGACCCGGGAGCATGATCGAATTTTTTCCAGCACCGCGCGAGCGCGGGAGCCGGGCCCTGGGGGCACGTGGTGCGCAGCGACAGCCTTTCTGGCTGTGGCTGCTCGTCGCCACCGCACTCTGCAGTCCGGTTCTCGCCGACACAGCCGCGCTGGATGCGAACCAGAAAGCGATCGTCGCCTAGGAGCACGGCTGGCCACTGTGTTCGACGGGCTCGGATTCCGCACAGAATGGATCGACCTGCCGGAAACGCAAAGGGCCGGCCATCTGTCCGCCCCCCGACGCACTGGCCGGCGGATGAAGTCGACCTGGGCTCCCAACCGGTCGCGATCAAGTGCCCGGCGATCCTCGTTTGCCGGATTACTCGCCCTCCACCCGGCTGATATCGAGCACCTTGCCGCGGACCCGCACGCGTCGCAGCTTGGAGAGCATCTGCATCGAAATGCCCGCGGGCAGGCGCACCAGCGTGTGGTCGTCGCGGATCTCCACGCCATTGATCTGCGAGCCGGCGAGATCCGCTGTGTGCGCGATAGCCCCCACGATGTTCGCCGGCTGGATACCGTCGCGCCGGCCCACCTCGAGCCGGAAGGTCGCCTGCGGTTCCGTGTGCTCGCGTCCCCTGCGGCGGGGTTTGCGGGGCGCTGAGTCCGGTTGATCGTCCAGGCGTGCCGGCGGCGGAGCAGTCGCGTGAGCCTCCTCGCTGCGCGCGTTCAACAGCAGCGATTCGTCTCCCTGCGCGAGGCTCGCCAGGGCCGCGGCCACGTCGGTGATGTCGGCGCCGGTCTCGCTGACGAACTCCTCGATGACGGGCCGGAACGCCTCGTGCGACGGCGCCTCAAGTGCCGCGGCCAGGCGCTCCTTGAACTTCGCAACCCGCCGCTTGTTGACATCGTGGACCGTAGGCAGCGACATCGGCTCGATCGGCTGCCGGGTGGCGCGCTCGATGATGCGCAGCATGTTGCGCTCGCGCGGCGCGATGAAAAGGATCGCCTCGCCGCTGCGACCCGCGCGCCCGGTGCGGCCGATCCGGTGCACGTACGACTCGCTGTCGTACGGCACGTCGAAATTGACGACGTGACCGATCCGCTCGACGTCGAGGCCGCGCGCCGCGACGTCGGTTGCGACGAGGATGTCGATCGCGCCGGACTTGAGCGCGGCGACCGTGCGTTCGCGCTGTGCCTGCAGGATGTCGCCATTGAGCGGAGCGGCCGCGAAGCCCCGCGCCTCGAGCTTTTCGGCCAGTTCTACGGTCGCCTGCTTGGTGCGCGCGAACACCAGCATCGCGTCGAACGGCTCGACCTCAAGGATCCGGGTCAGCGCGTCGAGCTTGTGCATGCCCGATACCACCCAGTAACGCTGCCGGATGTTGGTCGCCGTGCTGGTCTTGGATCGGATCGTGACCTCGCGCGGCTCCCGCAGGTGCTTCTGCGCGATGCGGCGGATCGGCGGCGGCAGCGTCGCGGAAAAGAGCGCCACCTGCCGCTCGGCGGGGACCTGGCCCAGGATCGACTCGATCGCGTCGACGAAGCCCATCTGCAGCATTTCGTCGGCTTCGTCGAGCACGACGAAGCGCAGCGTGGCGAGGCTCAGCGTGCGTCGGTCGAGGTGGTCGATGACCCGGCCGGGCGTGCCGACGATGACGTGCGTGCCGCGTTTGAGCGCGTTCAGCTGCGGCGTATAGCTCTGGCCGCCGTAGATCGGCAGCACGTGAAAGCCCGGCAACCGGCCGGCGTATTTCTGGAACGCCTCGGCAACCTGGATGGCGAGCTCGCGGGTCGGCACCAGCACGAGCGCCTGGGGCTCGCGCCGCGCGATGTCCAGCATCGACAGCAACGGCAGCGCGAAGGCGGCCGTCTTGCCGGTGCCGGTCTGCGCCTGGCCGAGCAGGTCGTGGCCGGCCAGCATGACGGGGATGGTCTGGGCCTGGATCGGCGAAGGCGACTCGTAGCCGACATCCGCGAGGGCGGCCAGCACCTGCGGCGCCAGCCCGAGGTCGGCAAAGGCGACGGGAGAATCCGTTGCAGTCTTGGTCACGGCGATCGCCTCGCGCCTGGGTCGGGCGCGAAGTCTAGCTCAGCGCGCGCTGCGTAGCTCCTCGCGAGCTTGCGCATAAGTGCTGGTGAAGGCCTCGACGAAGGGGTGGGGCAACCCCTCGTCCGTCAATTTCTGGGTGATCACCCGGTAAAACTCCGCGTAGTGCTCCCAGTACCTGGGCCGGGGATCCTGGCCCGGAGCCAGGGCGCGCGCGCGGCCATGTTCGAACTGGTCTGCGACGTTGCCCGGCGCGAGTTGGTCGAGCACCGCGTCGAGCCCGGCGCGCAGTGCAGCCTGCGTGGCGGCTTCGTGATCCTTGGCCTCCTGCAGCACGTCGCGCAGCGCCTCGACCGGTCCGCCGACGATGCGCCCGTGCGACTCGAAAAGCCGCAACAGCGCCTGCTCGATGCTCGTCGAGGCCCGCAGCGGATTGCTGCCGGGCGACTGGACCGCGGCCGCGGCTGGCGACGCCTTGGCGCGCGACTGGGCGAGATCGTGCAAGCCGACGACGGCCTCGCGCAGCAGCTGGCCCGCGATCAGGGGCAGCATCGCCTGCGCTTCGGGAGACAGCGAGGCGGGCTCGATCCCCGCCCCGCGGCAGAAAGCCTGCAGCGCGGTGCGCAGGTCGCTCCACGACGCGGCCTGCTGATGAAATGGTTGTGTCTGCTGGCGGGCCTCGATGCGGCTCTGGCGTCGCGCCATCGCGTCGGCCAGCTCCTGGCGCGTGATCGCCCGCGTTTTCATGGCCCATTCCGGAGGCGCGGCCTCGGGCGACACCTCCGGGGCCGGCATCGACCGCGGGGACGGGGGCGGAGGCGGCGGTTCGAGCGATGCGGCGGGCGCCACTCCTGACTGGCGCCTCTGCGCTCCCTTGCCCACCGGCACATTTTCTTCAGGCGCCGGGGCAGGTGGGTTGGCCTCGACCAGTATCTTTGGCACCTTCAGCCCGAATGCGTTGCGGACCGAGATCGACCCGGATTGCTCCGGATCGCGAGGCTTGAAGATGTTTTCGACGTCCAGGTCGGCCGCGATGTCGGGACCGAGATGCTTCGCCGCCGAGTGCTCCTCGGACGCTGCCGGCAGGAAGTCGATGCGCGCGTCCACGCTGACGACCAGCTCGTAAGCGCCGATCCGCAGGCGATCCCCGTCGCGCAGCGCCAGCGGCCCGCTGGAGGAGACCGGCAGTTCCGCGTCGTTGACGAAGACGCCATTCGTGCTGGTGTCGCGGAGCCAGTAGGCGCCGCTGCGGTACTCGATCTCGCAGTGGTGACCGGAGACCAGGCGACCCGCGTCGGGCAGCACCCAGTCGTTGTCCGGGGCGCGGCCGATCGTGCCGCCGTTGACGCCGAACACGCGCGTACGCTGCTCGCCGAGCTCGCGGTAGTGATCGCTGATGACGCGCAGTTTGATGGCCATGGCTCAGGTCACCTTGTAATATGCCGCGACCCTCAATCGCAAGCACGCGGCTCAAGATGCCGGCCAATCATCTGTTCAAGGTCGTCTTCCACAACCAGGGCAAGGTCTTCGAGATCTACGCCCGCAAGGTGGGGCACGGCAACCTGTTCGGCTTCGTCGAGGTCGAGGAGTTGATCTTCGGCGAGCGTTCGACCGTGGTGGTCGATCCCGCAGAGGAGAAGATCAAGGCCGAGTTCGAGGGCGTGAAGCGCACCTACCTGCCGCTGCACTCGATCATCCGCATCGACGAGGTGCGCAAGTCCGGCGTCAGCAAGGTGTCCGCGGTGGATTCGTCGAACGTCACGCCGTTCCCGTTCCC
>Ga0209391_10001600_pt1 | contig 11752 bp, 13 predicted proteins | sample PPLLak3March2015_FD_187246 | JGI IMG/M metagenome (GOLD analysis project Ga0209391, IMG submission 187246) | Freshwater sediment microbial communities from Prairie Pothole Lake near Jamestown, North Dakota, USA - PPLs Lake P7 Core (1) Depth... | ecosystem: Environmental > Aquatic > Freshwater >... | reverse complement strand
AAGCGAAAGGATATCCACTTCAGGAAACCATAATGAGTACGAAACAACTTCACCTAAGGATTCCAAGCTCCATTAAATCCCTCTGTAGCCCGAAGTAATCGGATAGCGGCGATCTCGTCCGAACGCTCGAGTTGTAATTCTGATGCCGGGCGGCGATTGCCTGCGTTTATATTCATTCCTGTCTACCAAATTAATGGCTCTGGCGACATCCTCGCGCCGGAAGCCGGCAGCAATAATTTCTTCAGCAGATTGGTCAAGCTCTACATAACGTTCCAGTATCGGGTCTAAAACTTCGTAAGGCGGTAAGGAGTCGGCATCAACCTGATCAGGCGCTAATTCAGCTGATGGCGGACGGGTAATAACTCGCTCCGGGATTACTTCTGACAGTGTATTGCGATAAAGAGATAATTGATAAACCAACAATTTAGGTACGTCCTTGATGGGTGCAAAACCGCCCGCCATATCACCATAAAGCGTCGCATAGCCCACGCTCATTTCGCTTTTATTACCCGTAGTCAATAACAATTTGCCTTGTTTGTTTGACAGAGCCATCAAAATGACTCCGCGGCAACGCGCCTGAATATTTTCCTCAGTAGTATCTTTAGTTGTTCCTGCAAAAACCTGGGCCAGCATGCCCGTAAACGCTTTGACGGCGGGCTCTATGGGAATAATATGGTATTTCACACCTAATGCATCAGCTTCCAGCACGGCATCTTCGATACTCATCGTCTGGGTGTAGCGTGACGGCATGAGTACGGCTTCAACTTTATCAGGTCCCAGTGCATCAACCGCCAGTGCTAAAACCAGCGCCGAATCAATGCCGCCGGACAAACCTAAAATGGCGCCTTGAAAACCGTTTTTGCGCACATAATCTTTAATGCCCAGTACCAGGGCCTGGTACTCACTGGAAATTTCATTGTAAAGCGGCGCACAGGTACTTGTTACGGGATTGTTACCGTCAAACTCAATCACACTGATTTGCTCTTTAAATTCTTCTGCCCGAAATACAATCTTGCCTTGCGCATCGGCGACAAAGGAAGCGCCATCAAAAATTAGTTCATCTTGACCACCCACTTGATTTACATAAACCAGGGGAATCTGCGCGGCTTTAACCTGTTGGCAAATAATGGTTTCACGTTGATGTATTTTTCCAGAATTAAACGGTGAAGCGTTGAGAGTCAGCAGCAGCTCTGCTCCGGCTTGTTTCGTTGCGTCAATAATGCCGCTCTTCCAAACATCTTCGCAAATCGTTAGTCCTATGAATATACCGTTAAACTCAAACACGCACGGCTGATTACCCGCAGTAAAATAACGTTGTTCATCAAACACCCCATAATTAGGTAAAGCCTGTTTGCGATAAGATGCCAACATAACGCCTTGATGTAATACAGCCACGCTGTTGTAAAGCTTATTGCCGTCACGTTCAGGATAACCCACCACCAGTGCAATGCCGGCAACGCGGTCGATAAGCTGATAAACGGCGTTATTGGCTGCGGTAATGAAATCAGCGCGTAATAACAGGTCTTCTGCCGGATAGCCGGTAATGGTCAGTTCAGGAAAGACGATAATATCCGCGTTTAACTGATCACGCGCATAAACAGCCGCTTCGATGATGTTATTAACGTTAGCGGTTATATTACCGACCATAAAATTGATTTGTGCGAGTGCGATTTTTAATGACATAGGGAAAAGGCTCAAGTTGCAGGCGAAAATATGCTTGGAAGCTGTCTGTCGAACATTATACGTATTTTGCAAGCGTCAGTTGATCATGGTAAGTTGAAATTCAGCAAATATTGACAGCTTACCTGTTCATATAAAGCGCGTTTTGATAAATCAACATACAACGCAATTATCATGTTGACTCTATCAAGTACAATTCTTGTCAATGTTTTGTAAAACTTTATGTTAGTATAGAGTTTTTATTTTTGATGCAGAGAAGCAACTATGACTGGCCTTAATGATGACTCAGCGCAATATTTAATCAGCACAGTTTCGAAAAGATCGGGAGTTAAATCCGATCTTGTCAGAGCTTGGGAACGTCGCTATCAGGCTGTAACACCTACGCGCACGGCAGGTGGACACCGAGTTTATACCGATCAGGATATTGCGCGTTTAAAATTACTTAATCAGGCAACCAGCAATGGCCATAGTATCAGTCAAATTGCCCAATTTTCGCTTGATGACCTCAAAAACCTGTTGAAAAACGAACCCGTCGTTATAACGCAAACGCTAAATAGCTTTACTCCTTTAACCCGCGACAGGATTCATCTTGCAGAGGATTATATTGAAAAATGTTATGCTACAGTTTTAGCTTTCGATGCTAAAACGCTTGAGTCCCATTTTGAAAATGCAATTGTAGAACTGGGTTCTGAAACATTCATTGAACACTTGTTGACGCCCTTGTTAACGAGGATTGGTGACCGTTGGAAAACAGGAGAGCTGAGGCCGGTTCATGAACACATGACTTCATCGGTTATTCGTTCCTTGACCTATATCTTACGAAACAATAACCCGTGCTCTGCCGATGCACCCAGGATGATTGTTAGTACACCGATAGGTCAATTGCATGAATTAGGCGCTTTACTTGCGGCTATCATGGCGGAACTCAAAGGCTGGCAGGTAACTTATCTGGGCGCGAATCTGCCTGCTGAAGAAATTGCAGCCGGGGTTAAATATACTGATGCACGCGCGTTGACTATTAGCCTCAGTTTCGCCACCGATGATCATGTCGTTCCGAAAGAACTAAGACGATTGAAAAAACTGATCGGTAATAATGTTGCACTTATTGTCGGAGGAAGAGCGGCTGGTCATTTTCAAGCCGTTTTAAATGAGATCGGTGTGTTGAATATTCAAAGTTATGTGCATTTTAGAGAAATTCTGGATCAATTGGCTGCTAATGGCATAGAGCAAAAAGCTGATAATGTCTGATATGAGCTTTTGGAAATCCAAGAAACTGGCCGAAATGACTGCAGAAGAATGGGAGTCATTATGTGATAACTGTGGCAAATGTTGTCTGCACAAGTTGGAGGATGAAGAGACAGGGAAAATAGTCTTCACCAACGTCGCCTGTAAGCTCATCAATCTAAATACCTGTCGATGTACGCGCTATAACGAGCGTACCCGATTGGTGGCGGAATGTTTGGATTTAAAACAATACAACTTTGAACAATACAACTGGTTGCCGTCAACCTGTGCCTATCGATTGCTGAGCGAAGGTAAAGAACTTCCAGCATGGCATCCCTTGGTCTCAGAAAGTACCGCAAGTGTCAAAAAAGCGGGTGTTTCAATCAATAGCTATGCCATAAAAGAATCTGATGCGAGGAATCTGGAAGATCATATTATTGAATGGCTGAATTGATAATTCAAATTACTATTGCATGGATATTTACGCAAATCCGTTGCTCATTCTCCGGCAGCAAATCCATGCTTACGAAAGAAAAACGCCACATTCACCAATGCGATCATCACCGGCACTTCGATCAACGGCCCGATGACCGCAGCGAAAGCCGCACCACTGTTAATACCGAACACTGCGACTGCAACGGCAATCGCCAGCTCGAAGTTGTTGCTGGCGGCAGTAAAGGCCAGCGTGGTGCTTTTTTCATAGCCCGCTCCGATGACTTTGCCCATCAGAAAACTCACTAAAAACATGACCACAAAGTAAATCAAAAGCGGGACGGCAATCCGTACTACGTCCAGAGGCAGTTGCACTATTAAGTCGCCTTTCAGCGAGAACATCACGACGATGGTGAACAACAGTGCAATCAGCGTCAGAGGACTGATTTTCGGCACGAAGCTGTGGTGATACCAGTCCTTGCCTTTGGCGCGCACCAATACAAAACGCGTTGTGAAGCCGGCGATGAACGGAATGCCCAGATAAATAAACACGCTCTTGGCAATCTCGCCGATGGTGATGTCCACCAGACTGCCCTGCATGCCGAACAACGGCGGCAGTATCGTAATGAACAACCAGGCATATACACTGTAAAACAGCACCTGAAAGACGCTATTGAAGGCCACCAGACCGGCAGCATATTCGTTATCGCCGCGCGCCAACTCGTTCCAGACGATCACCATCGCGATGCAACGGGCCAGGCCGATCAGGATCAGCCCGGTCATGTATTCGGGATAGTCACGCAGAAACACAATCGCCAGCCCAAACATTAACGCCGGACCGATGACCCAGTTCTGCAGCAGCGAAATCCCCAATATCCGCCAATTGCGAAATACATCGCCCAGCTCTTCGTAATGCACTTTTGCCAGCGGCGGGTACATCATCAGAATCAAACCGATCGCAATCGGGATATTGGTGGTGCCTACCGAAACCGCGTCGTTAAAGGCAGTGACTTGGGCAGGGAAGACAAAACCGATGCCGACGCCCACCGCCATCGCCGTAAAAATCCACAGCGTTAGGAAGCGGTCGAGAAAGGACAGTCGTGGTGTTGAACAGGTTTGTTGGTTCATAACTTTCTCCCGTTAATAATTGCCTGCAGCCATCTCCAGCAGCCGTTCTACACCAACCGGCTCTTCCTTAAGCAGCGGTACGACGGCATAACGTTGAGCATGGGTAGTGGCGACGTCATTGATCTCATGCAGTTCGTTGGCGGCGCGCTGACGCAGTAAGGGTGATTTGGAAGACGCCGCAGCAACACTGGTATTGATGATCCAGGCCCAGGGTTCGATGCCGGCACGCCGCAAGTCGGCTTGCAGGTTTGCGGCCTCCAGAACCGGCGTGGTTTCGGCCAGTGTGACAAGCAGCACCTTGGTCTGCTTTGGGTCCTGCAATTGCATCATCGGCGTGGTGTAGTGCAGGCCGGAGCTGCCTATCTGGCGCGACACTTCACGGTGATAAGCGCCGGTCGCATCCAGCAGTAGCAAGGTGTGTCCGGTGGGTGCGGTATCCATTACTACGAACTTCTTGCCGGCTTCCCGGATAATGCGGGAAAACGCCTGGAATACGGCGATTTCCTCAGTACAGGGCGAGCGCAGGTCTTCTTCCAATAGTGCACGGCCTTGCGCATCCAGTTTGGTACCTTTTGTCTTCAAAACATGTTGCCGGTAAAGCTCGATTTCGGCAACCGGGTCGATGCGACTTACGGTCAGATTGTCGAGAGCGCCACTCAGCGTTTCGGTCAAGTGTGCCGCCGGATCGGATGTAGTGAGATGTACGGGCAGTCCGCGATGCGCCAGCTCGACGGCGACCGCCGCTGCCAGTGTGGTTTTGCCTACGCCGCCTTTGCCCATTAGCATCACCAGGCCATGACCGTCTTTGGCGATGTCATCGACCAGTTCGGAAAGACCGGGTTCGTCGAGCTCGATTGGGGAATCCACCCTGACATGCCCGTGCACGGGGGTATCAACCAGCAGTTGGCGAAGGGCATCCAGTCCAACCAGATTGAATGACTTAAGCATAACCTCATCACAGGGCAGGGTTTTCAAGGCTTCAGGGATTGCATTCAGTGCCGTTTGCTCACGTTCGTGAATAGCAGCGACCAATGGGTCATTGTCGGCCTCAGTGCGAGGCAGGATACCGTTGATGACCAGATACTGATGCTGAAAACCAAGCGCAGCCAGTTCTTCATGCGTGCGTGCGACTTCGCGCAAGGTGGCTTGCTGGGCACGAGCCACCAGAATCAGCCGGGTACGGGTCACATCGGCCAGGGCTTCCACCGCCGCCTTGTATTGCTCCCTCTGCTTTTCCAGACCGGCCAGCGGGCCGAGACAGGACGCATCGCCTTTGCCTTCTTCAAGAAAACCGCTCCAGGCGCCTGGCAGTTGCAACAGGCGAATAGTATGGCCGGTGGGTGCCGTATCGAAAACAATGTGATTGTAGTCGGCGGTCAGCGCCGTATCGGTCAGTAGCGCGGTGAATTCGTCAAACGCCGCAATCTCGGTGGTGCAGGCTCCGGAGAGTTGTTCTTCGATGCCTTTTACAATCGTTTCCGGCAACAAGTCGCGCACAGGTCCGACGATGCGATCACGGTAGGCCTGAGCGGCGGCTTGCGGGTCGATCTCCAGGGCCGCCAGGCCCGGCACGGACGGAATGGCGGTGATATGATTGCCGATGCTGATGTCGAATACCTGACCGACGTTGGAGGCCGGATCGGTGCTGACCAGCAGCACCTGCTGCCCGGCATCCGCCAGCTGTATCGCCGTGGCGCAGGCAATCGAAGTTTTGCCTACGCCTCCTTTGCCAGTAAAAAACAGGAAACGCGGCGGCTGGTCGAGAAATCTCATGTCAGTCATGACGGCATCATCACAGTGTTTTTAACAGCAACGGCTGCCGCTGCAACAAGCAGCGTCGGATTTTTCTTCAACTTGAGCAACCCTGGCCCAGCGTGCCAGTTCGTCGCGATTCGGATAGCGACCCGCCAACGCGATTTCACCATCGACCAGAATCAACGGCAGCGCTTCAGCGCCTGAACGCTCCAGAAAACCTTTTACGACCGGGTTTTCGGCAAAAGCCATCGGTTGCTGGGCTAGGTTGAAGCGCTCGATTTGTGCGCCGTTTTGCTTGGCCCAATCGACATCGGCAGAAAAGCCGACCAATTGTTGATCGACGTCCACACCGCAGACACCAGTGCTGCAACACAGGGCGGGGTCAAATACTTGAATACTGGTCATGATGGTTCTCCTTAAAGTTAGGGTAACAAGGTGCTGATGCGATCCAATTCCGCTTTCAAACGTTCGCGGTCGTTTTGTAATTCGTTGAGCGGCAGCGCCAGAAATTGCTCAATGCGATGACGGAGGATGCGATAGGCGGTCATGAAGGCAGCGTCTATTTCGGCATCGGTGCCGGTGACGTGGGCCGGGTCTTCGACACCCCAATGACTGCGCAGTACCGGGCCCAGATAAGCCGGGCAGGTTTCATTGGCGGCGTTGCCGCAGACGCTGAGCACGATATCGGGTGTTACTGGCAGGTCATTCCAGGATTTGCTGTAGTAACCATCAGTTGAGATGCCTTCACGCGCGAGCAACGCCAGCGAGCGCGGATGTACCTGGCCTGTGGGCTTACTGCCTGCGCTCATCGCACGCCAGCCTTCTGGGGCAAGATGGTTGAAAGTGGCTTCGCCGAGAATGGAACGGCAGGAATTACCCGTACAAAGAAAAAGTACATTCATAAATAAGCGTCTATTTGGTCTATTTGAGTGGTTGAAAGATTCGCTTCAGTGTCACAACAGTTCGATGCTGAATTACTCTCAAAGCATTGCTCAGGATGGCCGGTACAGCATTCGGCGGTCAGATATACAATCAGCTCCTGCATGACAGGGAGGTTGGCGCGATAGCGCTGGTAGCGGCCTTCCTGGGTAACATTGAGCAAACCGGCCTGAGTCAGTGCTTTAAGATGAAAAGAAAGATTGGTGGGCGGCAAAGCCAGCAGCGTTGAAATTTCCCCGGCGACCAGGCCGTTGGGGGCATTTTTAACGAGCAGCCGAAACACATCCAGCCTTACGCCGGAAGCCAGCGATTCAAATATTGTTGTTGCAAGTTTTTTATCCATAAATCAATTATACAATAATTAATGAAATATTAAAATAACTGTGACAAATTGTGTTGTCAGTAGTCCGGAAAATGCCAGATCCACGCTTAGCCGTAAGGGTGTTTTGACGAAGCTGGGGGCTTACAGTCACCCATTCTCAACATGTTGGTAATTCTGCAATAAAACAGTAAACGCTTCCGCTGATATCCACCTTGGGTAAAGCGGAAGACCCCAAAATGATGCTGGAAGAATTACGTAATGATTTTGGCTCACCCAAAGAGCTTGCAGAGGAATATATCAATTTCACAGAAAGTTATTTGGAATGTATATCTTCAAACATTTCTAAATCTAAAGATACCGCAAAGGCAGGGAAAGTGCTCAGGATGGGTAGGTAGTATTGCCCATCACACCATTACCCATCTATTCTGCGTGGGCACAAAAAGCGTGTGTCCATCCTCCTGGGCTTGCCAAAGCCTGGCTCGCTTGAACTCTAATTAACGCCTTGCGCCAGCATGGCATCGACCGCTTTTACAGCAGCTCCACGTTAGATAATCCCAGCGGCATACTGAATACATTCAACGCATGGCAAAAATAGCAGCGGGAAATAGGTGTTAGTCACAGCATTAAGCACAGCGAAGGGATAAACGGCGATATCACCGATAAGTTCTTTGAGAAGAACAACAAAGCAAATTAAGTTTTGGTTTGGTTTTATGTCATTGGCTGGCGGCTAACGACCCTTAGCGGCCTGATGACATCCAACAATCGAATGTCTCAAACTTTGACTAAAGCCGACATTCAGGGAGCCTTGCAAAAAGGCTATTAGACCTAACGGTCTTGCCGCCGAGTAAACTCAGATCACCGTCATCAGATAATTAGTCACATACCACGCCGCTTCGGCATGATTGGCAATTAGCCTCCGTCCTAGACTAGCGATATACCGGATCGAGTCAACCAAAGGGAGGTTATCCATTCATTGTCATGCTATTTCTACACCACAGAGTAAGCATTCGTCAGACGCAAATCGATCAATTCAGTGACAATTCCGTACGTAAGCGCTCCGCCATCAAATCGACGAATGTACGGATCTTGGCCGAAGAATGGCGGCCTTCGCGGTGCAGGATATGGACGGGAACCGGTGGGCTTTCGAATTCGCCGAGCACGATTTTCAGTTTGCCGGTTCGTAAAGGCCCGGCGATTTGATAATTCAGCAGGCGGGTGATGCCCAATCCGGCCATGGCGGCGCTGGCCGCCGAGTCGTTGTCACTGACGCTCAATAACGGTTGCAATTTGACAGTCTGGGTCTGGCCATCCTGTTGAAACCGCATTTCATTATTCGGATTTAAGCCGCGGGCCAGAATGATGCGATGTTTGGATAACTCGTCCGGCGTTTGCGGTATGCCGTGTTCGGCCAGATAATCCGGCGAGGCGCACAATACCCGCCGCACCGAGCCGACCCGCAGCGCCCGGTATGACGAATCGGGCAATTCGGCGATGCGGATCGCCACATCAACCCCTTCCTCCAGCATGTTGACCACCCGGTCTACGAACATAGCATCGACTTCCACTTCCGGATAGCGGCGCAAATATTCGACGATGCCCGGCATGACGAACAAACGCCCGAACAATACCGAGGCTGTGACGTTGAGTTGGCCGCGCGGTTCCGCGTTGATGCCCAGCGCCGCGTCGTCGGCTTCATCGGCCAAGGCGATGATGCGTTTGGCGTCTTCGTAATACTTCTGGCCGGCCTCGGTCATCCGCACGTAGCGGGTGGTGCGGTTCAGCAACTTAACCCCCAAGCGCTCCTCCAAGGCAGCCACCGCCCGCGTCACGGCGGGTGGTGACATGTGCAGCTTACGGGCGCCGCCGGCAAAGCCCTCGGCTTCGACCACCGCGACATACACACTCATTAAATGCAACCGATCCATTAGTAATTCCAGTTATCGAAATAGTTAATTGATTATTTTAAGTATTCTTTATTTTTTGGCAATAGATCACACTGTACCCGCCTGTTGAATTTCACTCAGGCATATGCCCCCTTTTCATTATTTGGAGAACACTCATGAGCCGTATTACCACCGTTAGCAACGAAACCGCCAATATCGAACAACGCGCCTTGTTTGAAGCCATCCACAGCCAATTGGGCATGGTGCCTAATTTTCTAAGGGTGTTCGCTCACTCGCTGGATGCCTTGAAAGCCTTCCTCGGCTTGCATCACATTGCCAACCACGGTTCGCTGGATGCCGCCACCCGGGAACGCATCGCGCTGGCGCTGGCCCAGCAGAACCAATGCGAATACTGTCTGTCCGCCCATACCGCCATCGGCCGCAAAGCCGGTTTGAATGGGGCGGAAATCGAAGCCAACCGGGCCGGCTCCAGCCAGGACGCCAAGGCGGCGGTGGCGGTTAAATTCGCCCGCGCCCTGGCCGAGCACAAGGGCGAGGTTACCAATACGGAGTTGCAGGTTATGCGCGACGCCGGTTTCAGCGAGGCGGACATCGTCGAGGTGATTACCCACGTCGGTATGAACATCATGACCAATATCTTGGGCAAAGCCAGCCGAGTCAGTATCGACTTCCCGAAGGTGGCATTAAAACTGGCCGCGTAATCCTGATGAGCCGGACCCAGTTTAAGGACGAGCTTGGGCCCGGATTCTTGCGCTGAATGGAATTAGGTATTGCAAATTATGACTATTCAACGCGGCTGGCGGTTGTGCCACAGTAACCGCCACTATTTCAATCCCAAATAGGAGCAAGATCATGGCTCGTGCTTTTGCCAAAATCAGTTTCACACCCGATGTGCAAGCGGTGCAAGCCGAAATGGGCAGCCGTATGGCGTATCGAGCGGCCGAACTCGGCGAAGCCGAAACGGTGGCTCTGAGTGCCTTCGAACAAACCTTCATTGCTGAGCGCGACAGCTTTTATCAAGCCACGGTGAATCAAAGCGGCTGGCCCTATGTACAGCACCGCGGCGGGCCGGTGGGATTCTTGAAAGTGTTGGATGAACGGACCATTGGTTATGCCGATTTCAGCGGTAACCGCCAATACATTTCGGTCGGCAATTTACGCGGCGACGACCGGGTGAGCTTGCTGTTGATGGACTATCCAGGGCGGCAACGCTTGAAAATCTGGGGCCGGGCTCGTGCGGTGGACGAACGTAGCGAGCCTGAACTGCTGGCGAAACTGGAACCGGCCGACTTTCGCGCCCCGGTCGAGCGCGGCATCGTGATCCGAGTCGAAGCCTTCGACTGGAATTGCCCGAAATACATCACACCGCGCTACAGCCAACATGAAGTCGAAGCGCTGTTGATTCAGGCTCGCCAGCAACGACCGGTGGCAGTAACACCGCATGCGCCAGCCGTTCTGGGAAACGGCGCATTGCCGTTGATCATCAGCGGGATTCGCCAATTGACGCCGCGCATTCGCGCTTATGAACTGCGCCATGCCGACGGCGATTCGCTGCCGGCGTACCGGGCCGGCGCGCATCTGCGCGTGTCAATCGCACTACCCGACGGTAGTGTTACCAGCCGCACTTATTCGCTAACCGACGTGGCGGACGATCCGGATTGCTATCGCATCGCGGTGCTGCGGGTGGACGATGGTGAAGGCGGCTCGTCGGCCTTGCACGACGGCTGGCAAATCGGCACCCGCCTCAACGTCGATGCACCTGACAACTATTTCCCACTGCACGACGACAACTGTCCGGCATTGTTGATCGCCGGCGGTATCGGCATCACACCCATCAAAGCCATGGCCGAAACTTTGGCCGCACGAGGTGCGGAATTTCAACTGCATTACACCGGTCGAGCGCCGCAAGAAATGGCTTTCGTCAAAGACTTGCAACAACGGTTTTCCGATCGATGCCGGTTTTATTTCAGCCAAACGCACAATCCAAGCCGGCTGGATGTCTCGGCGTTGTTCGGTCGCGTATCCGCCGATACCGTCATTTACGTCTGCGGCCCAACCCGCCTGATCGACAACGTGCGCCAAACCGCCCACCAGCTCGGCATTACCGACGAACGGGTGCAATTTGAAAGTTTCATTTAACCGAAGGAGTCCAGCATGATCACACTGTACGACATGTCCTTATCCGGCAACTGCCACAAAGTCCGCTTATTGTTAAGCTTGCTGGCGTTGCCATATCAAACCCAGCCGGTAAATTTACGCGGCGGCGAGCAGCGCAGCCCGGACTATTTGCAACGCAACCCGTTCGCTCAGGTACCCACGGTAAATTCGTTCTACGCAGACAAGCCAGTACCAGTCAGAGTTCGCTAGC